>ERZ650311.75-NODE-75-length-61024-cov-15.649494_pt1 | contig 61024 bp, 57 predicted proteins | sample MGYA00376247_ERZ650311 | MGnify/ENA primary metagenome ERZ650311 (study PRJEB26733, sample SAMN07839324) | wastewater metagenome | biome: small river; feature: stream; material: water | place: USA: North Carolina | collected 2016-07-28 ... | reverse complement strand
TCGACCCCTACGCGTACCTGCGTGATGTGCTCACGCGGCTGCCCACACACAAGGCCAGTCGGATCTCGGAATTACTGCCCCACCGCTGGGCAAGCGTACGCGCTGGCTGAATTCAAAAGAAATTGAAGCGTATTCGTGTCCACGTCGTTCGGCGTGGACACGAATACGCTATTTGGGCTGCCCGGGGGAGATGGGGTGGCCGGACGCTTACAGAACTTCGATCAAATCTAGTCTTTGAAATCGCTCCGACGAAATAAAAATGCCGTTCAGCCTACGCTGAACGGCATTTGTCTGGCGATCAAAAACCGACGATCAGCCCAGCATCAGAACTGATCTTCCGCCAGATCCAGCGCACCAGCAGCGCCGTTGACCACCGTATAGGCCAGGCCCGGAGCCTGCGACAGCACATGGTCGGCGTAGAAGCGCGCCGTGGTGATCTTGGTCTTGTAGAACGACGCATCACCGCTGCCTTCGGCCAGGCGACGGGCGGAAACCAGCGCGGCACGGGCCATCTGCCAGCCACCGGCAACGATGCCGAGGAGCTTCAGGAAGGGCACGGAACCGACGGAGGCCGCCTTGATGTCCTTGCCATAGGTGGCGACGATGTACTCCACCGCCTCCTCAACTGCCGTCACGCCGGCCGACAGGGACTTGCGGATTGCCACGAACTCATCGCCAGCCGCTTCGGCCAGCTGAGCCTCGACCTTGCGCATCTCGGCAACCAGCGCCTTGGCGGTCAGGCCGCCTTCGCGGGCGATCTTGCGGCCGATCAGGTCATTGGCCTGGATGGCGGTGGTGCCTTCGTAGATCGCGGTGATGCGGGCGTCACGGTAGTGCTGAGCGGCGCCAGTTTCCTCGATGAAGCCCATACCACCGTGCACCTGCACACCATCGGAGGTGATGAGGTTGGCGTTTTCGGTGCACCAGCCCTTGACCACCGGGATCATCAGATCAACAAAAGCCTGGCTGCGGGCACGCACGGCTTCGTCGGCATGGTAGTGGGCCATGTCGGTGGCGGCGCCGACCACGTAGGCCAGCGAGCGCATGGCTTCGGTGGTGGACTTCATGTTCATCAGCAGACGACGGACGTCGGCGTGATGCAGGATGCTGACCTTCGGGCCGCCACGAACGCCGGCTTCGGTGCCCTGGACACGATCCTTGGCGTAGGCCAGCGCCTGCTGGTAGGCGCGCTCGGAGAGGGCCAGGCCTTCCATGCCGACTGCAAAGCGGGCTTCGTTCATCATCACGAACATGTACTCGAGACCCCGGTTGGCTTCGCCGACCAGCGTGCCGATGGCGCCGCCGTTATCGCCGAAGGCCAGCACCGCCGTCGGGCTGCCGTGGATGCCGAGCTTGTGTTCGATGGACACGCAATGCACATCGTTGCGCTCGCCCGGGGTGCCGTCGGCGTTGAGCAGGAACTTGGGCACCACGAACAGCGAGATGCCCTTCACGCCCTCCGGCGCATCCGGCAGACGGGCCAACACCAAATGAATGATGTTGTCGGTCATGTCGTGCTCGCCGTAGGTGATGAAGATCTTCTGGCCGAAGATCTTGTAGGTGCCATCACCCTGCGGCACGGCGCGGCTGCGCACGGCAGCGAGGTCGGAACCGGCCTGGGGCTCGGTGAGGTTCATGGTGCCGGTCCATTCGCCGCTCACCATCTTGGGCAGGTAGTCGGCTTTCTGGGCATCGGTGCCGCACAGGGAGATCGCTTCGATCGCGCCGGTGGTCAGCATCGGGCACAGGGAGAAGGCCATGTTGGCCGACTTCCACATTTCCATCACCGCGGTGGAGACCAGCTTCGGCAGGCCCTGGCCGCCGAATTCAGGTTCGCAGGCCAACGCGGTCCAGCCGGCTTCGGCGAACTGCGTGTAGGCGTCCTTCCAGCCGGGCACGGTCGTCACGACACCGTTGTCCCACTTGGCGCCGATGGTGTCACCGGCACGGTTGAGGGGAGCCAGCACGCCGTTGGCGAACTTGCCGGCCTCTTCGAGGATCGCGTCCACCACGTCGGGGGAGGCATCCTCACAGCCAGGCAGGGCGGCGACGGCTTCGAGATCAGCCAGTTCGCGCATCACGAACTGCATGTCACGGATAGGGGCGTTGTAACTGCTCATCGTATTTTTTCTCCACTCTAGTTGTTTTGGATTTACGACCTGGCGGGGCCGGCTTACTGATTCAAATAACTGCGGTCATCAAAACTCGCGACCCATTCCGGGCGGTAAACCACCAGCAATGTGAGCGCCATGCCCGACAGCCAGGCCTCGGCGAAGCCAAGCAGCAAAAAGAAGGGCAGATACTCGGACAACAGCAGATCCGCCGGGTAAGCGCCGGCAGCAAAGAGCATCACCGATGCCACGGCGCCCTGGACGAGAACCACCGCCGCAGCGCCGATGAAGGCATTGATGAAGATATAGACAAAGAAATGCTTGGGCAGCCAGCGCTCCACGAGGCGGAAATAAAACCGCCCCGCCAGCACTGGCACGATACCCATCACCAGCAGGTTGAGCGGATAGGCCGCCCATTCGGCGCTGCCATTGATGGTGATCCCCAGCAGGGCCAGCGCCACCACCACCAGGGCCAGCTGTGGCCCGAAGATCAGCGTGCTGGCCATGGCCCCGAGCAGATGGAGATTGAGCCCGGGCTTGACGCCGGCGTTCATGCTCCACAGCAGGGTAAGAATCACGGCGGCCCCCAGCAGCGCGTTGAGCTGATGCCCATCGAGCAGGCGCCGCCACGGGGCCGTCCGATAAATCCACGCTCCGACCCCCGCCCCGCAGCAGATGGCACCCACGTGCCATGCTGTCGAGAAGAGGTCGGGCGCGAAGTTCATTCAAGCGATCCCGACGGGGGCTCGTCAGACTGCGGAGACCAGCTGCGGAACCGCTTCGAACAAGTCGGCAACCAGACCGTAGTCGGCCACCTGGAAGATCGGCGCTTCCGGATCCTTGTTGATCGCCACGATCACCTTGGAATCCTTCATGCCGGCCAGATGCTGGATGGCACCGGAAATGCCGACCGCCACGTACAGCTGCGGCGCGACGATCTTGCCGGTCTGACCAACCTGGTAGTCGTTCGGGACGTAGCCCGCATCGACGGCCGCACGGCTGGCACCAAGGGCGGCACCCAGCTTGTCCGCGAGGGGCTCGAGCACCTTGTGGTAGTTCTCGCTGCTGCCCATGCCGCGACCGCCGGAGACGATGATCTTGGCAGCGCCAAGCTCAGGACGGGCAGACTTGGTGAGCTCGCGACCGACCAGCTTGCTGAGGCCGGCATCCGCCACCGCGGCAACTTGTTCGACAGCGCCGGAACCACCCTCACCCGCCGCTTCGAAGGCGGTGGTACGCACGGTGATGATCTTGACCGCGTCGGCCGACTTGACCGTGGCCAGCGCGTTGCCGGCGTAGATCGGACGCACGAAGGTGTCGGCGGATTCGATGCCGACGATGTCGGAGATCTGCGCCACATCCAGCAGCGCGGCGACGCGGGGCAGCACGTTCTTGCCGAAGGTGGTGGCCGGGGCCAGCACGTGGCTGATCGCGCCACCGGCCGCATTGACGACGGCGACGATCTGGGCGGCGAGGTTCTCGGCGGACTGGTCGGCGAAGGCGGCCGAATCGGCCACCAGCACCTTGGCGACGCCGGCCACCTTGGCAGCGGCTTCGGCGGCAGCACCGGCGCCGGAACCGGCAACCAGCACAGCCAGATCACCACCCAGCTTGGCAGCGGCGGCAATCGTGTTGAGCGTCGCGGCCTTCAGGGACGCGTTATCGTGTTCGGCAACAACCAGAACCGTCATCACAGCACCTTCGCTTCGTTCTTGAGTTTTTCGACCAGCTGAGCCACGTCAGCCACCATCACGCCAGCGCTGCGCTTGGCCGGCTCGACGACCTTGAGGGTCGTGAGACGCGGCGTCACATCAACGCCCAGATCGGCCGGCTTGACGGTTTCCAGCGGCTTCTTCTTGGCCTTCATGATGTTCGGCAGCGTCGCGTAACGCGGCTCGTTCAGGCGCAGGTCGGTAGTCACCACTGCCGGCAGGGCGATCTCGAGGGTCTCGAGGCCGCCGTCGATTTCACGGGTGACGGTTGCCTTGCCGCTGCTCACCGCCACTTTGGAGGCGAAGGTGGCCTGGGGCCAGCCCATCAGCGCAGAGAGCATCTGACCGGTCTGGTTGGCGTCGTCGTCGATGGCCTGCTTGCCGCAGATCACCACCTGGGGTTGTTCCTTGTCGCACAGGGCCTTGAGCAGCTTGGCCACAGCGAGGGGCTGGAGTTCCACGTCGGTTTCGACGAGGATGCCCCGGTCGGCACCGATGGCCATCGCGGTACGCAGGGTTTCCTGGCAGGCGCCCACGCCGCACGACACCGCGACGACTTCGGTCGCGACACCGGCTTCCTTCAGGCGCACGGCTTCTTCAACAGCGATCTCGTCGAAGGGGTTCATGGACATCTTGACGTTGGCGATATCCACGCCGGAACCGTCGCTCTTCACGCGCACCTTGACGTTGTAGTCGACCACGCGTTTAACGGGAACCAGAATCTTCAATGCTGCGCTCCTTCCATATGAGACGTTCTCCACCATTTTCGGCATGCCAGCGCGCCGGGAGTTCCATCCCGCCACGGGCCGACAGCCTCTTTTTTCGCCTTGCCGACACTGCAGCGCATTTGCGCGCACCGTCACGGCGTCAAGCAGGCTAGCTTCTCACAGCAAGCCTTGCCTTGTCACTTTCCGTACGGTAGCGTATGGAGCAATAAGCGTCAATACTACTGCGTATGGATAAGCCTCCCCGCGCCCAACTCGACCGCGCCACCTGGATTCACGCCGCCCTCGACACCCTTGCCGACGAGGGCGCGGGAAGCATCCGTGTGGAAATCCTGGCCAAACGCCTGCACGTCACCAAGGGCAGTTTCTACTGGCATTTCAAGGATCGGCAGGATCTCCTCGACGCCGTGCTCGAGACCTGGAAGGAAGGCCGCATCCGCGACATCGTCAAGCAGACGCGCCCCGAACCCGGTCGCGAAGAAGCCCAGCTCTACCACGTCATCGACGTTTACAGCGCCAGCCGCAACAACAAGGGCATCCTCATCGAGCTGGCGATGCGCGACTGGGCCCGTCGTGATCCGGCCGCCCAGAAGATCGTCGAGTCAGTGGACACCGCCCGCCTCAACTGCGCCCGGGATCTGTTCATCGCCTGCGGTCTGCCGAAAAACGAAGCCTCGACCCGCAGCGTGTTGCTGTACGCCTACGTGTTCGGGGTGTCGATGATGAATTGCGGCAACTTCGACGGCAATGTCGAGGAGATGAAGACGGAGATCCGCCACATCATCGCCCGCAGCAGGACGCCTGCCCCGCCGGCCTGAGGGTTGCAAGCCCCGGAATCGCCGCCACCGCATTGGCGCCGGTCGCGGCGATCACCTCTTCCACCGACATTCCCCTCAACTCCGCCAGCACCATGGCGAACCTTGCCAGGTTGGCCGGATCGTTGCGCCCGCCTCCACACCACGCTGGCGGGATGTCCGGCGCGTCGGTTTCCAGCACGATGGATTCGAGCGGCAGTGTCGCCGCCAGCTCGCGGATGCGCCTTGACCCGGGGTAAGTCATCGCGCCGCCAAACCCCAGCCGAAAGCCCAGCTTGATGAAGGCGTCGGCCTGCTGACGGCTGCCGTTGAACGCGTGGGCGATGCCGCCCGGCACCGGAATCCGTCGCAGAAACTTGAGGATCTCGTCCTGGGCGCGGCGGATGTGAAGCACCACCGGCAGATCGAAATCCCGGGCGAGCCTAAGCTGCGCCTCGAAATAGCGCATCTGCAGCGGCAGGTCGCCGTCCGGCACGAAACCGTCGAGCCCGATCTCTCCCACCGCCACCGCCGAGCCTTCGGCGAGCCTTTCGCGCAGGCGATCAAGATCGTCCGGCCCGGCCTGGCCGACGTACATCGGGTGGATGCCGAAGGCGTGGCGGCAGTCCGGGTTGGCCCGTGACAGGGCCGCCACGGCATCGAAATCCGTCGCGCCGACCGCCGGCACCAGAAAACCGCCGACGCCCGCGGCACGGGCTGCCGCCAGGATGCCAGGCCGGTCGGCGTCGAACTCGGCGGCATCCAGATGGCAGTGGGTATCGATCAGCACCCGGAAGGCTCCAGCTTACTTGCCGGTCCAGACCGGCTTGCGCTTGGCCATGAAGGCGTCGATGCCTTCGGCGGCGTCCTCGCACATCATGTTGCAGGCCATGACTTCGGCGGCCTGCTGGTAGGCAGCGTCGAGGCCCATCTCGAGCTGCGAGTAGAACATCTGCTTACCCATGGAGATCGCCGCCGGCGACTTGGCGCAGATCGACGCGGCAAGTTTGGCCACTTCGTCGTCCAGCGCATCCAGCGGCACCACACGATTGACCAAGCCGCGCTGCTTGGCCTCGGCCGCGTCGATGAAATCGCCGGTGACAAGCATCTCGAAAGCCTGCTTGCGGCCCATGTTGCGGGACAGCCCGACGCTGGGGGTGGCGCAGAAAAGGCCCACGTTGATGCCCGACACGGCAAAGCGCGCGACATCCGACGCCACCGCCAGGTCGCACATGGACACCAGCTGGCAGCCCGCCGCGGTGGCGATGCCGTGGATGCGCGCGATGACCGGCTGGGGCATGTTCACGATCTGCATCATCACCTTGCCGCACAGGCGGAACAGCGCCTGCTGGAAAGCCTTGGTGTAGTTGCCGCGCATTTCCTTCAGATCATGGCCGGCACAGAAAGCCTTGCCGGCACCTGCCAGCACCACCACGCGCACGGATTTATCGGCGGCCACGGCCTCGAGCTCGGCCAGCAGGGCTTCGAGCATGGGCTGGGACAGCGCGTTGAACTGGCCCGGGCGGTTGAGCGTGATGGTGGCGACGCCATCGGCGTCCTGGCGCAGCAGCATGGGTTCGGTGTTGGGCTGGACGACTGCGTTCATGAGTTCTCCTCCTGGTTATGAAAGCGCCGGCACGTGTCGGCCGGTCGTGGCTGCGTCACGCGCCGCAGCGGGCGCGCACGCGGTGGGCCGGATCGGTGTCGAGGGATTCGAGCCAATCCAGCAGTTCATGGTTAACCCGGGCAACGCCGTCGCGCAGGGCGAGCACGCCGCCAACGGCGTTGGCCGACGGCGCCGGCACGCTGGCGCTGAAGCTGCGCGCTGCGATCGACTGGTCGCTACGGGGCGCCAGCAGTGCGGCGCGCAGTTCGATCACGCCACGGCTCACACCCGCGGATTCGAAGACCTGGGCGAACTCATCCAGATCGACCCGCAGCCTGCAGCCGATCGCGCCCGCAGGCGGCAGGTCGCCCTTCATGCTGCGCTTGAGGGCGAGCTCGAGCAGTTGCCCCGGGTGGGCGGCCCAGCGGTTCTCGACGAACACCTGGCGGCGTGTCGGCTGGGCATACAGGAGCCGGTAATGCATCGCCGTCGAGGCAAGCCACGGCGCTGGGACGACCTCGGTGCTGCGGATCGGAAAAGCCAGCATTCGCGGCGGCGGGCCGTCGAGGGGGCCGAAATCGTGCACCGCATAACCCGGGGCCGCCTTGGGCACACTGTTGCAGGCAGCAAGCAGCAACGCTGCGGCGGCGAGGGACAGGCGGATGAGAGGCAGGAGCTGCATGGGCCGGTTCCGGTTGAATTGGGGGCTCAGTGGCTGCCAGCCGCATTGCCGAACCCGGCCTCGCCCGGCCCGGGAGGCGGACGGCGGCGGCCGAGGAGGAGCAGCTGCGGGGTCTCGTCGATCTCGTCGAGCAGATCGGAGAGCTGCCGCGAGGTGGTGGTGAGTTCCTGCAGCAGCACGTTCAGGCGCGGCAGCGTGCTGGTGGCAAGCCCCTCGCCGGTGGTGCCAACCAGCCCGTCGATACGGTCGCTCACCGTCTGCAGTCGGGCGACCAGATTGCGGCCATCACGGGCCAGCGGCACGGCGTCGGCGCTGAGGCGTTCGAGGTTGTCCAGCGACCGCCCGATGCGGCCGAGGTTTTCCTTGCTGACCACCTGGCGCACGGCGGCGAGGGTCTGCGGGACTTCCTTCAGGGTGCGGTCGAGCCCCTGGCTGGAGGATTCCAGATGGGCCAGGGTGCGCTCGATGCGGGCGAGGTTCTCGGGCGCGGCCAGGGCCGACAGACGCTGGGTGAGCTCGCGGACCTGGCGCAGGGTCTGCAGCGACGCATCGGCCACCTCATCCACCAGCCCAGGGGCAAGCTTGAGGCGCGGCGGCCCACCGCCCTCCCCCAGCAGCGGCACGGGGTCGTCGCCCGCGTCATCCAGCGCGATGAAGGCCAGCCCGGTAACACCCTGATTGGCGAGGCGCGCCCGGGTAGCACGAGTGATCGGCAGATCGGTGCGGATGCGGGCGGTGACCAATACGTTGCGCGGGTCGGCCGGATCGAGGTTGATGGCCGCCACCTTGCCGGCAACGATGCCCCGGTAGCGCACGGTGGCCTGCACATTGAGCCCGTTGACGCTGCCGGAGCTCACCAGCAGCACGTCGCGGGTGGCGTCGCGGCGGTCCGAGAACCACCACAGGGCGCCCACCAGCGCGCAGCTCAGGATGATCGCGAACAGCCCGGCCGCGATGGCGTGGGAACGGCTTTCCATCAGGCTTCGGCCCGTCCGCGGGCGAGCGCGGCCTGGCTGCGCTGACTGTGGAAAAAGCGTTCGATGAATGGATCCTGCACCGTCATGATCTCGTCGAGGGGGCCGTTGGCGAGTATACGCCCATCGGATAGCACGGCCACGCGGGTCGCCAGCGCGGCCAGGGTGTCCAGATCGTGGGTGACGAGCACCACGGTGAGGCCCAGCGCCCGGTGCAGCGCGCGGATCAGACGCACAAAACCGGCGCTGCGGTCCGGGTCGAGGCCGGCGGTCGGCTCGTCGAGGAGCAGCAGTTCCGGCTCCAGCGCCAGCGCCCGGGCCAGGGCGACGCGCTTGACCATTCCGCCGGAAAGCTCGGCCGGCATGCGCAGCGCCACCTCGGGGCCGAGTTCGACCATCGCCAGCTTCAAAAGGACAAGATGGTTGACCAATTCATCATCATCGATACCCGCCTCGCGCAGCGGGAAGGCCACGTTGGCAAACACGTTGAGGGCCGAGAACAGCGCCCCTTGCTGGAACAGCATCCCGAAGCGCCGGCGACGGGCGAGCTGGGCGTCGCGGCTGCCGGCAGACAGCGGTTCGCCGAACAGCCGCACCTCGCCCTCGGCCGGCTGCAGCAGCCCGACCATCTGGCGCAGCAGGGTCGTCTTGCCGCTGCCCGAGCCGCCCACCAGGGCCACCACCTCGCCCGCCGGCACGGCCAGGTCGATGTGACGATGCACCCAGGTGTCGCCGAAGCGGGTGGACAGCCCCTTCAGCTCGACGGGAAACGTGGCCGCGCCGCTCATCGGAACGGCAGCCCGATGTTGCGGGTGGCGACGGCGAAGATCGCATCCACCAGAATCACCACGGTGATCGACGTGACCACCGATGCCGTGGTGTTGGCCGACAGGCTCTCGGTGTTGGGCTTGACCCGCAGCCCGAAATGGCAGGCGACCAGCGCAATGAGCAGGCCGAACACCACGCCCTTACCTAGCCCGATCACCAGATTGGCCATCGGCACCGCCCGGGGCAGCGTGTTGAGGAAGAATTCGTAGCTCATGTCCAGCTGCAGGTTGGCCGACACCATGCCGCCAAAGATCGCCACCGCCGAGCCCCACAGGGTAAGCAGCGGCATCGCCAGCGCGAGCGCCACCACTTTGGGCAGCACCAGCCGCACATAACGCGAGATGCCCATCGTGGTGAGGGCGTCCACTTCTTCGGTGACCCGCATCACGCCCAACTGGGCGGTCATCGCGGAGCCCGAACGCCCCGCCACCAGCACCGACACCAGCACCGGCCCGAGCTCGCGGATGATGCCGAGGCCCAGGATGTTGACGATGAACACGTCCGCGCCAAAAGCCCGCAGTTGTAGCGCCGAGAGGTAGGACATCACCACGCCGATGAGAAAGCCCACCAGGGCCGTCACCGGCATGGCCTTGACGCCCACCTTGTAGAAGTTGGCCGACATCTCCCGCAGCGGCCAATGCCCGTGGCAACGCAGCAGGTAGAACAGGTCGAGGCACAGCTGGCCGACCAGCGCCACGAAGTTGAGCAGATGGTGGCCGAAGCCGATGAGCATCCGGCCCAGGTGGGCGGTGGCGTCGAGAAAACGGTAAGGCGGCTCGACCGGCACGCTGACCTCGCCCAGCGCGTCGATGCGCCCGAAGATGCCTTCGAGCTCGGCTGGCAACACCAGCTGCGCAGGACGCCGACGCCCCCAACGCCGCCACAGGAGCAGTGCGCCAAAGCTGTCGAGGCGGGTCACGCCGGTGAGATCCCAACCGGCGGAATCGGGGGTTTCGTCAAGCTGCCTGCGGAAATCCGCCAGCAGCGGCGAGAGCAGGCGCAAGGTCCAGTCGCCCGACAGCGCGACCGCCGCGCCATCGCTGCGGATCGCCGGTTGCGGTCGGGCGTCGGGGGCCATCGGCCGGGCGGTCAGGCGCCCGCCAGGTTGCGGGCCGGGGCACGCTCCACGCGCACCTTGAGGGGCAAGCCGATGGCCTGCCACTGGCGTTCTTCCTCGTCGAGCACGGCGGCGGTGAGCGGCAGGTTGCGCAGCCATTCGCTGTCGGCGATCAGCACGTAGCCACGGCCGTCGCGCTTCAGCCGCAGAGGCGGCACGCCACGCCCGTCGCGGGCCCGATGCACCACCGCCGACAGGCGCAGGCACAGGATCAGCCGCCATTCCGGGCTCTCGGGGCCAAGCGAACTGACCCGCGACAGCTTGCCCCGGTGGGCAAGCACCATGCGCGCCAGCCGGCCCTGATCCATCCGCGAGAATCCCGGCATGTCGGCGTTGCCGAGGATGTAGGCGCTGTGCTTGTGGTAGCTGGAATGGGCCACCGAGACGCCGACCTCGTGGAGCATCGCGGCCCATTCGAGGAAGCGCCGATCCACGTTTTCTTCATCCGCCGCGCCGGGTTCGAGCTGCAGCAGGAAGGCCCGGGCGGTTTCGGTGACCTGCCGCGCGTGGGGCAGATCGACGCCGTAACGCTCGACGAAGGCCGACACGGTGGCGTCGCGCAGATCATGGTGGTGGTAGCGGCCGAGCAGATCGTAAAGCACGCCCAGGCGCAGCGCGCCTTCCGAGAAGGCCATGCGCTCGAGGCCGAACTCCTGGAACACCGCCCACATGATCGCAAACCCGCCGGTGAGCACCGGCAGGCGATCGGGGCGCAGGCCCTCCAGTTGCAGGTTGTCGATGCTGCCGGCCTTCAGCATCGCCGTGCGCAGGCGTTCGAGCCCGGCGCGGGTGATGCCACCATCCGAAAAGCCGTTGAGTTCGAGGATATCCACCAGCGCCTTGGCCGAACCGCTCGACCCCACCGCCTCCTCCCAGCCCACTTCGCGGTAGGCGTGGGAGATGGTCTGGATTTCCTTTTGCGCGGTGAGTTCGGCATCGCGCAGACCGCGCTTGTCGATGCGGCCATCCGGGAAGAAGCGCAGCGAGTAGCTCACGCAGCCCATGTAAAGGGATTCCAGCGCGATGGGCTCGAAGCTCTTGCCGATCACGAACTCGGTCGAGCCGCCGCCGATGTCCACCACCAGCTGCTGCTTGTGGGGATTCGGCAGGGTGTGGGCGACGCCGACGTAGATCAGCCGCGCCTCTTCACGGCCGGCGATGACTTCGATGGGAAAACCCAGCGCAGCCTCGGCCTGGACGAGGAAGTGCGACGCGTTCTTGGCGACGCGCAGGGTGTTGGTGCCCACGGCACGGACGGCCTCGGGCGGGTAATCGCGGATGCGCTCGTTGAAACAGCGCAGCGCGCTGATGCCACGAAACTGCGCGGCGGCATCGAGCATGCGGTCGGGCGAGAGGCCGGCGGCGAGGCGCACCGACTCCTTGATGCCATCGAGGGGATAGATCTGGTCATTCACGATCCGCCCGATCTGCAGGCGGAAGCTGTTGGAACCCAGATCGATGGCGGCGATCAATTCACGATTCATGAAGCAGGCACGAGCTGCGCCCCGTGGCGCGGAAGCCGGGGATTCTAGCACCCGCGCGCTGCGCTTCCGCGCGCCGTCGACACAATGTCGGGCATTGCGAAGCTTCATGATGCGGTAACAAAATCGTCACATACTTGGCATTCAATCGGACGATTCGACAGGAGAGCCCATGCGTCTAAACGCCCCCGACCGCCATTTCCGCCACGACCACTTCACCAACCGCGAGTTGTCCCTGCTCCAGTTCCAGCGTCGCGTCCTCGCCCAGGCGGCCGATCCGTCGGTGCCGCTGCTGGAGCGGCTGCGCTTCCTGTGCATCGTGTCGAGCAACCTGGACGAATTCTTCGAGGTGCGTGTCGCCGGTGTGAAGGAACAACTGCGGCTGGGCAGCGTGGCGCTCACCACCGACGGGCTCACCCCCGCCGTCCTCCACGCGCGCATCAGCCAGGAAGTCCATGGCCTCATCAGCGAGCAATACACCCTGCTCAACGACGTGATCCTGCCGGCGCTGGCCGCCGAAGGCATCGTCTTCCTGCGCCGCAGCGTATGGACCGACGCCCAGCACCTGTGGGCCCGCGAATACTTCATGCGCGAGGTGATGCCCATCCTCACGCCCATCGGGCTCGATCCGGCTCATCCCTTCCCGCGGGTGCTCAACAAGAGCCTCAACTTCGCGGTCGAACTCGAAGGCCGCGACGCCTTCGGGCGCAACTCGGGTGCCGCCATCGTCCAGGCGCCCCGCGCCCTGCCCCGGGTCATCCACCTGCCCAAGGAGCTGACCGGCGTCGATTACGGCTTCGTCTTCCTGTCGTCGCTGCTCCACGCTCATGTGGGCGAGCTGTTCGAGGGGATGAACGTGCTCGGCTGCTACCAGTTCCGGGTCACCCGCAACTCCGACATGTTCGTCGACGAAGAGGAAGTGAAGGATCTGCGCGCCACCCTCAAGGGCGAACTCCAGCAGCGCCACTTTGGCGACGCAGTGCGGCTCGAACTGGCCGACAACTGCTCCGAGGCCATGGCCACCTTCCTGATGAAGCAGTTCGGGCTCGACCCCTCCGACGTGTATCGGGTGCCCGGCATGGTCAATCCGGTACGCCTCAATCAAGTGCCCGACTGGGTGGACCGGCCCGATCTCAAGTACCGCCCCTTCCTGCCGGCCCGGCCGCGGGGGCTGGACAAGCGCGAGAACATCTTCGCCGCCATCCGCCGCCACGACATCCTGCTGCACCACCCCTTCCAGAGCTTCGAGCCGGTGATCGAGATGCTGAAGGCCGTCGCCGACGATCCGGCGGTGGTGTCGGTGAAGATGACCGTCTATCGCACCGGCACCGATTCGGTGCTGATGGAACACCTCATCCGCGCCGCCCAGAAGGGCAAGGAAGTCACCGTGGTGCTCGAGCTGATGGCGCGCTTCGACGAGGAAGCCAACATCAGCTGGGCCGCCCGCCTCGAGGAAGTCGGCGCCCACGTGGTGTATGGCGTGTTCGGCTACAAGACCCACGCCAAGCTGCTGCTGGTGGTCCGCCGCGAGAACGGCAACCTGCGCCGCTACGCCCACCTGGGCACCGGCAACTATCACCCGCGCACCACGCGCTTCTACACCGACTTCGGCCTCCTCACCGCCAACGACGAGATCGGCGCCGACGTGGCCGAGGTCTTCAAGCAGCTCACCGGGCTGGGCCAGGCGGGCAAGCTGCGTCACCTGTGGCAGGCACCCTTCACCCTGCAGCCCAATGTGGTCGCGGCGATCCGCGAGGAAGCCGAGATCGCCCGCGCCGGCCGCAAGGGGCGGATCATCGTCAAGGTCAACGCCCTGCTCGAACCCGAAACCATCGAAGCCCTGTACGAAGCCTCCCAGGCCGGCGTCGAGGTCAGCGTGATCGCCCGCAGCGTGTGCGCCCTCAAGCCCGGCGTGCCGGGGCTGTCCGAGAACATCAAGGTGCGCTCGGTGGTCGGCCGCTTCCTGGAGCACCACCGCATCTTCTACTTCCTCGCCGACGGCGCCGAGAAGCTCTACCTGTCCAGCGCCGACTGGATGGAGCGCAACTTCTTCAAGCGCATCGAGGTCGCCTTCCCGATCCTCGACCCGAAAGTGAAACGGCGTGTAATGAAGGAAGGCCTGCGTCCCTACCTGGGCGACAACTGCCAGGCGTGGGAACTCGACGGTGACAACCACTATCGCCGCAAGAATCCCCGCACCACCCGCCGCGCGGCACAGGAAATCCTGCTCAAGGAGCTCACCGGGGTGACGCCCGCCTGAACATCGACCATCGCCCGCACGGCTACCGTTTCGCCCCGCCCGGCGCACGGGAGGGAAGCCGGACGGCGATGGTGATGTAGAATTCCGGCTCGATTCGTTCATCGATGGCCAAACCCATGTCTGTGTCCCGCCTCCGCATCGCCCCTGCCACCCTGATCGCCGGCGCCCTCGCCGCCCTCATGCTGTCCGCCTGCGGTGGCGGTGGTGGCGACAGCAGCAGCTCCACCCCGGCACCATCCAATTTCGCCGTCGTGGCGGGCGATGGTCAGGCGACCGTCACCTGGGACGACAACACGGCCTACCAATACTGGCTCTACTACGCCCCGAGCGTCAGCTTCTCGACCGTCGAGCAGTGGAGCAAGCTCACCAGCGCACAGTCCAAGGTCGGCTACAACAACGACAAGGGCATCCGCCCGCCCATGGTCGTCACCAGCCTGACCAACGGCACCACCTATTACTTCGCGATGAACGGCCGCGACAACGGTAGCAAGGGCGGCCCGCTCACTGCCACGCTGTCGGCCGTCCCCCGCGCCTCCGGCGATGCCTGGCTGGCCGGCGGCACCTTCAGCGGTAGCCCGACCATGCGCAGCGTGGCCCTCGGCACCGACAGCAGCGACTCCACCTCCAATTACGTCGCCGTTGGCGACGGCGGCGCGGTGTATTCCGCCCCGGCCTACACCAGCACCAGCGCCCTCGTCTGGACTGCCAAGACCACCCTCGGCGGCCAGCTCAATGGCGTGGTCTACACCCTGAGCAAGTTCGTCTCCGTCGGCTCCGGCGGCAAGACCTGGTACTCGACCACGCCGGGCACCTGGACCGCCGGCACCATCAGCGACGCGGGCACCGCCAACCTCAACGCGCTCGCCAGCAACGGCGCCACCGTGGTGGCCGTGGGCGACAACGGCCGCATCGTCTACTCCACCGACGGCCAGAGCTGGACCCCCGCCGCCTCGGTGCCGGCCAGCACCCCCAACCTCTACGGCGTCACCTACTCCGTCAAGGGCCAGTGGATCGCCGTCGGCGCCAACTGCACCATGCTCACCAGCACCGACGGCAGCACCTGGACGACCCAGGCCGTCACCCTCAGCGGTGCTGGCTGCACCGCTCTGCGCAGCGTCGATACCGTCGCCGTCACCACCGACAACGTCACCACCTATTACTTCGCCGCGGTAGGCACCGGCGCTACTGGTGGCGCCATCATCACCAGCAGCGACGGCAGCACCTTCACCCAACAGGCCGACGTGGGCAGCGCACCCCTCTACGCCGTGGCCGCCTCTTCCGACGGCCGCTTCGCCGCGGTGGGCGCCAGCAACGCGATCTACATCGCCACCGCCCTCAACACCTGGGTTGCCCCCACCACCAAGCCGACGCCGGGCGCCACGATGTACGGCATCACCCGTGCCAACGCCACTTACACCGCCGTCGGCGCGAGCGGCACCAGCATCTACTCGTACTGAGCACTACCGACGCAACACCGATTCATCACCGGTAAAAAAGTGGAGCGGCTCCCCGGAGCCGGCTCCACTTTGTCCTTCTGAAGCCAGCCCATGTCCGTCGACCGCAACTCCGCCAACGCCAGCCTCCTCGGTCGCTCCCTCGCCGCCGTGTGGCATCCGTGCACCCAGATGAAGCACCACGAGCAGCTGCCACTGGTGCCGATCAAACGGGGCGAAGGCGCCTGGCTCTACGACATGGACGGCCGCCGCTACCTGGACGGGATCAGCTCCTGGTGGGTCAATCTCTTTGGTCACGCCAACCCGCGCATCGGCGCCGCCCTCAAGCAGCAGCTCGACCAGCTCGAACACGTGATGCTCGCCGGCTTCACCCATGAGCCGGTGGTCGAGCTCTCCGAACGCCTCGCCGCCCTCACCCATCACCAGCTCGGCCACGCCTTCTACGCCTCCGACGGCGCCTCGGCCACCGAGATCGCCCTCAAGATGAGCGCCCACTACTGGCGCAACCACGGCGAGCCCGGCAAGAACCGCTTCGTCAGCCTGGCTGGCAGCTACCACGGCGAGACTGTCGGCGCCCTGGCCGTCACCGATGTCGCCATCTTCCGCGACGCCTACGCCCCGCTGGTCCGCGCCGGCACCTGCGTGCCCAGCCCCGACACCCGCCACGCCGCGCCGGGCGAGACCGCGGTCGACGTGGCCCGCCGCGCCGCCGCCGCCCTCGACGCCCACCTGGCCGAACACGGGCACGAGACCGCCGCGCTGATCGTCGAGCCGCTCATTCAGTGCGCCTCCGGCATGGTGATGTACGACCCGGAATACCTGCGCCTCGCCCGCGAGATCTGCACCCGCCACCGGGTGCATCTGGTGGCCGACGAGATCGCCGTCGGCTGCGGCCGTACCGGCACCTTCTTCGCCTGCGAGCAGGCCGGCATCTGGCCGGATTTCATCTGCCTCTCGAAGGGCATCTCCGGCGGCTACCTGCCGCTCTCCATCGTGCTCGCCACCGACGACGTCTTCGCCGCCTTCTACGACGACGACACCGCCCGCGGCTTCCTGCATTCCCACAGCTACACCGGCAATCCGCTGGCCTGCCGGGCGGCGCTGGCAACGCTCGACATCTTCGCCCAGGACGACGTGCTCGCCGCCAACCGGATCAAGGCCGAACGCCTGGGTGCCGCTTTCCGCGCCGCCATCGGCAGCCACCCGGCCGTGCGCCACCTGCGCCAGCGGGGCATGATCCTGGCCTTCGACGTGGAAGGCGCACCGGCCGGCTTCTCGCGCCGCTTCTTCACCGAGGCGCTGGCCCGCGAGCTGCTGCTGCGCCCCATCGGCAACACGGTCTACACCATGCCGCCCTACATCCTCAGCGACGCCGAGATCGATCATCTGGCAAGCCAGACCGCCGCGGCCCTGGAGGCCAGCCTTGCCTGAGCCCATCGACCCGCTCCTCGAAATCTCCGCCAGCCTCGCCGATATCGACGAAGCCGGCCTGCGCCGCCGCCGCCGGGTCGTCACCACCCCGTGCGCGCCGGTTGCGGGGCTTGCCGACCGGCCCGACCCGGTCATCGCCTTCTGCTCCAACGACTACCTCGGCCTCGCCGCCGAGCCCTCGCTGGCCGAAGCCGCCAGCCAGGGCGCCCAACGCTGGGGCGTCGGCTCCGGCGCGTCCCACCTGGTGAGCGGCCACTACGCCGTCCATGACGAGCTCGAAACGCGCCTCGCCCGCTTCGTCGGCATGGACGACGCGCTGTATTTCTCCACCGGCTACATGGCCAACATCGGCGTGATGCCGGCCCTGGTCGGCCGGGGCGACGCGATCTTCGCCGACAAGGTGAACCACGCCTCGCTGGTGGATGGCGCCCTCCTCTCCCGTGCCGAATTCATCCGCTACCCCCACTGCGACCTCGCCGCCCTCGCTGCCCGGCTCGAGGCCTCCACGGCCCCGCGCAAGCTGATCGTCACCGACAGCGTGTTCAGCATGGACGGCGACCTCGCCCCGCTGCCCGAACTCCTCGCCCTGGCCGAAGCCCACAAGGCCTGGCTGCTGGTGGATGACGCCCACGGCTTCGGCGTGCTCGGCCCGCAAGGCCGCGGCAGTCTGGCCCACTTCGGACTGTCGTCACCGCGCCTGATCCACATGGGCACCCTCGGCAAGGCCGCCGGCGTCTCCGGCGCCTTCGTTGCCGGCCAGCGGGATGTCATCGAGTGGCTGGTGAGCAAGAGCCGCAGCTACATCTTCACCACCGGCGCCCCGCCGCTCATCGCCCACACCTTGCTCAGCGCGCTGGATCTCATCGAGCAGGGCGACACTCGGCGTGCCCACCTCAACACCCTGATCGCCCGCTTCAAGGCCGGCCTGCGCCTCTCCCGCTGGCAGCTGCTGCCCTCCGACACCCCGATCCAGCCGGTGGTGATCGGCGACAACCACGAGACCCTCGCCGTCTCCCGTGCCCTCGACGCCGAAGGCATCTGGGTGCCGGCGATCCGCCCACCCACGGTGCCCAAGGGCGCGGCGCGCCTGCGCGTCACCCTGTCGGCCGCGCACAGCTTCGAGCAGGTCGACCGCCTCGTCGCCGCCCTCAACCGCCTCGAGGCCGCGCCGACATGAGCGCGCCGCTCGTCCTGCTCCATGGCTGGGGCCTGTCGTCGGCCGTGTGGGCGCCGCTCACCACACAGCTTTCGTCGGACCTGACGATCCACACGCCCGATCTCCCCGGTCATGGCGCTGCGCCCGCTGCCGGCGAAACCCTCACCGACTGGGCCGACGCCCTGATCCCGGCGCTGCCCGACGGCGCCACCGTGGTCGGCTGGTCCCTCGGCGCCCAGCTCGCCCTGCACCTGGCCGCCCACGCGCCGCACAAGGTCGCCCGGCTGCTACTGATCGCCGCCAGCCCGCGCTTTGTCCAGACCGACAACTGGCCCACCGCGATACCCGTCGACACCCTTACCGAGTTCCGCCAAAGCTTCGATCTCGACCCGGCCGCCACCCAGCGCCGCTTCGTCGCCCTGCAGGCCCTGGGCGATGCCGCCCGACGCGAGGTGTCCGCCACGCTCACGGCCACCCTCACGCCCGCCGACGCCAACCGCCAGCCGGCGCTTGCCACCGGACTGCGCCTGCTCGCCGAGACCGACCAGCGCCCCCTCGTCAGCCGGATCACCCAGCCGGTGCGCCTGCTCCACGGCAGCGAAGACAAGCTGATGCCAGTCGCCGCTGCCGAATGGCTGGCCGACCACCTGCCCAACGGCCGGCTGTCGGTCTTCCAGCACAGCGGCCACGCGCCCTTCGTCTCGCGTCCGGCCGACTGCGCCACCCTCATCGAAAGCTTCATCCGTGACTGACGCCCCGGCTCCCAAGCGCGCCGTCCGGGCCGCCTTCGACAAGGCCGCCGACGCCTACGACGCCGTCGCCACCGTCCAGCGCGCCGCCTGCGACCGCCTGCTCACCCTTGCCACCGGCCGCGGCTTCGCCCCCCAGCGCATCCTCGACGCCGGCTGCGGCACCGGCTACGCCCTCGCCGGCCTCTCCCGCGCCTATCCGGCCGCCACGCTGTTCGCCCTCGACTTCGCCCCGGCGATGCTGCGCCGCCACCCGCCGGGCCTGGCCCTGCCCGTCTGCGCCGACCTCGAACACCTGCCCATCGCCGCCGGCAGCCTCGACGCCCTGTGGTCAAGCTACGCGCTGCAATGGTGCAACCCGCGCCGCGCCCTGCCAGAGCTCGCCCGCGCCCTCGCCCCGGGCGGCCAGCTGTGGATCGCCACCCTCGGCCCCGGCACCCTCACCGAACTCCGCGACGCCTTCCGCCACGTGGACAACGACGAGCACGTGCTGCGCTTCCAGCCGCCCGAAGTCGTCATCGACGCCGCCGAATGCGCCGGCCTGCGGGTGCTCGACAGCGACCGCGACACACTCCACGCCTGGGCGCCCGACCTGCGCAGCCTGCTCACCGACATCAAGACCCTCGGCGCCCACCAGACCGGCGCCCCGCGCCGCCGCGCGCCCCTGGGCAAGACCGCCTGGGCACGGCTCTCCGCCGCCTACGAAGCCCACCGGGGCCCGGACGGGCTGCCCGCGTCCTACGACACCTTCTGGCTCATCGCCGAAAAGACCTGAAAACCTGAAATGAGCGCGTTCTTCATCACCGGCACCGACACCGAAATCGGCAAGACCTTCGTCACCTGCACCCTCCTCCACGCAGCCCGCGCCCGCGGCCTCAGCGCCCTCGGCATGAAACCCATCGCCGCCGGCGCCGAGATGGTGAACGGCGAATTCCTCAACGAAGACGCCGCCCGCATCCGCGCCGCCTGCAGCTTCGATCCGGGCCTCGCGCTGCTCAACCCCTACTGCCTCGCCAGCCCCATCGCGCCACACATCGCCGCGGCTGAAGAAGGCGTGACGCTCGAAACGGGCAGCATCCTCGACGCGTTCGAAACGCTCAAGGGCAAGGCCGATCTGGTGCTGGTGGAAGGCGTGGGTGGCTTTCGCGTGCCGCTGTCGGACGACTACGACACCGCCGATCTGGCCCGGGATCTGGGCCTGCCGGTGATCATCGTGGTGGGAATGCGTCTGGGCTGCATCAATCATGCGCTGCTGACAGCCGAGGCGGTGGCCGCGCGCGGCCTGACCATCGCCGGCTGGGTGGCGAATCAGGTCGATCCGGCCATGCTGCGTTTTGATCAGAACCTCGAAGCCCTCAAGGCCCGCATGCCGGCGCCGCTGCTGGGGGTGGTGCACTTCCAGCCCGACGGCAACGCCGCCGCAGCTGCGGCATCGCTGGAACTGCCCTTACCGGCCTGAAGCGCGCCGCTGGCGCAGCTGCTCGAACAGGCACACGCCCGCGGCAACACCCACGTTGAGGGACTCCATGCCACCCGGCATCGGGATCAGCACCCGCTTGGTTGCAAGCCCGGCCACGGCCTGCGACAAGCCCTGACCCTCCGACCCGAACAGCCAGGCCACCGGCCCGCGCAGGTCGAGGTCGTAGAGTTCGACCGAATCTCGCAGATCCGCCGCGAGGATCTCGCCAGGATAATCGGCCAGCGCCACGGCGGCATCAACGCCCTCACGGATGCGCAGCCCGAAATGTGCCCCCATCGCCGCCCGCAGCACCCGGGGCGACCAGGCCTGGGCGCAGCCCGGCGTGAGCAGCACATCCGTCACGCCAGCCGCCGCGGCAGTGCGCAGGATGGTGCCGAGGTTGCCCGGGTCCTGCACGCCGTCGAGCACCACACAGTTGCCGGCAAGCGCCACCGCCGCCGGAGCGTCGGGGATCGCCATCACCGCCAGCACGCCGCTGGGCGCATCCACCGGGCTCACGTGGGCAAACAGGCGGTCCGGCAACTCGATGCAGATGTCCGACCGACAGCCGACCAGCAGCGCGGCGATCTCGGGCAAGCGTCGCCCGCTCTCGCTCACCACCACCCGTAGCGGCTGAAAACCCCGCTCCAGCGCGACACCCAACAGATGGGCGCCGTCGAGCAGCGTCTCGCCGCTGGTGCGCCGATCCCGGGCTGACGTGGCCAGGGCGTGGAGGTGCTTGACCGTCGGGTTATCGCGGGAGGTGATCTGCTTCACGGTTCAGAAGGCCAGGCCGAGGGTGGCCAGCGCCACGGTGAGCGTGCCGAGGATCAGGTTGAGCATCACCCGCTGGCGGATCTCGTTCATCGCCTTGGCGCCCTGAGCCCAGCTGGCCTCCATCACTGCCTGCTGCAATCCGCGCCACGGCCCGAACCAGATGCTGGCGAACACCGCCGCCATCACCAGCCCCACACCAGCCATCACGTGCCACGAGCGCGGCGCCTGGGCGAAGCCCACTTCGAGCAGCATTGCGAAGCCACTTACGACGATCGCGCCGATCGCCACCCAGACGATCCGGAAAAAGCGCCCAAGCACCCGGCTCCACAGCCCGAGCCGCTCGGCCGGCGGCAGTTCCAGCGCAGCCGGACGCAGGCAGAAGTGCGCAAACGCCATCCCGCCGACCCACACGATCACGCCGGCCAGATGGATGAAGAGCATCAGATGGTGGAGCTTCATGTGCAGTCCTCGTCTGTCCAGAGTGGTGGGTTGGCGATCACATCATGAACCGGCCCAAAGCTCTTGCGGTAGATCTCGCAGGCACCGTGGGCCCGCAGCGCGGCCAGGTGAGCCGGTGTCGGGTAGCCCTTGTGGCCGGCAAGGCCGTACTGGGGATACATTCGGTCGAGCTCGAGCAGCTGCGCGTCCCGCGCCGTCTTGGCGAGGATCGACGCCGCCGAGATCTCGGGCACCAGGGCGTCGCCCTTCACGATGGCCTCGCAGGGCACGGCCAGTTGCGGGCAGCGGTTACCATCCACCTGGGCACGGGTTGGCGCGGGGCTCAGCCCGGCGACCGCACGCTGCATGGCGAGCATCGACGCATGGAGGATGTTCAGCCGGTCGATCTCCTCGACGCTCGCCTCGGCCACGCACCAGGCCAGCGCCTTCTCGCGGATCTCGGCAGCCAGCGCGACGCGGCGCTTCTCGGAGAGCTTCTTGGAATCGGCCAGCCCGGCGATGGGCCTGGCGGGATCGAGGATCACCGCCGCCGCCACCACCGGCCCGCACAGGGGACCGCGGCCGGCCTCATCGACGCCGCACAGGCGTTCCATCAGGCGTGCCCGCGCAGGTAAGGCAGGATCGCCGCCGCGGCCTTGTCGGCGGTGTTCTGGCGCAGCTGCAGGTGCATGTCGGTGAACACCTGGACCAGCTCGGCAGCCCGCGCCTTGTCGGTTAACCAGCCATCGAGGGCATCGGCGAGCGCCTGGGGCGTGGCAGCATCCTGCAGCACCTCGGGCACCACCTCGCGGTTGGCGAGCACATTGGGCAGCCCGACCCACGGCAGATAGGCCATGCGCCGCATCAGGCGGTAAGACCACTTGCCGATCTTGTAGGTGATGACCATCGGCCGCTTGAGGAGCGCCGCTTCGAGCGTCGCGGTACCGCTCGCCACCAGCACCACGTCGGCGGCGATCATCGCGTCGGTGGCGTGGCCGAACAGGATGCGGATGGGCAGATCCACGTGGGCATGGCGCCGCAGCGCGTCCTCGAACAGCATCCGCGTCTCGCGGGTCGCCAGCGGCACCAGGAAGCGCGCGTCAGGATGGCGCTCGTGGAGGATCGCCGCAGTGGCGATGTAGGTGTCTGCGAGGTTGCGCAGCTCGGACTGGCGGCTGCCCGGCAGGAAGGCGAACACCGGGCCGTCGCCGGTGATCTGCAGCATTTCCCGGGCGCCTGCCTGATCCGGCTTCAGCGGAAAGACATCGGCCAGCGGGTGGCCCACGTAGCTCACCGGCACGCCAGCGGTGCGGTAAAGCTCGGGCTCAAACGGGAACAGGCACAGCATGTGGCTGACCGATCGCGCGATGCCCTTCAGCCGGCCCTTGCGCCAGGCCCAGATGGACGGACTGACGAAGTGGATCGCCGGGATACCCTTGTCCTTCAGGCGGCGCTCCAGCCACAGGCTGAAATCCGGCGCGTCGACGCCGATGAAGGCAGCCGGCCGATCGGCCAGCAGACGGTTCAGCAGGCTGCGGCGGATGCCAGAGAGTTCGCGGTAATTCTTGAGGGCGTCCACATAGCCGTGGACCGAGAGCTTTTCGGCCGGCCACCAGGCCTTGAAGCCTTCGGCCTGCATCTTGGGCCCGCCGATGCCGAAGAACTCGGCATCGGGGAGATGGCGCTTGAGCGCCCGGATCAGGTGGCTGGCGAGGAGGTCGCTGGAGGCCTCGCCCGCCACCATGGCGATGCGCACAACCATGGATCAGCGAACGATGCCACGCCCGGAGTCGGCGATGAAATCAGAGAACTGTTGCAACTCGGGCGCCGAGGCGGCAGCTTCGGCGATCTGCTTGCGGGCCTCGTCGAGGGTCAGGCCGTTGCGGTACAGGGTCTTGTAGGCCCGCTTGATGGCGGCGATGCCTTCTGCGCTAAAACCCCGGCGCTTGAGGCCTTCGCTGTTGATGCCGTGGGGCGAGGCCGGGTTGCCGGACACCGTGACAAACGGCGGCAGATCCTGCAGCAGCACCGTGCCGACGCCGCAGAAGCTGTGCGCGCCCACGCGGACGAACTGGTGCACGCCGGTGAAACCACCGAGGATCGCCCAGTCGCCCACCGTCACGTGGCCGGCCAGCGTCGCGTTGTTGGCGAAGATCGTGTTGTCGCCGACCATGCAGTCATGGGCGACATGCACGTAGGCCATGATCCAGTTGTTGTTGCCGACGCGGGTCAGGCCGCCATCCTGCACCGTGCCGGTGCTGAAGCTGCAGAACTCGCGGATCGTGTTGCCGTCGCCGATCTCGAGGCGGGTCGGTTCGGCGGCGTATTTCTTGTCCTGGGGCTCGGAGCCGATGGAGCAAAACTGGAAGATCCGGTTGTCGCGACCGATCTTAGTGTGGCCCTCAACGACCACATGCGGACCGATCCACGAGCCTTCTCCGATCTCGACGTGCTCGCCGATGATCGAATAGGCACCGACCTGCACGCCGTCGGCCAGACGGGCACCGGGATGGACAATGGCAGTCGGATGGATGCTCATCGCTTGATCGCGCACATGAATTCAGCTTCGGTCGCCACTTCGCCGTCGACGCGGGCAACCCCCTTGAACTTCCAGATGTTGCGGATCGTCCGGACAATCTCCGCTTCGAGGATCAGCTGGTCGCCGGGCACCACCGGGCGCTTGAAGCGCACGTTATCGACGGAGGCGAAATACACCATCGCATCCGGATCCGGCGTCGTGCCTTCGGTCTTGAAGGCGAGCACCGCGGCTGCCTGGGCCAGGGCTTCGATGATCAGCACGCCGGGCATCACCGGGCTGTGGGGAAAGTGGCCGGGGAAGAACGGCTCGTTCACCGTGACGTTCTTCAGACCGACGACGCGCTTGCCCTCTTCCAGCTCGAGAATGCGATCCACCAACAGGAACGGATAGCGGTGGGGAATGTATTTCTTGATCTCGTTGATGTCGATGATGCTCATTGTTCTTGCTCCCTCATGATTCCTTGGCGCCGAGCTTCTTCTCGAGTTCGCGCAGCCGCTCGGCCATCGCGTCGAGACGACGCAGATGGGAGAAATTCCTGACCCAGTCTGCATGGGACTGCAGCGGGATCATCGACGTGTAGACGCCGGCCTTGTCGATGCTCTTGGTGACGTTGGTGTCGGCCGAGATGGTCACATCGTCGGCCACCTCCAGGTGACCCGAAAAACCGGCCTTGCCACCTGCCATCACACGCTTGCCGACGACGGTGCTGCCCGCCAGGCCCGCCATCGCCGCCATGATCGAATCGTCGCCGATACGGCAGTTGTGGGCCACGTGGATGAGGTTGTCGAGCTTCACGCCGTTGCCGATCACCGTGTCGTCCAGGGCGCCACGGTCGATGGTGGTGTTGGCACCGATCTCCACGTCGTCGCCGACGATGACGCGGCCGATCTGGGGAATCTTCACCCAGTGCTTGTCGGCATCCCGCGCGAAACCCAGGCCGTCGGCACCGATCACGGCGCCCGAATGGATAACCGCGCGGGCACCGATGGTGCAGTTGTCGTAGATCTTCACCCCCGCATGGAGGAGCGAGCCGGCACCCAGCCGGACGCCATCGCCCAGCACACAGCCGGCGCCAATGATGCAGTCGTCGCCGATCTCACAGCCTTCACCGATCACCGCCTGGGGCGCGACCGAGACGGAAGCAGGCAGCGACGATGCAACCACCGCCGACGGATGAACGCCGGCAGCGGGCCGTTTGGGCGGATTGAACAGCTGCGCGGCGCGGGCGAAGTAAAGGTAGGGATCCGGCGTGAGGATGCGGGCCCGTTCGGTGAGCCCCGCAGCCTTCGGCGAAAGGATGAAAGCCGACGCCTCGCTCGATGCGAGAGCCGCGATCAGCTTCGGATTCGAGAGGAATGCGATTTCGCCGGGCCGTGCGGCTTCCAGCGACGCGATCTGGCGAACACGAATTGTCGCGTCGCCGACCAGTTCGCCACCCAGCCGGGCGACCAGTTCGCCAAGGGAGATTTCCATCGGCGAACGCTTACTTGGCTTCGGTCAGCGCCTTGATCACCTTGTCGGTGATGTCGATACGCGGGCTGGCGTAGACGGCTTCCTGGAAGATGATGTCGTACTTCTCGGCCTCGGCGATCTGCTTGATCGTCTTGTTGGCACGATCAAGAACGCTGGCGAGTTCTTCGTTGCGACGCTGGTTCAGGTCTTCACGGAACTCGCGCTGCTTGCGCTGAAAGTCGCGGTTGAGTTCATTGAACTCACGCTCCTTGTTGCGGCGCTCGCCCTCGGCCATGGTCATGCCGTTCTTCTCGAGGGCTTCCTGCATGCCCTGGAGCTGCTTGGCGATCCGCTGCAGATCCTGGTCACGCTTCTCGAATTCCTTCTCGAGCTTCTGCTGGGCACGCTTTGCCGGCGGCGCTTCCTTCATCACCCGGTCCGAATTGACGAACCCGACCTTCACCTCGGCTACCGCCGTCTGCGCAAAGGCGGCAAGCAGAAGCGCCGCGAGCGTGGATATACCGATACCTTTCACCTGAAACCTCCATCTGCACCCGATACGGCTGCAATCAGAAAACCGTACCCAACTGGAACTGGAATTTTTGCGTCCTGTCCCCGTCCTCTTTCTTGAGGGCCTGGCCAAGACTGAACTTGAGCGGACCGACCGGGGAGCTCCAGCTGAACGCCAACCCGGCACTGTACCGCAAATCAGAAGCCCGAACCTTGTCGTCCGCGCCCCAGACATAACCCGCGTCACCAAACAGCGAAAGGCGCATGGACTTGTCCTTGCCGCCACCGGGCATCGGGAAATAATACTCCACGTTACCCACCACCCGGCGGTTGCCGCCGAGCGCACGGACATAGCCGTTACTGTCGGTGTAGTGCGGGCCCAGCGTGCTCTGCTGGTAGCCCCGCACCGAACCGATGCCGCCGGCGTAGAAGTTCTTGTAGAACGGCAGTTCCTTGCCATCGTAACCGTGGGCATAGCCGAGATCGCCGTTCAGCATCAGCGCGTAGCCGCCGCCGAACGGGATCCAGTACTGATGCTGGTAGCTGCCGCGGACGTAGCGCATGTCGAGCGCCGGCGTTGCGACTTCCAGCGACGCGCGCTGATAGACGCCGGACGTCGGGTACAGGAAGCTGTCACGCCGATCCCGCGCCCAGCCGGCCGTTGCCACCAGGCTGCGGGCCGTGTCGCCGAAGGTATTGACGAAGTTGACGTACGGCGCCGGGCTGGTGTCGAAGACCTTGATGGAGGTCTGGTCGACGGCCAGGCCGAAGTTGATCCGGTCATCCTCGGCAATCGGGTAGCCGAAGCGCAGGCCGGCACCGATGGACGACGACTTGTAGGTCGCCACCGACAGGGAGGTGGGATCGACGTTACGCTGATAGATGTCCCAGCCCATGCTGACGCCATCGATGGTCCAGTACGGATTGGTGAAGGACAGGGCGACCGTCTTGTTGATGCGGCCGGTGTTCACCTGCAGGGTCATCGCGTTGCCGGTGCCGAAGAGGTTCTGCTGGGCGATGGAGCCGGACAGGATCACCTTTTCGGCACTAGAGAAACCTGCGCCGAGCATGAGGTTGCCGGTGGCGCGTTCCTTGACGCTGAAGTTGGCATCCACCTGGTCGGTCGAGCCCGGCACCGCCGGCGTCTCGATCGTCACTTCCTCGAAGTAGCCGAGGCGGTCGAGGCGGGCCTTGGAGCGGTTGATCGCCGCGCCGTCATACCACGCACCTTCCATCTGGCGAATCTCGCGACGGATCACCTCATCGCGGGTCCGCGCGTTGCCGGAAAAGTTGATCTTGCGTACATAGACGCGCCGACCCGGATCGACAAAGAAGGTGAAGGCGACTTCACGCTTGGCCTTGTCCACTTCCGGCGCGGCATTCACGTTGGCGAAGGCGTAGCCGTCGTTGCCGAGCCGCTCGCTGATCGCCTTGGTGGTAGCAGTCACCGAATCCCGCACGAAGGTGTCGCCAGCCTTGAGCTTGACGAGCTTCTGCAACTCAGCCTCAGGCACTGCCATGTTGCCCGCGAGCTTGACATCGGAGACCGTGTACTTCTCCCCCTCGGAGATACTGAGGGTGATGTAGATGTCTTTTTTATCGGGCGTGATCGAGACCTGGGTCGACTCGATACTGAAATCCAGGTAGCCCCGATTCAGATAGAAGGAACGCAGGTTTTCGATGTCGCCGGAAAGCTTGGGCTTGGAATACTGGTCGCTCTTCGAGAACCACGTGAACCAGCCCGGCGTGGTCAGGGAGAACAGCTCGACGAGCTCCTTCTCCTTGAAGGCCTTGTTGCCGATGATGCTGATCTGACGGATCTTGGCGGCTTCGCCTTCGACCACGTTGAAGTTCACGCCCACGCGGTTCCGCTCGAGCGGCGTGACCGTAGTGGTGATCTGCACGCCGTACAGGCCCTTGGCGAGGTACTGGCGCTTGAGTTCCTGCTCGGCACGTTCGAGCAGCGCGCGGTCGAAGATGCGGGATTCGGCGAGGCCGACTTCCTTCAGGCCCTTCTTGAGGGCATCCTTTTCGAATTCCTTGGTGCCGACGAAGTCGATCTGGGAGATCGCGGGCCGTTCGTCCACCAGAACGATGATCACATCGTTCTCGACTTCGATCCGCACATCCTTGAAGAAGCCCGTCGCGAACAGCGACTTGATCGCCTGGGACGCCTTGTCTTCCGAGAAGCGCTCGCCCACCTTCACCGGAAGATAGCTGAACACCGTCCCGGCTTCGGTCCGCTGGATCCCTTCAACACGAATGTCTTTGACAACGAAAGGCTCGAAAGCCAAGGCGGGCGAAGCAGCGAAAAGCGCGGCAATCACCCCGGAGAGGAGCGTGGATTTCATCCGATTTCAGCTAGCAACAAGGCGGTTGATGTCGTTGTAGAAGGCAAAAGCCATTAGCGCCGCCAGCAGAGCCATTCCAATCTGCTGTCCGATTTCCATGACGCGTTCGGAAACCGGGCCGCCCTTGATGATCTCGATCACATAATACAGCAAGTGTCCGCCATCAAGCACGGGCACCGGCAGCAGATTGAGGACCCCAAGACTGATGCTGATGAGCGCCAGGAACTTGATGTAATGGGCCCAGCCCATGCGGGCCGACTGGCCGGCAAAGTCGGCTATCGTCACCGGGCCGCTGAGATTCTTGACCGAAACCTCACCGACGATCATCCGTCCAAGCACCGACAGGCTCATCGTCGCGGTTTCCCAGGTCTGGTTGATGCCCTTGGTGAGCGCATCCAGTGCCCCGTAGCGTACGGTGACGAACATGAGGTCTCGCTGCCCTTCGGCATCAGCCATCGCGACGCCGATCCGTCCGATGGTCCGACCATTCTCCTCGATGGCCTTCGGTACCAGTTGCACCACCCGCGTCTTGTTACCGCGCAGCACTTCCACCTCGAGCGTCTGACCCGCAGCATCGCGCACGCTGGCGACGAGCTCCGACCAGGTCTCGACCGCCTTGTCACCAATCCGCACCACCCGGTCGCCAGATTGCAGACCGGCCGTTGCAGCGGCGCCGTCGGCGCTCAGCTGACCGAGCACCGCAGGCAGCTTGGGCCGATATAGACGCAGGCCGAGCTGGCTCGCAGCGTCGTTCTGGGTCTGATCCACATCAACCCCCGACAGATCCAGCTTGCGGAAGGCGATCTCGTTCTGCCCGTTGATGGTCTCGATGGTGACGCTGCGTCGGTCGAGGGCGTCGTTGAGCAGGTGCCAACGGAAATCAGTCCACGTCTGCACCTCGTCGCCGTTCACGGAACGCACGAGTTCGCCGTCCTGGAAACCCGCCTGAGCCGCCTGGCTCTCGGCTGGCGGCTCGCCGATGCGGGCGCGAAGCTCCTCGACACCACCGGCGTATAGCCCCCAGTAAAGCACGATGGCCAGCACGAAGTTGGCCAGCGGTCCGGCAGCGACGATGGCGATCCGGCGCCAGACGGACTGACGGTTGAACGCCCGGTGCAGCTCTTCGGCCGGCACCGGCGCTTCACGCTCGTCGAGCATCTTTACGTAACCGCCAAGCGGAAAGACCGACAGCGCCCACTCGGTCTGGTCGGCACCAAGGCGCCGCATGAACAGCACCTTGCCGAAACCCAGCGAAAACCGCAGCACCTTCACGCCGCACAGGCGCGCGATGATGTAGTGGCCAAACTCGTGGACGATGATCAGCACACCAAGCGCCGCGAGAAACGGCAGGACGTAATCGAGCAGGCTCATCGAGCACCCCCTGCAGACCGCCACCGCATGAACAGAGGCGCTCCGGTCACGAGCAATACTGGCGAACGAGACTCGCCGCGACCTGTCTGGCCTGACGATCCGCTTCGAACACAACCTCAAGGGAATCCGCGCTCTGCGCTTCGATCCTGTCGAGGGTCGCCGCGATCACCCCGGCGATGCGATCGAAACGCAGGCCGCCGCCGAGGAACTCGCCAACAGCGATCTCGTTGGCCGCGTTGAGCACTGCCGGCGCAATGCCCCCCTCCTCCAGCGCCCGGTAAGCCAGCGCCAGACACGGAAAGCGCTGCAGATCGGGGCGTTCGAAATTGAGCTGACCGACGGCAAACAGATCGAGCGGCTTGACGCCCGCATCGACCCGCTCGGGAAAAGCCATCGCGTGGGCGATGGGCGTGCGCATGTCGGGGTTGCCGAGCTGGGCCAGCACCGACCCATCCACGTAGGCCACCATAGAGTGGATGACGCTCTCGGGATGGATCACCACCTCGATCCGCTCGGCGGGTGCGCCGAACAGCCAGTGGGCCTCGATGACTTCCAGCCCCTTGTTCATCATGGTCGCCGAATCGACCGAAATCTTGCGGCCCATCACCCAGTTGGGGTGAGCGCAGGCCATATCGGGCGTCACTGCGGCAAGCTCTTCAACCGGCTTGCGGCGGAACGGGCCACCCGACGCGGTAAGCAGGATACGCGTGACCTCGGTGCCATCAACCCCCTGGCGAAAACCGCTGGGCAGCGCCTGGAAGATCGCGTTGTGCTCGCTGTCGATGGGCAGCAGAGTCGCGCCATTGGCGGAGACTTCCTGCATGAAGAGCGCGCCGGACATCACCAGCGCCTCCTTGTTGGCCAGCAGGATGCGCTTGCCTGCGCGCGCTGCAGCGAGGGTCGGAACCAGACCCGCGGCGCCGACGATCGCGGCCATCACCATGTCGACTTCCGGCGCGGACGCAACAGCCACCAGCGAAGCTGCACCAGCCAGCACCTCCGTGCAGCAGCCGGCCGCATCCAGACGGGCCTGAAGCGCCTGCGCGTCTTCGGCGCGATCAAGCACCGCATAGGCCGGCCGATGCTGCAGGCACTGCTCGTAGAGCTTGTCCACCTGCCGGTGGGCGGTCAGGGCGAAAACACCATAACGCTCCGGGTGGCGCGCAACGACATCAAGGGTGCTGACACCAATCGAGCCCGTCGCACCAAGTACGGTGATGAACTTTTTGTCGGAAACCATGGCTTACCGGGCGAACCAGAGGGCCAGCAGACCCGCCAGCGGAAGAGTCGAAGTGAGGCTGTCGATGCGGTCGAGAACGCCGCCATGGCCGGGCAGCAGCGTGCCGCTGTCCTTGACGCCGGCCTGGCGCTTGAGCATCGACTCGAAGAGATCGCCGATGATGCTGATCGCGGTGAAGGCGACGAGTCCGGCAGCCGCAAACACCAACTGACCAATAGCCAGCCCGTGGGGCAGGAAGTAAGACAGGCAGACCAGGCCGTAGATCACGACGCCCGCGACGGCACCATAGGCACCTTCCCAGCTCTTGCCGGGGCTGATCGCCGGGGCCAGCTTGCGCCGACCGAAGGCACGCCCGGTGAAATACGCCGCAATGTCGGCGATCCAGACCGACGCCATCACGCCCAGCAACAGCCAGGGGCTGAGCAGGCGCAAATGGATCATTGCGAGACTGGGCGGGATCAGCAGCACAAAGCCCACCAGCGCTGCGGCGCCAGCACCGGGCAGCGCCCAGCGGGACCGCAGCCAGAACGGCACGCACAGCACCCAGAACAGCGCACTCAGCCCATACGCAGGAACGAGATTGAAGGGCGCAACGGTGTCGTCCCGATGCAACCCGGCCACAAGGCCGAAGGAGAGGCACAACGCCCCCAGCAGCACGGCGTAGATCCAGCTCCGGGCGCCCTTGTAGCCAACGATGCCACCCCACTCGTGGGCGGCCGTCGCGCAGATGACGGACACGAAAGCGAGCCAGCCCCAGGACGGCAGCAGGAACAGCGCGCAGAGCAGCCCTGCCAGCAGAAAAATCGCGGTGATGACCCGCGCTTTAAGCATGGCCTGAGCCGGAAGAATCCGCTCCGCCACCGACGACCTGCTCGCTGGTCCGGCCGAAGCGTCGCTCGCGCCCCTGATAGGACGCAATGGCGGCATCCAGTTCGGCCTCGCCGAACTCGGGCCACAGCTTGTCGGTGAAATACAGCTCGGAGTACGCGAGCTGCCAGAGCATGAAATTGCTGATGCGGGTTTCGCCGCCGGTCCGGATGAAGAGATCGGGCTCCGGGCTGAAGCTCAGCGCCAGATGGGGCGCCAGATCATCCTCGGCGTAGCCGCCTTCTCGGGGGCCACAAGCGGCAATCATCTTGTCGATGGCCTGCATGATGTCCCAGCGACCGCCATAGTTGGCGCAGATCGTCAGGTTCATCTTGGTATTGCCCGCCGTGAGCGCTTCGCCATCGCGGATCAGATCGACCAGCGCCTTGTCGAACGGCGCAAGATCACCCACGACACGCAGGCGAATGTTGTTGCGGTGGATGCGCTCGATCTCGGCCTTGAGCGACTTCACGAACAGCTGCATCAGGAACGAGACCTCGTCCTTCGGACGACGCCAGTTCTCGGAGCTGAAGGCAAAGACGGTCAGATATTCGACGCCGCGATCGAGGCAGGTGCGGATGACTTCGCGCAGGGAATCGACGCCCTTGGCATGGCCCGCAACCCGTGGCATCAGGCGCTTTCGCGCCCAACGCCCGTTGCCGTCCATGATGATCGCGATATGCCGCGGAACCTGCGCAGCCTCAGGTACGCCCCGCGTGGAGCTGGTAAACGGCAATCGCACCATGTAATCTCCGCCTGAAAAGAACCGGGAAAGCAGACACTGACCGGATGGTCAGATCTGCATCAGCTCTTGTTCTTTCTGTGCGAGAAGCTTGTCGATTTCGACCACTGCCTTGTCGGTCAGCTTCTGGACGTCATCCTGGGCACGACGCTCATCGTCTTCCGAGATCGTCTTGGCCTTCAGGGCATCCTTCAGGGAGGCGTTGGCGTCCCGGCGCAGATTGCGCACGGCCACCTTGGCCCCTTCACCTTCATGCTTGACGACCTTGATCAGTTCCTTGCGACGCTCTTCGGTCAGCGCCGGCATCGGAACGCGGATCACTTCGCCCTGGGACGACGGATTGAGACCCAGGTCGGAATCTCGGATGGCCTTCTCGACCTTGCCGATCATCGGTTTTTCCCAGGGCTGCACACCAATCGTGCGGGCGTCGATCAGGGTGATGTTGGCCACCTGATTGACCGGCACCGGGCTACCGTAATAATCGACCATCACGTGATCCAGAATGCCCGTGCTCGCGCGGCCGGTACGCACCTTCGCGAGATCCAGCTTGAGCGCCTCGATGGACTTCTGCATCTTGGCTTCGGTAGTTTTCTTGAGTTCCGGGATCATCGATTCATCCTCAGCAATAGACCAGCGTACCTTCGTCCTCGCCCATCACGACGCGCTTGAGCGCACCGCTCTTGAACAGGCTGAAGACGTTGATCGGAAGACGCTGGTCGCGGCACAGCGCGAACGCGGTCGCATCCATCACGGCGAGGTTGCGGGCGATCGCTTCGTCAAAGGAAATTCGCTGGAAACGCGTGGCGGCCGGATCCTTCTTCGGGTCGGCGGTGTAGATGCCATCCACCTTGGTGGCCTTCAGCACGATGTCCGCACCAATTTCGGAACCGCGCAGGGCTGCAGCGGTGTCCGTCGTGAAGAACGGATTGCCGGTGCCGGCACCAAAGATGACGACGCGACCTTCTTCAAGGTAGCGGATGGCCTTGCCACGGATGTACGGCTCGACCACCTGGTCGATCCGCAGCGCGGACTGAACCCGCGCATTGACCCCGGCGGCGCGAAAGGCGTCCGCAAGGGCCATGGCGTTCATGACGGTGGCCAGCATCCCCATGTAGTCGGCGGTGGCGCGGTCCATGCCGGACGCAGCCCCCGCCATGCCACGGAAGATGTTCCCGCCGCCAATCACAATCCCGATCTCGACCCCAAGTCGGGTCACCTCGACCACATCGCGAACGATGCCGGAAACGACTTCCTGGTTGATGCCGTAGGCGTCGTCGCCCATCAGGGCTTCGCCGGAGAGCTTGAGGAGAATGCGTTTGTAGGCGGGCTGGCTCATCGTCAGGCTACTCCCTTACTTCTGGGCAGCAGCAGCGGCCTGGGCGGCCACTTCGGCGGCGAAATCGGTCACCTTCTTCTCGATGCCTTCGCCGACGACGTACAGGGTGAAACCGGCAACCGACGCGCCCTTGGCCTTCAGCAGCTGGGCCACGGTCTGCTTGCCGTCTTCAGCCTTCACGAAGACCTGATCCAGCAGGGTCACGTCCTTCAGGAACTTCTGGACGGTGCCTTCGGCGATCTTCTCGAGCATGGCTTCCGGCTTGCCGGCTTCGCGGGCCTTCTCGATGGCGATGCGACGCTCGACATCCAGCAGCTCGGCGGGAACACCGGAGGCGTCGAGGGACTTCGGCTTGGAAGCGGCGATGTGCATGGCCAGATCCTTGGCCAGGGCTTCATCACCACCCACGAGGTCGATCAGCACGCCGATCTTGGCGCCGCCGTGGATGTAGCTGGCAACGGCACCCTTGGCTTCGGTACGGACGAAGCGGCGGATGGACATGTTCTCACCGATCTTGCCAACCAGCGCCTTGCGGACTTCTTCAACGGTCTGACCGTCGATTTCCAGCGCGGACAGGGCTTCGACGTCGGCCGGGTTCCTGGTGGCGACGAGTTCGGCAACATTCTTGACCAGCGCCAGGAAGTCGTCGTTCTTGGCAACGAAGTCGGTCTCGCAGTTCACTTCAACCATCGCGCCGAGCTTGGCGTCGGCGGAGATGTACACGCCAACGATGCCTTCAGCGGTCACGCGGGCGGCAGCCTTGGAGGCCTTGTTGCCCAGCTTGACGCGCAGGATTTCTTCAGCCTTGTCCATGTCGCCAGCGGCTTCGGACAGGGCCTTCTTGCATTCCATCATGGGCGCGTCGGTCTTTTCGCGCAGCTCCTTGACCATGCTTGCGGTGATTTCCGCCATGTTTGCTCCTGGATATCTAATTGAATGATGTTCAGTCGGATGCTGAATGGGCGCCCAAGGCGCCCATTGAGAGGGATCAGGCCTGCTCTTCGGTGCCGTCTTCCACTTCGACGAACTCGTCGGAGCCGGCGGCAACGATTTCCTGGATCACGGCATTCTTGCCTTCCAGCACAGCATCGGCGACGCCACGGGCGTACAGGCGGATGGCGCGGGAGGAGTCATCGTTACCCGGGATCACGAAATCCACACCTTCGGGGGAGTGGTTGGTATCGACCACGGCCACAACCGGGATGCCCAGCTTGTTGGCTTCGGTGATGGCGATCTTGTGGTAGCCGACGTCGATGACGAACAGCGCATCCGGCAGACCGCCCAGATCCTTGATGCCGCCCAGGCTCTTCTGCAGCTTCTCGAGCTCGCGGGAGGCCATCAGGGCTTCCTTCTTGGACAGGCGCTCGATGGAGCCGTCTTCGACCATGGCTTCCATGTCCTTCAGGCGCTTGATGGAAACCTTGACGGTCTTGAAGTTGGTGAGCATGCCACCCAGCCAGCGCTCATCGACGAAAGGCATGCCGGCGCGCGCAGCTTCTTCAGCCACGATTTCGCGGGCCTGACGCTTGGTGCCGACGAACAGGATGGTGCCGCGGTTGGCAGCCAGCTTGCGCACGAAATCCATCGCCTCGTTGTACTTGACGAGGGTCTTTTCGAGGTTGACGATGTGGATCTTGTTGCGCTGACCGAAGATGAACGGGGCCATCTTCGGGTTCCAGAAACGGGTTTGATGGCCGAAGTGGACGCCCGCTTCGAGCATTTGACGCATGGTGACAGACATTGTGTAACTCCAGTTACTGAGGTTTGACCGCCGCCCGACCTGCCGACCTCGCCATCGCGAAGCCACGCTTAGCCGCGAATGCCGCACCGTACCAGGTGGCAACATCCGCCGGACCCCAATGGGCCGGACGTGTGTATTTTGCCTGGCACCCTTGCCAGACAAGCCGCAGATTGTAGCAGGATACGGTTAAACCCCTCAAGGCCGGGATGTGCAGCGCAGCACCGGGGATAACCGGATTGCCCCGGAAGGCCGCATGAGCTAGCCTATCCGGTCGGAAAACCCCAGCAGATCAAGCCTCATGAGCGTCACCATAAAAACGCCGGAAGAAATCGAAAAGATGCGTATCGCGGGCCGCCTCGGCTCGGAAGTGCTCGACTACATCACCCCCTTCGTGAAAGCCGGCGTCAGCACCGGCGAGATCGACCGCCTGTGCCACGAGTACATGGTCAATGTGCAGGGCTGCATCCCCGCCCCGCTCAACTACGCGCCGCCGGGCTACACGCCCTACCCGAAGTCGATCTGCACCTCGGTGAATCATCAGGTCTGCCACGGCGTGCCGAACGAAAAGGTGATCCTCAAGAAGGGGGACATCGTCAATCTGGACATCACCGTCATCAAGGACGGCTACCACGGCGACACCAGCCGGATGTTCATCGTCGGCGAAACCTCGATCCGCGCCAAGCGCCTGTGCCAGATCACCTATGAATGCATGTGGCTGGGCATCGCCCAGGTCAAGCCCGGCGCGCACCTCGGCGACATCGGCGCCGCCATCCAGAAACACGCCGAAGGCAATGGCTTCTCAGTGGTGCGCGAGTTCTGCGGCCACGGCATCGGCGCGAACTTCCACGAAGAGCCCCAGGTGCTGCACTACGGCAAGCCAGGTACCGGCATCGAGCTCAAGCCCGGGATGATCTTCACCATCGAGCCGATGATCAACGCCGGCAAGGCCGCGATCTCCGAACTGCCCGACGGCTGGACCATCGTGACCCGCGACCGCAGCCTGTCCGCCCAGTGGGAGCACATGGTGCTGGTCACCGAGACCGGCGTCGAGGTGCTCACCCTGTCGGCCGGCAGCCCGCCCCGCCCGGACGTCGTTGCCCCCTACTCTGCCCAGATCAAGCCCTGACCCGTCCAAGATGTCCCAGACCGTGCCCGCCGCGCCAACTCCCGAAGCTTCCCGGGAGCTCATCACCCGCTTCAAGAGCCGCCTGAAAAGCGGCGGCGAGGCACTCCGCACCGCCTACGAAGCCCATCCGCTGACCGAGCCCATCCTCAAGGGCCGGTCCCGGCTGGTGGACGGGGTGCTGGTGGACATCTGGAAGGAGTTCGGCATCCCCGCCTCGGCGAGTCTTGTTGCCGTGGGCGGCTATGGTCGTGAGGAGCTGTTTCCCTTCTCCGATGTGGATCTGCTGTTCCTCCTCGACCGGGAGCCGGATCACGATCTGAGCGAACGCCTCACCCAGATGATCGGGCTGCTGTGGGACGTCGGCCTCGACATCGGCCACAGCGTGCGCACCATCGACGAGTGCATCGAAGAAGCCGGCCTCGACGTGACGGTGATGACCAACCTCCTCGAAGCCCGGCTGATCGGTGGCAACACGCGGCTCTTCGATCGCTTCACCGAGCAACTGCGAAGCGCGCTCAACGTCGGGCAGTTCTTCAAGGCCAAGCGCCTCGAACAGGAGCAGCGCTACACCCGCCACAACGAGACGCCCTACTCGCTTGAGCCCAACTGCAAGGAAAGCCCGGGCGGCCTGCGCGACCTCCAGATCATCGGCTGGATCAGCCGGGCGGCGGGCTTTGGCACCCACTGGCGCGACCTCGCCAGCCACGGCCTCGTCACCGCCGAGGAAGCCACCGAGCTGCGCGACCTCGAACGCTTCCTGCAGCACGCCCGCATCCGCCTGCACCACATCGCCGGGCGCCGGGAAGACCGCCTGCTCTTCGACCACCAGGAAAAGCTCGCCCATCGATTCGGCTTCGAGGCCAACGAGCACCGCCGGGCGTCGGAAGTCTTCATGCAGGAGTACTACCGAACGGCCAAGAAGGTCACCCAGCTCAACACCATCCTGCTGCAGAATTTCTGGGCTGAGTTCTTCCCCAACCGCTACCCGGCGGCGATCAACATAAACGAGCGCTTCCAGTGCGTGCGCGAGCTCCTCGACGTGCGCGACGAAGGCGTCTTCGACCGCCACCCGAGCGCACTGCTCGAATGCTTCCTGATCCTCCAGCAGCGCTCCGAGCTCAAGGGCATGACCGCCCGCACCCTGCGCGCCCTGTGGCGCGGCCGCAAGCTGATCAACGCCGAGTTCCGCCACGATCCGGCCAACCGGGCGCTGTTCCTGCGCCTGCTCCAGCAGAAACGCGGCGTGGTGCAGGAGATGCGCCGGATGAACCAGTACGGCATCCTCAGCTTCTACCTGCCGGCCTGGCGCCGAATCGTCGGGCAGATGCAGCACGACCTGTTCCACGTCTACACCGTGGATCAACACATCATGCAGGTGCTGCGCAACGTGCGCCGCTTCATGGTGTCGGAACACGCCCACGAATACCCGCTGCTCACGCGGCTCGCCACCAGCTTCGAGAAGCCCTGGCTGATCTACATCGCGGCGCTGTTTCACGACATTGCCAAGGGCCGCGGCGGCGACCACTCCAAGCTCGGCATGAAGGACGCGCGGGAGTTCTGCTCCGCCCACGGGCTCGACGAGACCGACACCGCGCTCGTCGAATGGCTGGTGGAACACCACCTGTCCATGTCCAACGTGGCCCAGAAGCAGGACATGTCCGATCTCGACGTGATCCGTCGCTTCGGCGATCTGGTGAAAACCGAGCGCCGCCTCACGGCCCTCTACATCCTCACCCACGCCGACATCCGCGGCACCAGCCCAAAGGTCTGGAACGGCTGGAAGGGCAAGCTGCTCGAAGACCTCTTCTTCGCCACCCAGCGCCTCCTGCGCGGCGCCACCCCCCACCAGGCCCTCGGCACACCCCTGCGCCAGGACGACGCCCGCAACCTGCTGCGCTACTACGGCCTGCGCCCGGGCACCGAAGACAAACTGTGGGCCCAGCTCGATACCGTTTACTTCATGCGCCACGACGCCGAGGAAGTCGCCTGGCACGCGCGGATGCTCTACTACCGGGTCGAATCCGATGTGCCCGTCGTCAAGGCCCGCCCCACCCATGGCGACGAGGGGCTGCAGGTGATGGTCTACATGAAGGACCAGAAGGACATCTTCGTGCGGCTGTGCGGCTTCTTTGCGCGCCTCGGCTTCACCATCGCCGACGCCAAGATCCACACCACCCGCCATGGCTACGCGCTCGACAGCTTCCTGCTGCTCGATCCGGGCCAGGAAACCCATTACCGGGACGTGATCAACCTGCTCGAACACGACCTGACCGAGCGCCTCAGCGACCCGGATTCGCCCATTGACCAGCCGGCCAGTGGCCGCCTGTCACGGGAGGTCAAGCACTTCCCGATCACGCCCGGCGTAACCATCGAACCCGACGAGCGCGGCCAGCACTACATCATGTCGGTAACCGCCGCCGACCGCCCGGGCCTGCTCTTCGGCGTGGCCGAAACCCTCGCCAGCAACGGGATCAACCTGCACACCGCCAAGATCGCCACCCTCGGCGAGCGGGTCGAGGACACCTTCCTGATCAGCGGCCCCAACCTCACCCAGGACACCCAGGTCCTCAAGATCGAGACCGAACTGCTCGAAAAGCTGGCGATCTGAGCGTCAGTCGCCGTCCGCCGCCGGGGTGCCCGGAAACAGCACCTCGGTGAACCCGAAGCGGGTGAAATCCCGCACCCGCATCGGGTACAGGATGCCGTCCAGGTGGTCGCACTCGTGCTGCACCACCCGGGCGTGAAAGCCCTCCGCAACCCGGTCGATGGGCGCACCATCGGCGTCGAAGCCGGTATAGCGTAATGATGCCCAGCGGGGCACCCAGCCCCGCAGCCCTGGCACGGACAGGCAACCTTCCCAGCCCCCCTCTTCGTCTTCCGACAAGGGCGATAGCACCGGGTTGATCAGCACCGTATCGGGCACCGAGGCCGCATCCGGATAGCGCGGGCTCGGCCCGCCACCAAAGATCACCACCCGCAGATCGACGCCGATCTGCGGCGCCGCCAGCCCGGCACCGGAAAGATGCGCCATCGTGTCGCGCATGTCGGCGATCAGCGCTGCGAGCTCCGGCGTGCCGAAGGCCGTCACCGGCTGCGCCCGCCGCAGCAGACGCAGATCCCCCATCCGCAGTACCTCGCGAATCATTTCGCCGGCCCTTCGCAGATGTGCTCCAGCACCTCGCGGACCCGGCCCATCGCCTCGCGCAGCACCACGTCGATGCTGCCGAAGCAGATCTGCGCCGCACTGTTGCCGCGGCCGGCTGCAAAATTGGCCACCACGTTGATCGCGGCGTACGGAATGCCCAGTTCCCGCGCGAGGGCCGCCTCGGGCATGCCGGTCATGCCCACCACGTCAGCACCGTCCCGCTCCAGCCGGTTGATTTCGGCCGCGGTTTCGAGCCGCGGGCCCTGGGTTGCCGCATACACGCCCCCATTCACCACCGGCTGACCCGCCGCCACCGCCGCCGCAAGAATGCGCTGGCGCACGACCTCGTCGTACGGCCGCGTGAAGTCGATATGCACCACCGGCTGCTCGGAGCTCTCGTGGAAGGTGCTCTTGCGGCCCCAGGTGTAGTCGATGATCTGGTCCGGCACCACCAGCACGCCCGGCCCCAGGTCGTCGCGGATGCCACCGACCGACGCCACCGAGATGATCGCGTCGGCCTTCGCCTCGCGCAGCGCCCACAGGTTGGCCTGGTAGTTCACCCGATGGGGCGGAATCGTATGGCCGTAGCCGTGACGGGCCAGAAAGACCACCGGATGCTCGCACAGCTGCCCGAAAGTCAGGGCGCCCGACGGCTCGCCGTAGGGCGTGCGCATCACCTCGCGGCGGATCACGTTCAGGTTGGCCAGTTGGGTAAGACCGCTACCGCCGATGATTGCCAGCATGCCGGACAACTCCTCATAAAACCGTGTGGGCCGGGGATCTTATCACGCAGCCAGACCCCGACCGCTCCGCGCACCGATGCTGCGTTGCGCAAAAGCGTGGTAAAATTTTGGGTTTACAAGTACTTCGGTATCCAACCCCATGTCCCGCGCCATCCGCAACATTGCCATCATCGCCCACGTCGACCACGGGAAGACCACCCTCGTCGACCAGCTCCTGCGCCAGTCCGGCACCTTCCGTGAAAACCAGCAGGTCAGCGAACGGGTGATGGACAGCAACGATCTCGAAAAAGAGCGGGGCATCACCATCCTCGCCAAGAACTGTGCCGTGCAGTACGGCGACACCCACATCAACATCATCGACACCCCGGGCCACGCCGACTTCGGCGGCGAGGTCGAGCGCGTGCTGTCGATGGTTGATGGTGTGCTGCTGCTGGTCGATGCCGTCGAAGGCCCGATGCCCCAGACCCGCTTCGTGACCCGCAAGGCCCTGGCCCTCGGCCTCAAGCCCATCGTCGTGATCAACAAGATCGACCGTCCGGGCTCCCGCCCCGACTGGGTCATCAACCACACCTTCGACCTGTTCGACAAGCTCGGCGCCACCGACGAGCAGCTCGACTTCCCGGTCGTGTACGCCTCCGCGCTCAACGGCTACGCCATGCTCGACGCCGACAAGCCCGGCACCGACATGACCCCGCTGTACGAAGCCATCCTCGAACACGTGCCCCAGCCCGACGTGGACGCCGAAGCGCCCCTGCAGCTGCAGGTCTGCTCGCTCGACTACTCCACCTACATCGGCCAGCTGGGCATCGGCCGCATCAAGCGCGGCCGCATCAAGCCGAACCAGGAAGTCGTCGTGATGTACGGCGACGAGAACCGCGGCAAGGCCAAGATCAGCCAGATCCTCACCTTCAAGGGCCTCGAGCGCAGCCCCGCCGAATCCGCCGAAGCCGGCGACATCGTGCTGGTGTCGGGCATCGACCAGGTGAACATCGGCGTCACCCTGTGCGACCCGGACAACATCGAGCCGATGACTCCGATCGCGGTCGACGAGCCCACCCTGACCATGAACTTCATGGTCAACAACTCCCCGCTGGCCGGCCGTGAAGGCAAGTTCGTCACCAGCCGCCAGATCCGCGAGCGCCTCGACAAGGAACTCCTGAAGAACGTCGCCCTGCGCGTCGACTACACCGGCGACTCCGACACCTTCCAGGTGTCCGGCCGTGGCGAACTGCACCTCACCATCCTCCTCGAAAACATGCGCCGCGAAGGCTACGAGCTGGCCGTCGGCCGTCCGCGCGTGGTGTTCAAGGACATCGACGGCGTAAAGTGCGAGCCGTACGAAATGCTCACCATCGATGTGGAAGAAGGTCACCAGGGCGGCGTGATGGAAGAACTCGGCCGCCGCCGTGGCGAAATGCAGGACATGCAGCCGGACGGCAAGGGTCGCGTGCGCCTCGAATACCGCATCCCGGCCCGCGGCCTGATCGGTTTCCAGGGTGAATTCCTGACCCTCACCCGCGGCACCGGCCTCGCCAGCCACGTGTTCGACGACTACGGCCCGATGGCCGGCACCATGAGCGAGCGTCGCAACGGCGTGCTGATCTCCCAGGACGACGGTGAAGCCGTGGCCTACGCCCTGTGGAAGCTGCAGGATCGCGGCCGCATGTTCGTGAGCCCGGGCGATGCGCTGTACGAAGGCATGATCATCGGCATCCACACCCGCGACAACGACCTCGTCGTGAACCCGATCAAGGGCAAGCAGCTCACCAACGTGCGCGCCTCCGGCACCGACGAAGCCGTGCGCCTGATCACCCCGATCCAGCTGACCCTCGAATCCGCCATCGAATTCATCGCCGATGACGAGATCGTCGAGATCACCCCGAAGAACATCCGCCTGCGCAAGCGTTACCTCAAGGAACACGAGCGCAAGCGCGCTGCCCGCGACGAGGCGTAAGCCTCTTCAACCCGACCGGGGCAACCCGGCTCGGGCGGCGGTTCAAAAAAAACGCGGCCACATCGGCCGCGTTTTTTATCGTCTGTCACGGTGAGTCATCCGGCCATGTTGGCGCAACGGCTGGCAAGGAAGGCCGCAAACTCGGCGCCCACCTCGGGGTGCTTCAGCCCCAGCTCGACGGTGGCCTGCAGGTAGCCCAGCTTCGAGCCGCAGTCGTAGCGCACGCCCTTGAACTGGTAGGCAAGCACGGCTTCTTCCTGCAGCAGCGAGGCGATCGCATCGGTGAGCTGCAGCTCGCCACCGGCGCCCGGCTTGAGCTGGCGCAGGTGATCGAAGATCCGCCCGGTAAGGATGTAGCGGCCGATCACCGCCTGGGTGGACGGCGCCTCCTCGGGCTTCGGCTTCTCGACGATGCCGGTCACGCGCTGGATCTCGCCGTCGTCGCGCTGGGTGCTGACGATGCCGTACTGCTTGGTCTGCTCCCGCGTCACGTTCATCACGCCGAGCACCGAACAGCGGTTGTAGTTGTACACATCCACCATCTGACGCATCACCGGCAGATCGCCTTGACCGTCGAGCAGATCGTCGGCGAGGAGCACCGCGAAGGGCTCGTCGCCCACCACCGGCGCCGCGCACAGCACCGCGTGGCCCAGGCCCAGCGCTTCGGCCTGGCGGATGTAGATGCAGTTGACGTGGGACGGCACGGTGTCGCGGACGATCTTCAGCAGCTCGGCCTTGCCACGCATCTCGAGTTCGGTCTCGAGCTCGTAGGCCTTGTCGAAGTGATCCTCGATGGCACGCTTCGAGCGACCGGTGATGAACACCAGATCGGTTACGCCAGCAGCCACGGCCTCCTCCACCGCGTACTGGATCAGCGGCTTGTCGACGATCGGCATCATTTCCTTGGGACTTGCCTTGGTCGCCGGCAGGAAACGGCTGCCGAGGCCTGCTACCGGAAACACCGCCTTCGTAACTTTTTTCATCGATCTTCCTCAAACAATCCAATCTGCCTATCGGCGGGCGCAGTATCCACCGGGGCGAGCAAGGCCTGCAAACCCGCTTCGTCAAGAATGGTCACGCCCAGGGCTTGCGCCTTCTCGAGCTTGCTGCCGGCATCGCTGCCGGCCACCACGTAATCGGTCTTCTTGGAGACGGAGCCAGCGACCTTGCCGCCCACCGCCTCGATCATCGCCGCCGCCTCGTCGCGCCGGAGCGTGGGCAGTGTGCCAGTCAGCACGAAGGTCTTGCCGGTGAAAGCGCCCACCTCGGGCACCGCGGCGGGTTCGGTCTCGGGCCAGCGCATGGCCTCGCGCAACCGCTCGATGATCTCGCGGTTGTGGGCCTCGGCAAAGAATTCGACGATCGACCTGGCGACGATCGGCCCGACGTCTGGCACCTGCAGCAGCACGGTTTCGTCGGCGGCCAGCAGGCCGTCGAGCTTGCCAAAGTGGCGCGCAAGATCCTTGGCGGTCGTCTCGCCCACGTTGCGGATGCCCAGCGCGAAGATGAAGCGCGCCAGCGTGGTGTCACGACTCTTGTCGATCGCGGCGACCAGGTTGGTGGCGGATTTCTCGCCCATCCGCTCCAGCCCGGCAAGCACCTCGGCGTTCACCTTGCCGGCGTCGTAAAGATCGGCCGGCGTCTTCACGATGCCGGCGCCGACCAGCTGATTCACGATCTGCTCGCCGAGCCCGTCGATATCCACCGCGCGACGCCCGGCAAAATGGAGTAGCGCCTGCTTGCACTGGGCCGGACAGAACAGTCCGCCGGTGCAGCGCGCCACGGCCTCGTCCTCGCCACGCACCACGTGGGAACCGCACTCAGGGCACTTGTGCTCGATGGCGGCCAGCAGATCGAAGCGCGGCAATTCACCTTCACGTCGCTCAGGGATCGGGCCGACCACCTCGGGAATCACGTCGCCGGCACGGCGCACCACCACCCAGTCGCCGATCCGCACGTCCTTGCGATCGATCTCGCCCTGGTTGTGCAGCGTCGCGTTGGTCACCGTCACGCCGCCGACAAACACAGGCTCGAGCCGCGCCACCGGCGTGATCGCCCCGGTGCGGCCCACCTGCACGTCGATGCCCAGCAGCCGGGTGGCGACTTCCTGGGCCGGATACTTGTGGGCCACGGCCCAGCGCGGCTCGCGGGAGACGAAACCCAGCTCACGCTGACGGACGATCGAATCCACCTTGTACACCACGCCGTCGATGTCGAAGGGCAGCGACTCGCGAAGCGCCGCCATGTCGGCGTGGAATTGCGCGAGACCTTCCGGCCCCGCCACGCAGCGGCGGTGCTCGCACACCGGCAGGCCGAAGGCCGCCAGCGCGTCGAGGATGGCGCTATGGGTATCGGGCATCGCCCAGCCGACCACCTCACCCAGGCCGTAGGTAAAGAAGGACAGCGGGCGCTGGGCGGTGATGTTGGGGTCGAGCTGGCGCAGGCTGCCGGCAGCCGCGTTACGCGGATTGACGAAAATCTTCTGCCCGGCAGCAGCCTGGGCGGCGTTGAGGCGCTCGAAGTCGTCACGGCGCATGTAGATCTCGCCGCGGACCTCCAGCACCGCCGGCGCGTCGCCACGAAGGCGCAGCGGCACCTTGCGCAGCGTACGCACATTGCGGGTCACGTCCTCGCCGGTGCTGCCGTCGCCGCGGGTGGCGGCCTGGACCAGCACGCCGTTCTCGTAGCGCAGGCTGATGGCGAGGCCGTCAAACTTGAGCTCGGCGGCGTAGCCCACCGGCGGCGCGGATTCATCCAGCCCCAGCGCCCGGCGCACCCGGGCGTCGAAGGCCACGGCGCCCTGGTCGGTGGTGTCGGTCTCGGTGCGGATCGACAACATCGGCACCACATGCTGCACCGACGCCAGCTCGGGCGACGGCGCGCCGCCTACCCGCTGAGTGGGCGAATCGGGGGTGACGAGTTCGGGATGGGCGGACTCCAGATCCTGGAGCTCGCGGAACAGGCGGTCGTACTCTGCATCCGGCACAGTGGGCTCGGCCAGCACGTAGTACGCGTGATCATGCGCGGCGATCTCCGCGCGCAGGGCCGCAACCCGCGCGCAGGTTTCGGGACTTGCTGCCACCAGGATGCCCCGCTCAGGAGAACAGGCGCAGGGCCAGCGGGGAACCCGGTGCGATGCCCTGCTCCGCCATCTGCCCCTGGAACTGCTCGATCTGGGCGCGAATCAGGCCCACGGCCTTGTCGCCGAAGGGCGAGCGGTTGTCATCGACCACCGCGCCGCCAAGGGCATCGGCGAGCTGCTGGGCAACGCCCATCATCCGCTCGAAGACGCGTACGCCGTCGGCAACCCGCGGCACGTCGAGGGTCAAGGTGACGCCCTGGGTGACGAGGCCGCGCATCTCTTCGGCTGCAAACAGGACAGGCTCCAGGTTTGACAGCACGAACTGGCTCACGCCAAGCTCGTCGCGGGCATGGAAGCTGCCGTCGCTCATCAGCTCAAGCCCGGCCGCCTCGGCCAGGCCGCGCAGCTTGGTGCCAGCGAAACCCTGGTCGCGGGCCACCACATTGACGCCGATCTGGATGTCCACACCAGCACACAGGCGGTCGAGGTCAGCGGCACGGGTCAGCGCATCGGCCTTGGCCGGCAGCGACGGGATGGCCATGAACAGGTCGCACATGCGCTGCAGGCCGGCGCCCAGCCGGGTTAGGTCGCCGTCGCTGGCGGGGCCGCGGCGGTCCACCAGCTGCAGCGCGGCACACACCCAGTGATAGCTGGCAGCCGTGTTCGCGCCGACGAGCTCCCAGCGATTGTCGGTATCCGAAAAACCGAACCAGCGCAGCGGCTTGGCCGGCCCATCGAGCTGCTCGGTTGCGGCCTGCCACAGGCGGCCACCCACCACCGGCTCAATGGCCTCGATGCGCACCACCCAGTCGGCCCGCTCGTCCACCTCGATGGGCAACAGCGGCGGCACGCGCCGGGCGCTGGCGTCCTTGACGTCCTGAGCGCTGGGCTGGGGCCGCGCCGGCGCCTCACCACCGATCACCGGCTCGAGCCGGTCGGCAGACGCCGGACGGGACGACGCCTCGCCGCCGAGGGGCTGGACATTGTCGAGCGCATCCATCTTCTTGCGGTGCTTGCGCTCCTGCCACTTGTTGAACGCAAAGATGCCGACGACGACAACGCCGCCAGCACCGACCAGACCCATCTGCAAGTCACTGATTGCCATCGAAATCCCTTGTTTCCCGCATCACGCCGCGGCAGCTTCCGCAAGACGCAGTGCTTCTTCAATATCCACTTCCACCACCCGCGACACACCCTGCTCCTGCATCGTGACGCCCACCAGCTGCTCCGCGATTTCCATCGTGATCTTGCTGTGGCTGATGAACACGAACTGGGTCTGCGACGACATGCGCTTGACCATCTGGCAGTAGCGCTCGGTGTTGGAATCGTCGAGTGGTGCATCCACCTCATCCAGCATGCAGAACGGCGCCGGGTTGAGCTGGAACATCGAAAATACCAGCGCAATCGCGGTCAGTGCCTTTTCCCCGCCCGAAAGCAGCTGGATGGAACTGTTCTTCTTGCCGGGCGGCTGGGCGACGATCGAGATGCCCGCATCGAGAATCTCGTCGCCAGTAAGCACCAGCCGCGCTTCACCCCCTCCGAAGAGCATCGGGAAGAGATTCCCGAAATGGTGATTAACCGTATTGTACGTCTCTTGAAGCTGCTCTCGCGTCTCCCGGTCGATCCGACGAATGGCATCTTCAAGGGTTTCGATCGCACCTAGCAGATCCTCTGTCTGCACGTCGAGGTAATTTTTCCGCTCCGACGCCGCTTTCAGCTCGTCGAGCGCCGCCAGATTGACCGGCCCCAGCTCGGCGATCTCACGGCCAAGGCGAGCCACCTCGCGCTGCAGCGAACCTTCCTTCAGATCCGGTACCAGCAGCGGCGCCAGTGCCGCCTCGTCGGCCTGGGCTTCTTCGAGCCGAGCGGCGTGCTGGGCTTCAGCCATCTCGACGGCCTGGACGCGCAGACGCAGATCGGCGACGCGCTCGCGCTGGGGCGCGGCTGCGTGCTCGGTGCGCTGGCGATCTTCCTCCAGCCCGCGCAGCTGGCCGTTGGCGGCCTCCAGCGTGTTGCGGCTGGCGGCGAGCGCGGTCTCGCGGGTCGCTCGCAGGGCCACGGCCTCCTGCAGCGCAGCAGACACCGAGACCTCGTCGATCTCCATCAGCGATTCGCGGCGCTCGGTGAGCTCCTCGGCGATGCGCTCTAGCTGCTCGCCGGCGAGCGCCCGGTTGCGGGCGATGTCGTCGAGCTTGCTCACGCACTCGCGCTCGGAATGGCGGGCTTCCTGCAGCTCGCGGGCGAGCGCGGATTCAAGCGCGCGGGTCTCGCGCAGACTGCTCTCGCGCTCGCGGCGCACGGATTCGGCGGCATCCAGCCGGCCGCGCTGCAGCTCGGCCATCTCGCGGCTGCGTTCGAGCTCGGTCTCGGCGCGCAGCAGGCGATCGCGCTCGGCCTGTTCGGCGTGGGCGATCTCGCCCAGGTCACGTTCGATCTGGCCGCAGCGCTCTTCGTAGCGCTGCCGGGCCTGGTTGAGCTTGAGCACCTCGACCTGCTCGGCATGCACCCGCGCCTGCAGCGCCTGGGCGTCGCGACGCAGGTTGGCGAGCGCATCCTGCACGCGGGTGGCGAGCGCCTCGGCCTCGGCCATGGATTCCCGCGCCATCGCGGCGGCTTCCTGGGCGGCCTCGACTTCGGCGCCCAGCTGGTCGATCTCCCGCTGGCGCTCGATGACGCCGTGGGTGCGCGAATCCGGCGCGTAGTGGATCAGCGCGTGACGGCTCAGCAGGCGGCCATCCCGCGAGACCAGCACCACGCCGGCGGCGAGCGACTCGCGGCGATCGATCCACGCGGCAAGATCGTCGGCCACGAAGACCCGGGCCAGCCAGCTTTCGAGCACCGCGGCGAGTTCGCCATCGGCGCCGACCTTCTCCACCAGCGGCCGGCAGCCCTCCGGCGCCGGCATGGTGTCGCCCGTAGCAGGGCTGCCGCCAAGCAGGAAGGCGAAGGCGCCCGGCACCTTGTCGGCCAGCGCGGCCAGCGCCACCTTGCCGTCCACGGCCGGCAAGGCTGCGAGGCGTTCGCGCAGCACCGCCTCGACGGCCAGCTCCCACCCGGCCTCGACGCGGATACGCTGCCACAGGGGCTTGAGCCCATCGAGCTTGTGGCGCTTGATCCAGTCGCCGAGCTGGCCCTGCACCTGCACCTTGTTCTGCAACTGCACCAGTGCTTCGCGCCGCGCCCGCAGCTCGGTGGCGTGGCGCTGGGCCTGGCGTTCGGCTTCCAGTGCCTGCTTGAGGGCCTGCTGGGCGGCGGGCAGCTGGGTCTGGGCGTCGGCGATATCGGACTGACGCTGATCCAGCGCTTCTTCGGCCGCCGCCAGCGCCGCCTCGCGCTCGGCGGCCATGCGCAGATCGGGTGCCTGGACGGCGGATTCTTCCTGCTGCAGCCGGGCGCGACGCTGGGCCAGCGTGTCGAGCGTGCGCTCGCTGCTCACCCGGTGGGTGTCTTCGACGCGGATCTGCTGCTCGGCCTGGTTGAGTTCGCGGCGGATCGCGGCGGCGGCGGCGGCGGCGGCGTTGAGGGCTTCCTCGGCCTCCGGCAGACGGTCGCCCACCTCGGCGTGGCGGGCCTCGGCCTGTTCGGCGCGGATCGCGGCGTGGTCGAGCAGGCCCTGCCAGCGCTCGCTGTCGGCGGCGAGGCTTTCCAGCTGGCTGCGCCACTGGGCGTCGTCGCGCTCAAGCTGGGCGAGGCGGCTTTCGAGAATCCGCCGGCTGTCACGCAGGCGGGCAAGCTCGCCTTCGAGGCGGGTGAGCTCGGAGCTCACCGCAAACAGTGCGGTCTGGGCGTGCTGCACGCCCTCGTTGGCTTCAAGCTGGGCTTCGCGAGCGGTTTCGAGCTGGCTTTCGAGTTCCTGCAGGCGCGACGAGTCGGCCTCGATGCGCCGGGTGGCGTCGGCCAGCTCTTCGGCCAGCCGGGCGCGTTCGGCGCGGGCCTCATTGCGCTTGAGCAGCCACAGCAGGTTCTGCCGCTCCGACAGGCTGGCGTTGAGCTGGCGGTACTTTTCGGCGATGGCGGCCTGCTGCTCGAGCTTGCCGAGTTGCTGGCCGAGTTCGCTGCGGATGTCGTCGAGACGGGTCAGGTTGTCGCGGGCGTCGCACAGGCGCCCTTCGGTTTCCTTGCGCCGCTCGCGGTATTTGGTGACGCCGGCGGCCTCCTCGAGAAAGCCGCGGACTTCTTCGGGCTTGGCCTCGATGATCCGCGAGATCATGCCCTGCTCGATGATCGCGTAGGCCCGCGGCCCGAGGCCGGTACCCAGGAAGAGATCGATCACGTCCTTCCGGCGCACCTGCATGCCGTTGATGAAGTAGGTCGATTCGCCGCTGCGGTCGAGCACGCGCTTGACCGCCACCTCGGCGTAGGGCTTCCACTGGCCGGCGGCCTTGCCTTCGGCATTGTCGAAGACCAGCTCGACGCTGGCCCGGGACACCGGCTTGCGGGTGGTGGAGCCGTTGAAGATGACGTCCATCATCGAGCCGCCCCGCAGCGCCGAGGCGCGCGATTCGCCCAGCACCCAGCGCACCGCGTCGATGATGTTCGATTTGCCGCAGCCGTTCGGACCCACCACGCCCACCAGATTACCGGGCGTGAGCACGGTCGTCGGATCGACGAAGGTCTTGAAACCGGCGAGCTTGAGTTTGGCGAGACGCACTGGAATTCGGAAAAAGGCTGGGGAAAACGGAGCTGCAAGCACTTGCGCAGCACGCTTGCTGCACTGCCACATAAACGGCGGACGCTATAATAGCATTCGTTAAAAATCAGGCCACAGGCTTTGTCTTGCCCTGTCCTGCACCACCGCAACACGGCGATTTATCCTCTGCGCCCCGCCATCCGCGCCGGGCCGCCCCCAGGACGAACACAGGAAATCCCCCGAACGTGAACCCGCACCTCCAGGATCTTCACCCCTATCCCTTCGAAAAACTGCGCGGCCTCTTCGAAGGCATCGTGCCGCCGGCTGGCTATTCGGCGATCCGCCTGTCCATCGGCGAGCCGCAGCACGCCACGCCCGAATTCATCAAGCAGTCGCTCATCGACAACCTCGGCGGCCTCGCCAACTACCCGACCACCCAGGGCTCCGACGCCCTGCGCCAGTCGATCGCCGGCTGGCTGGAGCGCCGCTACGGCCTGCCCAAGGTGAGCGCCGCCACCCAGGTGCTGCCGGTCAACGGGTCCCGCGAGGCACTGTTCGCCTTTGCCCAGTGCGTGATCGACGGCAGCAAGCCGGACGCCCTGGTGCTCTCGCCCAACCCGTTCTATCAGATCTACGAAGGCGCGGCCTACCTGGCCGGGGCCAAGCCCTACTTCGTCAACAACCTGCCGGACAACCGCTTCGCGTCGGATTTCGACGCCGTGCCCGAATCCGTCTGGCAGCGCGTCCAGCTGGTCTTCGTGTGCTCGCCGGGCAACCCCACCGGCAAGGTGCTCTCCCTCGACGAGTGGAAGCAACTGTTCGATCTGTCGGATCGCTACGGCTTCGTGATCGCCGCCGACGAGTGCTATTCCGAGATCTACTTCGACGACGCCCACCTGCCCATCGGTGGCCTCGAAGCCGCCCATCGCCTCGGCCGCACGGATTTCCGCAACGTGGTGATGTTCTCCAGCCTGTCCAAGCGCTCCAACGTGCCGGGCATGCGCTCCGGTTTCGTGGCCGGCGACGCGGAGATCCTCAAGCGCTTCCTGCTCTACCGCACCTATCACGGCTGCGCCATGAGCCCGTCGGTGCAGGCGGCCTCCGCCGCGGCCTGGAACGACGAGGCCCACGTGGCCGAAAACCGTCGTCAATATCGCGAGAAGTTCGCCGTTATCACCCCCATGCTGAAACCCTGGCTAGACGTGGACCTGCCCGACGCCGGCTTCTACCTGTGGGCCAACGTCACCCGCCTGGGGGTTTCCGACACCGAGTTCGCCCGCCGCCTGCAGGCTGAATATAATGTGACGGTTCTGCCTGGCAGCTTCCTCGCCCGCGAGGCTCACGGGATCAATCCCGGTGCCGGCTTCGTTCGTATCGCGCTGGTTGCCGACTTGGCAGAGTGCGTCGAAGCGGCCAATCGAATCGTCGCCTTCGCCCAACAACTTTCGAACAATCCATGACCGTATTCGTACATATCATGCCCCATCACGAAAACCCCTTTGCCGCCCTCATTGAAGACCTCTGGGAGCGTCGCACCGAGCTGTCGCCCGCCACCGCCACCAGCGAACAGCTGCGCGCCATCGAGCACGTCATCGACGAACTCGACCAGGGCAAGCTGCGCGTTGCCGAGAAGATCAACGGCGAGTGGGTGACCCACCAGTGGATCAAGAAGGCTGTGCTGCTGTACTTCCGCACCCACGACAACAAGGTGCTGTCCGGCGGCGACACCCGCTACTACGACAAGGTGCCCACCAAGTTCGACAACTACACCGAGCACGATTTCCAGCACGGTGGCTTCCGTGTGGTGCCCAACGCCGTCGCGCGCAAGGGCAGCTTCATCAGCAAGGGCGTGGTGCTGATGCCCTCCTACGTGAACATCGGCGCCTACGTCGGTGAAGGCACGATGGTCGACACTTGGGCCACCGTCGGCTCCTGCGCCCAGATCGGCAAGAACGTGCACCTTTCCGGCGGCGTCGGCATCGGTGGCGTGCTCGAGCCCCTCCAGGCCAACCCGACCATCATCGGCGACAACTGCTTCATCGGCGCCCGCTCCGAAGTCGTCGAAGGCGTCATCGTCGAAGACAACTGCGTGATCTCGATGGGCGTCTACATCGGCCAGAGCACCAAGATCTACGACCGCGCCACCGGCGAAGTCACGTACGGCCGCGTGCCCGAAGGCTCCGTGGTGGTGAGCGGCAACCTGCCCTCCGCCGACGGCAAGTACAGCCTGTACTGCGCCGTGATCGTGAAGAAGGTCGACGCCCAGACCCGCGCCAAGACCAGCATCAACGAACTGCTGCGCGACTGACCCCGCGCCCGGGGCCGCCCTCAGGAACCCTCCGGGGTAATCCTGAAGCGGCCCAGCCTGCCGCCGGAGCTGACTGATGATCATCGACAAGCTGTTCGCCCTGATGGCCGAGAAGAAAGCCTCGGACATCTTCATTACCGTCGGCACTCCGATCCACATCAAGATCGACGGAAACACCCTGCCCATCAACCAGCAGGCCATGGACCCGACAATGGTCCACCGCATGGCCTACGAGATGATGTCGCCCGAGCAGGTCGAGCGCTTCGAGCGCACCCGGGAGATGAACCTCTCCTTCGGCCGGCGCGACATGGGCAACTTCCGCGTCAATATCTTCTGGCAGCGCAACAGCGTCGCCATCGTCGTCCGCTACATCTCGGGCGACATCCCGCGCCTCGAAAGCCTCGGCCTGCCGCCGGTGCTGGCCGACATCATCATGGAGAAGCGCGGCCTCATCCTGGTCGTGGGCGCAACCGGCTCGGGCAAGTCCACCACCATCGCCTCGATGATCGACCACCGGAACGAGAACCGCTCGGGCCACATCCTGACCATCGAAGACCCGATCGAATATCTGTTCAAGCATAAGATGTCGATCGTGAACCAGCGCGAGATCGGCCAGGACACCAACGACTGGCAGCAGGCCCTCAAGAACGCCATGCGCCAGGCGCCCGACTGCATCCTGATCGGCGAGATCCGCGACCGCGAGACGATGCAGGCCGCCCTGTCGTATTCCCAGACCGGCCACCTGTGCCTCGCCACGCTGCACGCCAATAACGCCTACCACGCCCTCAACCGCATCTTCAGCTTCTTCCCGATGGACGGCCGCGCGCTGCTGGCCCTCGACCTCGCCGCAACGCTCAAGTGCATCGCCTCCCAGCGCCTCGTCAAGAAGCCCGACGGCGGGCGGATCCCGGCCGTCGAGATCCTGCTCAACTCCCGTCAGGTGGCCGAGCTCATCGAACGAAGCGAAATCTCCGCGATCCGCGAGGCCATGGAACAAAGCCTCGCCCAGGGCTCGCGCACCTTCGAGCAGGATCTCTTCCGGCTCTACAAGGAAAAGGTCATCACCCTCGAGGAAGCCCTCACCAACTCCGATTCGCCGACCAACCTGTCCTGGCTCATCAACAACGCCCAGTTTGGCAACACCAACGAAAAGGCCAGCCGCAACCAGTCGGCCATCGACTTCGAAAGCACCCAGCCGGACGGCTCGTCCTTCCGCGAGTTCACCCTCGAACTCGACGACGACTGAGCCCAGTACCACCCCCCCCCGCCGTCCATCCGCCCTGCCCAGGGGCGACGGCGGGCGCATCGCCTGCCCCAACCAAATACAAGACAACGCATGAACCCCACGCTCGAACTCACCCGCAGCCTCATCGCGCGCCCGTCGGTCACCCCCGAGGACGCCGGCTGCCTCGATCTCATCGCCAGCCGTCTGGCGCCCCTCGGCTTCGTCTGCGAGCGCATCGATGGCGGCGGCGTCAGCAACCTGTGGGCCCGTCGTGGCACCGCCCGCCCGCTGGTGGTGTTCGCCGGCCACACCGACGTGGTGCCCACCGGCCCGCTCGAAGCCTGGACCTCCCATCCCTTCGAGCCCACCGAGCGTGACGGCCTGCTGTTCGGCCGCGGCGCCGCCGACATGAAGGCATCGCTGGCCGCCTTCGTCACCGGCATCGAAGCCTTCGTCGCCGCCCACCCGGACCACGCCGGCTCCATCGCCCTGCTGCTCACCTCCGACGAGGAAGGCGACGCCACCCACGGCACCACGCTGGTCGTCGAGACCCTGCGCGCCCGCGGCGAAGCCCTCGACTTCTGCATCGTCGGCGAGCCCACCTCCACCAACACCCTCGGCGACACCATCAAGAACGGCCGCCGGGGCAGCCTGTCCGGCAAGCTCACCGTGAAGGGCGTGCAGGGACACATCGCCTACCCGCACCTCGCGAAGAACCCCATCCACCTCGCCGCGCCGGCCCTGGCCGAACTCGCCGCCGAGAAGTGGGACGAAGGCAACGAATACTTCCCGCCCACCTCCTGGCAGATGTCCAACATCAAGGCCGGCACCGGCGCCACCAACGTCATCCCCGGCACGCTGGAAGTGCTGTTCAACTTCCGCTTCGCCACCGTGCACACCGCCGACCAGCTCAAGGCCCGCGTGCACGCCGTCCTCGACCGTCACGGCCTTGATTACGACCTCGCCTGGACCCTCGGCGGCAAGCCCTTCCTCACGCCCCGCGGCAGCCTCGTGGGCGCGATGGAAGCCGCCATCCGCGACACCCTTGCGATCAGCCCCGAGCTCTCCACCACCGGCGGCACCTCCGACGGCCGCTTCATCGCCGACATCTGCCCGCAGGTCGTCGAGTTCGGCCCGGTGAACGCCACCATCCACAAGCTCAACGAATGCATCGCGGTGGACGCCATCCAGCCCCTGTCGGACATCTACCGCCGCACCCTCGAAAACCTGCTCACCGCATCGGACAAGGCATGAACGACCACCACCACGACCACCTGGAAGAAGACGAGCACGACCACGAACACGAGCACGGCCCCCTGGCCGAGCTCGTCACCGTTCGCGACTGGCTGCGCTATGCCGTCACCCGCTTCAACCGGGCCGGCTGCTATTTCGGCCACGGCCTGCCGGATGCCTACGACGAAGCGGTGTACCTCGTCCTGCACACCCTCGCACTGCCGCTGGATCGCCTCGAGCCCTTCCTCGACGCCTGCATCCCCGGCGACGAACGGGAAGCCATCTTCGAAGTCATCGAGAAGCGCGCGGTGGACAAGCTCCCCGCCGCCTACATCACCGGCGAAGCCTGGCTGGGGGATTTCCGCTTTGAAGTGGACCCGCGGGTGATCATCCCCCGCTCGTATTTTGCCGAGCTGCTCGAGGACGGCTTTGCGCCGTGGATTCAAGACGCGGAAGAAGTCACCGCGGCCATGGACATGTGCACCGGCTCCGGCTGTCTGGCCATTCTGATGGCCCACGCCTTCCCCAACGCCCACATCACGGCTGTGGACATCTCCCAGGACGCCCTCGACGTGGCCGCCGCCAACATCGCTGCCTACGGCCTGGAAGATCGCATCACGCTGGTGAAGTCCGACGGCTTTGCGTCGGTGCCCGAGCAGCGCTTCGACTTCATCCTCAGCAACCCGCCCTACGTCACCCGCGAATCGATGGAATCGCTGCCGGCCGAATACCTCCACGAGCCTGGCATCGCCCTCGGCTCAGGTGAAGATGGCCTCGACCTGGTGCGCAAGCTGCTGGCCGACGCACCCCGTTTCCTGCAGCCGGAAGGCCTGCTGGCGATCGAAGTAGGGCACAACCGGCACATCGTCGACGAAGCCTTCCCGGCCCTCGCACCTACGTGGTTGTCGTCCCCCGGCGGCGAAGATAAGGTATTTGTCCTCCAAGCCGGTCAATTGTTGTAAAACCAAGCGCTTTTTGAGAATTAGGTCAACCCGGTCGCCTGCCTGCCGTACTTATCATCTTGCCTGAGAGGGAAAAGCGTCTTTCCCCCTCATACAAAAAATCTGGCAAAAACGATAAATAAGGTCAAGGAGTAGCCATGGCGACCGATCGCCCCATCCTTCTCGTCGAGGACAATCCCGACGATGAGGCACTTACGCTCCGCGCATTCAGCAAGAACAAGATTGCCAACCAGGTCGTCGTGGCGAGGGACGGCGTCGAGGCGCTGGACTACCTTTTCTGCACCGGTCAGTACAGTTCCCGTGATAGCCTGGTCATGCCGGCTTTCGTGCTTCTGGATCTGAAGCTGCCGCGCATCGACGGTCTTGAGGTGCTCCGGCGCATCCGCGCCGACGAGCGCACCGCCCTCCTCCCGGTGGTCGTGCTGACCACCTCGAAGGAACACCAGGATATTTTTGAAGCCTACCGGCTGGGCGCCAACAGCTACATCCGCAAACCGGTGGATTTCGAGCGTTTTCTGCAGGCCGTCGGCCAACTCGGGCTGTACTGGCTGTCCCTCAACGAACCCTCCGACCCGACCGCCCGCTGAAGGCTACGCCTAGAGCAGCGCCTCGATGTCTGCCGCCAGGGCTTCTGGCGTCGTCGTCGGGGCGTAGCGGCGGATCGGCGTCCCGCTGCGGTCCACCAGGAATTTCGTGAAGTTCCACTTGATGGCGCGACTGCCGAGCACACCCGGCAGGGCCGCCGTGAGATACGCGAACACCGGATGGGCATCCGGGCCGTTCACATTCACCTTTTCGGTGAGCAGGAAATCCACGCCGTAATTTCGTTCGCAGAACGCCGCGATCTCGTCTTCCGTGCCCGGCTCCTGCGCGCCGAACTGATTGCACGGAAACCCCACTACCACCAGCCCGCGCGGCCCGAGCTGCTGGTGCAACTGCTCCAGGCCCTTGTACTGGGGCGTAAAGCCACAACGGCTGGCGGTATTCACCACCAGCAGCGCCTTGCCGGCGAAATCCGCAAAGCGGATCACGCCGCCGCCAAGACGGCCAACCTCGAAATCGTGGATGCCCGGCATGGCGCGCGTGGCCTTCTTCAGGCCACTTCGTCGATCCAGGCTTGCTGGATCGCCTCAAGCACCCGTTCGCCGCAGTGCTTGGGGTCGTCGTTGAACTCGGGCAGCGCCATCACCCAGCGCATCAGGTCAACAAAGTTGAGTTTTTCCGGATTCACATCGGGATGGGCTTCGGACAGCTGGATGCCGATTTCCTGAACGTCAGTCCACTTCATCAGTGCTTGCCCTCCCGGGCCATGTTGATCGAGTACTTGGGAATCTCGACGGTCAGCGGCGTGGTGCCGACCACCGCCTGACACGACAGGCGCGAGTTGGGCTCAAGCCCCCAGGCCTTGTCGAGCAGGTCTTCCTCGAGTTCCTCGGCCGGCTCGAGGCTGTTGAAGCCTTCCCGCACGATCACGTGACAGGTGGTGCACGCACAGGATTTCTCGCAGGCGTGCTCGATCTCGATGTCGTTGGCGAGCAGGGTATCGCAGATGGTCTGGCCGGGTTCGGCCTCCAGCACCGCGCCCTCGGGGCACAGCTCCACGTGGGGGAGCACAATCAGGGTCGTCATGTTCGGTCTTAAATCTTGATGTCGTCGATCTTGTGGCCAGCCAGGGCCTCGCGGATGCTCTTGTCCATCCGGCGCGATGCGAACTCGTTGGAGGCGCGATTGAAGGCTTCCAGCTGGATCTTGATCGCCCGCACGTCCTGCCCTTCGGCAGCGGTGCGCAGCGCGGCGATGGCCACGTCCAGCGACGCCCGTTCGGCGGCGTTGAGCAGCCCGCCATCAATGGCCAGGGCCTTTTCGGTGGCTTCGACGACGCGGGCCGCCTCGACCTGCTGTTCCTTCAGGCCGCGCAGTTCCATGTCGCGCTGGGCGTGCTCGAAACCGGCCTTCAGCATCTCGGCGATCTCGTCGTCGGCAAGGCCGTAGGACGGCTTCACCTCGACCCGCGCCTCGACGCCGGTGGCCTGCTCCCGGGCGGTGACCGACAGGAGCCCGTCGGCGTCCACCTGGAAGGTCATGCGGATGCGCGCGGCGCCCGCCACCATCGGCGGAATGCCGCGCAGTTCGAAGCGGGCCAGCGAACGGCAGTCGGAAACCAGCTCGCGCTCGCCCTGCACCACATGGAAGGCCATGGCCGTCTGGCCGTCCTTGAAGGTGGTGAAATCCTGGGCGCGGGCGGTCGGGATGGTGGAATTGCGGGGGATGATCTTCTCGACCAGCCCGCCCATCGTCTCGATGCCGAGGGACAGCGGGATGACGTCGAGGAGCAGCCATTCGTCCTCGCCCGCCCGGTTGCCGGCCAGCACGTTGGCCTGCATCGCGGCGCCCACGGCGACGACGGTGTCGGGATCGAGGTTGGTGAGCGGCGTCTGGCCGAAGAATTCGCCGACGGCCTTCTGAACGTGGGGCATGCGCGTGGCGCCGCCCACCATCACCACACCCTTCACGTCGGCGGGGTCAAGGCCGGCGTCGCGCAGGGCTTTCTTGAGCGGGCGAATGGTCTTGTCCACCAGCGGCCGGGTGATGTCCACGAAAACGTCGCGGGAAATGACGAGGTCCAGCTCATCGCCGCTGTCGAGGGTCATGCGGATCGGCACGGATTCGTCGAGGGTCAGGCGTTCCTTCACCTCGCGGGCCTTCATCAGCATGCGCCGGGAGTCCCTGTCGGACGGCAGCGAGATGCCGGCGTTGTCGAGCATCCAGCAGAACAGGCGATGGTCGAAGTCGTCGCCGCCCAAGGCCGCATCGCCGCTGGTGGCCACCACCTCGAACACCCCGCGGGAGAGCCGCAGGATGGAGATGTCGAAGGTGCCGCCACCCAGGTCGTACACCGCATAGACGCCTTCAGAGGCATTCTCGAGGCCATAGGCGATGGCTGCCGCGGTGGGCTCGTTGAGCAGGCGGAGCACGTTGAGCCCGGCGAGCCGGGCCGCATCCTTGGTGGCCTGGCGCTGGGCGTCATCGAAGTAGGCGGGCACGGTGATGACCGCGCCGGTGAGCTCGCCGCCCAGACTGCGTTCGGCGCGAATGCGCAGATCCTTGAGGATTTCGGCAGAGACTTCGACCGGGCTCTTCACGCCCTGGATGGTGCGCAGGCGGACCATGCCTTCGGTGTCGACGAAGTCGTAGGGCATGGTCTCGACGTGGGCGACGTCTTTCAGGCCGCGGCCCATGAAGCGCTTGACCGACACGATGGTGTTGCGCGGATCGACCGCCTGGGTCGCCATCGCCTTGCGGCCGACGACGATCTGGCCGTCGGGCAGGTAATGCACGATGGACGGCAGCAGCATCTTGCCGTCTTCGTCCTGCAGGCACTGGGGGATGCCGTTGCGCACGGTAGCCACCAGGGAGTTGGTCGTACCCAGATCGATCCCCACCGCCAGCCGGTGCTGGTGCGGCAGGGTGGACAGGCCCGGTTCGGAGATTTGCAGCAGAGCCATCAGGATTCCAGCGCCGTCAAGGCGTCATTGATTTCGTGTTGCAGCTTTTCGAGGAATTTCATGCGCCGGATGGTATCGGCGGCGGCGTCGAGATCGACGGTGTCGTCAAGCTGCCGGCCGAGTTCTTCGACCAGCGCCCGGGTGTTCTGGCGGATGTGCCGGGCGAGCTCGTCGAGCACGTCCTCGTCGGCGGCCTCGCGGGCCTCGCCGAGGGCCTCGCGCCATTCCATCTGCTCCATCAGGAACTCGGCGGACATGGCGGTGTTGGTGTCGAACGCAGGATCGACACCGCGCAGCTCAAGCAGGTAATGCCCGCGGGTGAGCGGGCCCTTGAGGGTGCGGAAGGCTTCGTTGACGTGGGTCGCCCACTGCATTGACTGACGCTTCTCGGCGTCGGACAGGTGGGCAAAGCGGTCGGGATGGACCCTGCCCTGCAGGTCGAGATAGGCCTGCTCCAGCCGCTCCTCGTCGATGCGGAAGGCCGGCGTCAGGCCGAAGAGCGCAAAGTAATCCTGCTTGAGATCGAGCATCGTGGACGTTCGCGCCTCAGACCGTGAAGCTTTCGCCGCAGCCGCACTGGTCCTTCACGTTCGGGTTGTTGAACTTGAAACCCTCGTTGAGGCCCTCGCGTACGAAGTCGAGTTCGGTGCCGTCCATGTAGGGCAGGCTCTTCGGGTCGATCAGCACCTTGAGACCGTGGCTTTCGAAGACGATGTCCTCGGGCAGCACCTCATCGGCAAACTCGAGCTTATACGCCATGCCGGAACAGCCCGACGTACGCACGCCGAGGCGGATGCCGACACCCTTGCCGCGCTTGGCGATGAAGTTGCCGATGTGGGTTGCTGCCTTGTCGGACAGGGTTACTGCCATGATCGAACTCCTTGTCAGCCGTTGTGCTTTTTCTTGTAATCCTCGACCGCCGCCTTGATGGCGTCTTCGGCCAGGATCGAGCAGTGGATCTTCACCGGCGGCAGGGCCAGTTCTTCGGCGATGGCCGTGTTCTTGATCTCCAGCGCCTGGTCGAGGGTCTTGCCCTTGACCCACTCGGTGACGAGGGAGCTGGAAGCGATCGCCGAGCCGCAGCCGTAAGTCTTGAACTTGGCATCTTCGATGATGCCGTCCTTGCCGACCTTGATCTGCAGTTTCATCACGTCGCCACAGGCCGGCGCACCGACCATGCCGGTGCCCACGCCGTCGTCTTCCTTGC
>ERZ650311.74-NODE-74-length-61195-cov-14.652192_pt1 | contig 61195 bp, 49 predicted proteins | sample MGYA00376247_ERZ650311 | MGnify/ENA primary metagenome ERZ650311 (study PRJEB26733, sample SAMN07839324) | wastewater metagenome | biome: small river; feature: stream; material: water | place: USA: North Carolina | collected 2016-07-28 ... | reverse complement strand
GAGCACTGCGTTCGGGACGCAGGGGCCGGAGGTTCGAATCCTCTTTCCCCGACCAAGAATATCGTTACGGATCAATCCATTTTGATTCGTAATGCAGCCAAATGGAGCAAAATCCGAAAGGATTTGCTCCATTTTTGCTTTTATCTCCGGGGCGGGCGCGGAGTCCGCGAAAGAATATTTCTCGCGGCGTCGTGCCCGTTCGGTGCTCCTATCTATCGGATTGCCGAGCCTGTCGCCGCAAGTCCGCAGCACCATCCTGAATTGCTCCCTGCATGTCATAACCTTCCGGACGGACGCCACCCAGAATCGCCGTTTCTCGGCAGGGCCGGTTGTCGCTGGATGACATCGATTTCCTGAGCAGCCCGGATTGAATTGGCCTGAGCTAAGCGCTGCGCGGTCTTGGGCATGACCCGGCGGACAAGTGCGTGTTCGTTCGGGTAGACGGTTGACAACCGCCTGACATAAGCTCCCGGCAGCAAGAGACGACGTCGGATTCGATATGCTTAGGAGAAACGCAATGGCACAGCAGGGCGGTTTTCGGGGAGGAGTATTCATCAGCTATAGGCGGGATCCAGCATTCGAGGACGCTACGAAGTTGCATGGCTTGCTGAAAGCGCGTCTGGGGGAACATCGGGTTTTTTTCGACCAGCGTGCTATTCCAGCCGGAGCCGGGTTCCCCGAAGAGATCGAGACAGCGTTGAGACAAGCGCATCTGGTCTTGTTCGTGATTGCGCCAGGATGGGCTGAGGAGTTCCACAAGCGCGAGAAGGTTGAAGGCGTGGACTGGGTGCGACGAGAGGTCCAGATCACCCAGGAACGTCGTCGAGACGGCATGGTAAATCCACCGAATGTGCGCGTGGCACTCGTGGGTGGGGGAAAAATGCCCGCAGCCCACGAGTTGCCCGATGAGCTTGGCTGGCTTGCAAGCATCAATGCCTACCCGCCCTGCAACGGTGACAACTGGCACTTAGATCAGCAATGGCTTGACGATTTTCTCGCTGACGTCGACGCAGCGGTGCCTCGCGAGACAGCCCCGCTCGACGGCCCTTGTCTTGAAAGGCTGGCAGCAGAATGTAGTAAGGGTGTTCTTGATCGTCTGACTAAGTGGACCAGTCTTAAGGCGCTCAAGGAGCTCCACGAACGCTGGAAGCGAGCTTTCAGTCTGCCCGACGCGATAAATCCAGCTGACGCATTGAACGAATTCCGTTCGGCTCTCGAGTCAGTCAACAAGAATGAGCGGGCGACGCTTGCAAGTCTGGGCGTTGGAAAGCTTAGAGACTTGAAGCGGCGAGATCTGCGCAACGATTGCGTCGCGATCGTTGCGGATCTGCTGCGACTGGGGGCATGTCGCCTTGTCGCTAAACTTCCGGCGCTAGGAAATCATACGACGCCAATTCCGGCAACGTGGCTGGCGACTCAAGCCTTCGCCGCGGCTCATAGCCAGGGAGGGCGTAAGGCGCGTATCTCGGTTGAGGCTGGAACGCTGGGTGCCTTGAACCAGTTTGGTCTGGAGCGGACGATGGATCAGGGAACCGTCAGCGCCGGCATTCTCAAGGACCAAAGCTCGATGATTCTCGATCAGCTCTGGGACATGGTGCCGGAGTTCAAGGACTATCAGCCCACGTTTCCGCCCAACCCCAGAAGCCCGGACGACATCGCTGATCTGACCGAGGCGCTCAATTCCATGAGCCGTGACGATCGCGAGGCCCGAGTGACGATTGCATTGCTGGGAGATTCCGCTGAGGCTGCGGGTGCGCATATGCTGCGACGCTGGCTGGTCGATATGGGGCTGGAGATCGACGTGCTGGTACGAACCGGAAAGGGAACCAATGATCTGGGTGCCAAAGAGCGGGAACTCATCGGCCCCACTTGGCGTTGCCTCAAACAAATCGAGGACATCTCCAATGACTAAGATCGCCCCTAGCAAGACAGCAGGCGAATCGTCCTTGCCCGACTACCCGGCACTCAAGCCCATTCCCATCTCTAGCGATGGCACTTGGCCCGAGTCGGTGCACGTCTTCGACGAAGACACGGTTGCCGCGCTGCACGCTGCCGAGATCACCGGCCGGCCTCTGCTGCTGCGGGGCGATCCAGGAACGGGCAAGAGCGAGACCGCACGGGCTGCCGCGGCGGCGGCCAAACGGCCCTTCGTATCGGTGGTGATCGACGGTCGCACCGAGCCTACCGATCTCAAATGGCGTTTCGATGCGGTGGCACGTCTTGCCGATGCGCAGGTCGCCAACAAGGATAAGGTGTTGCCGGATGAGCGTGCGTATCTCCTGCCGGGGCCGCTGTGGTGGGCGTATGACTGGAAGACCGCAAATGATCGGCTTGATGAGGTGAATCGCGATCGCAACCACAAGCTCGCTGGGCCGGGAACGCCGCCAAGGGAATGGAGCCCCGAGTTCGGCCGTACAGTGCTATTGATCGACGAAATCGACAAGGCCGATCCCGATCTCCCCAATGCGTTACTGGAAGTCCTCGCCAACCTGGGTTTTCGCGAGCCTTACGGCGGGGCGGAGATTGCTTGCACGGAAGCAACCCGGCCGCTCGTCATCATCACCACCAACGAGGAGCGGGAACTGCCCCACGCCTTCCTGCGGCGCTGTCTGGTTCATCGGCTCGAACTACCCGCCGATCGGGATGCGCTCATCAGCTGGCTTGTCAAAGTTGGTACGCGTCATCAAGTGGCCCTCAAGTGGCCGGGTCGGTGCTCGAAAGAGGTCATGGAACAGGCTGCGGGCTACGTGGCGGATGCCCGTGACAGTCTGGCCAGCACCGGGCGCTATCTGCCCGGCACTTCCGAATTCCTCGACATGATCAAGGTGCTTGCCACGACACCGGCTGACATGCACGACACGCGACTGGCGCAGCTCCAGAAGCTGGCGCTTCACAAAGGCGGCGCCAGGCATCGCTGAGCATGAACAAGCCTCGCGTCTTTGCTGCCGACATCCTCAGGGTTCTCGATGCGCTGCCCGATTCGGAGCAGGCTGCGGCCTGCCGTGCCGCGGGATTCGATCCGGTTGAAACAGCCGCGAGACTGCCTGTCTCCGATGAACGCGACCTCCTGCCACGTCCGCCGGGCGGGGTTGAGGAGCCACCCCCATCCAAACCCCGGTCGGACACCGCCACCGGCTTCGGCCCGATCTTCTGGCGAGTAGCCCAGGATTTGCCGATCCCTCCGGCGTCTCGGCAGCAGCAGCCCCCTGCGTGGCTTACAAACGAGGCGGCTAGTTTTGAGACGAAGCGCTACGTTTCGTCCAAGCCTAGCGGGGAACGCCTGCCCACCGTGCCCCTCGTCAGTGTCGAGCGCTTCACCAGTTTCGTGAGCGCTTACCTCCGTCCCTACTTGGCAGGTCAGGCACCCGATCTACCCCGCGCGGTTGAGCGCATTGCCAGCGGGCGCAGCGTGCACCCCTTGCCGCGCCTTGTCCGGCGCAAATGGCCGGCATGCGTGCAGGTGGTGCTCGACCTGAGTGGCGTGCTCACTCCGTTCCGCGTCGATTTGCTCTCCTTGCTGGACCAGCTTTGCCGTCTGCTCGACGGGCGCATCGAAGTGCTGATGACCAGGAGTGGGGAACCGGATGAGTGGCTTCAGGCATCCGGACTGACAGGTCGCCTGCGCTTCGATGGTAGCCCTGTCGTGGTGCTGGGCGATGCCGGCAGCTATCGCCCGGGTTCGGGGCTTCGGCGCCGCTGGGCAGCCCTTGCCCGTCAGTTCGGCACGGTTGGGGTTCGTCCGCTGCTACTGGCCCCGGTGCCCTTGCGCCTGATGCCTGATGAATTGCGGGAGGTGTTCGATGTGGCGCTGCTCGGCGAGGGCCGCGGCCTGAGCCTTCTCGGGGGGTACGCAACGGACGGCCATCAAGGCGAACAGGCGCGGGTCCGCTGCCAGCGAGGGCTGGATCATCTTCGTGCCGCGTTGTTCGGCAACAGCTACGTCTCGTGGCGTCTGGTGCGCCAGTTGCGCCTCGCCTTGCAGGACTCGTCTGGTAACGAATTCGCCGTCGACATCGGCACCGAAGTCGAGCTGTGGCAGGACGGCAGCGTCTGCTCAGTGGCTACCGGTTGCGCGCTGGCGGCGGACGCAGTAGAGCCTGCGCTTGCCGTGCTGAGGCAGCTTCGTGCCAGCCAACCTGAAGTGATTTCCCGATTCGTCGCCCTTCATCTGGCCGAGCTTACCCAAGGCTCGCCGCTGCTTCACGCCATCTTCGTGAGCGAAGTACTCCGCTCCGGACTGGTCACGGACGACGATTTGCAGGCTCACGGCCAGTCAGCCGAAGCCCTGCTCACAGACCTCGCCCGCTGCCTCCAATCCCGTCCATCAGGGCGCGATGAGCGAGAGCTGGCGGGGGCGCTGGGTGATTTCATCGGTGGCCTCAGTCTGCGGGCGCCCGGTGCTGTCGGGCGAGGCGACGACGCATTGCAGACCGCCTGGGCACTGGCCAGGGCTGAGGACATCCGGGAAGGGCGTGTCGGCCTGCCCGAAGGATTGCGCCTCGATCAACTGGACTGGCTGATTCAGCCTGATCGTGTTTCGTCCGGCCCGCTCCATCTCGTCGCGGTAGCGGAAGCCAGCCAAAACGGCATGGAAGGCGTGGGTCTGCGGCTGGAGCTGATGGAGGCGTCGCCCTCGTTGCCAGTGCCCTCGGCGCTCATCCGCAACCTGGAGGATGAACTGCCGGTGACCATCGCGCCGGTTGATGCGCGTGACGTGGATGCTCGCCAGTTGCTCGTGCAGGGTCGGGCGCTCCATCTGTCGGGCGGGCAGGCCTACCGGATCGTCACGCGCCGTCGTGAGATCGTGATAGAACCGTTTGAGCGGCCGGCGTGGGCTAAATCTATTGGTTTCGTGGATGGTTACTTTCGTGCTGTTCGGCAACGTGGAGGCGAATTAGCCTGGGTTCCAAGGCAAAAGATGCATGTCTTGGCCCACGACCCTCTGCCGGTTGAAGGAAACGCCTCAACGTTGTCAGCTTCTGTCTCCGGAGAACTCACGCTTCCTCAAGCGGGCTGGTGGGATATCGATGGTACAGAAAACCCCCTTGATGTCTTCCTGCGCCCGCCTGCGTGGGCTGCGCGCCACGGAACCGATGAGTTCGGTTATTGGGCCGAGTTTGAACTGAAGGGCCGATCCACCACCGTCACCCAGCGCTGCCGCTGGATCGCCCCCGGCACCTTCCTGATGGGCTCGCCGGAGGGCGAGGTGGATCGGCGACGCGATGAAGCCCAGCATGAAGTCACCCTCACCCGCGGCTACTGGCTGGCGGATACTGCGTGCACTCAAGCCCTGTGGCAGGCGGTGATGGGCAACAACCTGAGCCGATTCAACGACGACCCGGCCAACCCGGTGGATCAGGTGAGCTGGGATGACGTCCAGACCTTCCTCGCCCGCCTCAATGGGCTTGTGCCAGGCCTTGATGTCGGCCTCCCCAGCGAAGCCCAATGGGAAAACGCCTGCCGGGCCGGCACGACCACCCCGTTCTCCTTCGGTGAGAACATCACCCCAGAGCAGGTCAACTATGATGACAACTCCACCTACGCCGACGGAGAGAAAGGCCAGTACCGGGAGCGCACCGTCCCGGTCAAATCCCTGCCGCCCAACCCGTGGGGGCTTTACGAGATGCACGGAAACGTTCTCGAGTGGTGCGCCGACTTGTATGGCGAATATCCGCCGGAACCGCAGACCGACCCGTCCGGCCCGCCGAAGGGCGTCTCCCGCTTGCTGCGCGGCGGGTCGTGGAACTACGCCGGCAAGAGCTGCCGCGCTGCCATCCGCATCATGGACGAGCCTGTTATTCGCTACCGCACCATTGGCTTCCGCCTTGCCCCAGGTCAAAGACCAGGCCCCGCAGAGCAGGAGGCGGCGCAACGCGCCGGCCAGGCTGCGGGCGCCCCCGGCGGGCGGGGCGGCGCAGAGCCTCGCAGCAAGAAGGTAAACAAAAAGCCATGAGATTCCGCTTCTTCACCATCCCCGCCTTCGACCGCGATGCCGCCCAGGATGCCCTCAACGCCTTCTGCGTCCAACACCGCATCGTGGCATCAGACCGGCATTTCGTGGATCGGGGCGTCGACAGCTTCTGGGCGGTGTGCGTGACCTGGGTGGAGGGCGCCGCGCCAGCCTTCCCGGCCCAGGGCAAGCGGGAGCGGGTGGACTACCGCGTGCTGCGCGGCGGGTCGCGGAACAACAACGGCCGCAACTGCCGCGCTGCCAACCGCAACAGGAACGAGCCAGGCAACCGCAACAACACCATTGGCTTCCGCCTTGCCCCAGCTCAAAAGCAGGAGACTCCGCCTTTGACCAGACGATCATCCAGTCTGCGGCGCCCCCACGGGCCGTGGCAAAAACCCAAGGCCACCCGGCGCGTGAGTAGGCCGTGCAGCAGCACGACCGAAAGCCCGCCGGGCCGGCGCTACCGGGAGGCAGCATGAGTTTCGTGCTACCCGATCCGTTCCCGCCGCCCTGGGCCAGCGAGTGGGAGGAAGACGCTGAGTGGGGGCTGGCGGCGACGCTGAACCTGAACGGGGTGAAGCAGACTTTCCGGTGGATTCAGCGGGGGATGTTCATGATGGGGTCGCCTGAGAGTGAACCTGAGCGGAACGCAGAGCGAGAAACCCAGCACGAAGTCACCCTCACCCGCGGCTACTGGCTGGCGGATACCGCGTGCACCCAGGCCCTGTGGCAGGCGGTGATGGGCGACAACCCAAGCCGCTTCAACGATGACCTGACCAATCCGGTGGAGCAGGTGAGCTGGGACGACGTTCAGACCTTTCTTGATCGCCTCAACGAACTGGTGCCCGGCCTGGCCGCGGGCCTGCCCAGCGAAGCCCAGTGGGAAAACGCCTGCCGGGCGGGCACGACCACCCCGTTCTCCTTCGGCGAGAACATCACGCCGGAGCAGGTGAACTACGAAGGCAACAACCCTTACGCCGACGGAAAGAAAGGCCAGTTCCGGGGGCGCACCGTACCGGTCAAATCCCTCCCGCCCAATCCGTGGGGGTTGTACGAGATGCACGGCAACGTCGACGAATGGTGCGCCGACTGGTACAGCAACTATACCGAAGGCCCGCAGATCGACCCGTCCGGCCCGCCGGAGGGCGTCTTGCGCGTGCTGCGCGGCGGGTCGTGGAGCATCGGCGGCCGCCGCTGCCGCGCTGCCCTCCGCTCCGGGTTCGAGCCGGGCTACCGCGGCTTCACCATTGGCTTCCGCCTTGCCCCAGGTCAAAGGCCAGGCCCGGCAGGGCAGGAGGCGGCGCGGCGCGCGGACGGGCAGGCGCAAGCGGAGCGCGCCGGCCAGGCTGCGGGCAGCGCCGCCGGCGGGTGATGAGAGGGCGGGTTTCAAGCCCGTTTCCGGACGGGCACGACCGCTCGTGGCCGTCGGTGGCGCAGGTGTCGGGCATGGATGGCGCTGGAAGGACAAGTTGCATTTGTGCAGATCCGTCGGCGCGACGGGTTCCTTTTGCCCGTTTGTCATTGAAAGCGGGCGGTGTGTGTGCTTAGCTGAAATTCCCACTACATGAGAGGCGTCCATCATGGCCAAGAATCTGATCGTTTGCTGCGACGGAACCTGGAACACACCGGAGCAGCGGGAGGGTGGGCAGCCGTGTCCGACCAATGTGGTCAAGCTCTTCAACCTCAGTGTTGAGGACGACACTCAGCGCCGGTATTACCACCCCGGTGTAGGGACAAAAGGCGGGTTGTTCGACAAGGCGCTGGGTGGCGGCGTGGGAGCGGGCCTGAGCCGCAACGTCGAAAGTGCCTATGAGTGGCTGTGCCGCAATTACACGACGGGGGATCGCATCTTTCTGTTCGGCTTCAGTCGGGGGGCGTTTACGGCGCGCAGCCTGGGCGGATTTGTCGCTCGCTGCGGATTGCTCGATCTTTCCGGCTTGGCCGACGCGGAGGCGTGGAAGCGCGTCGCGTTTGTGTATGACAAGGGCTATCGTGCCCCGGCGCCCCCGGCGAATTGGCCGGCCGGTTATCGTTTTATCCCCGGTCCGCTCGAAGGCGGAAAGGTGGATATCCACATGGTCGGCGTTTGGGACACGGTGGGTGCGCTCGGTGTGCCGGACGACCTTGTGCTGCTCGATCAGCTGTTCGACGATGCCCGCAACTACCGCTTCCACGACACCCGGCTTAGCCCGTCGGTACGCCATGCCCGGCATGCGGTGGCGATGGACGAGATGCGTGCGAGCTTCGCCCCGACCCTCTGGAGCGAGCTTGGCGATCGGCCGGCGGGCAGCAGTTTCAAGCAGCAATGGTTCGCCGGCGTCCATTGCGATGTGGGTGGAGGCTATGCCGACGCGGGTCTTTCCGACGGCGCGTTGAAATGGATGGTCGATGAGGCGATGGCGGTCGGGCTCAAGGTGAATCCGGCCCTGCTGGCGCAAGTCCAGCCCAATCCGCGCGGCGTGCTCCACGATTCGGCGACGGGCGTGTGGGAGCTTTTGCGAACCTTGCCACGGGCGACGCCGCCGCTGGTGCCGTCGCTGGTGGGGTCGGCGCTCTCGGCTCAGGTCATGGAGCGGCACACGGTTCCGCCCCTTACCCAGGCGCCGTATTGGCCCAGCCGCATGTTGTCGGTGGGCGACGAGGTGACGCTGGACGTTTTCGCCCGGCCTCATTGGAACGCGACGGGCATCTATCTCGAGGCCGGTGCGACCTACGGCTTTTCAGCGACCGGGGAATGGCTCGATGCGGATATTGCGTGCGGGCCCGATGGGCCGAAGAAGGGCGTTTTTCAGTTGGGGCGGATTGCCCAGGTGTTCGGCAATGTGCTTGGCGAACTGGAAGAACAGTACAAGGATTTCACCAAGAAGACGGGTTCGGATTGGTGGGGCACCAAGCGGGTCGAATCCGCAGACTGGTTCCAGCTGATGGGCATGATCGCCAATCAGCCCAATGCCGATGCGAGCGGCACGCCGACCGAAGGGGAAGTTATCGCGATTGGCCGTCAGGCCATCCACACACCGGAGGCGTCCGGTTATTTATATGGATTTGCCAACGACGCCTGGAAGTTCTATGGCAACAATCGAGGCAAGGTGTCCCTGACGATCAAACGCGTGAAGTGAAGGCGATCCACCGCGGCCAGCGAAGCGGTTTGCGGCGGCACGGGCGCCACCCGCTCGCGGCCTTGAGCGGATGCCGTGTCGTCGGTCGATCTGAAGGGCCGGCTCAGTTCGCGGCGGCAGCCGTCGGCGCCTGCTTGGGGATCGTCACGACGAATTCGCAGCCTGTGCCCTCCTTGGGCGAGCCTTGGGCGATGCTGCCGCCCAGGAGTTCGGTGACCAGGCGCTGGACGATGTGCAGGCCGAGTCCGGTTCCGCCTTCGCCGCGGCGGGTCGTGAAGAACGGGTCCCAGATCCGCTCCCGCTGCTCCTCCGGGATTCCCTTGCCATTGTCGGCGACGGTCAGCACCAGGGCGTCGGTGGTCGCGGCGTCGCGCATGACAATCCGGATCACGCCGGGCGCGTCGATCTCGAAGGCGTGGACGAGTGCGTTTTCCACGAGGTTCTGCAGCACTTGCCCGAAGATGCCGGGGTAGCTGTCGAGTTCGATGTCGGGTTGCAGATCGAGCGCCACGCGGGTTTCGCTCTTCCTGATCTGGCTGTCCATAAGATGGATCACGTCGCGCACGACGTCGTTGGCGACAAAGATGCGACGCTCCGCTCCGGCCCGGTCGCTGGCAACCTGCTTGAACTGGCGGATGATCTCGGCGCCGCGGGAAAGGTATCGGGAGGCCATCGCCAGACCGTCGTCAAACTGGCTGGAAAGCCGCTGTACATCCGATTTCCTGAGTCCCGCTGCGATGGCGGCCTTGAACTGCGCGAGTTCTTCGGCGAGCTTGTCGAGGGCCAGCATTGCGGCCCCGAGCGGGGTGTTCAGTTCGTGGGCTACGCCGGCCACCATCAGGCCCAGCGAGGCGAGCCGGTCCATGCGCATCTGCTGCTCGCGGGCTTGCTGCAGCTGATTTCTGCCTTCGATCACCTCGGTGACGTCATGGACGATGACGTAGAACCCTTCGACCGAATGCTCGACCACATTCGGCAGGTAGTGTGTGATGGAGTGCCGGATGCCCTTGCCGTCCGGCCGCGGAATATCCCGTTCGAAGATTTGCGCTTCGCCTTGCAGCACTTTGCGGATGTAAGGCAGATTGCGCTCGTACAGCCGGTCGCCAAGCAACGTGGGGATGGTCATGCCGCTCAGTTTTTCCGGCGAGATGCCGAACCATTCCTGATAAGCCCGGTTGGCATAGCGGATGACGCAGTTCCGGTCCCAGTACGCAACCATCGAGGGCATGGCATCCAGAACCGTATGCAGTGCGTTGCGTGCTTCTTCCAGTTGCGCCGTCCGCTCGGTCACGCGTTGTTCGAGCGTCGCGTTCAGTTCGTGGATGCGGCGTGTGGCCTGCTGTTGCTCGGTAACGTCGTGGGCGGTTTTGGCGGCACCGACGATCCGTCCCTTCGTGTCGAGGATCGGCGATATCGAGACGGAAACCTCAAGTTCGCTGCCATCCTTGCGCCTGCGCCGGGTGACGAAATTGGCGATTTTTTCGCCGCGCTGCAGCCGCGCGAGGATATTCCGTTCTTCGTCCTGCAGGTCGGTCGGGACGATCAGGCTGGCGACGGAGTGTCCGATGGCTTCCGCGGCCGGGTAGCCGAACATTTCCTCGGCTGCCCGGTTCCAACTCGAGACGACGCCGTCTATCGATTTGCCGATGATGGCGTCGTTCGAGCTTTCGACGATTGCCGCGAGTTTGATCTGACTGCCCAGCAATTGGGAGCGACGTTTGCGGGCCAGCAGGAATAGGTTGGTCAGCAGGAGAACGCCGGTGAGGGCAAGGAAAATGAGCGAGCCGACGGTGCTTGGCGCCACATGGTTGAGGCGTTCGAAAAACGTCGGGGTGGCGTGCATGGTCAGCAACCATTCGACGCCGAACAGCTTGATGGGGCGGGTGATCGGCAGGCGGGTGTCCGTCTGTCGGAAGTCGGACGTCTGGTAGAAGCGCTTGGGGGCGCCGTTTTGGCTCAGGCTGTCGAGGGCGAAGGAGACTTCCTGGGTGTGAAGGTCGACCTTGGCGAGCACTTCGTCGATCAGAAGCGGGCTGAAGCTCAGCCCGAAGGCCGCGGCGTGGCGTGCCTGCGGAGAGTCGAGCGCCATGCCGGGCCGGTAAATGGGGCTTATCAGCAGGAATGCCGATTCCTTTCTCCCGCTGAACTGGATCAGGGTGATGGGCTGGGTGAGCGTCGCCTTGCCGGTTGCAATGGCGGTTTCGGCGGCTGTGCGCCGGTTGGGTTCGGAGGCAATGTCCAGACCTTCGGCACCCAGGTTGTTCGACTCGGGGTCGATGTACTGGATCATCCAGCGTTCCCCCGGGTTGGGTTCGATCTCGCGCAGCGTGAAGGTGGGGCGGCCGTCTCGGCGTGCTGCGGTGATAAAGGATTCCGTTTCGTCGGCCGGGACGCGCTTGATCACGCCAAACCCCCGCGCGCCGGGGAATTCGGTTTCGATGTTGCGGGAACGGCTGTAACGGCCGAAGTGCTCCCGCGAGAATCGGTCGTAGCCGACCGCCTGTACGCTGGCACCGAGGCCACGCAGGCCGTAGTGGTAGAGGTTTATCCGCTCGGAGATGCGGCGGACGACGCGGGATGCGATCTCGTCCATCCGGGTCCGCGCTTCCGTTGCGTTGACGCGCCGGGTGATCTCGGTGCCGAGCAGGGCGAGCACCAGAATGACGGCTAGCAGGATGGCGTTGGTCGCCACGGGCAGGCCCATCGGTGCAGGCGTGCCCGTGCTTGCGCCCCTTGGGCGCTCAGCGGCGGAAGGCAATGAATTCATCGAGCTTGAGCGCGCGCGCGTAGTGCCAGCCCTGGGCCTGCTGGCAACCGCGGGCCAGCAGCCAGTCGGCCTGGAAGGCCGTCTCGACGCCTTCGGCGATGACGGTCTTGTTCAGGCTCCGTCCCAGGTCGACGATCATTCCGGTGAGGCGCTGGCTGGGCGTGCCGGATTGAAGCTTGGCGATGAAGCCGCGGTCGATCTTGATCCGGTCGTGGGGCAGCTCCATCAGATAGGCAAGGGAGGACATCCCGGTGCCGAAGTCGTCGATCGCCACGGAGCCGCCGGCCTGCCGGAACTGGTTCAACTGGCCGCAGATGCGGTCGAAGTGGGTCATCGCCGCGGTTTCCAGCAGTTCCAGTTCGATGCGCGACGGCGGGATGCCGGCGGCCGCGCAGCGCGCCAGCAGCGCCGTAACGTAGTCTTCGTTCTCGAATTCGCGCGGCGAGACGTTGATGCTCAGCGTCAGGTCTTCGCGCCCGGCCTGCGTGAGCGCGGCGAGGGCGGCGAAGGTCTGGTCGATGACGGCCTGGCCGATTTTGTGGATGAGTGCCGATTGTTCGGCGATGGGAATGAACTCGGACGGCGGTATGAATTTACCGGCCTGGTTCCAGCGCAGCAGCACTTCGCCGCCGATCATCCGGCCGGAGTTCAGATCGATCTGCGGCTGGATGAGCGTGGTCAGTTCCTTGGCGGGCAGCGCCTGGGCGAGGTTGGAGCTGATCGCGAAGCGGCGTCGGGCTTCGACTTCCAGGGCCGGATCGTAGCGCTGGCGACTGCCGGGGCCGTTGGTCTTGGCGGCGCGCATGCTGGCGTTGGCGGCGCGCAGGATATCCTCCGGGGTGCTTCCGCCTTCGGCCAGGGGCACGAGGGCGTAACAGGCGGTGATCCGGTATTCGTTCCCGTCGACGGTCAGCGGTTCCGCGAAAATCGGTTCGGCGGATTCGAAATGGACCAGTTCGGCCGGCCCGATGACATAGAACAGGTCGGGGGCGACACGGGCGACGAAATGGGGCGGATAAAAGACTTTCAGGACTGCATCGCGCACGGCGATCAGCAACTGGGTTGCGTGCTCGCTGCCGAAGGCCGCGTTGATGCCCTTGAAATTGTCGATATCGATATTGAGCAGGTTCTGCGGCGCAGATTCCGGGTTGTCGATGGCGCGCTGAATCTCCCGCAGCATGGCGTTGCGGTTGCCGATGTCGAGGAGCGGATCGACGAAGGCTTGGCGTTCGAGGCTGTTGAGCAGTTTGGCCGTGCCGAATCCGCGCGCCGCCGTGTCGATGAAGACCTTGAGCAGTTCGTATTCGGTTTGTTGCAGTTTGCGGCCGGTGGCGACGTAGACCGCGTAATGCTCGAAAGTCAGATGCGGCGGAAAGAAAAGCACATTGCCGTCGCGCGTGCTGACGTCGTGTTTTTCCTGCAGCGCGGTGATCAACGCGCCGGCGATCTCCTCGCTCGGCAGTTCGGCGGCGGTGGTGCCGACGAGCGGCGCCAGACGGCCGGCGGCGCCGATGACCTGGACCTCCCGCGGGTCGACCGCGGCGGTGGGGTGGGATTGAACGCAGACGATCCCTTCGGGGGGCAGCGACAGCATGCGGGTAATTTCATGCAGCACGATATTGGCGATTTCTTCGTGCCGCCGCTTGGCGACCAGGCGATTGCTGGTTTCGAGGATCAGGTTAAGGCTGCGCCGCGCGAAGCTGACGGCGGCAATGTCGCGATAGGCGCGCAGCGATCCGGTCAGGATGTTCTTGATGCCGCGCCGGTTGATATCCGATTTGAGGCAATAGTCCGACAGATCGTAGCGGCTCATCACCGAATCGATGGGCGCAAATCCGGGCTGGCCGGTGAGGAGGATGATCCGCGTGTCGAAATAGCCCAGCATTTCGCGAATCGCCTTGGCCAGCCGCAGGCCGGCGTCCTCGGTTTCCATGACGACATCGGCCAGGACCACCGCGAATTCCGGTCCTCTGGCCAGAATACGGGCCGCGGCGGACATGCTGAAGGCCTGGGTCAGCTCGATCGGCCGGTCGAGGAGGATCGCGTCTTTCAGGGAAAAGGCGAGGGCGTTCTGGAAATCGACGTCGTCATCGACGGCGAGGATGCGCCAGGGGGCGGAGCCGGGTGCCGTTGGGGAGGTTTCTTCGGAAAACTCCAGCAACTCGTCGTCGCTTTCAAGGATGGGTTGCTTGTGATCCATGGTGTCCGGAGTCTCAAAACGATGAAGTATGTTTTATAAATACTAAAAACAAATAATCGGGTTAGCGACGAAAATCTTTAAGAAAAATTTTCGTTTTGTATTCGTTTTCATATTTTTGAAAAATCGAGCCCGCCGCGCTGCCGGTTGCCGGCGTTTCGCCGGATGTGCCGCGGGCGAGGGGTGAAGCCGCAGGCGCGGATGGCGCCGTGCGGGCGGGCGAGTCGGTCCGATTGCGGGTGCCGCCGACGTTCGGAGGGGCGATTCCCTCTTCGCGTCGGGTGTCGGCGTCGGGCTATTTTTCCTTGGTGTCGCCGCCGAGGGCGGCGCGGATCGGGGCGGGGACGAAGGGCGCCTTGAGGAGATCCACCGTCACGAGTACGGCGGTTCCGCCGGGGGCGGGGCTTGCACCGGCTGGGGCCGGGATGGATTTCATGACCGTTGAGATTTGTCCGTCCGGCCCGCTGACCGTCGGTTTCCAGTCGAGCCCGACGCCGCTGCCCACCTGCAGGTTCACCCCCGGCATCACGCCCCAACTGGCTTTGGCGCTGCTGAGGCTCACGCCGCCTCCGGCGTCGACGCTCCAGGTGAAATCCAGCGACAGACTCATCGGCGGCACCCAGCTCAGTTTGCGGTGGGCCAGACCGAGGAGCTCGTCGCCCGAGAAGGACGCCTTCAACTGGGTCGGGCCGCCGGCGGCGCTGGGCAGCACGTAGCGGAAATCGGTGAGCGTGGAATAGGGAATCAGCCCCAGCGGTGCGGCGAGGTTGACGTCGGAAAGCAGCTTGCGCCCGGCCGGATTGGCCAGTCCGGCGCCGAGGGCGAGGCCGTAGGTGCCGGCGCCAAAGCCGCCCACCGCGACCTGCTGACCGGTGTCGAGGCTGTTCCAGCGGCCGAGGGCGTAGCGCTTGGCGGGGTCGAGCAGGACACGCTTGACGCCTTCGTTCTCCTTGGCCTGTTCGACGACGGTCTTGACGCCTTCGGTGAGCGCTTCGGAGGCATCCTTGGCGGCTTCGGGCGCGGGGGCGTCGTCCAGTTGCAGCGCGGGCTGGCCGAGCTTGCCCTGTTCGATCACGTGGGCCAGTTCGTGGCCGAGGAGGCGACGCCCCTCGTGGCTGCCGGGCTGCCAGCGGCCCGGCGCAAAGCCGATGTCGCGCCCGGCGGCGAAGGCCTTGGCGTTGAGTTGGGTGGCGGCGCCGGCATCGGGATGCACGCGTACATCGTCCAGTTTGGTGCCGAGGCGTTTTTCGAAGTAGCGGCGTTCGGCCACGGGGAGCGGGCGCCCTTCGCCGAGCCCCAGTGCGACGGGGGCCGGCGCGAGGGCCGGGCGGCTGCCGGTGGGCGGGCGTTCTCCCCTGGCGATGCGTTCGGCCCGCTGTTCGGCCGGCTTGTCGCGGGTGACGGGGGGCAGTTTCTGACGGTTTGGCTGTCTGTCCATGATTGTCTCGATAAGACGTGTGGGGCGACGGCGCCTTTAGGTCGGGGTCGCTTACGGGATCTGCAGGACCGCGGAGAGCGCGGGCGGGCTGCCGTTGAGCCGGCCCGTCAGGAAGCGGACGCCCGACCAGAGTCTGCGGGCGTCGCCGCCGGGGTAGTTTCTGAGGGTGCGGGAGAGCTGGTTCAGGGCTTCGGGAATCGGTTGCCCGCAAAAGCGCAGGTCCACCACCAGATACTGGGCGGTGCCTGCGGGCAGGTGTTCAAGCCGCCCGCCGTGCTGGGTGAGGATGTTCTGACTGATGTGGCGCTGGGTGAAGTAGGTCGACACGGTGTCCGTGGGGCCGGGCGTCTTGATCTCCATGGACAGGTTGACGCCCGCCTGGAGATCCCGGCCGTAGATGTCCGGGAAGGTCGAAGTGCCGAGCTGGCCGGTGTAATAGGCACCGCGGCGGCCCCGGTCGATGGACTGGCCTCTGCTGAAGCCCGGTTCGCTGATCGGATTTCCGCTGGTCGAATGCTGTTGGCGCTGGAAGGTGCCGGAGTTATCCAGGAGGCGTTCGAGATCGCCCTGGGATTTGCTTTCGTAGGGGTTGCGGTCGCCGTAGCCGGCAATCACGCCCTGCGGCACGCCAAAGCCGGCCAGCCGCGCCTGCAGCCCATCGGCCGCGCTTTGCAGATGGGCGACTTCGTCTTCGAGCCGGCGTGCGGTGTCGCTGCCCGGCGTGAGGCCGGAGATGGCGCGCTCGCGGGCCTCGATCATGCGCGCGTGTTTTTGCAGTTCGAGGATGACTTCCTCTTCGTTCGAGAGCGTGCCGCCGCGCGCCCAGGCGCGCACCCGTTCGAGCATGCCACGCAGGTTGGCGGTGTCCTCGCCCCAGCGCCGCAGGGCGGCGACGGTTTCCTGGTGGATGGTCACGTCGCCGAGCCGCGTGCCGCGGCCGACCCACAGTTCGAGCTTGCCGACGCCATCGAGGCCCACGGCGTAGCGTACCTGCGCGGCGCCCTGCGGCAGGTTGGGGTCCACCATCACGCCGCCGAGGCCCAGGCGCTGGGCCAGACCCGGATCGTCGATGGGCGTTCCCATTTCGGCGGCGGCTTTTTCCACCAGCTTCCGCCGCGCCCGGAAGGCTTCGATGAGCTCGGCGGATTTCCCTTCGGGCACGACCTCCAGCCGTCGCAGGAGCGCCGCGGCGGCTTCGTCGTCGCCGGCCAGCGCCAGCCGGCGGGCGCGGAAGACGGCCTCCACCTGGGCTTCGGACAGGCCGGCGAGGCGGTCGGACTGGCCCAGCGCGATGTGGTCGAAGGCGCCCATCACTTCGCGCACTGCCTGCTGGCCCTCGGTGCCGGCCACGCGGCGCCACGCGGCCCCCAGCCCGGCGCCGGCCAAGCCGCCGATCAGCCCGCCGCCGGCGCCGAATGCCGCGCCGCGGGCCAGCGCCGCCATCAGGGCGGCAATCGCCGCCGCCACGCCGCGATCCCAGGTGGCTTCGTCGATGGAGGTCTGGAACAGTTCGCCCGCCGCTCCGCCGATGGCGCCGTCGATGATCGCTTCGGCGACCGCTGCGCCGGTGCCGCCGGTGGCGGCCCGCACCGCTTGGCCTCCGGCCATCCGCGCGGCTTGTCCGGCCGCCCGGCCAGCCGTGGCGCCATGCACGGCCCGCGCAGCCAACGCGGAGCCGGCTACCGAAACCGCACCTTCCACTGCGCCGGTGGCCACGTCGGTCAGCACTTCCGCATCGGTGGATTGGCCGCGGATCACGGCGCCGGTGAGGCCCGCGCTGGCCCCGCCGACAAAGGCGGCGAGCGCCCCGACCGCCACCGGGCCGAGGCTGCCTCCGCTGGCGGCGGACACCACCACGGTGGCGGTCACCGCCGCAACCAGTTGAGCGGCCGTGCTGGCGAAGGCCCGGTTGGCCGGCGCGAAGGCGTCCAGCGCGGCCATGGTGCGGTAGTAGAAATCCGCCAGTTGGGCCAGCTCCGGCCGACCGATGCCGCGCAGGCGCGTCTGGTCGTAGAGCACCCGGAAGCGGGCGGCGTTTTCATCGACGGTGGGCCCGGCCCAGCTCAGGATGTCGGTGGTGGCCTTGGAGCCCCAGGTCCGCACGGCGGCGATCCGCTCCTCCAGCCGGTAATGCATGAAATCGGCTTCCTGGGCCGGGTCCAGCGTGCCGCTGCCCTGGCCCTGGATGTCGGGTTCGCCGAGGGCCACGTTCTCGAAGGCGAGGCGTAGTTCGGGGCTTTGCTCGCCGATTTCCCGGGCGGCCTGCTGCGCGGCATCGTAACGCTCGGCCAGGGCGCGATCTTCGGGCGACACCTGGAGCGTGGGGTTCTCCTGCAGCTGTCTGCGGATCACCAAGCCTCGCCGCAGCGCGGCCTGGGCCTCCGGGCTGCGGACGACGGATTCGATAAAGGCACGGGGATCGGCGATCTTCAGGGCGGGTTTGCCGTCGCGCACGGTGAGTGCGGTGGCGTCTTCGAGCAGCAAATTTGCGGCGTCGCCGTTCAGCCCCCGGCGCAGGCGTTGCGCCTGCATCCGTTCTTCGAGCCGGCCGGCTTCGAGGCGGCGCAGTACGCCGGCAAGCGGCGGCTCCGGTTGCCGATGCTCGGGATCCGGCGGGGTGTTCAGCAGCTTGACCAGTGCCTGACGGCGCTCGTCCGGCATGCGGGAGAGGGCGGTCCAGGTGCGCGCGATATCGTTGGCCGTCCACGCCTGCTCGATGTCGTAGGCATCCAGCAGGGCTTGCTGGGAGCGCAGAAAATCGGTGTTGGCCAGTTCCGGATGGCCTTCGTAAAGGGCGGCGAGGAGCAGGTTCTGCTGGGCCGGGCTGGGGTGGATGCCCATGACCTGGGTCAGCTTGGCCTGATACCAGAGCGACTGGGTGAGGGTGAGCCGCTGGGTTGCCGGAATCCGCCGCACGAAGACGAGGAGTTCGCTGAAGTTGCTCACCTGGTTGATGGTGAACTGGGCGATCTGCCCGGCCGGCGCACCGAGGGCGGCGAGGGTGGCGCCGCCGGTTTCGTGGGAGGCGAAATACAAGGATTGGACCAGGCTACCTTCGTGGAAGCGCTGCTCCAACGCCGCCAGCTCGGCCGTGCGGCGGTTGCGTTCCTCGCTGGACGCCGGCGGCAGGGCTTCGAGCCGGGCGCGGGCCGCGGCGATCAGGGCGCCGGCCCGTCCAGCGGCGTTTTCGAGCATGGCGGGCGAGATGTCGCCGCTTCCGCCACCGGCGCCGCGCAGGGCCTGCTCCAGGGCGCTGGCGTCGTCGGCAACGCCGGCAATGGCGCGAATCCGGTCGATGGTGGCGCCCAGCCGGGGCCAGTTGCCGCCGTCCAGCCGGGGCCGCAGTTCGGCGCGCTGGGCCGCGTTGAGGTCGGCAATCGCCAGATAGGCGTCGCGGGGCCGACTTGCCGACTCGGCGGACGCGATCCGGGCATAGGCGTAGGCAACCCGCTGGCGGGATACCGCATCGACGTTGGCGGGCGTTCCCGGTGGGGGCGGCGGGCGGGCGGCGCGGGCACGTTCGGCCTTGCCGAGCAGGGTTTGGGTGGCCCGGTACTGGCCTTCGCTGTCGAGGGCGCCGGCGAGGGCTTCCTGCACCGACGCCCAGGTGGCCGCCGCCGGGCCCGGAGGGGCGGTCGTCGCGGCGACGGGCGCGGCAGCCGGAGCGGGAACGCCCTGCGCCTCTTCGATCATGCGCAGCACGTCCCCATCCGGCCAGCGCTCCAGGGTTTCGAAGACGCCGGCCTGATCGCTGACCAGGATGCCGGTGCGGGTCTGGATGTTTTCGGCCAGGGTCAGTTGGGCGCCCAGGTAGCCGCGCGCTTCGCCCCAGGTGGTGTCGGTCAGGCGCCGCTTCAGGTCGGGAAAGAAGGCCGCGCCGTAATCGGCCCGCAAGCGCGCCATGTCGGCGGGGGCGGCGTTCTCCCGCAGCAGGCTGAGGGTCTGGGTGCTGGAGAAACCTTGGTCGCCCGCCGGGTTGAGGGCTGCGCGCAGGGCTTCCGCTCCCCGTGGGCCGGCCGGCGCGTCGTACAGCCAGGCGGCGGGCGCCCGGCCGCGGAGGGCCAGCGGGCCGCCGCCGGAGGCGCTGCGGGCGGCGTGGTGCGCTTCGGCCTCCAGGGTGCTGCGGCTGTCGGTCGGTCCGCCGGCGCCGCGCCGGGCCTGCAGGGCGTGGGCGGCTTCGTGGGCGAGCACGCCGAGGGGCGGGGCGGCTTCGGAGAATTCGAGGCGTGTTCCGCGGGCGGCGGCGCGGGCATCCGGCCGACCGCCGGGGGCGGCGACGCCGAGGGCCACGTCGAGCCCGTGCAGGGGCTCGCCGAACAGGCGCTCCAGGGTTTCGCGCCGCGGCAGCGGGTTGGCGCCGTGGACGGCCGGAGTTGCCGGCGCGGCGCCCAGCCTGCGCCCCAGATAGTCGGACTGGTTGCCGCCCCGCGGCAGGGGCGGCGCTTGCGGCCCGCTGCCGCCAGGGTCGGCCGCGCCACCGGAGACGGGCGCTGTGCCTGTTGTGCCTGCGCGGATGGGCCGCGGCGGAAGCAGCACGGCTTCCGCCCCGCGCTCGCCGACCTGCTCGGCCGGCTTGCGTGCGCTGCCCTCGCGAGGCGGTTTGGCCGTCTTGGCGTCGGCCGGAATCGCGTGGCGGCTCATGACCCTGTCCGGCGTTCGGCGACGCGGCTTACGGGCCGGGGGGCGGCGGCGGGTTGAGCACGCCATCGACCGCGGCGGCGGCGGTGGCGTCGCGGGTGGCCAGCTTGGCGGTCATGGCGGCGCGTTTGCGGGCCAGTTCGAGTTGGCATTCGATCACCGCCGTCTGGGCCGCGAGGAGATCGGCCACGGCCTGCAGTTGGGCGTCGCGGGCGGTGTTCCAGTCGGTCTGCAGTTTTGTGCCGGGGGCCGCGGTGGCGGCCGTGGCGAGGCGGCTGCGGGCCGCTTGATAGTCCACGTAGGCGAGCACCGCGGCGGGTTTGTTGCCGGCGGCGGTGAGGCGCAGGGCGGCTTCGCGGGCTTCAAGGGCTTTGGCCAGATCGTCGGCAATGACGGCCGGCGCGTTGTTCGCGGCGGCGAGGGCGGCTTCGGCGGTGGCCTCGGCGTCTTCGCAATCCTTGAGCTGGGTTTCGAGGGTGACGAGGGCGCCGGCCAGCGCGGCGATGGCCGCGTCGTCGAGGCTGGCGATGCCGGTGTCGACGGTGCCGACGGCGGTCTTGAAATCGGCGCCGTCGAGCTTGGTGGCGGGCGAGACGCCGGTGGCCGTGGCAAGGGTGGCGCGCAAGGCGGTGGCGGTGGCGTCGGCGATGGGCGGGGTGGCGCCTTCGGTGCGGGCCTTGTCGGCGTCGGCGAGGACGGCGGCGCGGGCGGCGAGAGCCGCGGCCACCGAGTCGTTGCGCGCCAGGATCTGCGCGCGCAGGCCTTCGGCGTGGGCGGTGGCGGCTTCGATGGCGGCAACCGCGTCCCAGGCCGCTTCGGCGGTCTGGGCCTGCGAGGCGCCGCTGGCGGCGGAACTGGCCGCTTCGGCCTGCCAGCTGGCGAGCTTGCCCTTGGCGGTGCTGAGGGTGGTGGCGATGTCGGTCATGGAAATGCTCCCTGCCGGCGGGGGAAGGGCCGGCCCAGTTTGGTGAACTCTTCGGCCACGGCGGCGTCCAGCATGCCGTCGGTGACCACCGTGCCGCTGTCGGCGGCGATAAAGGCCGCCGCCAGGGCGGCGTTGCGGATCTCGCCACCGGTGAGCTCGAAGCGCTCGGCCAGTTGCTCGATCGAAACTCCAGGCGCCAGATGCGCCGTGGGCAGGTGGGCGCGCCAGATGGCGGAGCGCTCGGCCACGCCGGGGCGGGGAAAGTTGATGACCTGATCGAAGCGGCGCATGAAGGCTTCGTCGACGCCCTGCATGAGGTTGGTGGCCAGCAGCGCGCAGCCTTCGAAGGATTCGAGCCGCTGGAGCAGGTAATTGACTTCGATGTTGGCGTAGCGGTCGTGGGCGTCCTGCACGTTGGTGCGGCGTCCGAAGAGGGCGTCGGCTTCGTCGAAGAACAGCAGCGCGGCGTAGCCCTCGGCGGCGGCGAACAGGTCGGAGAGGTTCTTCTCGGTTTCGCCGATGTATTTGGATACCACCAGCGACAGGTCCACCGACAGCATCGGCAACTGCAGGCGGGTGGCCATGGCTTCGGCGGCCAGCGTCTTGCCGGTGCCGGATTCGCCGTGCAGCAGGCCGACCACCGAGCGCCCGCGCCGGCCGCTGGCCATGCCCCAGCGCAGTTGCACGCCAACCCTCCGGCGCACCCGGCGGATCAGGTCGTCCAGCCCTTTGCAGGTTTGCGGCGGCACCACCAGTTGGGTCCACGGCACGTCGGGTGTGCTGCGGGTGGCGAGGCGCAGCGCCCGCGGCGGGGTCAGCCGGGCCAGTTCGGCCAGCACTTGCGGCACCGTTGCGTCGGCCGGCAGCGTGCCGGCGATGAGCGGCGGGGCATCGCTGTCGATCCAGTTGCGGCCGGCCAGTTCGTCGGCGTCGGTCTGAGTGCAGCCGAGGGCGGCCTGCCAGGCGTCGGCGAGTTCGAGCGCGTCGCTGCTGCCCACCTCGATGCGCCGCAGGCGGGCGCCGGGGCCGTGCAGCGCGAAGCTGGACGGGGCGATCACGAGGGCGGGCGGAACGCGGCTAGGCGCGGCGAGCTGGTGGAGATCGGTGCGCAGGGCGACCAGGGCGTCGGTGGCGAGGCGGAGCAGATGGGCTTCGATCCACGGCGGCGGCGCATTGGGATCGTCCGGGCCGTCGAGGACGATGGCGGTTCCCGGTTGGGCTGCCGCGGCGGCGGCGACGGACAGGACTTCCTCGGCCCGCTCCGGGTGGCCCGACAGGTGCACGCACAGGGAGGGCGACAGGACGATCTGCGCGGCAGCACGCTGGATGCTGGCGGCGGGCCGGGCGATGGAGGGCAGGATGCGGGTCTGCCAGCCGGCGCCGATCTGGGCCGCCGCCTGTCCGTCGAGGCCGGCCAGCAGGGTTTCGGTGGGGTCGAGGCGGCGTTCAAGCAAGGGGCGGGTGGCTTCTTCGGCCTGGATCAGTCCGCTGGTCCACAGGGGCGAGGCACGCACGGCTTGGCGGATTTCGGCCGGTTCGGCGCCGCTTCCGAAGAGCAGTTTGAGGGCGATGCCCACCGACAGCCGACGGGCTCCGGCGACGGTGGCGATGGCGGTGGCGGCGTCTTCGTCGAAGCAGGGCAGCACGGCGAAGCCGAGCAGATCGAGATCGAAGCCGGAGAGCCTGCAGCCGGTGGCGATGCGGGCCAGCGGCGTGCCGTCGGGCTGGGCGGCGAGGGTGTCGAAGAGGCTTTCGGCCCCGGCGGCGATGCTCTCCGCGAGCTGCTCGGGGGTGTCGACCGCGAGCCGGGTGGCGGCCAGACGGCGCAAACCGGCGTCGTCCGGGCGTTGCAGCAGCAGCCGGCCGGCGGCCAGCGCGAGCCACAATTCGAGCTGGCCAGCGACGCGTGCGGTGGGCAGCGGGGCGTTCATGGCGCGTCCCCGAAGCGGAAGCGGATGCTGCGACCGAGCCACGGTACCCAGCCGGGGTCTTGGTCCCAGCCGGCGCGGCGCAGGGCGAGGTCGATGCCGGCCAGCGGCCAGACCAGTTCGGCTTCCCAGGGGCTGGCGCGGAGCACGCCGGGGCGTAGCAGCAGACGGGCGAGGCGCAGTTCGGGGGCGGTGGCGAAGGCGGGCGGGCGACGGCCGAAAAGGCGGCGTTCGGCGCCCGGCGCAAAGGCGATGTCGGCGGGAATGGCGTCGGCGAGGGCGTCGAGCAGCGCGTCGGCAGCCTTGGGGTCGCGGACCGGAAGGGTGGCGATCCGCTCGCGCCAGTCGCATTCGGGCGCGAACACCGCCAGCAGCGGGCGTTCCCGCTCCTGGGCGACCGCCCGTTCGGCCGGCGGCAGCGGCGCCAGCACCCGGCGCAGGGCGGTGAGGGCCAGATCGCCCAGCCGCGAGGCGAGCTGTTCGGGTTCGGGCAGCAGTCCCAGTCGGACAAGCGGGCGCAGCAGCAGGAGCAGGCCGCCGGCGTGGATTTCACTGTGGACGGAGACGGCTTCCGGCTCGGCGACGGACGGGCTAGGCGTGGCTGCGGTGGGCGGGTTGGCCGGCGGGACGGGCGCGGCTGGAGGCTGTCCGGTGGCCGTGCGTTGCAGCCAGAGCCGAAGGGCGCGCTCGATTCCGGTGGCGGAGAGGCGGGTCAGCGCCGGGTTGGCGGCGAAGAGGGCGGCGAGAAGCCAGGGTGCGGCTTGGGCGGCAGCGGCCGGATCGGGGGTGGGGAGCGCCGCGAGGAGGGCCGCGCGCAGGTCGGCATTGCGTGCCAGCGCATGGTCGAGGTGTCGGGGGGCGGCCGCGGGCGGGTGCCGGGCGGGCACGCCATCGGTCGGTTCGTTTGGCGCTTCGGTGGCGTCGCGGCGGGCGAACAGCGCGAGCAGGCGGCGGGTCAGCGTGTGCGCTGCGTCGGCGTCGAGCCGTGCGGCGATGCGGGCGTCGGCGCGGGCCAGCGCGGCCATCAGGGCGACGGCGCGGGGCGGGTCGCGGTCGAGCCAGCGCAGCAGGATGGCCAGCGCTTCGAGGGCGGCGGGGGCGTCCGTGGTATCGGCGAGGCCGCCGTCGGTGGCGAGGTCCGGCGCCCACCAGGCATCGGGCAGCCCGGCGGCTCGGCGTTCGAGATGCCGGCGTTCGGCCGCCCAGGAATCGGCAAACCACACCGCGGCGGCAGCGTCGCCGTCTTCGCCCGGAGAGGCGCTGGCCAGCAGGCTCGCAAGGGCGGCTTCGAACGCGGCGGCCCAGCCTTCGGCGAGCTGCCGCTCGTCCACATCCACCGACACCCTCAACGCGAGATCCACCCGCTGCACCGCAACCATCGCCTCGGCCGGCAGGCCGGCGCGGGCCAGCGCGCGCTCGCTGGCGCCGTCGAGCGCGTGGGCGAGTTGGCGGTCGGCCAACTGCCGCATCTGTCCGGCGAGGGCGTGCGCCCGCTCGGGCTCCGCACTGCGGATGCGGGTGACGAGGCGACCGATGTCGAGGGCGGCGGACATGGTTCAGGTGCGCTTGACCAGGGTGAGGAAGTTCGTCTTGCCGCCGGTGATGCGCAGCAGGTTGGCGGTCTGGTCGAGGATCGGGCGGGCCTCGCTGCCGGTCGTCGCGTCGGTCTTGAGCTTGTCGATGGCGACTTCCGCGGTGGTGCCGGCTTTGAGCTCCGTTTCGACCTTGACGATCAGCGTCTGCGGTACGCCCTTGGCCAGCACTTCGGCGCCGGTGACGGCGGTGCGCCGGTCGGTCTGGAAGGCGCTGCGGAACTTGGCGTAGTTGTCGGCGCCAAGGAGCAGTTCGGCTTCGGCGGGCGAGCGGGCGAGGAGGTCTTTGACGGTCAGCTTGCCGGTTGCGTCGTCGGTGCCGCCGACGTAATCGGCCACTTTGCGTTCGTCGAGACTGGCGCGCAGGTTGGCGTAGAGCGGCAGGGCGTCGGATTCGGCGAAGACGGTGGGGCCGTCGTTGCCGGCGAGATCGTCTTGGAGCGTCCGGGCCTTCTCGGTGGCCCGGGCGGTGGACAGCTTGGTCACCACGGTCAGCGTCTGCTGGGGCGGCTGGACGGCGGCCAGCACCTGCATGACCTGGTAGTCCGGGTATTCGGCGGCGTAGGCGTCGGCTACCTGTCCGACGGCGGCACGGCGGCGTTCGAGCGGATCGGCGATGGTGTTGCCGAGGGCGGCGTCGACGGTGTCGACCTTGGCCAGGAAGGCCTGGTTGCGGCTGCTGACGGAAATGCCGGAGTCGCTGAGGTCGGCCGCCTGGACGAGACTTGTCTGCACGTCGGGTTGGGCCAGCACGGCTTCGACGATGGCCCGTTTCTGGGCCGGTTGGGCGAGATACCGCTGGCGCAGTTCTTCGGTCTTGAGGGCTTTCGTGGTGCCTTTGGCGGGGCTCTGGATTTCGGCGAAGAAAGAAAACAGGAACTGCAGGACTTCGATGATGTAGAACAGCGCGTCGAGGAGGACCAGACGTTGCTTGACGTACACGACGAAGTGCCGGGGCAGCATGTCGAGGCCGATCTTGGCGATCAGGCCGGCCAGTTCTTCGGCCTGGGGCAGCGTGCCGAGCTGGCCGAGGGCGCCGCCGGCGGTGAGGAGCGGATTCACGCCCCAGGCGTTGGCCTGCTTGAGGGCGTCTTCCGACAGGATGCCGACCAGCGGGTGACGCCGGGTGAGGCCTTGCAGCGGCACCACGAGCTTGACGATCTCGGTGCGGCGGTTGACCAGATCGTCGAGGCCCAGCACCTCGAACAGCCGGGACAGCGCGCCCAGGTAGCCGGGGAGCTGGGTGGCGTTGGTCTGGCGGGAGAAGCTGTAGCGTTGGTAGGCCTGCCTGCCGGTGTTGTTGCCGATGCGGAGTTCGAGGAGGGGGGCGATCTGGATCGGGTCTTTATCGAAGACGTCCCGCAGGTCTTCGAGGATGTCGTCGTCGTGCAGGGCGACCACGGCGTAGGGAATGACGCGGGTTGCGTCGAAGTAGGACTGGGCCTGTTCGATGGCAAATTCGACCAGGGGCGAGACCAGCCATTGGGCGCCCTGGGTGGTCTTGAGCAGGTTGTCGAGGATATCGAGTCCGGTGTTGAATTCGCCGGGGGGCTTCTCCGGCGTGATGGGCAGAAAGCCGATCGGCGGAATGTGGCGGAAGCCGCGGGCGTAGAGGTTGTCTCCGTCGCCGCTGTGGGCTTTCTTGTCGAGGCTTTCGGCCAGCATGCACTGGAACTGATGGATGCGCGCCCACGCGGCGGCCCGCGGCGGGGCGCCGAAGCGGGTGCGGTGCCAGTCTTCGGCCGGGGTGTCGCAGATGGTGCGGCGGGGAATCCACTGGTCGAGAAAGAGCACGCTGCCGTCTTCGCCGAGATAGACCATCGCCAGGGCGATGGCCGCGGCGTCGTGGCGGCCCGGCCCGGTGTCGCTGCAGAAGGGGCCGTCGGTGAGGAAGTCCGGGTCCCAGCGCTTCCAGAGCGGATGTTCGAAGACGTCGAAGAAGTAGGCCGAGAGGGTGCCGCGCAGATCCCAGGCGGAGGCGAGGTCGCCGCGCAGGGGCAGTTCGACCGGGAAACGCACCAGCGACAGGCCGAAGCCGCCGCGCCAGGCTTCGGCCCGGCAGTTGACCGCGGCGGTGCCGCCGCAGATTTCGCCCATCACCTTGGCGCCGCCCTCTTCGCTTTCGTTGGGCTGGATCACCAGCAGGTAGGGGCCGGAAGGCACCAGCGCGCTGCCGCCGGTGGGGCCGGCGGGGTCGTCCACGAGGCATACGCAGGGCATGAAGTCGACGCCGCCGCCGACGACTTTCTGGGGCGTTTTGCGGTAGGCGCCGAGGAGCTGTTCGATGGTGAAGGCAAAGGGCTGCGAAACCAGGATCGGCCGGCCGACGTGGTCGAAGGCCAGACCGCGGCGCAGGGTGAGGGTCCGGCTCGGCGGAATGCCGCCGCTGCGCGATTCGGTGTTGAGCGGCGTGGCGTTGGCGCCGTCGGCGACGATGCCGAGCCCCCAGGCTATCCCCGGCATCTGCGTATGGGCGCCGAGACGGGTGCGAGCGTCGAAGTAGACATCCTGACGCGAAAGGGCTTCGGCGGTGAGGTAGCGGCCGTTGAACCAGTTGGTGCGGCGCAGGTTGTTGCTGCCGCGCACGTCGCCTGTCGGGGTCGTGGCGAAGCCCTGTTCTTCGCTTGCCGTTCCGCCGTAGCCCTTGAGAAATTCGGCGACGGACAGCGTTTCGGCGGCGGTGAGGGGCTCGTTGCGGGCGACCTTGGCGACCATGGTCAGCAGGCCGGCATCCATGTTCTTCCACTGAAATGTGCTCATGACGAACTCCGGCTCAGGCAGCGGTTATCGGGGGGTAGGTGGCGAACAGGCAGGCGTCGCGGCCGGTGCCGGCCGGCACCGCTTCGCCCGCCGCCCCGGCGAGGGGGGCGTTGGCGTCGGACAGCAGCGCGGCGGCGCCGGTGCCGGCGAGACACACCTGATAGGACGTGGGGTCGGCCCAGGTTTCGTCCACCGTGACCGAGAGGCCGCTGACGGTGGCGACGCGGGCGGTGACAGCTGGTTCGACCCATTTCTTGGAGGCCGCGTCGAAGCGCAGCACGCGCACCGAGGCGTCGCCCAGGCTGGCTGGCAGCACCGGCTGGCTGGTGGACACGGCCAGCACCATGCGACTGGCGTCGGCGCCGGTGCCGACGGCGGCCGACACGCCGGTGGCCTGGAAGGTGCGTTGGCCGGCGGTGCTTTCGAGATGGATGCCCACGGCCAGATCGGCCACTGCCTGCACATGGGGCAGGAGGGCGCGGACGCTATTGTCGATGGCTCCGCTGAGCTTGACCCGCTCGGCGGGGGTGCCGACCGCTTCCAGATCGAGCACGGCGAGCAGCAGCGGTGCGTCGTCGGCGCCGCTCCACAGCCGGGCCAGATCGGTGGGCGGGTTGAGGATCAGGTCGAGGAGGCGTTCCCGCGGGTCGGCGGAGGGCGCCGGGCGAAGGGCGATGTCGCGGATCGGCAGGCCGGCGCCGTCGGGCGGGGCGGCTTCGAGGCACAGCCGGTAGCCGTCGGTGACGCGCGACGGGGCCAGCGCGGCGTCCTGGTCGGAGCAGGGCTGGACGACCGCGGGCGCGAGTTCGGTGAGGCAGGCCCGGTAGCGCAGCACCACGTAGATGCGGCGGCGCGGGTCGTCGGTGGTGGTGTCGGAGGGCGTGACTACGATGGGCGGGGTGCCGGTATCGTCGGACGCAGGGGTGTCGACGTCGGTAGGCGTTGCCGCAGCGGGTGCTTGGGCGGGCGGCGGCGCCAGATCGGCCCAGAAGCGGGTGGATGCGAGCCCGGTCACGTCGAGGCAGATTTTCTGCGGCACGTGGATTTCACGGCCGAGGGCGTCGATGGCGAGTCCGGCATCGCAGGTGAGGCGCAGCGCGGTTTCGGTGTCGACATAGCCGATCTTCAGCCCCCACACCGTGCCGAAGCCGTGCAGCACGGCGTTGTGCAGGCGGCTGCGGAGCAGGAAGTAGCGCTGCTCGGTGTTGAAATCCTCGGCCCCGAGGAGTTGCCCGTAGTGGTAATGCAGACGGGTGAAGGGATCGCCCGGTGTGGCCGGGTCGATGTCGTCGAGGGGCGCAAAGGTATCGGCGGACGAAGGGGTGCTCATGGCGAGGCCTCCCATGGGTTCATGGGTTTGAAATACGGATAGCGGTCTTCGCGACGGCCGCGGTGGAGGGTGGTGAAAGTCGATAGCACGGCGCTGCCCAGCACCGCCGGGGTCGGGCGGTCGATCGGGCCGATGTGGGAGATGCCCACCAGGCTGGCGCTGCCGACCCGGTAGCCGGCGTCGAGCCAGCACAGACGGTGCAAGGTGTGGGCCGGTTTGTTGGCTTCGAGGGCCAGTTCGAGGACTGCGCCGAGGGTGGCGTCGCAGGCCCGCGGGACGATCACCGTGAAGCGGTGGGCGTGGTGGCGGTAGAAGGCGATGAGCGCGTCGTCGGGCAGCGGATCGTCCGGCGTGCGGGACGGGCAGGGGGCGCTCTGGTTGGCCCGGCGCAGCAGCAATGCGGTGTGTTCGCGGGCCAGTTCCTGCTCCCAGCCTTCGGCGCCGCCGAAGCCGAGGGTGCTTTCGCTGCCGCCGATCTCAAGGCCGGAGCCGACCAGGGCGGTGCCGACGAAGGCGGCGGTGGGCCGGCGCAGACGGAAGCCTTCGATGATCTGCACCGGCGCTTCGGCAAGGATGCCGAGCAACTGGGTGAGGCCGGGCACGGTGCCGCGCTGACGGTAGAGCGTGGCGATGTTGACGAGGAGCTGCCGGCGCACGCCTTCGCGGACCCGCGCGTCGAAAGTCAGGGCCAGGAAGGAGGCCAGCCAGGGCAGCGCGTCGGCGGGCACGAGGCGGGGGTCGATGAGCGTGGGCAGCACGTCGGTGCGCTGGTCGAGTTCGGTCATCCAGCCTTCGAAGAGGGCCAGCGCGCGTTCGGTGGAGTCGGCGCCTTCCGGGTCGGACCGCCAGTAGGCGGGCAGGTAGTCGAGCAGCGAGGGGCGCGGGAAGGTGGCGCGCAGTGCAAACAGTGCCGGGCCTTGGCTGCGGGTGCCGGAGAGCCGGATGCGCAGCCAGAGGTAGCGGCCGGGCGGGGCGGCGATCAGGAATTCGTGACTGCGCATGCCGCTCGGCCACGTGGTCTGGGGCTGGCGCAGTTCGGCCAGCGGGTCTTGCGACGGGCGCTCGGCGACGCTGTCGGCGAGGGGCAGGTCGGCGTGGGCCGGACGCGGATCGGCAACGCCGAGGCGGACCCAGCCTTCGGTTTCGTCGGCGATCAAGGAGCCGAGCGGTGGCCACGGATCGTCGGCCGGCGCGGGCCGGGTGTCGCCGGCCTGATCCACGGGCAGACGGGCGCCGCGGCGGATGTCGAAGGGCGGCAGGTCGTCGGCGGTCTTGGCTTCGACGCCGATGGCGCAGTCGGCCGGCAGGCACAGGTCGGCGAAGAGCCGATGCCAGACGCAGCCGAAGATGCCGGAGTCGAGGGCCCAGGTTTCGACAACGCCGCTGCCTTCCAGCGCGGGTTCGCGCGGGTAGAGGGCGCGGGCGCCGGCGGCGGTGCTCGCCATGATCTGGGTGCCTTTGTCGCCCTTGGACAGCCACAGGGCACGGCCGTCGAAGCGGCGCACCGCATAGCCGCGTTCGGCCTCCGGCCCGGTGGGCTTGAGAACGTATTCGCGGAAGAAATGCGGACGGGGATCGCCGGGGCGATGGGCCACCTCGCCCACCAGCAGCGTATCGGCGGCGGTGAGGAGCAGTTGCAGCGGTGCGACGGCGAGCGGTAGCGGATGGATGGCAACCCCGTCGGCGCCGATGTACATCAGCCGCCAGCTTGCGTCCGGCCCTTTGACCAGGGCGACGGCCGCGGGAAAGGCGGGGTCGGCGGCAAGGGCGACGATGTCCGCGTGGGCGCCGCTGGCGACCGGCACCGCGTAGCCGCGCCAGGCGCCGCCCCAGGGCTGGACGACGAGGCGCGGACTGGCGCGGTCGGTGACCACCAGCCCGAAGGCGCTGCAGCCGAGAAAGCCGGGATCGATATCCGGCGGCAGGGCGACGGTGGCCTGGATGTGGAAATCCGGCGCGAGCAGACGCAGGCTGCGGCCGGGCCGGTCGAGCAGCCAGAGACGGCCGGCGGGGTCGGTGGCGATGGCGTCGGGCGAGGCCGGGGCGGGCGGAGGCTGCAGCGGGGCGAAATCCAGCGACGACGCGGGCGCGGGGCTGGCCGGCGCGGCGACCGCCTGGGGCTGCCAGCCGTCCGGGGTGAGCATGGCCAGCGCCGCGCCGGGGCGGGCAAGCGCGACGGTGGCGGCGTCGCACCGGCCGGGGGCGCAGGGCAGGACCGTCGCGCTGCCCAGCACGGCCTGCCAGGCGGCGTAGTCGGCGGCATCGAAGGCCGGGCGGTCGTCGCCGTCGAGGCGCGGCGCCAGTGTGACGGCGGCGGGCGTGCCTTCGATGCGGGTGCCGGCGTGGTCGCAGCGTTCCCACATGCGGCGGCCGGTGAGGTGGGCGAAGCGCGGGCCACTCATCAGCATTCCTCCTTGCCCACCGGCACCGGCATGCTCGTCACCGGGGTGGCGGCGGGCGTGCTGTCGAGGGGCGGCAGAATTTCGGCGGTGGCGTCGGCGCCGATGGCCACGCGCACTTCGAGCAGCACCGGCAGTTGCCACGCCAGCATGGCGACGCTTTCTTCCACCGGGCTGGGGCTGCCGTTGCGGTCGATTTCCTCGCCGACGACGAGAACCTGGTTGACCAGCCGGACGCCTTGCACGCGCAGGGTGGCGGCTTCGATGTCGCGGTCGCGCACCTTGCGCCCGAAAGGCCAGCCCTTGCCGTCGGGGCCGTAGGGCGGCAGCGGGGCGAGGTGCTGGCGCAGGGCGAGTTCGATGTTCCGGCGCAGGGTTTCTTCGCCGGCGCCGGGTTCGGGTTCGACGGCCACCGAGCAGGAGAGGCGCACGTATTGGGGCGGGGTGACGTAGAGCTCGGTGGTGACGAGGCGGCGCGGTTCGAGGTGGGCGCAGACGCGGCGCAGCATTTCCCGGTCGGGCGTGGGCTGGTCGGGCTGCAGCGGGTCGTAGGCGGGCAGCACGATCAGGGTGACCACGCCGGGTACGCCGTCCACCCGTTCGTGGGGTTTGTGGCGCGGCAGGAGGTGGGCGCGGCCGACGTGGACGCCGGGGGTGCCGAGGGCCAGGTCGGTGAAGTCGTCGGTGGCCACGGCGCGGTCGTTGTGGCGCAGCACCTGGGGAATGCGCGCGGTGGCTTCGGGGAGGGTTTCGGCGTCGGCGCCGCCTTCGGCGGGCAGGGGGTTGTTGGCCTTGAGCGCGAGGGCGGCGGCGGGGGAGGCGCGCAGCACCCGGTTGATGCGTCCGGCGCCGAGGTTGCCGCGCACGCCGCCGCCGTAGCGGTAGCTGAGGCAGCGGATGGCTTCGCCGGGCAGGGGCATGCGGCCGTGGATGCCGTCGCCGAAGGTGAGGCTGCCGTCGGTGGGGTCGAGGGTGTAGAAGGGATCGTCCGGCCCGGCCAGGGCGAGGTCGTCGACCGCCGTCCAGTTTTCCCAGCCGAGGGTGCCGAACACCTGAACCTGCTCGCTGCCGGCGATGACCGGGGTGTGGGCGAGGGTGTGGTTCTGACCGGTGCGTCCGTCGCCGTAGCCGAGGAGTTCGGCGGGGGCGGTGACGGCCTGCTCGACGCGCACCACGTTGGCGTCGATCCAGCGCAGGCGGATCGGCGGGTGGGTGGGGTCGACGCGGCCGACCCGGATCCAGCCGAGCACCCGGGCGGCGAGTTTGTCGTCGTCGAGACGGGGCGGGAGATCGCCCACGCCGAGGAGGTCGGCGTCGGGCGGCTCGAAGGAGGCGGCGGTCCAGTTGCCGAAGGGTTCGGCGTCGGGGCTGGCTTTGGATTCGGGCAGGCGCAGGCGCACGGTGCCTTGACGGCCGAGGTTGTCGGTGGTGTCGGCGACCACGGCGAGGCGCTGGTAGAGCAGACGGTCCACCTGGGCGGCGGCGCCGGTGAAGCGGCCGGTGGAGATTTCCCAGCGCAGCGGCCAGCGCGCGGGGTCGGTGCCGGGGTCGGGGCAGCGGTGGTGGTCGGTGGCGCCGCACAGGACGTCGTCGGTGCACAGGCCGAGGTTGAGAACCTGACCGGAGAGGCGCTGGCGGATCAGTTTGCGGGCGGCCGCGGCGTCGTTGCCGGTGCTGCGCAGGGCTTCGGCCAGGGCGGCGTCGGGGGCCAGCAGGCACAGCCAGATGCGCTGGTCGAGGCTGGCACCGGTGGAGATCGGGGCCGGCAGGCGACCGCCGTCGGGCGGGGCCAGCGGCACCGCGCGGTATTGGTCGAGGGCCGGGGCGGTGGCGGTGCCGAGGTGGTCGGCGAGCAGGGTGCTCACGTTGTCGACGCCGCCGGGCAGCACCGGGCCGGTGTAGGGCTGCTTGACCCAGGCGCCGAGTTCGACCGGCAGGGCGGTGACTTCTTCGAGCGCCTGGAAGGGTACGTCGCCAGCGGCCAGTTCGAGGGTGGTGCTGCCGGTGCCGAAGTCGACGGGAATCGGCACGAAGGGGCCGCGTCTGGCTTCGAGGCGCACCATGGCGCCGGCTACCCGCGCCGGCTTGGGGGCGATGGCGAGAAGCCGCAGGAATTCCAGCCGCGCCGCTTCGGGAACGCGGTTGAGGCGGTAGAGCAGGTTGTCGCCGAGGGCGGCGAAGAGTTCGATCAGCGCGATGCCGGGGTCGGAGGCGTTGTGATCGGTCCATTCGGGCGCGTGGATCGGAATGCGGCGGATCAGTTCGGCGCGAAGATCGTCGAAGGCGCGGTCGTCGAGTCGGGGCGGAATGATGGCCATCAGGCACCCCCGTTCAGGTAGAAGGGAAACACCAGGTTGTGGGCACCGGGTTCGCCGAGGATTTCATAGCGCAGGGCGATGCGCAGCACGGTGGCTTCCCGCGGGTCGGTATTGACGGTGACGGATTCGACGCGGATGCGGGCTTCGTCCCGCTCCAGCGCTTCGGTGACGGCGGCCCGGATCTGGGTGCGCAGTTCGAGGCTGTTGGGGGCGAACAGGAAGCGTCGCAGTCCGACGCCGAAATTGGGCCGGGCGATGCGCTCGCCGGGCTCGGTGAGGAGGAGGGTACGGATCGATTGCTCGACGGCGGCCGCGCCCTCGACCCAGCCGAAGCCGTCGCGGGTGACCGGCGGAAAGCGAAATCCACGGCCGAGCTTGTCGGTGCTCATGATCCCCTCTTGGGAAATGGTATGCAGAACTTGAGGAACAGCATCCAGCTGAAGGCGGGCAGCTTGATGAGGATCGAAAAGATGATGTTGAACAGGATCAGCGCGCAGATCGTGAGGATCGGGATGCCGAAGTTGCAGATCATGCCGATGCCGAAATCCCGCCGGGTGTCGGCCATCGCGTCGCCGACCTTGACGCCGGAGCCGGGCGGTGCGGCGATGCCGGCGAAGGGCTTGGCGCGGGCCCGGGCAATGCGCGGGATGTCGCGCAGCAGCTTGGGAATGTCGGGCATCTGGATGCTGGCCGGGCGAGCGCCGAGGAGATCGGTGGGATCGGCGATGGAGAAGGGCTCGCTGCGCGGCGTCCAGACGATGCGGTCGGGCTCGCAGGGGGTGCGTCCGGCGATACGGACCCAGGCCCAGGCGGCGTAGAGGTGCTCGGCGTCGAAGCGCAGCCGGGGCAGGCCGTCGATGGCGCGGGCTTCGGGCAGGGCGAGTTTTTCCTTGTTGGCGGTGTAGCTGGCCGCGGCGGCGTTCCGCAGGGTGTTGAACGGCGTTTGTTCGAAGCGGAAGGCGGGCAGCACCAGAAGGCCGCAGGCGGGCTGCTCGGTGAGGATCAGACCCAGCGAGGCGAGGCTGGGAGCGGCCGGGACGGCGCTGGCGATGTGCGCTTCGACCGTGCCGGCATGGGCGTCCCGCTGGGCCACGGCGGCGGTGCCGGCGGCGGCGAGGGCGGCGTCGAAGCCGGCGTAGATCCGGGCGATTTCGAGCCCGGTTTGATGGACGCGTTTGACGCGGACGATTTCGCCGCCGATTTCGGTGAAGGCGAGGGACGGCCACGGGGGCGTTGCCTGGACGTCGCCGCGTCCGCTTTCCTGGGCAAGCACGGCGTCGATCTGTTCGCCCAGCGCGGCGATGCCGAATTCAAGCTTGCCGTTGGGGCCGATGGCGAGCAGTTCGCTGCGCTTGTCGCTGCCGAACAGCGTTTTGTTGATGCTGGCGGTGAGGCCCAGGCGGCAGCCGCGCAGGCGCAACAGCGCGACGACGCAGAGGGCGGCGAGGTGGTTTTCGCCGATCAGGCTGGAGGCGCCCTGCGCCGGTTGGGGCAGCACGCTGCCGGCGAGCCAGGCGTCCACAAGCTGGAACAGGCGCATCCGCACCAGCACGTCCCAGGTGCCGGGCGAACCGGCCACGTTGGCAGCGAGCCACAGGGCGGTCTGGTTGCCGGGGAAGCTGGAGGGGTCGGGCAGGGATTCGAAGAGGGCGGCACTGCCGGCCGCGGTGTCGGCGCCGCTCTGGTCCCACAATTGGGCGGCCGAGCAGACTTGGCCGTCGCAGTCGGCGTTGGCGGTGCCGGCGTCGGCGGCCTTGATCCACAGACAGGCCAGTGCTTTGAGCACGGCGAGGTCGATGCCTTGGGCGACGGCGTTTTCGGGGTGGGCGAGCCCGAAGGGCGGCGCGCTCAGCAGACCGGCGACCAGGGCGCCGGCGGTGGCGGTTTGGGCGGCGGTGGGCCGGGCCGGCAGGACGGTGTCGTCGAGGAGCGTGCGCAGATAGGGAGTGGCCGCGCCGCGCAGGGTGGCGCCGCTCAGGAACAGGGCATCGAGGCGGTCGCCGGTGCGCTGGCTCATGCGGGCGGCGATGGCGTCGATGGAGTCGGCGGTGAGGCGCTCGGCGGACACTTCGCGGGCGCTGCTGAACACCGGCAGGTAGCCGTACAGGGTGCAGTGCTCGGCCGCCTTGCCTACGTTGGGCGGCAGCAGGTTGAGGGGCTGGCTGTTGAGGGCGAGGGTCGGCAGCGGCGCATCGGCGGCCAGCCCGAAAAGGGCGTGCAGTCGGACGGTGGCGGTGCTCGACAGTCCGGAAAGAGCCGCCGGGTCGGCCTGTCCGGTGCCGGAGGCAGGACGCAGGCTGGCGTCGAGCACTTCGATCCAGGCGCCGTGCTTTTCGTCGAGGGCGATCCAGTCTTCCCAGTGTTCGCTGTCGGTGCGGGCGACGAGGCGGCGGACGATCGCGCCGGAACCCTTGATCCGGCTGCGCGCCACCGGCGGCCAGCCGGCCGCGCCGCAGACCACGTCGAAGGCGACGAGGTTGAAGCGTTCGTGGAGCGGCAGATAGAGCTTACGCAGCCAGGCCGGCGTGGCGGCCGAGGCGCCGTGGGGAACGCCGTCGCTGTCCATCGCGGGGCCGCCGGAGGCTTCGATTTCGGCGGCGTCGGGCCTGCGGCGCACGATGGCGGCGGGGTAGCGGATGGCGCCGGCGGCGTCCACGAGGCCGTCGGGCGGTTCGGACCAGTCCCGCCAAGGCCGCAGCGCCGGGAAGGCGGGCGCCGGCTGGCCCGCGGCGGCGAGAAAGTCGTCCATGAAGGCGTCGGTTTCGAAGGCGAGGATGCGCGGCGGCGCCTCAACCGGAACCACGGCGAGATTGCGCAGGAAGAAGGGCAAGGTCGCCAGCAGGCGTTCCCGCGAGGGGCGGCGTTGGGCCGGGATGAGCAGCCGTGCCGGGGGCGCTTTGCTTACCATACGTTCCCCGCGCCGGGCGTGTAGCTGGCCGAAACCACGCTGTTGGTGATGACGGTGTCGGCCTTCACCACGCCGGAAAACTTGGACATGGCGGCGTCGACGGTGACCATCGCGGCGGTGACGTCGAGGCCCGCCGGGGCGTTAATCTTGACCTTGACGTTGGCGGTGATCTCGATATTGCCGGCGGTGTCGATCTTGATCGTGGCGCCGTTGGAGTGCTTGAGGGTGACGGTGCCGCCGGCGGCGTCGTCGAGGGTGAAGGTGTGGCCGCCCTGGGTTTCGAGCACCACTTTTTCGCTGCCGGCGGTGTCGTCGAAGGTGAGCTTGTGGCCACTGCGGGAGGTGACCGAGCGGAGGTTGTTGTTGCTGTCCATGCTCTCGGGCGGGGCGTCGACGCCGTTCCAGAGGGCGCCGATGACCACTGGCCGGCGCGGGTCGCCCGCGGTGAAGGCGACCAGCACTTCGTCGTTTACTTCGGGGATGAACCAGGTGCCCCGGTCGGCGCCGGCCATCAGGGTGGCGAGGCGGGCCCAGGCCAGAGCCGTGCCGCCGTCGTTTTCTTCGACGAAGGGCAGTTTGATCTGCACCCGGCCCTGGTTGTCCGGGTCCTGGACATCGGTGACCAGCGCCGGATAGACGCCGTAGAGGCGCGCACGCTCGGTGCCGTTTGGCGCGGTGAGGCCGGGGATCATGAGGATTCTCCCAGGTCGGGGCGCTGGGCCTCGAACTCGGTGCGATAGCCTTCGGTCTGGTCGAAGCGGTGGGTGACGGCGGTGACGAGATAGACGCCGGCGAACCACGGGCCGAGGTCGACCAGTTCGATGCGGGCCCCCACATGCAGCTCGGGGGTGCCCAGGGTGACGCCGGTGCCGCGCACGAAGCGCCGGGCCCGGCGGCGCATGGCCGCTTCGGCGAGGCTGCGGGCTTCGGTACCGGTGGCGGGGGCTTCGAGGTGCAGATCTTCGGCGGCATTGGCGAAGACGCGGGTGACGATCGCGGGGCCGAGCCGGCCGCGGCTGGCTTCGGGGCGCACGGCGTCGGCGCCGGCGCGCTCGTGGATGGCCTCCTTGGCGGCCACGTCGTAGCCATGCACGCGCACTTCGCCGCGCTGGTGGGCGAGGTCGGCCAGCACGGTGAAGCGGATCAGGTTGTTCTCGCGGGTGAGGCGCAGCGGGGTGGTGCCGATGCTGGCGGGCTCGGTGACGTGGACGCTGCCGTCGCGCAGTTCGATCAGGGCATCGCCGCTGCGGGCGCGCAGGGCGCCGAGTTCGTCTTCGTTCACTTGCCACAGTTCGACGTGGCTGGCGCCGCTGCGGCCCACGTCGGCGCGCTGGCCGGCGTCGCCCAGGATGCGCGAGGCGATGTCGCCGTCGCTCATGTTTTCACTCAGACGGGTGCGGCGGCGGTAGCGCAGGCCGGCGAGGGCGTCTTCGGCGAGGAGAGTGAGTTCGGGCGGGCGCAGTTCCGGGTAGGCGGCGCCGATGCCGGTGATCAGCCCGTCGAACACGGTTTGTGCCTGCCCGGTGACTTCGAAGGCGATGCTGAGACGCTTGCCGAAATCGATGGCGGCCTGGTGAAAATGGACGTAATCCACCGGCTGGCCTTGTTCGCGGCTGCCCCAATTGAGGAAGACGGCTTCCAGCGAGGCGACGCCGGCGGAATCCGAGCGGGCTTCGAGGCGGATCAGGTCGGCTTCGAGGCGGTCCGAGCGGGTGCCGTCCACCTTGATTTGCGGGCGTCCGCTGGTGTTGATGGGCGCGGTGCTCATGGGCAGTCGCTCCGCTGGCGCAGGCGGCGTTCGAGTTCTTCCGCCACCAGGGCGCGAACCAGCTGGCGGAGTTCTTCCAGACGCACTTCGAAGGCGGCCTCTTCCGGGGCCGCGGCGCCGGATTCGCGAGGGCCGCTGTCGGGCAGGGTTTCGATGGTGGTGGAGACTTCGCCGATGGTGACAGGCATGATCAGCCTCCCGAGCAGCGGCGGCAGCCGCAGCCGCCGCAATTGCAGGCGGTGGCGCGAGCGCCGCCCGCGTTCGCACTGCGGGCATCGCTCGCCGCGGGCAGGGTTTCCCAACGGGGCCGGCGTTCTCCGGCGGCGGCCGGGGTCGGGGTGCTGCGGGCGGCGAACAGCGGATCGGCGGCGGCGGGCGAGCGCCGGATGGCCAGCGGCGGGCTGCCGCGCACCGGCAGCGGCGGGCGGGGTGCGGCGCCGCTGGCCGCGGTGCTGGAAACCGCTCCGCTGGCGCGCTGGCCGCTCACCACGGCGGCCAGGCCCGCTGCCCGGCTGCCCGGCGCCGGACCGTCCGGCGCCCAGGGGTTGGACGGCACGCCGGCGGCGGCGAGGCCGGGCGAGGGTTGGGGAATCGCGACGCCGCTGCGCCCGAGGTCGGCCGTGGTGCCGAGCGCGGCCGGGCCGAAGAGGTCGACGGCGGCAGAGGCGTCGAGGTCGATGCCGGCGCCGGCCGAGACGCCGATATCGGCGGACAGGCCGAGGCTGGCGGAAAGCCCCACCTGCGCCGACAGGCTGAGGTCGAGATTCAGATCGAGATTGAGGTCGAGGCTGGCCGACAACTGGAAGCCGGCACTCAAATCCAGTCCGGAGCCGCCCATGAGACTGGAGGCGTTGGCGGCGGCGGCCTGGCTGCGGGCGTCGGCGGTGGCTTGTTCGACGGCTTTCCGGCGCTGGGCGGCGTCGGTGGCGTTGACCTCGTAGCGGAACTCCTGCTCGGTGAGGGTGAGCTGCACCTTGGAGCGCAGGGGCACGCCGCTCGGGCTGAAGTAATCGAAGACTTCCTGGTGCTGGCTGACGACGCCATTGAAGATCAGCGTGCCCCAGCGGAACTGGACCCGCCGCGGCGCCTGTTCGCGGCCGCTGCCGAACACCTGCAGCAGGTTGGCGATGGGCTTGGTGCGGGTGCGCACATCGAGCATTTCCTCGCCGCCGGAGCCGCCGGATGCACCGGCGGGGCCGCCCGAGGCGTCGCGGGGGCGGGTGGAGTCGAAGATGCATTCGAAGGACAGGGTGGCCTTGGAGGCGCCGACGTTCTGGACCTGCTGGCGGCCGCGGCGGCTGCGGTCACGCTGCTCGCCGCCGGAGACTTTGAGGGTGAGGGTGTCGGGGTTGAAATCCAGGGCGATGGCGTTGGCTTCCTGGAGCTTGCTTCCGCCCGCGTCGAACGGCACCAGCTTGGCTCGGCAGAACTGGCTGGTACTCATGGCATCTCCCGGCGTAGTCCTTCGTGGACGATGTGGAGTTCTTCGAGGGCGACTTCGCGACCGCCGTTGGCGTTGAGATCGGCCGCCTTGACCTTGTTCACGATGCCGTTCTCGAAGCGCCACACGCCCGGTTGCGACGCGCTGCCGCTGGGCTGGAACACGCGGATGGTGCCGGACACGTAGGGCAAGGGAAACGTGCCGTCGGTACAGCGCCGCACCCACGCCCAGAAGGCGGGGTCGAGGGACAGCCCACGCTTGAGCACCAGCGGCGGGTTGGTCGCCTTGCCGACCAACTGGCGGGCGCCGCGGTTGTAGCCGCCTTCCCGGAAGCTCACCGCTTCGAGGGTGATTTCCAGCCCTTGTACGTCGGAGAAGGCCGCCCGACGCGCGCCTTGCGCCAGACCTTCGTCGCCGCCAAGGCCCGACAGTTCGATCTGCACGGCAAAGTTGAAGGAGGTGAGCAGGGTGTCGGCGGGCATCAGCTCACCTCGATGCGGGGTTCGTCGGCGCCGTGGCGGAGCAGGCGGAAGACGATGAATTCGGCAGGGACCGCGGGGGCAAGGCCCACCTGCATGATGGCGCGGCCGGCGTCGAGATCGGTCTGGGTGTGGGTGCTGGCGTCGCAGCGGACGAAGAAGCTGTCGCTGTCGGTGCGGCCGGCCAGCGCGCCGGCGTCGAACAGCGCCAGCAGACGCCGCCGCGCGGTGTTGGCCATCGCGGACCACAGCATGGCGTCGTTGGGCTCGAAGGTGGCCCAGGCCAGATCGGCGGCGAGCTGGGCTTTGAGCCAATCCACCAGGCGGCGCACGGAAAGATGGGTCCAGTCCCTGTCGGTGGAGGTGCTGCGGGCGCCGAGGAGCATCAGGCCGCGCTCGGTGCGGCGGATTTCGTCGATGCGCTCTTCGAACAGAAAGCCCGGCTCCGGCAGGCCGGCGTCGTTGGCGCGGGCGAAGATGCCGAGCACCGGGCGGTTGGCCGGCGCGGCCCACACGCCCACTTCGTTCTCGAGCTGGGCGACGATGCCGCAGGCCGCTGCCGAGGGCGGCACCGTGCGTGCGCTGCCCTGGGCGTCCATCCGCAGCCACGGGGCGTAGAGCGCGGCCCGGTCGCTGGCCAGGGCGTGGCGCCACTGGACCACGTCGCCGGCGCGCAACCCGGGCGGCAGGTCGAGCAGGGCGATGCGGCCGCCGCGGGTTTCGCACGAGGCGATGAGTTGGTGCTGGGCGTCCCGGAGCGAGGCGGCGTCGAAGCCGAGCAGCGGGTAGTCGAGGGCGTTGTCGGTGCGTGCGGCGGGAGCCAGGGTGCAGACGGTGCCGAAGCAGGGTTGCTCGGCGGGCAGTTGGGGGCTGTCGATGACGGCCTCGGGCGGGGTGGGGTGGAGCAGGTCGGGCAGGGCGACCAGCGCGACGGGCTCGAAGGGGAAAGCCTGGTCCCAGCCATCCAGCGCGCTCAGGGCGCCGGGGCGGGAGAGGAAGGCGACGAAACGGTGGTCGGCGTCTTCGGCGACGTCGTGGGCATCCATCTCGGTGGGGTCGAAGAAGTGACGCCTTTCGGTGGTGTCGGTGGCATCGCGACCGCGTCGGGAGACGGGCATTTCGGCTGCCGACAGCAACTGCCCGGCGGGTGTGGCGAGCAGCGCTTTGCCGGGAATCAGCCAGACGTCGCGCAGCAGTGCGCTTGGGCGCAGGTATTCGGAACCCCAGGGATCGTCGCCGTTGCCCCACAGACGGTCGGCTTCGGCGGTGGGATTTTCGGGATCGGGTAGATCGAGGCGCGGCGGGCGCAGGGCTTCGCTGGCGCTGCGCCGGCCGAGCAGACGGGGCAGGTAGCGGGGGTGGTCGGGGTGCAGGGCGGCGTCGTCCCAGCTTTCCACCAGCCGGCCATCGAGGAATACGTCAAGGCGCAGGGTGAGTTCGACTGCACTTTGCAGGAGTTGCCGGTCGAGGAAGGGGTGGGTCGGCGGCGGCGCGAGCACGGGCTGGCGGTCGGGGCTCAGGGCGTCGGCTGCCGCGACGCGGAAGATGCGCGTGCGTGCCGGGCCGCCAGGGCTGGTCGGGTGCCCGAGAAGGCGCAGGGTGGCGCCGACGGCGGGGCGGTCGGGCGGGATCAGTACCGCGCCGGAGGTTTCGTCGTAGCCGAGCGCCAGGGGGCGTTGGACGATGCGGCAGCGCACTTCGAGGCGGTTGCCCCAACTGCCCGGATTGCGCGCGGCGATGCGAACTTGCCGGCGGGAGCGCCCCTTCACGGCCTTGAGGCCGGGCAGCAGCAGGCGGGCGGTGCGCACGTTGCGGTGGTCGACGCAGCGCACGACCACGCAACGCCGCCCGCCGTTGGCGAAGAACAGACGCACCGCCAGCGGCAGGTTGAGCCCCGGCAGCGCACGGCCGAACAGGGCTTCGAACTGCCGCGCGTCGTCGATGGCTACCGGCGTATTCACCGGCCCCCGCTCGGCGAGGCCGATCAGCGCGGCGACGTCCAGCCGCACCAGCGGCCGGGTGGCTACGGCGGGCTTTTCCTCGTAGATGCCGGGCGGCAGCCCGGGTCGCCACAGGCTGCCCTGGAGGGCTACGCTCATGGGGTCGACCTCGTGTCAGCGAGCGGGCGGCGAAGGGGATGCGGGAAGCTCATGGGCGGCTCCGCACCCGCTTACTCGAACTCCAGGTCCTCGCAGACCAGGGTGAGTTCTTCCATCGCGACGTCCGAGGCGCCCTTGGCGGCGAGGGTCGGGCCGGTCCATTTGGACGGGCGGGCATTGATGAGCTTCCACGAGGCCACGGTTGCGGCGTGGTCTTCGCTCAGCAACTGGATGACCACGGTGGCGCGGGCATCCATGTTGCCGCGGCGCACCTGATTGACCCAGTTCCAGAGATCGAGCGAGGCGATCATGCCGCGTTTGAGGGTGACGTCGCCGGCCTTGTACATCAGCGGCACCTTGCGCGGCCGGTTGGCGGCGTCGGTGCCTTCGCGGTAGTCGGCGTGGGTGATTTCGGTCGACAGGCCCGACACGTCAGAAAACCCGCCGCGGAACTCGCCGCCGCTGGCCGGGCTGATGGTGACCTTGAAATTGAACGGGCCGTAAGGGTCTTCACGCAGGGTGGCCATTGCTGGTCTCCTTTGAGGATTCGGTTAGCGCCGGCTGGCCGGCGGGGCACTCAGATGATGGAGGCGTCGGCAGTCCATTGGCCGATGCGGAAGATCACGAATTCGGCGGGCTTGGTGGGCGCGACGCCGATCAGGCAGATGAGGCGCCCGTTGTCCAGGTCCGACTGGCTCATCGTGCTGCGGTCGCAACGCACGAAGTAGGCGTCCTCGGGCCGTGCGCCGAGGAGCGCGCCGCTGCGCCAGACGTCGTAGAGGAAGCCTTCGATGGTCAGGCGGATCTTCAGCCACAGCTCTTCGTTGTTGGGTTCGAAGACGGCCCACTGGGTGCCCCGGTCGATGGAGTGTTCCAGGTAGATGAACAGCCGTCGCACGTTGATGTAGGTCCATTCGGGGTCGGAGCTGATGGTGCGGGCGCCCCACACGCGGTAGCCGCGGCCTTCGAAGAAGCGCAGGCAGTTGATGCCTTCGGGGTTGAGCACGTCCTGCTCGCCCTTGTTGACGTTGCGCGAGAAGCGCAGGATGCCGCGCACGGTTTCGTTGGCCGGCGCTTTGTGTACGCCGCGTTCGATGTCGCTGCGGGCATAGATGCCGGCCATGGCGCCTTCGGGCGAGTACTGGATGGTTTCGCGGGCGCCGCCTGGGGCGCCGGCGACGAGCCAGGGGTAGTACAGCGCGGCGTATTTGGAGTCGTGCTGGCCGCGCACTTCGCGGATGAGCGCCTGATCGGCGTCGCGGGGGCCGGCGAGGATGGCGAAACGGTAGTGCAGGTTTTCGCAGTGGGAGATCAGGGCGTCGCGCACGGCTTGGCAGTCGTCGGAGGTGGCCAGCGCGGCACTGCCGGGGCCGGCGACGATGGCGATGTCTTCGATCTCGGCCAGCGCGGCGAGGCCGGTGGCGTCGTGTCCGCTGCCGCCGCCGGTGAAGGCGTCGCTGTTGGCGAGAATGCCGTCGCTGCCGCTGCCGAGGGTGAGCGGCGTGGCGGCGACCAGCCCGGCGAGCAGGTCGCGGGCAAAGCTGGTGCACTGGGCGGGAAGTGTCGGCAGCCCAGCGGCGCCGGTATCGAAGAACAGCCGCTGGCTGCGGTCGGCGGGCGGTTCGACGCCGGCGCTCGGGTCTTCGTTGCGCAGGATGCGGCCGAGGAACTGGTCGGAATCCGGGTGGGTGGAGACCCGCTGGATCGATTCGACCCGGCCGCCGGTGGAACCGTCGAGATTGGGGCCGATGGCGAGATCGACGGTGATCTTTTGAACGAAGTGCAGGCTGGCGGCGTTCTGGTCGAGGGTGCCGGCGGCGTTGGTCAGCACGGGCCGGCCGGCGGCGTCGAAGCTGACGCTGTAGATGTTGGCGGCTTCGATGGCATCGGCGCCGGTCTTGGCGACCAGACGGTTCTTGGCGCTTGCGGCGGTGATCGCTTCGACCACGTCACCCAGGCGCACGCCCATGACGGTACGGCTGCCGGCGCTGCCGGTGAGCAGGTTGCCGCTGCGGATTGCCTGCACCTGCACGACGACGTTGCCGGCGCGGCCGGGGAAGCGGGCGCGCAGGAAGCGGTCGCTGCCCAGCACCGATATAGCGGAGCTGACGGCGCAGCTGCCGTCGACCGAGCCGCCGACACTGGGGCGGAAAGCCCGCGCGACGTACACCCGTTTGCCGCCGTTCTCGAAAAAGAGCCGCACGGCGTGGGCGAGGTGGTTGGTGGTCGGAACGCCGGCGAACAACAGATCGTCGCCGTCGCCGAAGAAGCGCTGGAATTCTTCGAAGCCGGTCACCAGCACCGGCAGACCCTGGGTGGGGCCAAAACGGGCCTGACCGACGAAGCCGGCGGTGGAGGTGGCCACGCCCTCGATGGACTTGGCGCGGAAGCTGGTTTCTTCGACGTACACTCCCGGGGCGAGGTATTCAGGCATTTCGAGCCTCCATCTTTGTTAGGGTAACAATTCGATATCCAGCCGGACTTGCTCGCCGACGGAAACCGAAGCGGAAGGATTCTGGCCGCCCACCTGCGGGTGCAGGGTGCCGCCGGAGTCGCGGAGTTGAAAGTTGCGGGGCATGAACAGCGCGGTGCGCTGGGCCGGCGTGAGACCGAAGGGGTTGGCCGGCTGACCGGCCAGGAAACCTTCTTTGGTCAAGGCGTCGGCCAGGGTCGGGCGCGGTGCGTGTACCGTCAGCGTCCGCTCGAACTGCCGCTGGGGCGGATTGACGCTGCGGTTGATGACTTCGGCCGGCAGGACGAGGAGGTAGCTGCCGTCCGGGCCGCTCATGCCGGCGATGCTGTCGGCGGCGCCCTGGAAGACGGTGGCGAGGGTCAGCAGTGCGCCGGCTACCGGGCGCCCGCCGTTCGTCACCACGCCCCACACGGCGCTGGTGCCAGGGGGCAGGGCCATGCCGAGGGCGGGCCGCAGGGCGATGTCGAGGATGAGCGGTTTGGCGCTGCCCGGCGCCGGGACCGCACCGGCTTCGAGGGCTTCCTGCACCGCGCCGCGGTCCGGCACCTGGGCGAGAACGGCCTGCGCCTGGAAGCGACCGGCCGGGTCGGCCACCTCAACGCGTAGCTCGTCCGGCGGCAGTCGCAAAAAGCCGTACAGGCCGGTGGATTCGTGCCACAGGGGGCGTTCGGCGTGGCCGCGCACCGTGACGCGCAGGCCGGGGATCGAGGCCAGCCCCAGCGGTGCGGATTCGCTTTGGTAGCGCCGGATGCGCAGTGCCAGCACGCCGACCGCGACGATCCGTTCGGGAGAGTGGCGGGCTGCCCATTCGAGCGGCCGTTCGGCGGGGGCGAGCATTCAAGGCACCGCGGGAACGAAGGTCAGGGTGCGGGAATCGGTGATCGACGGCTCGGGCCGCTCGCGGGCGGCCAACCGGGCGGTGCGTACCACGTAGGGAATGGACAACTGGTAGGGCGGCTCCAGGCTGTCCCACAGGCGCAGCATGTCTTCGGTGGAGAGGTGCGACAGGGAAATCCGCAGGCCGTCCTCGGGCTCCCAGGGGTAGGCGGGGTCGAGTAGGGCGCCGGTGATGAGCGCGTGGCGGTCGAGGATGTCCATGCAGCGGGCGAGCATGACCTGCTCGCCTTCGGCGTTCTGCTTGCCCCAGACGGTGAGCAGGTAGTGGAGTTCGAGGCCCAGGGCGTAGCGCCGGGGCGCGGTGGGCGCGAGGCGGGGCAGATCGACATTGCGGCGCGCTTCGTCCACTTCGACGCGGTAGAGGAAGAGTGCGACGCGGTTGGTGATCGAGCCGGTGAAGTGGCGGGTGGAGAACAAGGCGACGTCGTAGCCGTCGAGCCCTCCCGTGGCGACCAGCTGATCTTCGATCAGTCGTCGCAGGCTTGCACTTGCGCCAGCTATGAACATTTCGTCGCCTTCCCCAGCTACTGCCGATTGTGCAACGTTACGTATCTTGGATGGACCGGCAAGTGCCGGAACTTATGCCGGAAAGCAGAATGTGCGGCGACGGCCGAACCGGTGTTGCGTGGCCGAGATTAAACCCTTGCGATGTCGATTGGATGACATCGCAGTTCTGTTCCGTTGCGCTTGGAATGGACGGGTGCCGGAGTGCCTGAAAATGGCTCCAGCCTTGATTCGACGCGCATTCCAGCTTATGCAGTCAAGCACATGCATTCCGGTAAATCAAGGCGGGTAGCCGGGTTTGGCGGAGGGCCGGATGTGTCGGGCGGAGCGAGGGCGGGATGTCTTACCCGGCCTGGCGCAATTTCTTTTCCGCCCACAGGGCGTGCGCAAAGGCCTTCCAGGCATCGCCGCCGTGGCTTTCGAAGCCGATGGCGGCGCTTTCCTGCATGGTGCGGAGCATCAGCCCGGCCAGGCCGAAGAGTTCGATCTTGGCGAGCTGGGCATAATCGACCGGCTCGGTGGCGGCGACTTTCAGATCGGTGCCTGAATAGTCGAGGGCTTCCTTCGCCAGCGCCCGCACCTGTTTTTCGTCGTGCCAGTCGATGCCCAGCGCAACGCCCCGGCGCTCGATTTCAAGTTCGATCTCGCGGGTGTCCCGTTCGTAGTTTTCGAAGCCTGCCATTTCGTACTCCTGGTCGTGAATGCGATGGCCGGGAGTTTAACGCCGCGTTCAGGCGAGGGTGCCGGCGCGATAGTCGTCGAGGGCTTGCTCGATTTCTTCGCGGGTGTTCATCACGAAGGGGCCGTACTGGACGACCGGCTCGCCCAGCGGGCGGGCGGCGAGCAGCAGAAAACCGGCGCCTTCGCTACCTGCCGCGAGTTCGATGCGGTCGCCGGGCGAGAGCACGCCGGCCTGGCGGGCGGGCAGGGGCTTGGCCGCGTCGGCGGCACCGACCGACAGGCTGCCGGCGTAGGGGTAGAGAAAGGCGGTGTGGCCTTCCGCGACCGGGTGGCTGAAGCGGCGGCCGGCTTCGAGGCGCACGTCGAGAAAGAGCGGCGCGGTGGACAAGCCCTGGATCGGACCGGGCACGCTGGCGCCGTCGGCGGTTTCGAGCGTGCCGGCAATCACACGCACCTCTCCGCCGGGGATCGGCACCGGCGCAATCTCTTCCGGCTGGATGTCCCGGTAGGCGGCAGGCTTCATCTTTTCGGCGGCCGGCAGGTTGATCCAGAACTGGAAACCGTGCAGACGGCCGCTTTGTTGCAGCGGCATCTCGGAGTGGATGATGCCGCGTCCGGCGGTCATCCACTGGGCGCCGCCGCCGCGCAGGTGGCCCTTGTGGCCGAGGTGGTCTTCGTGCAGGAAGTCGCCTTCGAGCATGTAGGTGACGGTCTCGAAGCCCCGGTGCGGGTGGGCCGGAAAGCCGGCGATGTAGTCGTCGGGGTTGTCCGTGGCGAACTCGTCGAGCATCAGGAAGGGGTCGAGGCGCAGCCACTGACTCTGGCCCAGGCTGCGCCGCAGCTTGACGCCGGCGCCGTCGGAAACGGGAATCGAGGGGATGATCTTCAGCAGGCTGCGGGTCGTCATGATGCGCTCCGGGGGTTGGGGGCTTGCTCAGGCGGTCAGTTCGGCGACGGCCTTGTGGGCTTCGGCGAGGGCCGTGGACTTGCTTTCTTCGCCCATGTTGAGGCCTTCAGCGTAAACGAACTCGACGTCGGTGATGCCGATGAAGCCGAGGAAGTCGCGCACATAGGTGGTCTGGCTGTCCTTCGGGGTGCCGGCGTAGCGGCCGCCGCGGGCGGCGAGGATGTAGGCCTTCTTGCCGGTCAGCAGGCCTTTCGGACCTTCGGCGGTGTATTGGAAGGTGATGCCGGCGCGGGCGATGTGGTCGAAGTAGGCCTTGAGCGTGGAGGGGATGCCGAAGTTGTACATCGGCAGACCGATCACGACGATGTCGGCTTCGCGTAGTTCGGCGATCAGGGCGTCGGAGTAGGCGACGACGGCTTGCTGCTCGGCGCTGCGCTCTTCGGGCTTGGTCAGAAAGGACATGAAGCGGGCGCCGTCCAGGTGCGGCACGGGCTCGGCAGCCAGATCGCGGGTGACGACGATGGTGCCGGCGTGATGGGCTTGCCAGGCGGCGACGAAGCGGTCAGCGAGCTGGCTGGATTGACCTTGGTTGGAGAACAGGCTGGCGTTGATCTTCAGAAGGGTGCTCATGTTCGGGACTCCATGTGAGAGGGAAGTGGAGTCATTAAACGATTTACCGGAAAGATAAAAAAGTACAAGATTTCGTTTAAATCAATCTAGTCAGTGGATAGGTTTTGTGATCCCTTCTCCTCATATCGCGCTCGATCAGTGGCGTGCCCTGATTGCGGTGGTCGACGCCGGCGGTTACGCCCAGGCTGCCGAGGCGCTGCACAAGAGCCAGTCGTCCGTGACTTACGCGGTGCAGAAGATCGAATCCGTGCTGGGGGTGCGGGCCTTCGAGATCCACGGTCGCAAGGCGGCGCTCACCCCAACCGGGCACATGCTCTACCGCCGGGCGCTGGCGCTGGTGAATGAGGCGGGCGATCTGGAGCGAGTGGCGCGCAAGTTGTCGGCAGGCTGGGAGGCGGAAATCGGGCTGGCGGCGGAAGTGCTGTTTCCGCCCGATCTGCTGCTCGATGCGCTGGCCCGGTTCGGCGCGGAGGCGCCGGGGACGCGGGTGGAGGTGATCGAATCGGTGCTTGGCGGCACCGGCGAGGCGCTGCTTGGCGGACAGGCGGAGATCGCCTTGACGCCCCATGTCCCGCCCGGCTTTCTCGGTGTGCCGCTGATCGATGTGCGCCTGCTGGCAGTGGCGGCGCCGTCCCATCCGCTGCATCGGCTTGGGCGCGAACTGGGCGAGAAGGATTTGCGTTCGTGGCGCCACCTGCAGGTGCGCGCGACCGGCTCGACCCGCGATCGCCGCACGACCACCATCGAGGTCGAACAGCGCTGGACTTTCAGCAGTATGGCCATGTCGATCGCCGCAGCCTGCGCCGGGCACGGCTTTGCCTGGTATCCGGAGGCGCATATCCATGCCCAGCTGGCCGCCGGACGGCTCAAGCCGCTGCAGTTGGGCGGGGCGGAGGAGCGTTTCATCGATATCTACCTGGTACAGGCCGACCCGGATTTCGCCGGGCCGGGGGTGCGCCGGCTGGCGGAAATTCTGATGGCGGTGAGCGCGGAGGCCGGGACGCCTCGAGGGGCGGCCGACGCGGCGTAGTAGGATAGGCGCCCCAAAACACCCAGGAGAGCACCGATGTCCGATCGCCAAGCCATCATTCCGAAGGGCATGGAAGCCGTTTACGAAAAAATCCACTACGCGCCGGCGGTGCGCGTCGGCAATACGATCTATGTTTCCGGACAGATCGGGCGCGACGAGAACATGCAGCTCGTCGAAGGCCGCGAGGCGCAGATCGTGCAGGCTTTCGAGAATCTGAAGAAGGTGCTGGAAGCCGGCGGTGCGACCCTGAACGACATCGTCGATCTGACCAGTTTTCACGACGACATGCGCGATCTGTCGCTGTTCATGCAGGTGAAGGACCGCTATCTGACACGCGATTTCCCGGCCTGGACGGCCATCGGCGCGGCCCAGCTGTGCGGGGCGCCGGGCTATATCGTCGAGATCAAGGCCGTAGCGGTGTTGCGGAGCTGATCCGCGCCAAGAGCGCGCAGCCCAGCCAATAGATGGCCGCCAGGAAGAGCCAGGCTTCCAGGTAGAACGGCCGCCACTGGGCGTCGCCGGAAAGGGCGAGGCCCAGGGAGCCGGTCAGTTCGTAGAGGCTGACGATGGTCACCAGCGAGGTGTCCTTGAACAGGGCGATGGCGCTGTTGGCCAGCGACGGGGCAACCGCGCGCAGCACCTGGGGCAGTACGATCCAGCGCTGGGCCTGCCAGTTGCCGAAGCCGAGGGCTGCCGCGGCGTCGAGTTGTTCCTGGCGCAGCGCCTGCAGGCCGCCGCGCACGATCTCGGACAGATAAGCGGCGGCGAACAGCACGATGGCGATCAGCACCCGCCACAGCATGTCGATGGCCACGCCGTCCGGAAAGAATAGCGGCAGCAAATAGGATGCGACGAACAGCGCGGCGATCAGCGGAATGCCGCGGGCCAGTTCCACGTAGCCGGTGAGCAGAGCGCGCAGCACCGGCAGGGACGAACGTCGCCCGTAGGCCACGGCGATGCCCAGCGGCAGCGCCCCGGCCATGCCGGCGGCGGTGAGCAGCAGCGTGAGCGGCAGGCCGCCCCACAACTCGGTGGGCACCGTCGGGAGTCCGCCCATGCCGCCGCCGAGCAGCGGAACGGCAAGGAGCGGCGGCAGGGCGAGGGCCGGCAGCACACGGTTGCCGCGCAGCCCGCCGAAAGCCACGCCGAGCCAGCTTCCCGCGATCAGCGCAGCGGCCAGCGTCGGCCGCCAGGATTCGGCGGCGGGATAGCGGCCGAGGAGGATAAAACGGGCTTTTTCGGCAACCACGCCCCAGCAGGCGCCGCTGCGGTTCAGTGCCTCGCAGGCGGCGACGTCCGGTGCAAACCGGGCGTTGAGCACCGCCCAGCGGAACAGCGGTGGCAGCCACAGAATGGCGGCGGCGATGAGCAGCAGGGTGAGTGCGCCGTTGAGCGCGTCGCCGAAGAAGCGTCGGCGGAGGGCGGCGAGGCTCACGTCGGACGCTCCCACTGGCTGCGTCGTTCGAGTGCGTGGCTGACTGCGGCGGCGACAAGGGACAGCAGCAGATAGACGACGATCACGATGACCAGGCACTCGATGGCGCGGCCGGTTTGGTTGAGGCTGGTGCCGGCCACCGAAACGAGGTCGGGGTAGCCGATGGCGACCGCCAGCGAGGCATTTTTGAACAGGTTGAGCAACTGGCTGGTGACCGGCGGCAGGGCTGCGCGCCAGGCTTGAGGCAGCAGAACCAGCCGGAAAACCTGCCGCGGCGTCATACCGAGGGCGAGGGCGGCGAGGCGCTGGCCGGGCGGCAGGGCGAGCACCGCGGCCCGCAGGGTTTCGGCGATGTAGGCGGCGGAGTAGAGGACGAGCCCGATCAGCATGGCCAGATATTCCGGCGTGAGGCGGGCGCCACCGTCGATGCCGAAGCCGCCCGGCTCGGGAATCTCGAAGCCGCCGTCGCCCCACCAGGGCAGGGCCAGCCCGGACTTGCTGACAAAAACGCCCGGCGCGAGGCGCAGCGCGGCATCGGCGGCGGGTAGCAGGTCGGTGAGGATGAAGTACCAGGCGAGCAACTGGAGCAGCAACGGAATGTTGCGGAACGCGTTTACATAGGCGCCGGCGAGGCCGCGTACCAGCGGGTTGTCGGCCAGCCGCCCGAAGCCGGCAAGGGTGCCGACGCCGAGCGCCAGCGCCGCGCCGGGCAGGGCGACGCGCAGGGTGTTGAAGAGGCCGGCGGTGAAGGCGAGCCAGGTGGAATCGCCGGCATCGACGGGCAGCAGGCTTTCGCCGAGGGTGAAGCCGGCCGGCTCCAGCAGGAAGTCGAAACCGCTGCGGATGCCGCGCTGCTGCAGGTGCTCGGCGGTCGTCACGGCGAGCAGCGCGAACAGGCCGACGACGGCGACGACGATCAGTGCCTGGAGCGCACGGTTGGCGGATTGCCGGATCTGCATCGGATCAGCGCAGCGGCAGAGCGTAGAGGATGCCGCCTTTGTTCCACTGGGCGTTGAGGCCACGGGGCAGTTTGAGCGGTGAATCGGCGCCGACGTTGCGGTTGAAGATGTCACCGTAGTTGCCGCCGGCCTTGACCGCGCGGGCCGCCCATTCCCGGTCCAGGCCGAGGCTCTTGCCGAGGTCTTCGCCGACGCCCAGGAAGCGCTGAACGGTCGGGTCCGGGGAGGACTTCATCGAATCGGCCTTGGCTTGGGTGATGCCCAGTTCTTCGGCTTCGATCAGTGCGTTGATGACCCACTTGACCACCGCGAACCACTCGTCGTCGCCGCGGCGCACGGCCGGGCCAAGGGGTTCCTTGGAGATGATTTCCGGCAGCACGACGTAGTCGTCGGGATTGGGCGCTTCCTTGGAGCGGATGAACGCCAGAGCCGATGCGTCGGTGGTGTAGGCCTGGCAGCGGCCGCTGAAGAAGGCCTTGATCGAGGGTTCGAACTTGTCGAACACCACCGGCTTGACCTTGATGCCCTGGGAGCGGAAGTAGTCGGAGAGGTTCTTTTCGGTGGTTGTGCCGGATTGCACGCAGATTTCAGCGTTCTTGAGCTGTCGGGCGCTGGTCACCTTCGACTTCTTGGCGACCATGAAACCTTGGCCGTCGTAGTAGGTGACAGCGGTGAAATGCAGGCCGAGCGCGGCGTCACGGGTCAGGCTCCAGGTGGTATTGCGGGACAGGATGTCCACCTCGCCGGATTGCAGCGCGGTGAAGCGTTGCTGCGAACTGAGCGGCACCCAGCGCACTTTGTTGGCGTCGCCGAGGACCGCGGCGGCGATGGCGCGGCAGATATCCACGTCCAGTCCCCGCCAGTGGCCCTGACTGTCGGCCGCCGAAAAGCCGATGACGCCGGTGCTGACGCCGCAGGCGAGTTGCCCTCGGGCCTTGATGCCGTCGAGGATCTTGCCTGCGTGGGCCGGTGCTGCGAGCGTGGCGAGAGCCGTGGCGGCGGTGAGGGCGAGCGTGCGGAATCGGGGCATGGCGGGTGACGTCGTAAAACCGGAGTTTCGTAGCTTAGCGGGCTTCGGTCCGGTGTTGTAGTCGGCTCGCCGCGGGAGACGGGCCGAATGAAAAAAGCCGACGGAGGGCCGTCGGCTTTGGGCGCGGCGTGTCGGCGCTTACTTGATGGTGGCTTTGGCGCGCAGTTCGGCGACGTGATGGTCGACCCGTTGCTTCTCGATGCGCTGCTTGAGCTGGGCTTTCACTTCGTCGAAGGTCGGGGCCTTGAGCGCGCGGCTGTCGTCGAGCTTGATGACGTGGTAGCCAAAGTCGGTCTTCACCGGGGTGGCGGTGTACTTGCCCTTTTCGAGCTTGGTCAGCGCATCGGCGAAAGGCTTCACGAAACCGGCCGGGTTGGCCCAGCCGAGGTCGCCGCCCTTGTCCTTGGAGCCGGGATCTTTGGATTGCTTGGCCAGATCGTCGAACTTCTCGCCCTTGTCGAGTTTGGCGATGATGGCTTTGGCATCTTCTTCCTTCTCGACGAGGATGTGGCGGGCCTTGTATTCCTTGTCGCCAAGCTGGGCCTTGAATTTATCGTACTCGGCCTTTACTTCGGCATCGCTTACCGGGTTGGCTTTCACGAAATCCTGGATGTAGGCGTTGGCCAGCAGCGACTGGCGGGCCAGATCGAGGCGGGTCTGGAGGGCGGCGTTCTTTTCAAGCCCCTTTTTGCGGGCAGCCTGGGCAACCACTTCGAGGCCGATCAGATGTTCCTTGACGGCGTTGCGCAACTGATCGGAGTCGGGGGCACCCTGAGCGCGCTGCTCGTTGATCAGCAGATCGGCGCGGGCTTGCGGAATGGCGGCGCCGTTGACGGTGGCGACGGTCTGGGCCGCCGCGGGCAGCGCAATGAAGGCGGCAAAAAGGGACACGGCCAGACGGGTCGGGGTGATCTTCATCAGTTTTCCTTGCTTGGTGGGGCGGGTTGAAATTGTTACAGCTCTTCGGGCGATTGTGCCTGAATGGCCAACGCATGAATTTCCCGGCGCATCATCTCGCCGAGCGCGGCGTAAATCAACCGGTGGCGCGCGACGGTGTTCTTGCCACTGAAGGCGGCGGACACAATGCTGAGTCGATAATGGCCGCCGCCCGAGCGGGCGCCGGCATGGCCGGCGTGCAGGGCGCTGTCGTCGATCAGGTCGAGCCGCGTGGGTTCGAGCGGCGCCAGCCGGCTACGGATTTCGTCGACCACGCTCATGGCAGGGTTTTCCGGAAAGGCTTGACGGTGCAGCGCACGAACACGCCGGTGGCGACGTAGGGGTCGGCCGCGGCCCAGGCCTCGGCTTCGGCGAGGGAGGGGAATTCGGCAATGATCACGCTGCCGGTGAAGCCGGCCGGGCCGGGATCGGGCGAATCGATCGCCGGACAGGGGCCGGCCAGGATCAGACGACCGTCGGCCTGCAAGGCCTGCAGGCGGGCCACATGTTCGGGACGGGCGGCGAGACGTTTTTCGAGGGAGCCGGGGGCGTCTTCGCCGATCAATACGTAAAGCATCAGTTGGATTCCTCTTCAATGTAGCGGGACAGAAGCATCCCTTGGGCCAGAACGAACACAAGCATCAGGCCCATTCCACCGAAAAGCTTGAAGTTGACCCAGGTTTCTTCGGAAAAATTGTATGCGATGAAAAGGTTGAGCACGCCCATCGCGGCGAAGAAGCCGGCCCAGGCGAGATTGAGCCGGCCCCACAAGGCTTCGGGCAGCTTCATCTGGGCTTCGAGCATCTTGCGGATCAGGTTTTTCTTGAGCATGTAGTTCGACACGAGCAGCGAGCCGGCAAAGAACCAGTAGAGAACCGTGGGCTTCCATTTGATGAAGGTGGGGTTCTGGAAAAACAGGGTGGCGCCGCCGAACACGCTGACGATGATCAGGCTGACCCACAACATGGTGTCTACCTTGCGGTGCCGGAACCACACCCAGGCGATCTGGGCCACGGTGGCGGCGATCGCCACGGCGGTGGCGGCGAAGATGCCGGCGAATTTGTAGGCTGCGAAAAAAAGGATGATCGGGAACAGGTCGAAGAGGAATTTCATCGGTGAAGTTGCGGCCGTGGGCGAGTTTCAGGCGGGGTCTGCGCGGTTGCGCATGTGGTCGGCTAGGCCTTCGATGGCGGTCCAGAGGCGGCTCCGCAGAGGGCTTTCGGGAAGGCATTCGTCGAAGGCGAGCTGCATGCACATGAGCCACTGGTCGCGTTCGCGGCTGGCGATGGTGAAGGGCAGGTGACGGGCCCGCAGGCGCGGGTGGCCGTGGGCCTGCTCATAGAGCGGCGGGCCGCCGAGCCAACCGGTGAGGTACATGAAGAGCTTTTGTTCGGAGCCGGACAGGTCTTCGGGATGCATCTGACGAACGTCCCAGGCTTCGGGCAGGGTGTCCATCAGTTCGTAGAATCGATGCACGAGGCGACGGAGGGTTTCGTCGCCCCCCAGTTGTGCGTAGGGCGTGGCTTGCTCAGGCGCCATGAGGGCTCAGCGTGCGGCCGTTGCCGCAGTTCAGGTTGGCGGGCAGGGCGTCGTCCATCATTTCGGGGCGCGGCAGCTTGAGGTTGTCCATCTGTTCGATGAACGCCTGCCGGCTGAGGCCCTTGAAGCGGGGATTGCTTTCCCTTTCCTGGGCGATGCAGGAGACGCGACTGCCACGATAGTCGTGTGCCGGGTAAACCAGGGTTTCGTCCGGCAGGGTGAACAGGCGTTCGGTCACGCTGTCGTAGAGCTTGCCGGCATTGCCGCCCTGGAAATCGGTGCGTCCGCAACCGCCGATCAGGAGTGCGTCGCCGGTGAAGAGGCGGTCGCGCCATTGGTAGGTGACGCAGCCGGGCGTGTGGCCGGGGGTGGCAATGGTCCGGATCACCTGATTGCCGAAGACGACGGTGTCGCCGTCGTTGAGCAGGCGGTCGGCGCAGCCCGCAGCGCTGACAAGACCCATTGCGCTGCGCGCGCCGGTGACTTCGCACAGACCCGCCGCGCCGGTGATGTGATCGGCGTGGATGTGGGTTTCCAGCACCCAGTCGAGTTGCAGTTCCTGTTCTTGCAGGAAGCTGAGATACGCGCCCAGATGCTCCTTGACGGAGTCGATGATCACGGCATCGCCAGTGACGGGATCTGCCAGTAGATAGGTCAGTGTGGAACTGGACTGATCGAAGAACTGATGGAACAGGATCATGGAAGTCGCGCCAAAAAGGGGGTTTGTTCCGATTCTAGCTTCAACTCAGCTTTTTGGCGCGGGTTGGAGAACGATGCAGGCGGCAAGGCCACCCCCTTCCCGTGGGGCCAGGCGGAATTCTCCTTGTTGGCCGCGGACAATGCGGTCGACGATGGCGAGGCCGAGTCCCGACCCCTTGGTATCGGTGCGGGCCGATTCGAGCCGGGTAAAAGGACGCTTCACTCTTTCGGTCTCGGATGCGGGGATGCCGGGGCCGCGGTCCAGCACGCGGATCAGCGGCCGTCCGCCTTCGTTGCCGGTCTCCAGATCGGGTGGGCCGCCGGCGTAATTGAGGGCGTTTTCGATGAGGTTGGTGACGGCCCGGCGCAGGGCGTGAGGGCGAGCCTGCGCAATGCTGGTGCCGTTGGCCCGGACCGCGAGCGGGAAACCGCGGCGGGCATAGAGTGCGGAGAGTTCGTCGGCCAGTTCCGCCAGATTCACAGGGGCCAGCGCTTCGCCGCCGTCGGTCCGCGAAAACTCAAGAAACTGCCCGATGATGCGATCCATGTCCTCGATGTCGGAAACCATTGCGTCCACGTCGGCAGGGTCGGCGCCGCTCATTTCGACGCCCAGACGCAGGCGGGCGAGGGGCGTGCGCAGATCGTGGGAGACGCCTGCCAGGATCAGCGCCCGATCGGCGTCGAGTTGCTGCAGGTCGTGGGACATCTGGTTGAAGGCGTGGGCGAGGTCGGCGAGTTCGGTCGGACCGCTCTCGGAGAGGCGCGGCGGCACTTCGCCGCGTCCGACGGTGCGGGCGGCGGCGGCCATCGCCTTGAGGGGACGGTTGAGGCGCGACACGATCATGTAGGCGCCGAGCATGGCCAGACTGAGGGCGGCGGCGCCCCACCACATCCATTCAAGGGCGTGGGGGCGGATGACCCTTTCGATAGGCAGCATGAGCCAGAAGTCGCCGATTCCGGCCGGATCGTCGCCCTGGATACGGAAGCTCACCCAGAAGCCGGGCAGACCCTCCCAGGATGCCGCGAAGCGGGTTTCGGCGCCGAGCTGGAGACGAACATCCTCCATGACCCGGCGCAGCACCGCGGTATCTTCCAGCGGCGTGGTCTTGTCGTCGTCCTCGGCGGGGTAGATGCGGATGCCTTCGAGGGTCGCGAGGTCGAGGAGCAGATCCTTGCGCAGGGCCGGATCGGCGTTGAGCAGCGCGGTACGGGTCAGATTGATCAGGCTGACGACGGTTTGCGCGGTCTGGCGACCTCTGCTGGCCTGGTCGAAGTGGCTGAAGATGGCCGACCACACGGCCACCGAGGCGAGCATGAGGACGGCCACCAGCAGGAAGATGCGCCACAGCAGGGTGCTCGGCGATCCCGGCAGGAGGGCGCGGAGGCGGGGCAGGGCCATGAAGCCGGCTTATTGCGCGCTGTGTTTGTTGCCTTCGGGCACAAAGACGTAACCGAAGCCCCACACGGTCTGGATGTAGCGGGGCTTGCCGGGATCTTCTTCGATGAGCTTGCGCAGGCGCGAGATCTGAACGTCGATGGAGCGATCGAAGACGTCGTATTCCCGTCCGCGGGCCAATTCCATCAGGCGGTCGCGGGAGAGGGGTTGGCGCGGATGCTGCAGCAGCACCTTGAGCAGCGCGAATTCGCCGGTGGTGAGCAGGGTTTCCTCGCCGTTGCGGATCAGCATGCGGGTGCCGAGCTGGACGACGATCTGGCCGAAGCGCACTTCCTCGTCGTCGGTCGCCGGTGCGCCGGGCGGCGTTTGCGGCTGACGGCGTAGCACGGCGTGGATGCGCGCGACCAGTTCGCGCGGGTTGAAGGGCTTGGGCAGGTAATCGTCGGCGCCCATTTCAAGGCCGACGATGCGATCCACGTCGTCGCCCTTGGCGGTAAGCATCACGATGGGGATGGCGTTGCTGGTGCCGCGCAGCCGTCGGCAGATGGACAGGCCATCTTCGCCGGGGAGCATCAGATCGAGCACCATCAGGTCGAAATGCTCGCGCAGCAGCGCACGGTCCATTTGCGGCGCGTCGCTGACCGTCTTGACGTTGAAACCCTGTTCGCCAAGATAGCGCTTGAGCAGATCCCGCAGGCGGAGGTCGTCGTCGACGACGAGAATGCGATAGCTTTCTTTTTCCATGGAGCGAATCCTAGCTTCTCCCCCGCCAACCGGCTAGCAGGGCTTTGCGCTGGCAGTAAGCAAACGTAAGGTGTGGCAGAGGTCTAACATCCTCTTACAAAAGCGGATTTCAATTTCCGGCAGGGCTGCCAGAATCGAATCGAACAAGGCGGGATGGCTGGAATTCCGTCGTCGGGTTAGGATAATCAGCATGGAAAGCGAGATGTCTGTGCAGAGTGGGTTTTGTCGCCGCCTCGGCCTGATGGCGGCGGTCGTGCTGGCGGGGCAACTGGGTTGTAGCGCAGCGTGGGCCGATGGGGGCGAGCGGGGCGGTGCGTGGTTGCGCGCTTATGCCACTGCCTCCGAACGTCCGGAGCGGGAAGCGGCGGCCTCTTTCTTGCCCGAGCAGTCGCTGCGTCGTCCGGATTCGGAGGACAGCCGCAACCTGCGGCGCTGGTCGTCCGAAGAGCGGCAGCAACTCCGGCGCGATGTCCACGACGCCGGGCGCGATGTCTACGGAGCCATTCCGCGCCATAGGCACTGAGGGCTCTGAGTCGCGAGGGTGTCCGCGCGGCCGGCGTGTGGGGCGGTAGAATGCGCGGGCCATGAAGATCCTAGCCCTTGAAACTTCCTCCGAATCCGCCTCGGTCGCCCTGTTGGACGGCGAGCGTGTCGTCGAACGATCCGTCGCCGGCAATCCCGGCCACTCGGAAACCATTCTTCCCGAAATTCTCCGCTTGCTGAACGACGCAGGCCTCGCGCTTGGCGAGGTCGATGCGATCGCCTTCGGCGCCGGCCCCGGCGCATTCACCGGTTTGCGGCTTGCCTGCGGCGTGGCCCAGGGACTGGCAATGGGCGCCGGCAAGCCACTCATTCCGGTCGGAACCCTGGAGGCGCTGGCGAGCCAATGCGAGCGCGATACGATTTTCGTCGCCGCCGATGCGCGGATGTCGGAGGTTTATTTTGCAGCCTACCGACGTCTCGACGGCGGCCTGCAGGAATGTCTGGTGCCGTCCTGCGCGGCGCCGCTCGATGTGCATCTGCCGGCCGAAGGCGGGTGGTTCGGTTTCGGTTCGGCCTTCAGGGTTTATGGCGAGGTGCTCGTTCCCGCCCTTGGCGGACGCCTGAGCGGATTCGATGGGTCGCCGATGCCGCTCGCTTCGTCCGTTGCGCGTCTGGCCGCCGAACGCTTCCGGCGTGGCGAGGTCGTCGACCCGGCCCTCGCCGCCCCGCTCTATGTGCGCGACAAGGTGGCCATGACCACCGCCGAGCGCGTTGCCCGCGGGGGCAAGGCATGAGCGACGTCGCGCCGGAGGCCGTCGGCGCTGTCTCTTTTGCGCCGATGGACGAGGCCGATCTGGAGTGGGTCGCGGCACAGGATCGTTTGCTGTATCCGTTTCCGTGGTCGGCGATGAATTTCTCCGATTCGATGAGCGCCGGCTACGGCTGCTGGATGATGTTCGACGGTGCCGAGCCGGTGGGTTACGCGGTCTTGATGATGGTGATCGACGAGGCCCATATTCTGAATATCAGTGTTGTTTCCGCACGCCAGGGGCAGGGGTTCGGGCGGCGTCTGCTCGATCATCTCGGCCGCGTTGCGCGGCAGGCTGGCGCGCGTCAGCTCTTTCTCGAAGTGCGGCCATCCAACGCGCCGGCGCTGGCGCTCTACTCGCGCGCCGGCTTCGAGACGATCGGCCGGCGCAAGGGCTATTACCCGGCGGCCGACGGGCGCGAGGACGCGCTGGTGATGCGGGGGCGGCTGTGAATTCGCGGCGCGACGGCATCCTGCGCGAGATGGGTCTGGCGCCTTTGTGGCGTCTGCGTACAGCACAAGCGACCGAACGGAACGCGCCCGAAGAGCTTGTGGCCGAGCAGATTGCGGCACCTGCTCCCGAGCCGCGGCAGGCCGCGCCGCGCCCGGCCGTGGGTCGGGCGGAAGCGCCCGCGGTCCAACCCCTGGCGCGATTCATGCTTCCGGCGGCCGAAGGCGGCGCGCCAGTCCCGCGCCCGCAGCCTGCGGGTGATCTTGCAAGCCTCGGCTGGGATGAACTCGACGCCCGAATCCGCGAATGCGCGGCCTGCGATCTGTGCAAACGCCGCAAACGGGCCGTGCCCGGCGTGGGCGACCGTCAGGCCGACTGGCTGTTCGTCGGCGAAGGGCCGGGCGCCGAGGAGGACGAGCGGGGCGAGCCCTTCGTCGGTCAGGCCGGACGCCTGCTCGACGCCATGCTGACGACCATCGACCTCAGGCGCGGCGACGACGTCTTCATCGGCAACGCGGTCAAATGTCGTCCGCCCAACAATCGCACCCCGGAAACGACCGAGCTTGCCGCCTGCTTCCCCTATCTTCAGCGTCAGATCGAACTCCTCCAGCCACGGCTGATTGTCGCCCTTGGCCGGCCCGCGGCGCAGGCGCTGCTGAACCAGGAGATCAAGATCGCCGCCGCGCGGGGCAAGCTCTTCGCGTATAACGGAATTCCCGTGATCGTCACCTACCATCCGGCCTATCTGCTGCGCAACCAGCCGGACAAGGCAAAAGCCTGGGAAGACTTGTGCTTCGCCCGCGCGACGATGCGGCGACTGAAACACGGGGCTTAGCGGCGCGCGGATCGAACTGCAAGATTTGATGGCGATGCGCCGGGCGCCGCCGCCTGATGCTTGGCGTGGCTAGAATGAGCGGCGAGGACGCCTTTACCGGCTTCATTTATTTCGAGGACATACCATGCGCTTCAAACTTTTCCTGTCGATGATCCTGTCCGTGCTGCTGCTCACAGGCTGCGGCTACAACCAGATCCAGATCAACGACGAGCAGGTCAACGCCTCGTGGTCGGAGGTGCTCAACCAGTACAAGCGCCGGGCCGACCTGATTCCCAATCTGGTCCAGGTGGTGCAGGGTTACGCGGCCCACGAGAAGGAAGTGCTGACCCGTGTGACGGAAGCCCGCGCCAACGTGGCAGGCATGAAAGTGACGCCGGAACTGGTGAACGATCCGGACGCGATGGCCAAGTTCCAGAAAGCCCAGGGCGAACTCTCCGGCGCCCTGTCGCGCCTCCTGGTGGTCTCCGAGAACTACCCCAACCTCAAGGCCGACGCCAATTTCCGCGACCTCCAGGCCCAGCTCGAAGGCACCGAGAACCGCATCACGGTGGCCCGCAACCGCTACATCAAGGCCGTGCAGGACTACAACGTCACCGTACGTTCCTTCCCGACCAACCTGACGGCGATGGCCTTCGGTTTTGCCGTCAAGCCCAACTTCACGGTAGAAAACGAGAAGGCAATTTCGACGGCACCGGCAGT
>ERZ650311.73-NODE-73-length-61434-cov-13.531240_pt1 | contig 61434 bp, 71 predicted proteins | sample MGYA00376247_ERZ650311 | MGnify/ENA primary metagenome ERZ650311 (study PRJEB26733, sample SAMN07839324) | wastewater metagenome | biome: small river; feature: stream; material: water | place: USA: North Carolina | collected 2016-07-28 ... | reverse complement strand
GATCTTTTTAATTTGATAATTTATCTTATTTAATAATTTATGAACTTAAATAAATTATTAAATTATTATTAAATAGAAGAATTCCTTACGATCCTTACGAAATTTTTTAAAAAGTCCAAGCGGTGACACCCTATCGATGTGAGTACCCTTTACTTTTAAACTTTTTGAAAAATTTCGTAAGGTTCGTAAGGAATTGATTTTCGATATACAAAAAGTTATCCTATCCGCTGTTTTGTCCACAACACTGAAAGCGAGAGCAACGACAGATATCTGCGACTTTGTTTGATCGGGCGATTTAGTTTTTTGATAACTATTCTATTGATCATGCTCCTCTGCCATTTTCTTGAAGGCATACACCCGCAACGCTGTTGATCTTCTTGCATGTTTCGCAGAGTCTTCTTTTTTCCTCACTGGTCCTTGCTTCTTCGGCCATCTGTCTGGCCAGCGGAACGCGTTGGTCATTTTTGCGGTGGTTATTCATCTACTTGCTTTCTTCTAGGAACTTAGTTACTCGGTCCTCCCCCACCCACCATGGGTACTCCATCCTCCAGATAAAACGGCTGTACATCCAATACTTACGGGTGTCCGTCATTTTCCAAAAATTACCCATTTTGCAAGTCCTCTCGGTAAAAGCGATTTATCCGGTAGTCGCTGTGGGTAGCCTACTCGCCATTTCGACGTGCTAATCATCCTCCATTTGCGTTTATCTGTCATTTTTGCGCAGTTGAGCATACTCAGTCCTTAGCATTTAGCTTTAGGCGCGTTTTAAGGCCGTTTTTAGCCGACTTTTCTAAGAGCTAAGGGGTAACTTAGGGTAACCCTAAAAAATCGCTTAAAACGCCTCTAATCGAATCGGCGGTAAATCAGCTCGGCTAGGTTCCAGATTTCGAGGGGCCGTTCCAACTGATCTCGGGGGTTAAAAAGTACTCCAGTTATCATACGTCCCGCCATTCGATGCATCTGTCTGCTATAAGGTCCATTAAGCGCCATATTTCTTCGTAGTGGGCTATTTCACTTTTTAGATAAAGGTTAAAGGTGTTTACCATGTCCGTTCCCAAATATCACATCTATCAGTTAATAGGTCTGCTAGATACCACACATCCATATGCCAGCTTTTTCCATTTTTTGCTGGAAAATCTAAACCTGTTATCATTTTTACCTTAAAAGATTGTTTGTCATTTGGGGGATCTGCACCTGTAATGAATTAGCCTAGCTAAATACCATGCGTCAGAAATTTGATCAAAACGCCCCCAGTATTTTGTACGATTCACCATGGGTCCTCCGTATCAATTCTCACTGTGATGCCCCAAATCCTACGCCAGTAGTACTTTTTACCGAAGGGGGGAGGTGCATTAACCACGGTCCTCCCATACGCCTCGTGCGTGGCTTGCGTTCACCATAAACCAAATCTTGCGCCTGGTCGTTGGCCTTAGATTTTTGCTGCGGATTCGTTTTAGAAGAGGTGCGTTAATCACAGGCTGCTCCTAAGCATCGTTTGCCTATTTGGTTTGCTATCTTCCAAATGTCGGCCCGATCTTTGGCGCAGAATTTGCGGTTTTGACGGTATTTTGACGAGAGCGGGTTAATCATAATCTGCCATCCGATCATAAAACCAGGCGGTTATTCGCTTTACTGTGGAATAGACATAATTTTTACGCGTACTGACTGTTGTTTTCCGATTAATCATCGCTTTTTGTCTGATAATATATGCCCGCAGGTTATGGATAAGGCGATGATTCCTACCATTGCACAAATGGTGTTCCATACGGGAATAAACGCGCTGACAAAGGCGGCCCGGAACCACATGGGGTCTTCGAGTTCATCTACTAACACCCATTTCAACGCCCCGATGGATATGGAATGCACTACTATGCTCGCTGCATAAATTACTAGAATAGTTCCTAACATTTAGACCTCCTTGTGGTTAAGGTTTTTGAATCATGAATCGGGAGAAGTCATACTCCGGCAGTTTTTCTATATTCACCGGGGGGTATGCGATTGGCGGGTACACCAAATTGATGCGGCTGCGCACTTTTTCTACCGCTTCGTCCCAATCACTTTGCGTTACGTTTGGGTTTTCTTCGCGATAATTAACGTGCATTTCCTGTGCGATTTCGCGGGCCATACGCTCACAATACTCAGATTCGTTATGGAGCGCCAAGAGCATTACGGCGACTTCTTTTCCAAGAGTTGTTTTGCCCCCTTTTGCTGATTCCAGCGTGTCTATTAGGGTGTCTATCAGCTGTAAGAGCGCTTCATAATTTGGCGCTTTTGGCAGGCTGTCTATTTTATCCAGCAATTGTTCATGCACTTCTGGCGGCACTTGCTCTCCAATGCTTTCGAAAAAGTTGCTGGATATCTTTACAATAGTTGCCCGTCCGGCCGAACGCCTTGATAACACCTCTGTGAGGCGCAAATCCATGTCATCTGGGTCCCAGTTCCTTAGCTCCGGGTCCTTACCATTCAGGATCACATTTGTTACTGTTGCGAATTCAGTTACTGCTTGGCTCAAGATGTTGTAAGCTCTCACGCTTTCTCCTTGTTTTTAAGTAAAAATGAATATAAACGGGACCAGATCAATGGCTCCATACCGCTTTTATAAGCAAACCATTTGCTCCCGTTCAGATTGATAAGCATTATTTTTTCTCTTTCCAAATTTGTACTCGATACCAAAACATTTCTTTTGCCGTCAAGCCTTGGTGGTTTCCGCTGAGGACGCGAAAAGTTGTGCGATAAATCACGGCACCTCCCACCATTTACGTATCCGGTACCAGAATGAGCTTTTCACTGATGTGATTGATTGGTTACCCATGTTAGTACGGTGGTCCACTCTGAGCATCATTTTTGCTTTCCCCATATGAATATTCTGTACCAAAACCTATTGCGTAGCGCCCCTGTAGCGGGGTAGCTACGAATTGTTCTATGGATCGGGTGGCATATTATTTTTTGCACACCCGGCGCTTAGCTTCTTCGAGATTGGTATTGAAATACCAGGCTACACACGTTGCCGACACGTCCATTTCTGCTTTGCTGGTTTCCAATGCTTTCACCTTAGCCTCTAGCTCCTGGATCTGGGTGGTTAGCTTTCCATTTATGTCTTTTTGGTCTTGGTAGCCTACCACGATCAGAGTGAGCAATCCAAGCAACCAAATAATCACCACTGGTGCTTTGTATGTAGATTGGATTAGTGCAATGATTGCTCCAAACATCGTACAAAATATGATAAGTTCTAGCATTTGTTGTTATCCTCATAGTCCATTAAGATGGTGTACAGATAGATTAGTTGCCCGCATTGCCATAATAGTAAGAACACAATTGCTGCTGAACTTACTAATATGGGGCGAGAAGTGTCATCAGTAAGTGCGCCCCAGCCTTCAATTGTTACTACTAAGCCGAAGAAAAGGATAGTGCCGAGCGTTGGAAATAAGAACTTCATCATCCCTCGTCGTCATCGTCGTCGTCGTCGCCCACTAAAGTGGCGAACAGAGTGAGGATTAGCCCGAGTTGCCACAGTAAAATGAACACAATCACTGACGTACTCACTAATAAAAGGTGTGGAATTTCTTGGCGGAACGTACCGGCATCACTTAGTTTCAATAACACTGCAACATAAATACCGGTGCCGATTACTGGGAAGTAGAAACTCATAATTATTCCTTATCAAGAGTTAAGCGGATTACTCCAGGTTTATATACACCATTGGTTATATAACCCACGAAGAACCGCATTGCTGATGTAAAACCAGAGGTGAGCAAGCCTGCAACTGCTGCGGCCATCAACCCGCTGAATGTTCCCCAATGGACTGCTGTTGCTATTATGGTGACCACGACGTCGCAAAACAGTGGCTTGCCTAATAGTGTAAGAGCAGTCCGGCGGGGTAGTTTTATTGCGATGAGCATTAAGCCCATGAAAACGATTACGCCGGACTCGATTATCATTTGTTTGATGCCTCCAATACTGCGTCACTGAAATTTTCAAGTGCGTCTTTCATGCTGGGGGAGTTTTCTGCGTTCCACAATTCGGTTTTGTAGAACTGCATGATGTTCTTTAATTCTGGGCCGTAATATGCCACGGCTGCGTCGAGAGCGTTCGCCAGGTTGCGTGCTACTTCCGGATCTTGTTTTGTTTTTTCTATTACGGAGAGCAGCAGTTGGCGGCCGCACGAGATTACTAATGGGCCATACACGATTTGTTGTTCGGCGGCTAAATCGCACGCTTTGGATATGATTTTCTTTGTCATGTAGCGGGTTGCCCAGTTTTTAAGCTTGTTGAACATTTATTGCTCCTAATATTTCGTTGATCATGATGATGCGGATTGTATTTACTGCAACGTTTTGTGGCATTAACTTCCAGGGGGTATCACGTTTAGTGCGTGCTGCGTCAACAAATTGTTTGTATTCGAATGTTTCCACAGGCATTTTGATGATGTGGTGCAAGAAGTGCAGTGTGTTTGCGGCTTCTAATACTTCAATGATCTCCGCGTTACTCAGCACGTCGAAAATCTTTTTGATTTCAGGCACTACATCCTCTGGGGTGCCGGTAATAGCCGCTGCTACACCGAGCAAATATTTAGCAATACCCACGTCATTTGCCACTACAGTGTCATCCGGCAGGTTACCCAGAGTCGCCTCGTAGTTGATGACTAATGCCGGGTTGTGTGCGTGGATTGTGTCGTATGCACTCATCATTTCTTGCTTTGTCAGGCATTGTTTGAGGCCATTGCGAGTTAAAATTTGCGTACCCATAGTTATTCCTTTGGTCGATTAAATACGGACCGTAGCCGAAGCCACGATCCTTGGTTGATTACTTGAGAGCGTCTTTGATTGGGAGGATGTTGCGGCCAGCGTCCATTGCTTCCATCAGTGTTGCGAGGTGACGATTTTCAAACTCTGCGATAAACACATGCAACTTTTCAACTGTACCGTTCAATAGTGCCGCTGAGCCGAACGCTGCGATTGTGCGACGTTTAATACCTTGTTTGATGATTGAATCAGCCCGGCGTTTAACTGAAACGGCGATCTTAACCATCAGCGCGTGCTGGTCAATAATCTCTAATTCGTCGAATGCGTTGAGGTAATCGTCGATCAAGTCGGTGTCACTATCCTTTTCAAGGTCTGACCAACCGTGCAGTACATGCTCGATTGATGGACGTATTTGCTTGAACGCTTCCTTCTCATCGCGATCAACCGCTTCGACGAATTGCTTAGCTTCTTCGATCGAAACACTGGCTACTTCAGCGATTGCCTTTATAAACTCGTTAGGCGCTTCCTGACTGCGTGTTTGCATAAAATCCAGCATCTGTGTTTCGTCCATTGGCTGATCAAACGCTGACAGTGGGCTTAACGTACGGCATTCTTGTACTGCGAACTTATGTAATTTGTAGAAGATCTCGCCACGCTGATACGGTGTTTTTGCTACTTTACCGTTGAAGAATTCCTGTACGGCTGCATCACCGCGAGTGTTTTCGTCAGCTTCGTTGCGGATATCTAAGCTGCTTCGTCCTAATTCGCGTTGCTTTTGCGCTTCGTCTGCTGCGCGTTCGTCGGCCAATATGCCTGCCCGAACGCTCACGATTGCCCGGCCGATGGTGCTGTTACCGATTGCCCGCCAGAGAGCTACGCCAGAGTCGTTGCAGTCTTTGGAAATTTCGTTAACGAGTGCGAAAAAGTGATTCATGGTACTACTCCTATAAAGGTTAAGATTAAGATTGGGCCAAATTTGGATTCGCTGGCCACGAATTTTGAAACTGATTACAGACCTAAGTTCTGGGCCTGCCGCTGTAATTCACGCACCTGGTCTGCGTAATTCTCAGCTGTGCATTGAACTACTGCTGTGGCGATTAAGCCCGCACGCTGGATGAGTGCGTAGATTGTGACATTTTGTTTGTTGCGAACGATGCGGATTAACATGGCTTAAAGTCCTCTAAAATTAATGTGATTTCATATGCGTCGATTTCCCCTGCCTCCACAGCTTCTTCGAGCTGAAGCAGGAAATCTAACGGTGATTGGTTGTAGTAGCCCGGTATCTGGCTTGCTAAATATTCAAGCTGATTGATTTCGAAGCCACCTATTACAAATTCTTTGGTACCCATGTTTTTCCTATTGTTTGGGTGATTAAATAGTGGTCTAGATGCCCGCCCTTAGCCCCTAGCACCTCGCGTGTAGACCGATCAGTCTAGACCGATCAGTCTAGTACTCAGCACCTCGCACTAAGTTAGTACCCACTAACCCATATACCCACGTAGCCTGGTGCTTAGAGCTAAGAACTGAGCGGCAGACAGATCTGTCTACCACTCAGAACGGATTACTTGCTACGACGGGCTGTCTTACGCGCTGCTGCACGCATCTCAGCACGAACCTGCGCTTCGATCTCAGCCCGCATTGCTGCTTCCGCGTCCTGCGCTGCTTGCTGCTGGGCGTTAACTGCTGCGGCTAAATCGGCAGCGGAGATCCAGTTGGCTGCTTTGCCGGTGGCCTTGTTAGTGTCACTGGCGTACTTCCAACCAGCCGCGAACGACGAGCCTGCTTCAGCGCTGGCCACACCCACGGCCTTAGCACCACGCACTGCGCGATTAGCTGTGTTGTTTGCGAATACTGCGGAATTGAAAGCGAACGAATTGATTGACATGATGAACTCCTTGTGATAGATAAATAGCAGCGGGCCCAATTACCCGCCGCGGTGGTTAAAACTGAATATCGTCGTCTGAATCGGGAACACGTGGCAGCCAGCACACAGGGCCCTCAGCTGGCCAATGACGAGGAGCCGGAAGCACAGTGTGGATCTGAAGCGGCTTGAACTTCCACCGCACAACTGGACAACGTGGCATAGGGGGGAAATCGTCGATATCCCAAGCAAATTCTGAAGTAGACATGGTAAGCTCCTATGGATGAATGGTGCCTTCAACGATTGCATCGAGCTCGTCGTAAGGAATGTACTCAGGAATAACGATGTGCTCAACTTCTAACTCAACTACTTGCATGATAGCTCCTTAGTATGTAAAATTAAGACACAACTGAGGGGACGGCAAGGCGAAGACGCGCAGCGAAGCGGAGTAAAGCCTACAATGCACTAACACGCTAGGAGTCTGAGTTACTTAGTGCTAAGCGCGGGGTTTGCTTAGCACTAAGTAACTTGGACTCCGGACTAAGCACTAAGCATCTGGAACCTGAAAACCGAATCCGAAGTGGGGGGTGCTTGGTGCTGAGGGCGGGGGAGAGAATCTTGACGATGTGTCTGTTCGGGTTTTCAAAAAAATTTTTAAAAAATTTCTCATAGGAAAATTTATGTCCACGAGTAGACAAGAGCTAGTACGGCGGCTGAACGCCATGCGGGCCAATAACGACACGGCTGATGCAGCTAAGTACTTAGCCCAAAGTCGCTCGGCCAACGAAAAAAACCCGCTAACCGAAAAGCAGGCTGCTTTCGTGAAGCATTATGTGGAAAATGGTCTATCAGCGCAGGAAGCCGCACGTAGAGCTGGGTACTCAGTCACTGGGGACACAGCTATTCAGATGCTTTCCCACCCAGGTATCAACAATGCGGTCAAAGCGCGACAGGCTGAGTTCCAAGTGGTAAGCCAAGTTACCAAAAAAATGGTGATTGACGGCTTTCTTGAAGCCATTGAGATGGCAAAAATGAAGGAAGAACCCATGACAGCCGTCGCTGGCTGGCGTGAAATCGGTCGCATGTGCGGTATGTACGAGCCGCAGCGCACCGAAGTGACCGTAAATACGACTGGCAAGGCGCTGACAGACAAACTAGCGACCATGTCGGACGCAGAATTGCAACAATTTGCCGCAGAACCACTGGTTCTCGACGTAGATTTCACAGAGGTGCCTGATGACGGCGGAAAAGGTCAGTGAAGCGCGGCGTCTGCTGGCTAAGCGTGAGTTAGCCCGCCGCCGTTTGCTCGAATTTACAAAAATAACCCACCCACGCTACCTGCCAGGGTGGGTTCATGACGATATTTCTCGTCGATTGGAGCGTTTTAGCGAGCAAGTAGCCGATGGTGAGGGCCCTCGCCTTATGCTCTTAGTTCCTCCGCGCCATGGAAAGGCCCTAGCACTCAGCACTCAGATCCCAACACCAAGAGGTATGGTCGCTTACGGGCATTTGCGGGTCGGCGACTACGTGTTTGCGCCGTCTGGGGACATAATTGAGGTCACTGCGGTGGGTCAGGACCTGCCAGTGGACATGAAAGTGACGTTTAGCAACGGCGCGAGCATCGTGTGCCATGAATTGCACGAGTGGATGGTGAACGGCAAGCGCGTGGAGACGAGGAATTTACGGAAAGGCATGCGAATGCCTAGCACTAGGTGCTTAGACCAATGGAAAAAGTCGTTACCACTCGATCCGTACTTTTTAGGGCTGTGGTTAGGCGACGGCGTGTCCTCTGAAGCGACGATTTGTGGTAGTAAAGAGGATTTGGAAGAAGAACTGAGTCATGTGGACTACGAGCTAGGTGCTAAGTGGGTAAATCCCCGCACCGGCGTGGTGTATCAGTACTTTAAGGGGATCAACCACCTACTGCCGTTGAACGATAAGCACATTCCGGAGATTTACTTCCTGTCGGATGAGGAGGATCGGCGTGCGCTGCTGGCCGGGCTGATTGATTCTGACGGCCATGTTGGGGAGCGCGTGCGGTTCCGTAACACCAACGAGCGCTTAGCCCACGGTGTGTTGCGCTTAGCCTGTAGCCTCGGGTACCGGGCCTCCATGTCGCTGCAGAAAGTGCCTGGGTACAAGGACTGCTACACGGTGGGGTGGGTGTCACACGACGGTCAAGGTGGTGGCCGCCTGGCGCGGAAGCAGATCAAGAAGGTGGTAGGGCGCCGCCCACCGGTATGCGTAATGTCGGTGGAGCGCGTTGAACCAGTGACTGGGCGGTGCATCGAGGTGGAGGACGGTGAGTATTTGGTCGGCACGCAGTGCGTGCCCACGCACAACAGCGAGTTGTCCAGCATACGGTTCCCAGCCTGGCACCTGGGGAAGCACCCGCACCACGAGATTATCAACGTCGGGTATAACACCGAGTTGCCGAATGGGTTTTCGCGGAAGGTGCGTGAGATCTTGCGGTCGCCGGAGTACCAGGGGATTTTTCCGGCGTGTAGGTTGGACCCCGAGACTCAGGCGGTCGAGCACTGGCGCACTACAGCAGGGGGTAGCTTCACGACTGCCGGTCGTGGCGGCGGTGTGACAGGTAAAGGCGCTCATATCCTGATCGTGGACGATCCTATCAAGGATCAGCAGGAGGCAGACAGCCAGTTGGTGCGTGATCAGTTGATGGACTGGTACCAGTCGGTGGCGTATACGCGCTTAGCACCTGGTGGCGGCATGTTGCTGATTCAGACCTGGTGGAACGACGACGATCTGGCGGGGCGGCTGCAGACAGCCATGACGCTGAGGGGCAAACCCGGCTTCGAGGATGTGGATATGTTCGAGGTCATTAAGTACCCAGCACTCAGCACTCAGTACGAGTATCGGGATGACTCAGTGCCTGGTGTCCCAGGGGAGATTGTGCGGTTGGATTCTCCGCAGGATATGGCTGGGTTCACACTGCTGAGGGCTAAGGATGAGTGCCTGCACCGTGACCGATACGATGAGAAGGCGCTACGTCGCATACGGGGTAACTTGCAGCCGCGGATTTGGTCGGCGCTGTACCAGCAGAACCCCGTGCCAGACGAAGGTATGTACTTCCGCCGAGACGACTTTGTGTACCACAGGCAGATGCCGTCGGTGGCTGGCAACAACGTCTACACCGCGTGGGACTTTGCGATTGCAGAAAAAACTAATAACGACTGGACGGTTGGTGTTACCATTATGCAGGATCAGCACGACCAGTTGTTTGTGCTGGACGTGGTGCGCATCAAAGGAGACAGCTTCCAGATCGTCGAGGCGATTTTGGACACCGCGATGAAGTATAGCGGCCCGCAGAACGGGTATCTGCTGGGGGTTGAGAGCGGTCAGATCTGGTTGGCGATCAAGCCGTTGCTGGAGAAGCGTATGTCGGAGCGCGGGCAGTTCGTGGCGTACGAGGCGCTGAAGCCGTTGACGGACAAGATGGCCCGGGCGCGACCACTCCAGGGGCGGTTGCAGCAGGGGAGGGTTATTTTTCCAGAAGGTGCCACATGGCTACCGACCGTGGAACAGGAGATGCTGCGCTTCCCCGCTGGGGCGCATGACGACATCGTGGACGCGCTGGCCTGGGCGGTGCGCCTGAGCTTGGATAAACCACCACCTACGCCACCGGAGCCACCGCCGCAGAAGAGTTGGCGGGATTCGCTGGGTTCGTTTGGGCAGGGTGACATTGGCCACATGGCCGCATAGGAGATAGTATGAGTAAGCAGGCGGAATTTGCCGTTAAGATTTTGAACTTGGCCACGCTGGCCCACCTGGAGCATTTCCGGACGGGCAGCTACTCCGCGCACAAAGCGCTGGAGATCCTGTACAATGCGCTCCCAGAGTTAATAGACACTTACGTCGAGCAGTACCAGGGGGTGAATGGCAAAATTGCCAGCTACCCTAAGGCACAGGTGTTCCTGTCAGACAAATGCTGCGAGCTGTGCTGTGACATGCTTGAGTGGATCGACGAGAACCGCGAGGGGCTGACCGGCGGCGATCTGTCGCTGGAGAATGCCGTAGCGGATATCCGCACCGAGTTGGCCCAGGCCATGTACCGTTTAAATGAACTGAAGTGAGGGACTAATGTCGAACGACCCTTCAATTGCGCGTGCCGTTTGGGCCCGCTACGCGTGGTTACGCGACTACGGGCACCTTGAGTATGTGCGCAAGGCCGTGAAATGTGAGAACTTTTTCGCTGGGGTGCAGTGGGAGCCTGGCGACCTAGCCGCGTTGAAGGCGTCCCGCCGTCCCGCGCTGACTATTAATAAAATTATAAGTACAATCTCAAACGTCTTGGGGGCGCACATCTACAACCGTACCGACACAGCATTTCGCCCTCGGAACGAAGGGGCTACCAGCGAGGTGGCAGATGCGCTGACCAAGGTGTTCATGCAGATCAGTGACAACAACCAGTTACAGTGGGTGCGGTCGGACGTGTTCTGCGATGGTGTGGTGACCAGTCGTGGTTTCTTCGACGTGCGCATGGACTTTTCGGACTCCCTAGCTGGCGAGGTACGGGTCACGCAGCTTAATCCCAAGAATGTGTTGATTGACGCCGACGCGGACGAATACGATCCGGACAAGTGGAAAGACGTCATGATCACCAAATGGTTGACGATCGACGACATAGAACTGCTGTACGGTAAGGACAAGGCGGATATGTTGCGCAACCACACCAATGCGTATTTTCCGTATGCCTCCGACGCCATGGACTTGATGCGTGACCGGTTCGGCTCGCAGATGTCCACGTTTTACACGGGTTCGTCCACTGAGGACCACGTATCGACGATCCGGAACGTGCGGGTTATTGAACGCCAGCACCGTAAGTTGGACAAGACGCAGTTCTTTGTCGATATCGTGACCGGTGACATGCGCCAAGTGCCTGTGGATTGGGACAACGCCCGTGTGCAGGCGTACCTGGCGGATAATCCGAACATGACAACCACCATGAAGTTGGTGCAGCGCATTCGCTGGACAGTCGTGGCTGGCGAGACTATCCTGCACGATGAGTGGTCGCCCTATGACCACTTCACCGTTGTGCCGTACTTCCCGCACTTCCGCCGGGGTCGCACCGTCGGTCTGGTCGAGAACCTGATCGGCCCGCAAGAGTTGCTGAACAAAGTGTCGAGCCAAGAGCTGCACGTCGTGAACACTACGGCCAATTCGGGCTGGATGGTGAAAAAAGGCGGCCTGGTCAACATGTCAATCAGTGAGCTGGAGGAACGCGGCGCAACCACCGGGCTGGTAGTGGAAGTTACCGACCTGGACGCGCTGGAAAAGATTCAGCCTAGCCCGACGCCGACTGGGCTTGACCGGATCACGTACAAGGCGGAAAGCCACATCGATCAGATCTCCGGTGTGTCGGACTACATGAAAGGCTTCGCCCGTGAGGACGTGTCCGCCAAGTCAGTGGTTGCTAACCAACAGAGCGGGCAGGCTAACTTGGCACGGGTCATGGACAACATGAACCGTACCGACAACATCTTGGCACGTAACATTTTGTGCTTGATCCAACGCTTCTACACCCAAGAGCGCTTGATCCACATCACGACTGATCAGTTCGGTGCGCAAACCCAACAGGTTGCTGTGAACCAGCAGACTCCGGAAGGTCGTATCATCAATGACTTGACTTTGGGTGAGTATGGCGTTGTGATCACTAATCAGCCGGATCGTGATACATTTGAAGAATCACAGTTTGACCAAGCAGTGCGTATGCGCACCGATCTTGGTATTGCGATTCCTGACAAATTCTTGATCCAGGCCAGCCGTTTGCACAATAAGGCGCAGATATTGAGTGAGCTGGAAGGCGGTAAAGATTCTCCTGAAGCCCAGGAACAGGCTGAAATGCAGAAACGTGCCCAGATGGCCGATATCCTGAAAAAAGAAGGTGATGCTAAACTTGCAGATGCCCGCGCTCAACGCGAAGCTGCGGAAAGCACTACTGGCGGAGAGTCAGATGTTGAGATAGAATACGCGAAAATGCAGGCTGAGCTTGAGCTGCAGCAGCGTAAGATGGAGCAGGAGTTCGAACTGGCTAAGGCTAAGTTGGAGCAAGATCTGCAACTGCAACGCGCTAAGATGGAGCAAGAAATGCAGATCAAGCGCGAAATGGCGTCGGAGGAACTCCGCGCCAAGCAGGCAGAAGCCCAGGCGCAGGCTAAACAGCAGGCGATTGAGCTGAAAGCGAAAGAAAGAATGGCTCGTGCAGTAGCTTTGCACGGTAACCCCGAACAGTCGGCGGGAGATCCGACCAAAACTGGAGTTAAACAATGAAGAAGTTTGTATTTTTAGCACCTGCGGGTGAAAATGGCGAATCCAATGGCGGCGCTGCCGATCGCGGCGATGCATTGCCAGATTCTTTGGCCGCCGCCGAAGCACTTGGCACTCAGGACCAAGAAGCCGAGGGCGAAGTCGATGCTGGAAAAGGGGCCCAGCCCGAAGATACCAAGAAACAGGATATCCGTATCCCTAAAGCCCGCTTTGATGAGGCGCAGCGTAAAGCTCGCCAGAAAATCGAGGCGCTGGAAAACGAACTGGCCCAACATCGTAAAGCTAACCAGGCTCGCAGTGTTGATTCTCAGCTCGCTGAGTTTGAGGAAAAGATCGACGACTTAGAATCTCAGCGTGAAGCTGCTTTGATGGATGGCGATAAGGACAAAGCCAAAGCACTTCGCACTCAGATCAACGCGCTGCGTAACAAGGTGGACAGCTATCGCACCGAGACTGTAACGGAGCAAGCCCGCCAACGCGCCGTGCAAGAGTTGCGCTATAACAACGCCTATGAGCAGGCCATTGGTGACTTCCCCGAGTTGGACGATGCGTCTCCTGACTTTGATTCTGACAAAGAAAGCGAAGTGCGCGAATTGCTGCAGGGGTTTGTGTCCCAGGGGGTTGCCCCCGATGTAGCGCTCAAACGTGCGGTCAAGTATGTAATGGGCACCGCAGGTAAGAAAAACGCGGAAAAACCCGCGGACAACCGCGCCACCAAAGCACGCCAGACTGCTGCGGATGCCAACAAACGCCAGCCGCCTTCATTGAATAGTGTCGGCAAAGATTCCACGGATACAGGTATTGACGTTTCGTCGTTGTCTTTCAAAGACATTGGTAAAATGGATCAAGCCCAGTTACGGAAGTTGCGCGGCGATGACTTGTGATCTTATTAAGCCACCCACCCAAGTGGTGGGTGCCAAACCCATAGAAGGAGTAAATTGGAATGACACCGGAACAACTCGCAGGTTTTATGAGGGGTGTAGTACTAATGAACGAGAGCGGAGCCCCTCCGAGCGCAGAATTGTGGGCTACTATCAGAGCCGAGGTGCTCAGTACCCAGTTACGTGGTCCTTCGCCGACGCCGCAACTCTACCCATCCATAAACGCTAAGACCGGCGGTTGTGGTTGTGGTTGTAAATAAACCAACACCCAGGCTTAGTCCTGGGTTTTGCATATGCGGAGGGCTTGTAAGAAAGAAAAAACTATTTTATACTCCGCGAAACGGCGGCAAAAAACGATATTTTTGCGGTTTCGTCTACCTACAGATGCTCGCAATAATTCATTTAACTTTGACCCTCTTTAGGAGACATTAACATGTCCTTTACCAATTTCGCTCTGTTGACCACAGAGCAAAAAACAATCTGGTCGAAAGACCTGTGGCGTAACGCCCGCAACTATTCGTTCGTCAACAAATTCTTGGGCACCGGCACCAACTCGGTGATTCAGGTTGTGGATGAACTCAAAAAAAGTGAAAAAGGTGCCCGCGCCGTTATCACATTGCTGTCGGATCTGGAAGGCGACGGTGTAGCCGGGGATCGTACCTTGGAAGGTAACGAAGAAGGCATGAAATCGTTTGACCAAGTGATCCGCTTGGATCAGTTGCGCCACGCGAACCGGCACGAAGGTCGTATGGCCGACCAAAAGTCTATCGTCAACTTCCGCGAAAATAGCCGCGATGTATTGGCATACTGGTTGGCAGAACGTATCGACCGCTTGGCGTTCTTGACTTTGTCCGGCGTCAACTACACACAACGTAACAATGGTGCTGTGAACACCGGCTCGGATTTGCAGTTCTTGGAGTTCGGCGCCGACGTAACTGCTCCTACTGACAAACGCCGGGCACGTTGGAATGGCACTACCAAAGCTTTAGAAGTTGGCGGCGCTACTTCGGCGATTACTTCGGCGGATACTCCGACCTGGGGCTTGTTTGTGCAGTTGAAAGCATTCGCTAAAGACCAGTTCTTGCGTGGCATCCGCGGTGAAGGTGGCGAAGAAACCTTCCACGTGTTCTTGACACCACAGGCTATGGCCAAGTTGAAGCTGGACCCAGACTACATGTTGAACGTACGCCATGCCCAGAAACGTGGTAACGACAACCCATTGTTCAGCGGCGGCGAAGTTGTCAACATCGACGGTATCATGTTCCATGAGTACCGCAACGTGTACAACACTGCAGGCGCGCCCTCGGGTAGCAAATGGGGTTCCGGCGGTACAGTAGACGGTTGCCAAATCCTGTTCTGCGGCGCACAAGCATTGGCAATGGCTGATATCGGTGATCCGTTATGGGTAGAAAAAGCGTTCGACTTCGAAAACCAAACGGCGATCTCTACCGGCAAAATCCTGGGCTTCTTGAAGCCTCGCTTTAACTCGATCTACGCTGGCAACACTGTGCAGGACTTCGGTGTTATCTCCGTATATTGCGCTCAATAATAGGAGGCCAACATGGCTGTTAAAACTCGTACCCGCGCTGCCCAGCGCGTTATGGCCGCGGAGTTTACGTTTGACGTCGCTAACGACACGATGACTAACTCCAGCGGTGTGTCTGACAACTTCAACACCGTGGCCTCGCACATCTTCGATGTGATTAATTTGCCTATCGGCGCAGTGGTGATTGGCGGCGAAGTTGCCACCGAAACCGCGGTGTCTGGCTCGACGGCGTATAACGTATCGGTCGGCGATCCCACAACCGCTAACCGATATTTGAACGCGGTCAACTGCGTGGCTGCTGGCCGCCAGGCGTTGGTGCCCACAGGCTATTTCAATGCCAACGGCGAGCACATCCGGGTGACGGTTGCCCCAACTGCGGCAACTGCCACAGCTGGCGTTATCACCGTCCGCGTGTTGTTCGCCATCCGTAACCGCGCCGAAGAAGTCTATTCGACCTAATAGGCCCGTTCTATTTGGGGGGCTAACACCCCCCTTTTTACTTCCGGAGATAAAAATGCCAAAGATGAAACTATCACGAGATTTCGTATTGACCACCACTCTCGGCCACGCTATTCAGTTTGTGAAGGGTGCCGATACTCACGTACCACAAAGCGTGGTGGCTCAAGCACTTAGCATTGGCGCTGAGTTGATCACCAATTCGGACAAAGAAACTGTCGTAGCAGAAACCATCGACATTCCTAATGTGAAGACCCGCCCGGCTGACCAGCGCGCCTACTACGATGAATTGATCAAGGCGTTCAAGATCATGGAAGCCATGGATGCTGAAGGCAAATTGGAGCGCGGTGCTTATACTGCCGCTGGACAACCAAGTGTATTGGCCGTATCGAACCTGGTCGGGTACAATACCTTCTCCAAAGATATCGCCGTTGCCTGGGCTGAATACAACGCGAGTAAATAATGACACCTACCCAAGTCAAAGACTATTTTCGTTCCATGATGCGTGATGAGGTCCAACCATATTTGTGGTCGGACACAGAGTTGTTCATCTATATGGATGAGGCACAAAATATGTTCTGCCGACTTGGCGGTGGCATCGCAGACTCTTCGAGCCCGATGTGCAATGTCCCTGTGCTAGTGGGGGACACGGTGCTTCAGTACGACCGTAGGATATTAAAGCTACGCGATGTACGCAGGTTATCCGATGGCCGGAACGTGAAAATTTTAAATTTTGAAGATCTCGGCCGAGAAAATGCGTACTTCGACCCATATGCAAGCACCGTGCCCCTAACCCCTAGCACTAAGTTTCTTAGTACCCCGCAACCCATAGCCTCAGTCATTGTTGGTATGGAGCCGTATAAAATGCGGTTGCAGGCCCCTGCGCTTACTGCGGATACGCTGTCGTTGATTGTGTATCGCTTACCGTTGGTGCCGATAACTGCAGCATCGACGGAGTTTGAGATAGATGCTGAATACCATAGACCGCTTGCCTACTGGATGGCGGGCTTGGCGTTGGAAAAACAAGACGCAGAGACATTCGACCGCACGAAGTCTGACGAATTTAAGGCTCGCTTTATGGACTATATCGGGCGTGCTGAATCCGACAGAGCCCGGCGAGAACATAAACCGAGAGCTACCGGATACGGGGGACTGTGATGAAATTATGTTGGGGAAGGCGAGTATCGAAGGAATTTCGGACTAAGCTCTTAGAGCTTTGCCGTTCGTCTGGCTGGACTGAGGATCATGCGAATTGGCTTATGGCATGCATGGCCTTTGAGTCGGCGGAAACATTTTCCAGCAGTGTGAAGAACGGTGCTGGTAGCGGTGCGGTGGGGCTTATACAGTTCATGCCGAATACCGCCAAATCGCTCGGCACTAACAGCCAGGCGCTAGGGGCTATGACCCCAGAACAGCAGTTGGTGTTTGTGTTCAAGTATTTTGAACCCTACAAGAAAAAGATAAAGTCGTTGTCTGACATGTACATGGCGATTTTGTCACCAGTTTATATTAGTTCGCCGGATAGTACCCCCTTGTTTTCCGGCGGGATAGCGTATCGGCAGAATGCGGGATTGGACGCTAACAGAGATGGTAAAGTAACAAAGGCCGAAGCTTCGGCCAAAGTGGCAGCGAAATTAACAAAAGGTATGTCTTGGGCTACCGAGGAGGACTGATGGACTTAGATTCTTGGTGGAACCATAGCGGAATAAAAGCCGCCGTCTTTACCGCGTTGGCGGTCTTCGGCGGTTTCTTTGGCTATATCATGCGCGCTCTTGATAATGAGCACAAGATTAGCTACGTACGCGCCGTTTTGGAAAGTCTCGCTGCAGGTTTTGTTGGTTTGCTCGTCATGTTGTTGTGCAATGCCTCTGGTTTTTCTGACCAATGGACCGGCGTAGTCGTCGGGGTATCCGGCTGGCTCGGCGCTAATGCCTCTATACGGGTTTTAGAAAAGGTCGTGTTTAAGAAATTAGGGATAGACAACACTCAGGACGCTGCGGCTACAGCTGATGGAGATAAAGATGTCGATAAGTAATTTTTTGAGAGACAAAGTACGGTTAGTGGTTGAGTATATCCTGATTGCGATCATCATAGTCTGCGCTGGGACTGCTGCAACTTTGTGGATGAAGACCAAGAACTTAGAACTTAGCAATCAGAGGCTTGATTCCAGGGTCGTGGCGGTAGAGGCCGAGAACAAGGTTCAGGCTGACACTATATCCGAACTTACCGCGCTGCGGGAGCGAGACGCCCAGGTTACTGAGGGGCTGGCACTAGCCATGTCCAAGATAGCGATAAAGGATAGCTCGATACGTACCAAATTACAATCTGTTGAGGTAGGTGATGAAAAAGTTAGAAATTTTCTTGACGATCCTATTCCTAGCAACATTATCTGCCTGCTCGACGACACCTGTGGAGAAGGTGGTCATAAAGACCCAGATAATAAAGCCGCCAAGAGCGATCTTGCTCCCGTGCGAGGCCCCACAAGGCCGTGAGTTTAAAGTTGTTCGTGATATAGTATTAGACAGGCAGGATTGGATTCTTGCTTTTAAAAAATGCAGTGCTTCTCTCGATGCCGTGATTGAGTGGAGTACGTTAAACACTAAGGAGTAGACCATGGCAAATGCACTGTACGACAAAGGTCGTCAACGCTTTTTGGAGGGCCAGTTCAACTGGAACACCGACGTCATCAAGGCTGTACTGGTAGACACCGGTACGTACACCCCTAACTTGTCCGCTCATGAATTCTTGGCTGACATTGGTGCGGGTAGCCGTATTGCGGCTTCGGCTGCATTCAGCGGCAAAACCACTTTGGGTGGTGCCGCTGATGCTAATGACGTCACGTTCTCGTCGGTGTCAGGCGCTAGTATCGAGGCCATCGTGCTCTATAAGGATACCGGCACCGAGGCAACGAGCCCGTTGATCGCGTATATCGACACGGCCACCGGCTTGCCGATTACACCCAATGGCGGCGACATTATCGTCACCTGGGATAACGGCCCGAACAAGATCTTCAAGCTGTAATAAGCGAGAACTACGTGTAGAATATAGGGGGTCACGAACCCCCTGTTTTTATTGGAGAAAAATATGCCCATACCTGTCGCATACAGTATGTACCGGCTAGTGATCACTGGTAGTAATGACGGTACCACCAATGTCGTATCCCCGCCCAATAACCTGATCGGTCTTCGATACGTGGAGTTATGGACCCAGGCGGATCGCCTCGGTACGAACGCGGCCATCGGAGCTACTATCACATACAGCACGAATATTAAAGGCACCCCGATCGGTACGACCGAAGCGGAGGGCGATAATTTGAGTGGTTTTGGGTGGAACACAGGTGCAACCGTTGGTGGTGTCCATTGGGTGCAGTGGAGTCTTACAGCTCCGGCGATCATACGCAGCTTACGGATGCGTAGCCAGACATTGGGGTTGTCAAGTGGGGACAATATACCGAAGACATGCATGCTGTATGGTAGTAACGACGGCGTGTCGTGGAACGGGGTGTTCGACTTCAAAAATTTACATGGCCCGGCCCCCGTGGGTAGCGGTGAGGTAACTCGTGACATCTGGGACGCGTCAGCGACATTTAACGTCTACTTTCTCCCAAATATGGGGCTGGCTCCGCACAAATACCACCGCATAAAAGTGCGTGGGGTTGGGGCTACACTCACCTCCACAGACACTTACGTGAATGTGGATAAGATCTATATATACTCCGAAGGGGATGGCTCCGGCACGGACTGGGCGCGAGCGTCGGGCACCACTGTAGCCAGTAGCTCCGACTACAACTCCGGATACCTCGCAGCGAATGCTATAGGAAACAACCCATCGGCATATTGGGCGTCGGCACCCATTGTAAATTTGAAAGCGACTCCGGCTACTCTGGCGTTAACTTTGGCCTCCCCGCAGACTATACGCCGAGTAGTAATAACGTCAAAAATAGAGAACAACCATAACCCTACCGATTTTGATATACAGGTCAGTGATGACGGCACGAATTGGACCACCGTCCGCACTGTGCTTTTAACAGGGGCCATAACGTTGGATAGTAAAATAGTCCGCCTAGATGTCGCCGTTGGTGGCTTTAGTCGTTTATCTGACGGCCGACGCACGGAACGGGTTCTGGTCTATGACTTCCTCACCGGTTCGCTGATACAGTCGATAGTTCCGGATGTAGAAGGTTACTGGCGTCTGCCGCTGGACAACGAAAATAAGGTGCTAGTAACACACATAGGCCCATCGGGATTTAAGCCCGAGTCCGACGCCCCAATAACTCCGTACGCTGAATAATGCCTTTTTACAAAGCGAGTAAATACAACGCCGTTGACTCTAAGCTTGTTGGTGGGTACGTCCCACCCGCAGGCCGTCCGTCGTTGGAGATAGTGCGCTCGCTTTCGGATAGCGGTCCGGCCGGATATCGCCCATCCAACTACAATCAGGTCAACACCACGTTAAAGGGCGGATACACCGCGCCTACAGGCCGTCCGTCGTTGGAGATGCTTGTCATCCTGAACGATGTTGGGGCCACGCCAACTATACTCCCTAATGGTATAGAGCCTGGTGGTTTCGGCACCGCGAAGATCGCCACTGAGTATTTGGTCATAAAGCCGATCGGCGCCCAATCTCCAGATATCCCACAGCCGATAGTTGCAACCAACAAGATCCTCACCTACGGGATACCACCCCGTAATGCGTTCGGATACGCGGCCATTGAGAACAAAAACAAGGTGGTGTCGGTACAGTACTACGGTATATGGCCTAAAGACGTTGGGAATCCTACTGTAACCTCGGAGATACAGACAGTTGATTTGGCGGGGCGGGGCATCTTCAGGGAATGGGTATCCTACGAGGCCCGCGTCTCGTTCACCGTACAGCAGATTTTACCGCCGTTTATTTTTGCCCTATCGTTTGGTAGGGCGTCCGTGTTTGAGCGCCAGATTGTGTACCCTGTCGGCTCAGATATGTCGTTTGTAAGCGAGAATCACGAGCTGGTCATAAACACTCGGCGGATATATCCAGACTCAGGCTTTGGTGATCCTGCCTGCTACGGCCAGGCTTACATACGGAACAACCGCCAAGACATAAACCTGCACAACAACGGTATAGATAGCTTCTACTTTACACCGCCGATTGTGTTTAACAAGAAGCAAGAGGTTTTTGTTGGTGCGTATAACGACGGCCACGCACCTGACTTTTGGCCGATCTACTACCCGTTCGTGGATAACAAGCGACGCGAGATGCAGGTTGCTGGCTGGCGCTCTACCCGCTTTGGTAGTGGGACCAATGTGTTCAACAAAGCGATAGCGCTGTACCCACCAGGCACTCAGTCCTTAGTATTTGGCTCTGGCACGTTTATTGCCCATAAGAACCGCCGAGTGCTAGGTGCTGGATACGACGCGTCCTACATCCCACCTTCGCACATTGTGTACAACAATGGTGTGGTGGTTAAGCCTGCGCCAATTGCCACGCCAGCGCAAAGTACAGCGCATGCGGTGATCAACCGTAACCGAATAGTAAAGCACAACCTCCCATACGAAGGTGGGTTGGTCGGCGACCATACGATTGGTTTTGGCATTCGTCGCGTATATCCAAGCGTGTTCAACGATGTGGCCTGGCCACTCCCAGAGGTTCGACACAACCCATATCCGATAGCTCCTGTGGGCATACCCATTAAAGGGGAAGTGGGCGCGCACTACCTGTATATCTACAAGCGCGAGATACGCCCACCGTCATTTAATGTGCGCCCGGTACCAGCGATTGGGGAACCGTTTGTCGAGAACCGCAACCGTGTGGTTGGTCCGTACGGGTACACCTATACGGAATTTGGTGTAACCACGATAGTCACGAAGATCCGCTATGTGGTCCCGGCAGGCTTTGTGGCTATGGCGTTTGAAGTGCCGATCATATCGTACAGGACCAAGTACTTAGTACCTAGTGCTATCTCTGCGATATCTCTGCCGTTTGGGCACCAGGTCCGTAATCTGCTACCTGACCCACCGTCGAAGCAGACGGTACAAGTGCCGAGTGTGGCGCTTACTTTCGATTTGTTTGGTAACGCAGTGATCGATTTGCGGACTATACGCCCGTCGTGGTACACCCAAGAGTTGTTTGGCGTGCCTCGGGTGTTCTCCACTGCGATTGAGCCGAAGGGTATTTTTCTCGACGGCTTGTTTGGCGTACCTATGCTGTCGGCTACACAGTACATAACGGCTAGTGGCATAGACCCTGGTCGGGTAACTCTTATTGCAGCGCGGCTGACTCCGTTCCATATTTACGCTCCGGCCGGTTCAGAGCGACCTGGCGGATACCAGCCAGGCGACGCGGGGCATGTGGTAGATGCGTTCTCTGGAAGTAGCTTTGATGATTCACACTGGCCATGGTTTGGTAATACGACCATATCGCTACAGAATCGCAGGATCGGGCCGGTGCCTACACATGGTCTGGGGTGGTTGGATGGTATTACGTTATGGGGCGTGCCTAAGTTCGAGCTGATGACGCGGTACATTCGCCCGTCAGGCATGCGTTTAATCCGCTTTGGCGACGTAGTCTTTCTCGGGGTACCGCAGTACGTCACACTGGACGCTGAGTTTGACCACCGTGGTATAGCCCCGGCGAACGCGTACGGGTACCCCAAAGTGGAGCACTACTCGACGGATAAAACACAGAGGGTGACCACACAAGGTAGTGATACGTCTGGAATAGGGTTACACACTATCTCCAGCTATCACCGCACCATCGTGGTGTCAGGCATACCGCACTCTGGTAATCCGCAGATAGGGGGGCCGAACCCTTGGGGCAATGCCATGGTAGGGTACCCGCGTAAGTACGAAGTGGGTATGGGTGTGCAGACGCTGTTCGGCACGCTGGTGATCGATTTCCGTAACAGGGCCGTAGCGCCTACAGGATGGCGTAATGACACGTTTAGGATCGATGACTATAATAACTACCTGCACCCAATGAAAGTGCGCTTAGCAAGCCTGGTAGTGGCTCCTAAAGGGGTTTATTCCCAAGCATTTGGCACTCAGTACTTAGCACCAAGGACTAGGTATGTCGGTGTGTTGGAAATTGCAGCGCCGGAGTTAGCCAAACCGCTGATATCTATGCGAGTCTCGCCTGGTGGATTTGACAGCAGTGTTGTTGGTCAGCCTGACAAATGGGAGCCAAACAAGATAAAAGCAGCGGGTTATGATATGTCCGTAGTGCCAAGTGCTAGGATAGGCAGGAGAGTATTACCAAGTGGTATTAACGGAGAGTTAGTAAACATACCGCACTTTTGGTCTTTGGTTACCACACAATCCTTACAAAGTAGTTCGTTAGGAAAACCGAATGTAATCATTTTTGGTGGCTGTACAGACAAAGTTGTTGCCCCATTGCCAATTTTAGGGGGCGGTTCCATTGGAAGTGTAAAAGTAACTTCGTAAGGTTCGTAAGGTTCGTAAGGAATAAGTCCTTGTTTTATATAACTTCTTACGATCCTTACACTTTTTCTATTAAAAAGTAATAGTAAAATAGAGAAAAAATATTTTAAGTACTCTTTGAAAAAAACTTTTTAAAAAATTTCGTAAGGTTCGTAATGACACAGAATACCAAGTTCCCACTCCCTGTAACTGGCATTGATATGCTCAGCACAGAGACTGCTATGTCAAAAGGTTCTGTCCGCATCGCCACCAATGTAGACATAGAGCGTTCAGGCGCGTTTAAACGGCGTGTGGGGCGCTCTATCGCAAAAGCTGGGGCAAACTACCATAGCATCTATTCCGCGCCGCAGCGGGGCTCTATGTTCGTTTGCAACGGGGTTTCGTTGAACCGACTGCAACCCGACATGACTGAAACGCCAGTAGCCACATTAAACTCACCCGATCCGGTGTCCTACGTGGAGTATAACGGCAACCTGTATTGGACAAACAGCACCACAACCGGCTGGCTCCCCGTTGACGGCGGTGTGGCCCGCCCAATCGGTGTGCCCGGCTTACCGGTGACCCCTACCCCCACAGTCGTGTCAGGCGGCTTGTTGCCTGGACGATATACGTTTGTGTTCACTCGTCTAGATGACCGGCGGGAAGAGAGCGGTGCCACCGACCCCATAATCGTTGACTTACCAAACGGCGGTGGGGTTCGTTTCTCTGGATTCCCGTTGGCTATCGGCACCGTGGTACGTATCTATATGTCCGATCCGGATGGCGAAGTGCCCCATGTTGCCGCCGAAGTGCCTGGTGTATTCCCGACATACACCGTCACTGAGTCAGCGCGAGGCGGCGACTGCACCACAAAGTATTTGCGTTCTATGCCGCCTGGTGATTTCATAACCTGGATGGCTGGTAGGCTGTACACCGCTAAGAACGACACGCTGTATTTCAGCGACGCCCTCCGCCCGCACCTGTACAACCCAGCGCACAACTTCATCAAGTTTAGTGGTTTTATCTCCTTCGTGGAGCCCGTTACAGACGGCCTGTACGTCGGTGATTCCCGCGGCGTGTGGTTCTTGTCGGGCCTAGACCCAACTAAATTCACACAGTCCTATGTAAGTAGTAACAGAGCCGTGGTGGGGTCCGCCATACGTGTCCCCGCTGGTTTTTTCGATGACAGAGTAGTACAATCCCCAAATACAACAGTAGCTTGGTTAGGGGTTAATGGCTACTCAGTGGGGCAAGACAGTGGTACTATCACGAATTTGCAGGATACGAGGATACGCTTGTCGCCTGGCTTGCGTGGGAAGTCTGTCTTGGTTGTTCGTGATGGCATCAAACAGCTGATCACCCCCGTCAACACACCCGCTGTGGCCACCTCTGGTACAGCTATTGACTCAACTATCAACAACGAGGTACAAGCATGAATAAAGACCAAGCCCGCACCGTAATGGCCGCATTAGACACCGGTGCCTATGAACACCAAGAAGACGGTTCGATCTTACTCACCCGAAACAACCTGTCCGTTAAAGGCACCTACGTCTCGTCGGTGAACGGTGGGGATGTGCAGGAACACGCCAACATCTGGACAAACGAGGGCCTGATCTACTTACTGTCCGCTGGCCTGTATAACGGCACCAAGTTACCCACTTGGTACTTAGCCCTATACTCTGGCAACTACACTCCTGTGGCTACAATCACAGCAGCTTCGTTTCCAGCCACTGCCAGTGAGATCACCAGCGTCACCGAAGGCTATACTGAGACAACTCGTCGCACTTGGACCCCAGCTGCTCCGTCGGCTAACACGATCGATAACTACGCCAGCCCAGGCACCTTTACTATCGCCACCGCATCGAGCATCACAGTGTATGGTGCCGCGTTGCTGAGTGATCAGACCAAAGGTGCCGTAACTGGTACGTTGGCGTCAATCACGCGTTTCGCCACCCCACGCGTGTTGTACAACACCGACTCCTTCCAGCTTGGTTATCGCTGCCAGTTACAGGTGGCATAATGACGATAGAGTTCGCCAGTTCTATCCGCCTGGAGGGCGATAAACGGGCGGCTCTTGAATTAGTGCCGGAAGGCAAGCTACTCCTGCAAAAAGTCATCTCGGTGGCAAAAAATGCAGGAGTAGATACTTTTTCTATGAACCGCCGAGTCAGTGACCTTGCCACTATCTACGCCCTCTACGCTGGCGGGCGCGGCTACATCCACATAAACGTGGACACCGAAACTAACGAGTCTGAGACCGGCGAAGAAGAATATGACCCAGCACTTACGCCGAATTTCCTTTCCGGCCTGGTGTTTAATGGCATCGCCGACGTAGCAGAAAAAGATGGTAAAAAATTCCGAGTACTTCGCTCTTGGGAACCTAACGCTGCCTGCGCAAGAGTTAGCAAACTAAAAACCGGCAGGCAAAGTTCTAAGCGCTTGGCTGTGCCCGTACCCGGCGAGTTCAAGCGAGAATGGGGTAGCCCGGGCGACACCGTGGTCTTCACACAAACGCGGGTGCCGAAACCATCCATGTGGTCTGGCCTTATGGCCAAAGTAGTTCAGGTGCTGTTCGGCCTGGGCCGCATAAATCCGGCTATGCTCCGTGATCCTAACGTACCCGGCCCACTCCCCAAATACGCTGAGGACATAAAAGCTACCGGTGTGCAGGTTAGGTACGACTACCGCTTCATGCGCACACACGGGATTTACAAGAACGAAAAAGAGTTATGGCTGGTCGAGATAAGCGCACAAAATGGTGTGCTGGCTATGCCTTTACCAATATTCCCTGGCTCCGATAGTGAAAAATTTCGGAAAGACGCTACTAAGAACAACGACACCAATATGGTTACCGCCTTGGATGCTATTGGGGCGCTCCCAACCGGCGAGGCTTTCCCTACAGGAAGAGCGCTGCAGAAAAAAATAGCCTCTGGTGATATACTAAGGCTCAAGACAGTAGAAGAAATGCGAGAGTTCTATGATAAATCGGCCTATTCTTCGGCGCTTGGCTGGGCTTTCTCTCCATCTGGATCAGAGGCTCACAATACGGCATATTCTTACGATTCGGATGGAGTCCAGTATGGATACTGGTACCAGCTATCAATAAGCCTTTCGACAAACAAGAAGCGGGAACAAGGCGGGCCTATCGGCTCTGGCTCCGCGCAACTCACCATACAGCGCCGTGGTGCGTTGTACACACCGCCTGGAAAATATAGTTTCCTACCATTCAAGTTTCATGAACCGCTTATAGGCGGGCTGCTCAGCCATTCCGCCCCAGCGCATGGCAGTTCAATACCCGACTGTGACACACCAATGTTTGTCACGTTCGTGAACGGCAGCTTGAAAGTCGCTAGTTTTTACAGAGTAAGCAAACAGGACGTCATTGATTCGACAGAAGATTCGCGTACCCCAGGCGAGTGTATGTATGAGGGTAGCTGGACAATACACACCATAAGTGGGTCCCGTTCCATCCCCCCAATGGCCTACACAAATGACATAGACCCGCGGGAAGTCTTATCAACCACGGAAAGCACCACTAAAATAACTGTGTCTCCGATGGGATTCGACCCACCTAAGTTTGGGGATTACATCGAAGCCCCCGAAGGGTGTTTTGTAACGAGGAATAAAGTTTTCAGAGAGCACACCACCAGCGAAACTAAAATGGGGTCCTCGAAGAACTCAATGTTCATGTGGCCGGACAAAGAACGCGAAGGATACTATTTCTTTGTCGGTAAGCGATACGACGGCGGACGTTCCGGAATGGAGTCGGTGAAGTACTTGTATTTGCGCGACCCGAACACTTACTTCGGCTGGCGAAAACTCCTCTACTTCGGATCTATACCGTGGCCCCAAGATAAAGGATGCTCGCGTGATGTATGTGGCGGTAAGCACACCAACCGAAAAATAGTGTGCTACGACCACATAATGGACGGCGCCTGTCAGGAATTTGCCGACAGTGGCGGGTGGGCCGGTATATGTGACGACATAGAATCTTTATGCTCGGCATCGCCCCCAGTACGGACTCCTTGGCAGAAGTTATGGGATAAAGGTACGGACTTTAAAGGCGATTGGTATTACATCGGTACAGGCGTATTTGGGCAGGAACAAGGCGAACATAGCGCCGAAATGCATGGCAGCATAATGAACCCCAGCCCAGCGCCAGACACCGGCTTTATACAATACATGTATGCCGGACATAGCGCTCTAGGCGAGGACTGTGCCTTCCACATGAAAGGCTATTCCGGCGGGATGCTCAAGGTAGGGTCAACTTCGGTTAAAACAGAAAGTGATGACGGACTTCCGACATTTATAGGTGTGAACACATGACAAGTCAATGCGCAGTAGTAGAGAGCATCGCGTTAGCCATAACCCTAACCGTGCCAAACATAATGGTGCAAGCTCAGTCCTTAGCGCTTAGCACTTCGGACGTACACATTCAAGCTACAGCTAACTGCGTGGCTAACGCTACTGCCTCGACTTCGGTTGTGCAGACAGCTTACTCACGCCTAGTGTCTAACGCTCAGCCCGTAGATGCTGTTACGGCCAAGACCATTTGTAATAACCAGGCAGAAAGCGCGGCGGTTTCGACTTCCGTCACGCTGGCTATACTCTCAAACAAGGTGGTATCCAATGGTGTATCAACCGACTCCGTTGCGGTTTTCCCATATTCCCGTGTATCCTCCACGGCAACCGCATCTGACCGGGCGTCTGTTCAAACGAGTAGTAAAGTTTTAGTGCTAAGTGCCGGGGGCTCAGTGTCTGATGTCGCCCCCGCCACCACTTCGCTGTTGGCCTCTAACGCAACAACCACATCGGCCGTAAACTTTAGTGTAAAACCAACAGTACTCCTGTCGTCGAATGCGCTGGCGACCTCTGCAACCTATGTTATTGCTCCGACCAAGGACGCAGTGGTGTCGTCAGGCACGGCCATCTCGGACGTGACTACCCGTTTGACGGCGTTCACCTACGTAGATAGTGTCGCCGCGGCCGCCTCACAGGTGTGGTATGCCGACCCGTCAATGTGCGCCTTCGTGATGAACACCGAAAGCACCGCAATGAGCTTGTACGATAATTTCGCCAGCCTGGGGAGCACCTTCCACAATGGCGTGCTGTACACAGTGTTGCCTGACGGTATCTACGCCCATGTGGGGAGCACCGACGGCGGGGCCGCAATTAACGCCAAGGTAGAAACAGGTTTTGTAGACTTCGGTGTAGAGCAACAAAAGCGGGTGGACACCATCTGGTTTGGCTATACTAGCTCAGGCACGCTGAAGACGACCGTGGAGACGTACGAGTCTCATCACCCACCGTTCGTGTATAATCTTGAGCAAAGAACCGCCGAGGCCCCACGTAATAGCCGTATTACCCCAGGTAAAGGGATGTTTGGCCGGTATTGGCGTTTTACCATAGGCAACGTAGCGGGGGCTGACTTTAAAGTAGCCAGCGCGTCATTAGAATTAGCAGTATCAAATCGGAGGTTATAGTGTCGAACCCGTTCCCACCAGCATATGCTATCGTGCAGGATGTAGAGTCCATAGTAGAGCAGCGGATAAGCCAAGCGCAGGGGACGGCTACCCAGCTGACCTCTACAGCGATGAGCACCATCCGCTCACTGAGCGATGTCGATCTGGATTTCAACGTTGGGGCCTTACCGGCCCCGCCAAAGATCGAGAACCGAGTCAATGTAGATCTAGACCTGGGGAGTATATCCCCTACTTCCTTTGGCCAGGTTGGTACAGCGTTGCCTACCGTACCGTCGCTGGAAAGCCCACCGGACATACCGGACATAAATTTACCAGACTTTCATTCGTCTATTGCTGGCTTCAATTTACCATCGGCTCCGACAGTTACTTTGCCGTCGGCACCAGCACGTCCGAATGTTCAGACCACGATTGACTACCCTACGGCTCCGTCGTTGGCGCTCCCACCGATGCCGACAATGCAGGAGCTGTCCGTACCTACTTTCGCTGGCCTAACATTACCTGCTTTTAGCGCGACCGCACCAGAGTTCCAAGGCAGCGCTTTGCCCGGCATTCTGCAGTGGGCGGAGCCGACCTATAAGTTGGAGATTTTAGACGAAATGATGGATAAGGTACGCACCTTGTGGTCTGGTGGCAGTGGCATACCCCCGGCAGTAGAGGCCGCTATGTTTGCCCGTGCCTCCGAGCGTGAGGAGCTTTCCACAAGTCGTGACCTCGATTCCATGTCGGAAGAATACTCAATGCGTGGCTTTACGATGCCAAGCGGTATGCAGGCTAGCCGCGAGGATCAGATGCGCTTAGAACTTAGCACTAAGAAGCTGGGGCTAAACCGCGAGTTGACAATACAGATCGCTCAGTGGCAAATCGAAAACATTCGCTTCGCTTGTGAGCAGTCGGTCGCTGCAGAAAACGTGCTGGTCAACATCTTCTTGAACCAGGCAGCACGGGCTTTTGATGCGGCGAAATACCAAATCGAGACACAACTCAACGTGTACAACATGCAGGTCGCGCTGTTCAACGCCAAGATGAATGGCTACCAAGTATCTGCACAAGTGTTCAACACATTAGTGCAAGCGGAGTTATCCAAAGTTGAGGTATTTAAGGCACAGATCGAGGCAGAAGTAGCACGTGGTGAGATCAACAAGCAGAAGGTCGCCGTGTATAGTGCCCAGATCGAGGCGCTAAGGTCGCAGACTGAACTGTATCGTACCCAGATGCAAGGTGCTGAAATCCGCTCACAGGTGCTACGCAACCAAATCGAGATATACAAATCCGATGTGGAAGCCTACGCCCAGAGCGTTGCCGCACAAAAAACAGTGTTCGACGTGTACGACACACAAGTGAAAGCAGAAACATCCAAGGCGGGCATCATTGACGCCGAAGCTCGTGCGTATTCCGCACTGGTGCAGGGGAAAACAGCGGCGGTGGACGCCGGTATAAAGAAAGCCGAAGTGGCTATACAGCGCAACCGCATGGCGCTGGAGGGGTACCAATCAGCGCTTGAAGCGCAAAAGGCGACAATCCAAGCGCAATTAGGTACAATACAAGCCTCGGCCCAGGCATATACCGCGGACACGCAGCGTTTCTCTGCGAAAGCTCAGGCTGAAACGGCTAAAGCACAATTAGAGGTGTCTGCTAAAGAGGCAGAAATTCGTTCTAACATTGCGTTCTATCAAGCGCAAACCCAGGCATACATATCGAACATGGAGCAGCTCATCCGTAAGGCTGCGGTCGCGGTAGACGCACTGAAAGCCGCGGGCGGCATAGCATCTACTCTGGCGGCTGGTGCTATGGCCGGTGTGCATGTTGGGGCCAATCTTTCGGGATCTGGTGCTGTCTCTGCGGCCGGGTCGCAATCCGAGTCATTCAGTGTGTCGCAGTCGCAGTCGCGCAATGAGAACTATAACTACGAAGGAACTTAATATGGCGATCCCATACCCAACTAACCCTAACGTTGCCCCAGGTATATTATCCAAGGAAGGAGCGGAGTTCATACGCAGCCGCACACCGCCTGTACCAGAGGTGCCTACACCCACGCCTCAACCAGCCGCCGCGGCGGTTGAATCGGCTGCGGTGAAAGCTGCGGCAGCCCCCGCTGCGCAGACAGGGCGTCTGGCTGGCGCATGGAATACGGCGCGTAACGCTACGGTCGGTGCCGTCAAAGCGGCCCCAGGGGCCATCGTACGTGGCAACATGGCATTCGCCCCCATAGTTGGTGGTATGCGGGCGTTCGACGACGAGACATCTGGCTATGCTGACAAGACCTTCGGCGACGATACCTTTGGGCACGCTTTGAACGCCGCCGCTAACGTCGGCGATGCGGCCACCTTTGGTTTAGCTGGCCGGATAGGTCGCGGGCTAAATGAGGCCGCACAACTGAGCACAGATAAAAACTCCACGCTGGGGCAGCAGTTCCGTGCGTTCAAAGATGCCTTTATAGCGCCATCCCCGCAAGACCAGTTCGCCGCCCAGCAATCTACTACTAACCAGGGTGGTACTATGCCTTCAGCACCTAGCACTCCATCTGCACCGACCACCGACTTAGGGGACTACAAGTCCTTGTGGTTGAAAGACCGCGGTGTACCCACTGAGATACAAAACGCCCAACCATTGATCGCCAGCGACCTGAGCAATGCTCAGATGGTGCTGAAAAATCAAGGCACACCTACGTACCAGAATCTTGGAGGTTTCGGCGGCAAGAACAACATCTATGGCCGCTCTAGCGATGGCACCGGTCGTATCAATGATTTTGTCGGCATAGGTGACCCAGCCCCAGCAGGCCAGGCACCGGCTCGCTCGCCGTATTATGCCGCGCTGGAGATGCTGCAGCGGAACCGTCCTGCCGAGCCTACCGGCCCGTCAGTGGTCGTGATGGGTTCCGGCAATGACACTAATTCGCGCTACGATCAATTGGCTCGGCAACTAAGTGGTAAGTATGGCGCAAATGGACAAGGTAATCTGGCTAAGCAGTTGGTCGCGCTAGAAGCACAACGCAGCAACGCGCTGGCCTCTGAGCGTGGTAATGATGTGTCGCTGCGCAATGCTAACTTGTCCGCGGAAACGTCGCGCTACAACACAGATCAGCACGTGCAGTCACAGCTTCTGAACAGCATCATGCAGAATGAGGCCGCCAACAAGCGTGCTAACTTATCCGCCGGGATGGACATGCACCGCCTGAACATGGAGAACGCCAAGTACGCAAATGAACGTGAAGAAACTGGGTATAAGCGCCTCGACGACGCTATAAACAAGTTCTACCCTACTATGGATAAAGACGGTAAGCCTGGATACGACACCACCAAACAACAGATGTTGCGCCAGTTTATTGAACAGAATGACCCAGAGTACGCAAAGAAGACCGGCCAGGCTACTACGTACAAGCAGCAGCTCATGGCTATGGACCCCCAAGCGCAGATGGCAGCCCTCCAAGACTGGGCGCGCAAGGCTGATATGCAGGCGTCCCGCAACGCCGCTGGTCGCAGTGTATTTGCTAATGCGCAACAAGGTGCCTCGCAGACGTACACACCTGCTCAAGAAGTGGGCGAAGCTGAAATGAAGGATGTTGTGAATGGTCTACCTGTTGTTGATTATGGTAAAGCAAAACTTCGTGGCATACTCAGCCAAGATGGCGGTCGAGTGATCCGCGACGCCAACGGATTACCTCGCCTGTATAAAGAGGCCGTGTCAGACGCGAACGGCAACATTGACCGCGACAAAGTAGGTATAATTGGCCAAGATCTGAAAGCCGCAAAACGGCTGAAGAATTTCACACAATAGGAAAACTTATGGCAAGCTTACGCGACTTTGAATTGGTACGACCACAACCACAAGAATCACTATCCCCCGAACTCATGAACACAGACAGTCAGTTTGTGAAAGGGTTCAAGGGGGGTATCTATGGCATAACCTCTGGCGACTACGCAAGCCAGGCGTTGAACAATGATGACGACCCAGTGGCGCGTGAGCGAGCGTTAGCGGTGGCACGTGAGGGCGCGCAATATGCCCCACGCGTCGGCCATATTAAAGACATTAAATCGTTGCGTGACGCCGGTGATTTCGCCGCAGGTGCTATAGGCCAAGGTATTGCCAGCATGACGCCGACCTTAGTAGCTGGCGCTTTGTCCGCAGTGCCGGCGGGTCGTTTGGCTCGTATGGGCGGCATGGCCGCTGCAGCAATCCCTGCATACAAACTCGAACATGGCGAGGCCGCACTGGATCAATACCAAGATCCAACGTTGGCCGCCGCACCTTTGGAAGAGCGGCAAAGAGCTGCTCTCGGCAAAGGCGCTGCCAATATGTTCCTCGAATCCGCAGTGCCTGGTGCTATCGGCGCCGGTATTTTGCGCAAGCCTACTCAGTCGTTTGCTGCTGGCTTGGCAAAAACCGCAGCGTTGGAGGGCGCAACTGAGGCGGCGCAGGAATACGTCGGCCATAAGGCTAAGCAGTACTTAGACCCTAGCCGTCAGCTCGACCCACTTGATATCGTAAATGCCGGTGTAGCCGGTGCCTTGACTGGCGGTGCCGTGCATACTGGCACTCACACACCAAGCGCAGTAATTGGCTCGGGTATCGACGCCTTGTCCAACAAGATGCGCGACGCCGCGGCTCCGGCTATCCAGCAAGGCCGCGAGATGTTCGACTCTGCAAAACAGGGCGCTGAGGGCTTGGTGCAAAGCGCTAAGGACAACACGTTCATGGGCAAAGTTGCTGATCTGGGCACTGCCGCTGTGGATCGCATGGGTGGTATTACTGGCAAAGTCAGTGAAGCCACGGGCGACGCCGCATCCACGCTAAATGAAAAAGCTGGCGACGTGATCGACCGCTTAACCGATGCCGTCAAAACCGCACAGAGCCCTACGGAATTTTTCCAAAAAGCATTCGGCACCGCTGAAGAAGATCAGGCCCAGGCAGATTTGTCGCCAACACCTGACGATCAATTGCGTGGCGCTACACCGGAAGAAACCGCCGCTAACATGGAGCGGGATGAGATGCGCCGCAATGTACGCGCACAAGTCCTTGCAGAAAAACTCATGTCTGATCCTGCCACCCCGCAGGAGGTACGTGACCGCATAACCGGCATGGGCCCAGACCCAACGCCCGAAGATCGGGCGTTTATCAACAATACCGTGGTTGGTTTAGCCGCCGGTAAGAAAATGGGCGAGGCTGTCACCAAAGTTGACAACTTCATCCAGCGTATGAAGGTTAAGGCTGAGAAGTCTAGCGAGAAATTCATAGATCGCGCCGCTGCCGGTATTGGCAAAGACAACCGTCAATTTATGGATTCGGTAGACCGTCTGCTCTTCCAGAAAAAACTATTCCAAGCACTGACCCCGGAAGCACAACAAAATCCGGAGGTACGCGCACGCCTGGCCAGCATGTCGGACGCACTCCAGATGTTCATACTGAAAACCGGTGATGCTGACGCGCACACCATGGCCGCACTCGGTGACATGGCCCCGCTGTTCAACAAGGGGGTGGATAGTATTGAGGAAGTAGCCAGCGGAGTGGTAAAAGGTGGTTCCGAAGGTATCCGCAAAGCCGCCCGCAATGCCGTAGCACGTGACGCTTTGTTCTCGGGGCTAGGTGCTAAGCTGCGTGGTATTCAGTCTGCTCAAAACGACGTGCAAATCTCCCCAGGCGACAGCTTCTTGGAAATGTCTTTAGCCAATCCCGACTTGTCCCGCCCATCAATGGTGGCAAAGATAGCTGAAGTAGTTGACCGTTTCCCACTTTATGAGGGTGACAAGCAGAAAGCCGATGCTATTGAAACCGGCCTGGCACATGCTTTTGGAAGCCGGGAGCAGGCACGTCTGGTGCTTGACTATTACAGCAAGAAGAACAAAGAAGTTTACGCCTACGACCCATCCGAAGGTACGGATGCAGACGGGCAGCGTAACGCCAACACGCTGACTGAGCGCGATTCTTTGCCGCGGCCCGCAACAGAATACGTATTCAAGGACAGCAAAAAGCTGCGTCCGTTCTATAGCGAGAACATCACCCAGTTCGATCCTAAAACTGGACGCAGGATACGTGGCCCACGTGAGTCCGACGCATTCATGGCGTCTGCTCCGGACGTCGGCATGTCTCGCGTCCGGTATGATCAATATGCAGCGGAAAAAGGGCTAGACCCGAAAGAGGAGACCACACGTCTGTTGGCGGATATACAGGGGCGTATCGACGAACACCGCAAGCGCCAGGACAAGACAGGTGAAGACCGCTCCGCGCAGATCGCCAAGCTGCAAGAGATGCATACTGTCGTGTCCAACCATGAAAACCCATTGAGCAACTTTGAAGTCTTGACGGCGGATAAGGCCGAAGCGTACGAAGCAGCTACCGACGAAGACCTGAGCGCGTACGGCAAATTGGCCAATGCTAAGAGCGCCGAGGATACCCGCGTGGTGTTCCGGCGTACTGACGGCTCCAAATTAGTCTTGTCCGCAGAAAGCATGTGGAAACACGAGGGTGATAAGCAAGGGTCTGGCCGTGGGGAAGGTGCCCGCCAACGCATGCGCCGTCTGTTCTCCGACGCGGTGGCCAATGTACTCGCGAGAGAGGATATCGCCCGTATCGCTATGACTAATTCCGCCTTGAAAGGCGTAACCCTGCACCAAGCCACCGGCGTAAAACTGCAGCCTGGGATGAGTGCGCTCGACGTCGCAGACTTCAGCCTTACCGAGGGGTCGATCACCCAAAGTCGTGAGAAGTTGAATGAAATAGTAGATCAGTTCGCTGATTTAGTGACCCCAGAGAACGTGCAGGAGTACGTGCATTTTGCAAAGAGCGACGAAGAATTAGCGAGCCAAGAGGGCTTATCAGACGTTGATGAGGCCGCAAAAATTATGGAGAAAGTGGATGACGCAATTACCAAATTGCGCGGTGAGGTAGACTACGGCAAAAAAGCAATGTTGCGCAACCGCGTATTGTCCGGCCAGGATCTAAACGGGGAGGCCCGCGAGGATCACACGCGCATGACTCTTAAACAACGACGCTTGAATGAATTGTATTCGGCGCGTACCGCCATGCGTGAAATAATTACGAATGCAGAGTTTGAGCGCAACGACATGCAGCGCGACGCCATGCCCGGTGGCGAGGATAATGTCAAAGGCACATATCTTGTGAACAAAGCGACCTCTCGCACGCAAGAACCTAGCACTCCGCGCTTAGTGGATGAAACTACGGGCTTGCCAATTCAGCCTAACACACGTCCTGGCAACGAGAACCGTTTCTCTGACGAAGAGGTATATGCCGCACAGCACGCTGAATCCATAGATGAACGCTATGTACGCCAGGCCCGTGAGATTGAAGCTAAACGATTAGCCGAGTTCACGGCGAAAGGCGGGGTGGAGGGCACCCCAGCAAAAAAGCTTGGGAAGTCCTCAAAGATGGGGGCAAGCCGAAACGCTAAGGACTCAATACTAAGTGCTAAGGACAAGCAGAAGATCGTGGAGGATATTGCCCGCCTCCGCGGCGATTCCGTGCGCGTGGCTTTCAGCAATTTCGCACAGCTTGGTGACGCGTCTGGACATTACAACCCGACGACTAAAGTAATCAGTGTGGCCATGGACGCGCTTGACCCTAACGGGGTGGCGTTCCATGAGTCCATCCACGACCTGGTGCATACACTGCAGAAGTCAGCGACTGGCCGCAAAGCCTTGACCAACATGCTAGATGCTGTCAGCACCCTGAAGGTGCAGCAACAACTCCGCTCACTGCTGCAGGGGCACGACGCCGCACTGCGTCAGATCGCCAATGACAAAGAAGAACGCCTGGCATATGCCTTCCAGTTTTGGATGTCTGGCGCTCTGCAGCTTCGCCCTAAGCACCAAGGATTTTTTGACAGACTGGCTGAGTCAATCCAGAAAGTACTCGGCGTGATATCGGACGAGGAGAGCATCGAGAAAGTATTCGAGGCGCTGGATTCTGGCTCACTGAAAGAACCAAGCGTTGCCGCCGAGGTCTTGTCGGCTATCCAGCCACGTATCGAACAAAAGATGGATCAGCTGTTGGGCCCTATCCGCCAATTCGCGCACAAACTGCTGTGGTCAGTTAGCGACCGATTATTGGAGACAGGCATTCCTGAGTTCCAAGAGCTAAGTGCTAAGTACTTCGCCGCGCCGGGCACCCCCGGTGAAGAAAAGATGACGTTCCTACAGTCGCGTGCACAGTCTGCGGGTAAGTGGTCAGCACGCGTGTTCAACCTGCTTGAGCAGTATGACGCGAGTACGCGCCGCGAAGCCTTACAGATGCTGCAGGACTACTCGTATTATGACCAACCGGCACCTGGGCACAATGTCGCGGCACGCGAGTTAGCCACGAAAGTACGCGATCTGCTGCAAGAGTCCTTCCGGTATCAAGTAGAGTCCGGCGTCGGCACCATGAAAATGGTGGATCAGGGGGACGGCAGCAAAGAGCTGGAGGTCGTACCAATACAGTACACGCCGGAATACTTCCCTCGCGTGTGGGATCGTCAGTACATCAACGAGAACCGCCAGGCTTTCGTCGATCTGCTGACCCCGCACATTGGTAAAGAACAGGCATACAAGACCGCGGACGCCATCGTCAACAGCCATGACGGTGGGCTGGAGCTCGTCGATAACCGGATGTCAATTGGCTACACGCCTTTTGCTGCACACGTCAATGACCGCCGGTTCACATTCATCAATAAGGACAACGCAGCGGAGTTTGCGAAGTTTCAAGAGAAAGACTTGCCCCGCATCCTGTCGAACTACGTCCTTAGAGCTTCGCACCGAGCAGAACATGCTCGGTTCTTCGGCGGCGCTGGCGAGATAATTGAGAACTTAATACAAAGGGCTAAGGAACGAGGCGCTTCTCAGGAAGAACTCCAGTTGGCCCGCGACGCGGTGGCCGCCATGGACGGTACTATGGGCGCAGATCTGAATCCTAAGTTCCGTGAGCTTGTCGGCAACATCATTGCCTACGAGAACATCGTGCTTCTGCCAATGTCGTTGTTCTCTAACCTGGCTGATTCCGTAGGCATTGCGGTACGCTCCAATGATTTCCGTAATGCGTTCAAAGCGCTGAAATACGGCCTCCAAGGTATTGTTGATGACATACGGGGTAAGAGTGACGACTACCGCATGCAGTTCGCCAAAGACCTGGGCATCATCGGTTCTAATGGCTTGTTGGAGTCCATGGGCGGGGTGTATAATGGCATGTATATGGGCAAAACTGCCCAGAACCTGAGTGATAAATTTTTCAAGCTCAACGGCATGGAGTCGTGGAACCGACGTATGCGTGCATATGCCGCCGAGACTGGGGTGCGTTTCATTCGCGACAACATAAGCAACGACAGGTATATGGCTGAATTGGGGCTGGAGAATACCCCAATCCTAATAAATCAATTCGGTGAGTTAGCACTTAGCGCTCAGGACTTCGCAGACGCAGGTTACTCCCCCAAACAAGCGGAAGAATATGAACGGAATATGCATGCGGCGATATTCAAATTCGTGGATACAGCTGTCCTACGCCCAAATGCGGCACACCGCCCTATATGGGGTAGTGACCCGCGCTTCCAATTGGTGTTCCACTTAAAGCAATTTACTTACAGCTTCCAGAACATCATTCTGAAACGGGTTAAGTCCGAAGCAATGAACGGCAATTACACGCCCGCGCACATGATGATGTGGTATGTACCGTTCATGATGGCCTCAGATTTAGCCAAAGCCGCGGTAACAGGCAAATTGGGGAATAAGGACGCGTACACACTAATTTGGGACTCGGTAGCTAGGAGCGGAGTGCTAGGTACTCACGCATTTGGCGAGGATGCACTACAGGACGTGAATAAAGGCAACATGGTTGGGTACTCGTTTGCGGGCCCCGCGTTTAGCCACCTTACACAGTTCATGCAGACTTTGACAGGACGGGAGAGCCCAGAGATGCTCGCTGAGCGGTCTATCCCATTGATGAAACAAATAGGAGGATAACATGATTGGTTTTCCAGTCTTAACTTCGGCAGACTCCGATCTACTACCGATAGCTAACGGCACCTTCACCCCCCACGACTCGGTGCGAGCACTGGTACAACAGCAGGCGATGTGGTGACCGTAGACTTCGTGGATTATAGTGGCGTCCGAACCCGATAAATCAGGAGCGTTTTTGTGGTAAGAGCCGTTTATCCATTTCACAAGGTTTTTCCTTCCGAGTAACCTACTTTTGGCCACCCACGGCCTCGAACCTGTAAAACTAAACGGATTATAGGGGGGCCCTCCTAATCTAGTTAGGAAAAGAAAAACCCCGAAAGCTCGGGGTTTTTTATTTAGTACGGCAAAGCATCACGCGTGCTATAAAAAGACGGACATTATTGGGCAATGCCCGACGCGTAAAGGATTTGGCGGTATGGGTGGCAGTTCGTATATTAAAACTCCACTGCCGAGTAAGTCAAAGGGAACCGCGGGCCACGGGCACATATACGAGATGCTTCAATGGGGATATCAAACCCGCCCTGCTCGACCTAAGTCCAGCTAGTAGTATTATATTCAATGTAAGTCTTAAAAGCTATAGACTCTAAGAAACGGGTCGTCAGGTAACGCATGGCTGAATATTATGACCTGACGGTTAGTTGAGTTAAGCATACTTCCTCCGGTTAAATAGGTGGGCGCGCTCAGTAGTATTAGCGCCCGACTTACAGCAGCGGCGGGCACGTTTGGCGGCTAAATATCCTTGCATAAGCACCTCAATGTTTTAAATATGCTACGTTCTTAACGCCCGGGTCCCAGCACTTACGACAGTCTAAACACTTACCATCTTGCTTAGGGGCTTCGCAATTCGATTGCTCAGCACTTAGCACTACGGACGACGTGAGAAACGCTTGGTTTGTGTATTCCTCGCCTATCATGGCGGCGGAAACACGAACTATCAGATTGCTTGGGAACGATCGGTTAAGGACTAAGTACTGAGAGATAAGCGCCTTCTCCCGAGTAGGGAGCCAAAATGTTACACCTGGGCAGGCTTTGGCTACAGCAACAATTTTGTTCAGGTGTTTCATGTCCTGTATATCGCCGCTGTCATGCCAGCGAAAGTACGGGACTTTGCTACGACTGATGCTGTACACCATCGCTTCTACCCAAGCTGGATTACTCAAAGCGGCCAATCGTCTGTATAAAGCATCCTGCACGTTCTTGAACATGTATCGGCCCTTCAATGCGTAACACTTACTGCAGGTTGAGCCAGGCACCGAACGTAATTTGCCGCCTACTTTACACTCTTTGGCAGGGAGCCCGTAGGCAAACCCTGGCATTTTGGACGGCTTGCTCAGCCCTCCGTGAATACTTTTGGCCGTTTTTTCATCCATTTAATTACCCGATTGTGGTTAAGATAGATACAAGTGCCGTGAGGGTCACATATAAGCACTTTACTATGATATGAATTGCGTTAATAAATCCAAGCATGTCTTGCACTCCTGTCCAGTTTGTCCAACTATCCAGGAGGCGACTTGTGAGGGAGTTAGTGGCGTACCGTGGACAGATGGAGAGTTCCATTCGAGGTCCCTAAATATTAGCGCTCCGTCTGGAGCTCCTAAGATAACAGCCACGTTCCTACCTTCACCGTAGCGGTTATTTAGCCATTCCCGCTGCCGGGCGCTAAGATCTAAGGACAAAGCTTTTTTCTTTGTCAACGGTACACTTTGATACTTATACTCTACCCACAAGTCACCTTTTACCCCGCTGTAAAATACATCGGGAGTGCCAGAATGATACGGGTTGTTGTTCTTCTCATAGTACGGGGCCGAAGCCCCGAACTTGTTGTGAACAGCGCGTATAAAGGTATTTTCTGGTTTAACGGCCACAATATTTACCTACTGTTGCGGACAGTTCAGCCAGTGTTTGGTTATTGAGTATGACGATGTCGTTCACACCCACCTCCAGGCCACGTTCAGACTTGTGCGGAGCCACCACCTCTGCGTCAGGTCGAACAACGTGGATTATTTTTCCGCCGAGGGCTCGTATGCGAGCAGCTTCTTCCTCGAATCGGACATCGGTTACTATCATGCCCAGGCCGGCCTGTGAATAACGGAGCAGCATAAAGTTGATCCAGATATCCGGCGTGATTGTTTCACGCCCCCACTCGGTACCGAGTGTCTGCATAAGCCGCCTGGGCGAAGCATTGAAGGCCGGAATCTCATCTTCTTTCCGGTCTTGCCAATAGGGGTCATTAAGGTCGATCCCGATGGCAGCCAACATGGCCCGTATAGGGTCAGCAAGCGCGTAAAGGTATTTGCCGGGCAACATCTGGCACATCATGTTGCCGACAGTATCTTTACCAGCGCGTGCTCTCCCATGAAGGCCGATAATGGGTACGTCAATCAGGTTCATCGTATTCCTCCATAAGATTAGCGAGTTCAACTGCGTGCCTAGTGCGAAGCTCTAAGAGCTCCGCTGCTTGGCGCACCTGTAATGCCTCCATCCGCTCTCTGAGATCAGCGGTCTTGCTCTCTGTCTCAAAAGTTAGAATGACGCTAGGTGCGCGGCTCATCGATTGGCCTTGGCTTTGTGTTTGGAAGTGTCAGGCTCAACGAAGATACGTTGGGACGCTTCGTTCTTCAGGCCATAGAAGACCTGAAATTCTTCACCTTCCAAATGACGCACAAAGTGGAACTGCGGATACGCATAAGTTTTTGTGCCATCCAGGGTGATGGAAGTGACACACGCCGCTGGAATAGTTAAGTGCTTAGTTTGCAGCTCACGGATGTACTTGTCGAAATCACGGGTAGCCGAAGGCGGTACAGATACTAGCCAGACCGGAGGCACGTCGCTGTCGCCATCAGTTGCGATCGGCGCAACGGCTAAAACACGAGTGTTTTTGCAAGCCTTACCGTTGCCATCTGAACCAAATTGATTTTTTGGGCAGCGATCGCAAGAATCAAACTGCCGTACTGGTGCTTCGGCGGCAGGCAGCATCAGCGCTGGTTCATATCCAATCGAATAGCACGTTGGTGGCTGAATATTATCCCGATTAAAACGACCTTCGTAAAACAAATTGTGTGTACAAAAATCAAGAATGACACAAGTCAATCGCTCGGTGTCAGTGTTGTCAGGCAAGGTCATGCTGGAAGACCCTTTGAAGCGCACCTTATCGCCGGAGGGGGCTGATAAACGCTTGGCCATTTCGGCCATTTGAGCTTCAATGAGGGCGCGGTGATCTACGATTGTCATATTTATTTCCTTTATTAAAGTGTACGCATAGATAATTTAGTTTTGACGAATTTTTCAATGCCTGGGATGTTACCTCCTTGTTCTAAATAATCACGGAACGCTTGCACAGATACACGACGCTCCAACAAATGGATGTTACCAGTGGACAAAATCCATCCATAAACCTGGTCCCAGTCCACAACACTAGGTACTGAGGGCCGAGAGATTGCCACAGCGGCATTTTCAGAGGCGGACCGAGTTACCCCCTGAGCCTCCATCGCCTCGATAATAGCCGCTTCCAGACGAGCAACCTCGTCTTTGATTGCATTGAGCTTATCATTTTGTTGAGCATGGCGCTTTTTGGTCTTTTGTAATTGATCGATTAACACACCTATTTGGTCCATTTTTCATCCTCTGCAGTTAGGGCAATCGACGCGATGTTCGGCATACCCATTTTTTTGATAAACAAAGCCTTTACCTTCGCAAACAACGCAAGGTAAGGCTCGAAGTAGAGCGCGGTATTCCTTTTGGAGTTTCGCAAACTCTGCGGTATCACCACCCTTGTCAGGATGGTGCTTAGATGCCAGGCGCTTGTATTGCTCCTGAATATCTTCTTTGGTGTGGTTTAGCGGTAGTTTGAAGAACATATTATTTAGAATAACATGTGTCGTAACCACCTTCGGCGGCGAGTGGGAGATCGGGTGCCCAATCTGGAGGAGTAGACATAATTTCTATCATCACATTGAGCGCCTGATCAGCATCGGCTTCAGGGGCAACAATCACAATTTCATCGTGGGTGGAAGTAACTATTCTATACCCGGCGTCCTGAACCCGCAACATCTGCTCAGCAATAATGCAACGTGCCAAAGCCTGCACTACGTTCTCGGTCAAAAGGCCGCCGTATATTTTCGTGGCATTCTTGAGCCCGAGATACATGTACGACCCGCTGCCGCCGTTATCCACACAACAAATGCCTGGATAATGAAGAGCCACGCCGTTAGGCAAAACAATATGGCCAAGATCGTATTTAAGCGGCCCATACTCACCGGCGGTGCCCAATACCATACACTGGATAATGTTCTCCATCTTGCGCCAGAGCGCGGGGATCTTATTGTTCACACTACGGTAAGTGTTGACCAGATTGGTAGTTTCTGCAAGCGTTAAGAATACAGGCGGGCCCCCACGACCTTCCTCAAGGCCCATCTTTAACTTAACGGCGCCCATACCAAAGCCTAGCCCGAGGACACAAGTTTTGCCAATGTAACCCTCGAGCTCGTCTGGCTTGAACTTCTGCCCATCTGGACCGATCTCAGTACGTTTGCGGTCGATCGGGCGCCCAAACGCAATCGATGCGAACTCACTATACACGTCGCGCTTCTCACGGAACGCCTGAACTAAGTCTTCTTGCCCGGCCAGCCACGCTAGAACACGAGCTTCGATCTGCGCGGAGTCCGATACTACGATGACATGCCCGGGCGGGGCCAAAATGGATCGCCGAAGCTTACCGCCGCGCATCAGATTCTGCAGATTCATCTTATTGCCGCCGCTCCAACGATGCGTATGGGCCCCTGAGTAGTTGAGGTACACCGGCAGCTTTGCACCGTTTTCGCCAGCGCGTAGAAAACGAATTGCCCGAGTCTCATTGATTGTGCTCTTAACCGCTAAACGAGCGGCGACCAAATTGCGCACTGTAGGATCAGGATGATTCTCCAGGTCTTGGAACGCCAGATCTGTTTTGGCAAATGCGTAAGCAGGTTTGCCAGTACGGATCGAGATCTTAGTAGGTGGCACTACGTTATTCGCTCTTAGTAAATCTGCGAATTTGTCGTTGGACATCAAGTCATCTGCGGATACCCCGGCGGTAGTCACCAGCGCAAGTTTAGAGGCCACTTCTTCGTCAAGAACTTCTTGCACCAATTTTTCATCGATACCTAATACCGGATCTGCGAACATACGAATTGTGGCATCCATGAGCCGTAACTCAGAATCTGGAACATACGGCTTCATCAGTTCAAATGCCCTGCGCGTGTCCGTGGCGTCGTCCTTAGCGTATTCACCGAGGTTAAAGAACTCTTCCTCGGTGAGATCCACCTTGCCTTTTGTATCAGTGAGCGAAGCTTTTTTGACCTTACCACTAAGTCCTAAGCGCTTAGCCACATCGTTCAAATTATGCAGTACGCTGTGACCAAAGGCTACGCGGGACATGGACATGGTATCTAAGTAGAACCCGGCTACGTACCCGTATCGTTGGCTAAGGATGAACCCGTCGAATGCCGTGTGATGGCCTAATAGTGCAGTATTAGGCCAGTCAACCGTTTTGAAAAACTCGACTAACTGGTCGTGCGAAAGCCATTGCACCGTTTGTTGACCCATAATCGAACCACCATGAACCTTGAACCGAGGGTCACGGACATACTCTGATGTATTAAGTTCCTTGCCGCTAAGTGTGAAATCGGAGGCATAGTAAGTCTCGAAGTCCAGAGTAAGTATGTTGTAAGTGCGCCCATTAATCGTTAGCATCGACTACCTTCCAAATGCTTACTGTAGGTTGATGGGAGTTAGCGCTAGGGATTCCGCGCCCAATTCGGAGCAGATTATGGCGCTTAACCATGCGACGTAAAGCAGCACCCCAATGGCCTGGGTTAATGGGCTCATATAACCCCTGCTTACGCATGAACGTAGCGACCGCGGAGCCGTCGAAAGTTTTGTTTTCCGAAATGAAAGCTTTAAAAAAAGTTTCATAGGCATCTTCCCAACGTTTCTGCTTGTTGATTTCGGCTAATGTAGCTGCTTTTTTCATATAACGTCCTTTAATAATTTGAAGCTTTCCTGCAAAAAGTCCAAGACCGACATCTGTTTGGCGTTCTTAGCCATGAGTTTTACAACAGCCTGCTCTTCTATCGTATCTTTGGCAACGACGACGATAGTTTCGGTTTTTTGGGTTTGCCCGGCGCGGTATATGCGGCGGTTACCTTGCAACCAAAATTCTAAGTTCAAAGTGGGTGACGCCCAAATGGTCGTAGTCCCACGTGTCAAAGTGAGGCCATGCGCCGTAGATTGTGGGTGCGCCAACAGAACCTGATACTGCCCGTTCTGGTACGCCTCGACAATGAGGTTACGCATGTTGTCTGGCGTAGTGCCATCAATATAAGCATAAGTAATCCCAGCACTCTCAAATTCGGCGATAAGGTTATCCCGTTGGTGCTGCCAGAGGAAGAAGACAATGCTGTGGGCGCGCTCCTCGACCAACTGACGGATAAGCTCATAACGCTCTTTGTTGATATTCTTGTACTCGGAGTCAGTATAGACGGCACCAGAGGCTATCTGCAGCAGCTTGGTTGCTACTACTGAGGCTTGCTGCGCAGAGATAAGATCGCCAGACACAACGGTCATAGCGTGTTTCTGCATTTGAGTGTATGCTTTACGCTGTACAGGCGGCATTGTATATGGTACCTGGTACTCAAAATTAGCTGGGACGTCGAGACACTCCTCAAACTTGTGGCGCACAACAATTTCTTCGATAAGGCCAGATACGACGTCATGAATGCCCTCCTTGTCTACCCAATTCAACATGTTCGGGCTCGCTCCGACCTGCTTACTCACTTGGGTTTCATTACGAAAACGCACAAACGAAGTACCTAAGTGCGCGCCGTCATCAATGATATTGACGATATTCCAAATGTTGGTGATGCCGTTACTGATCGGGGTGCCCGTGAGGCCGTAACGATACTTGAAATGCTTCTTTATTTTTCCGATAGCCTTCGATCGATCAGACGTACGGTGCTTGAACATCGAGATCTCGTCGATGACCAGCGTATGGAACTGTTTAAAAAAACTTGGCCTCTGGGCGGCAAGCCATTTCGCCGCGTCGGTGTTTGTAACATAAACGTCTGCCTTTGCTTCAAATGCCTCTTTTCGATTGGCCGCGGTGGCCACGGATACGAGTAAATGCGGAGCAAATTTTTCAAAGTCCGCTTTCCATGCGGGGACTAATAACGATTTCGGCGCGATGATGAGTACTTTGCCCGGCTCGCGCTTCAAGCGATCGGCAATGACTTCGATTTGGACACGAGTTTTGCCGGTCCCAGGATCAGAAAAATCTAAAACCCGGGGGTTGGCCTTCATGAACCGCTTAGAAACTTTTTGGTGTTCGAAAAGTGGTGGGATCACAACGAGTATCCTTCTGTGCAATGTTTTGTACCGCCTGGGCCATATGGGCACCATTTGCAGGTTACAGGATTAGGGTTAGGGGGAAACTCTTCGCAATTGAGCATAGCATCAATGCGCTGGTTTAGGTTGGGGAAAAACCGCATCCCAGATTCACGAGTATGAACCTTTTTGGTTATCTCATTTTTATCCAGGTACCAAAATTCAACGGTCACCGACTGCAATTCAGGATAGCGCAGGAACGCCGCAAGTTGATAGACGTTCCCCTGCATCGCATGCTTAACTTCGTTACCATGCTTCTTGCCGGTTTTGAAATCGATCACTACGCCATTAGTGGGGCTAAGGTGCACAAATGAGTCCAGCTTTACCAGACCCGCAGCATTTGCCTTATCTACTACGTTCCAGTCCCTGTCAAAGCACCAGTTCTGCTCAATGCTCACTTTCCCCTGCTTGGTAAGTTCACGCAGCTTTATGAACTCCGCAGAAAAATGGGCCAGCGGGGCGGCTAGTTCCACGGCGCCCTTCAAGTATTGTTCTGCGGAATTATGTATCTTAATCCCACGGTCTGAGGCCGTAGAACCAGGTGCTGAGTGCTGAGGGATACGGGCTACCAGGCGTAGAAAAGCCTGAAATTTACATTTTTCAAACGTGGTCAACGCAGTGTAAGACCACATAGCGATTTTATTCATAGCGGATAACCTTAAATAACAGGCGTAAAACGTCAGCGTAACGGGAGAAAACACCATCTACTAAGTGCAAAGCTTCGGCTTCGTTATTAATAGGATAATAGCTTTGCGCAAATAAGGATGCGACCCCGTATAACGAACGTTCACAGCCGGGTTGGTACGTATCAAAAATAAACCCAGGGAAAGTATTTTTAATAGTCTCTGAGTCATAGTCTGCGTGTACTGTGGAGATATCGACAGAGCGTAATCCGTCTAACTTGATATCTGCTTTTGCGCAACTTGCGCGGTACAAATTATTGAGCTCATAAGTTCTCTGGCCATTAAAAGTACCCAGAGCCGCAGCGCCGCGAAAATCATCCCGTACGTCCCGCATAAACTTTAGGTATCGCTTGCGGGCTTCTTTATCTACTATTTGTTTGCGGGTAGGGTACAGCGCCCGGGCTTCCATTGTCTGCAAATTCATAAGCACACCGCCGCCTGTTGATATCGATTTACCAGCAACGCTTACTAAAGTGCCTAGTTCTAATTTAGACGATATTGTAGTTTGTCCTTTTATCAAAAAAAGGTGCTTTAGTAATTCTGGTATTGGGTCAATTGATGACAAATAAATTTCGGCGGTATTGTCAGAAAAAACTTTTGCAATAGTAATAGCGGTTGTGCACTCAGAAATGGTAAGTCCCCGGGCTTTACTATTTCCGTGAATAACTTCGTATGTATTCTGTCTCGGAACATAAACAACTAAAAGTGTGCCGTCAGGCTGTCTATCTACGCGCACTCGACGCCGTTCTAAAAAAAGCATCATTGCGCACGACATATTGGCCAAGCTGTCATATGTATAGACGCCATTTGTATCGACGTTAAATAATTCTACGGAATAAGGGCCGTATGCTCTAATTTTATTTTCTTCGGAAATACTGGGAAACTGATCATACAATTTGTTTTTAAAACTCGAATAATCCATTCCATCGGGGATTTGTAAAAAAACATGTCCGCTTCCATCAAAAAGAGAAGCAGAATTATACCCAGCGGCTAGCAATTCCTTAGCAGAAATCATATCAATTTTTCCTTTATTTCATTGTTGGCTTTGTTTAAAAATTCGTCTGTTAGGACCCAGGGGACTTCAAACCCACGGACGGTGCGATCTTTTACCCAGAGAGGGATAAAGTGAATATTGTAGTGCCGCATTTGCGCCGTAAATTTATTAGGCGACTCGGGTAAATTATCAACTAAATACCCCACCAAAATATGAATCTCATCTCGCGACAGCCGAGTGCGCTTGGTCTGGACAATATCAATAAGCAAATTCCGGAACGCTTGTAATTTCGCCGCCGTAGCGGTGTTTACGATCGTTTTGGAGCTACTTGGTAACTGGTCCCATAGAAACTCCATGTCGCCAGAAATAATCGCGTCTGTGGCCTCCTGAATGCTTGTACGACCGGTATCTATCATCTGGCGCTTAACCTCATTATCTAATGCGGCACGGGCCAGGGATCTGTCTGCAGGATAGTTCATGAGGAATGAGTAAAAATCATACAGCTCCTTTTCAATGACATCTATTTCAGCGGCGGTTATCTTCAGTTTGTCACGCTGATAAATACCCACGTTAAAACGCCGGTCCCCAGGCTCTATCAAAAGTCCCGCAGAATGATTGGATGCAAAAATAAAAGACGCGTAGTTTGGCACCGAATAAGCATCGTTATACATGCGGCGAACGGAAATAGTTGGCTCAGCAATAAGGTTCTTGAGCTTAGCAGTGATACGCCGAGCCGTTGCCCCCACATTGGAGTCGATATCCATTTCGTCGATAAAGACAACCAGGCGGTTCTCCATAAAATCGGTGAACTGGTTGTCGAGCTGGTCCATGCGCCGGGCTTCTACGTTCGTAGTGCCAAGTAACGGCGTTAAAATACTGTGAATCAATAAGCCTTTACCGGTCCCATGGACCCCATGTAGAACCCATGCCGTGCCAGTCATAGTACGGAATTGAATTATGCAAGCCAGCCAATTCAAAAAACGTGAATAGGCTTCCGGATTATTACCCAGAGCATGGTCGATTATTTTATTTATCGTCGGCGGAACCGAAGTAATCGCCGGGTCATGTGAAACACCCATGTACTTCGACGGCTTAAACAAGTTGACTACACGATTATCTGGGTCAACTATCTTGGGCTCCAATGGTAAATACTCCCGAGTCCAATCCGGCACAAATTTCGGTGGGGTCAGGTTCTGATTCAAAAGAAAGTCCCGCAGTTGCGTTACGTTCTTTGCCCGGTTGAGCTCTAATTTGCCGTCGCGGAAAAAGCCGTTGTAATACTCCGAAGTACGTGGATCACGAAAGGCTAAAACAATTTCTTCTTGGCTTGCTGAGCCATTTAAAATGGCCGCAGTGCGACGCTCACGTTCGGCCTCTATTTGCCCCCAGTACTCAGGTAAAAGATCCTTGGTGCGATAAGTAGGCTCTCCCTTGAAGTTGTAGATGTACGTAGGGTTATCTTCGGGGTGGTAATAACCCCAGCTATCGCCGCCATTCAGATTGAAGTACACAAAACCACGTTCCTGCTTCTGCGCAGTAATCGTCGCCTGTTCTGGGTTCGCCATATATTGCACTTCGCCAGCATAAACTAAGCGCGAAGTACGGGGTAATTTGGGTAGCCCCTCTTTTGTACGCAAAATCTCGATGTTAGACGCAATGAGTTCTTGCAGGCGGGCTTCCGTAGATGTGGTTATTCGGGAAATGGCGATGCGATCCTGAGCCAAATGGCGTAATGTACATCGACATCCAATATACGGGTCTGGAAGATTGACGAACGTCGGAACAGCGACGTAGAGTAGTTTGTCATTTTGGCAGGTGGTTACGTCTAGGGGCCAGCGCAGCGCCATATTAGTTTTGGTGAGCTCGAGCTGGGTTTGTAAAATTCGGGTGGTAAGGTTCAGGCTATACAGCCAATTTTTCAAGGTGGCCGGATTCATTGGCGCGTCCAACAACATGAAGATATGGCAACGCAAACCTTTATAATCCTCCACACCCATAGAAGACGACCATTGCAGAATATAGCTGGTGTCACCCAGGCCAATATCCTCTAAAAAAGAGTCCACTGTATCGTAGCCGGTAACCCCGTCCAAATCTAAGCAGATCCACTGTGTCGGAGCATTAGGATCTGTGGAATTAGCGCGAGATTCTGAGTGCAAAGGGCGAGTGAGGGTCCCTTTTAGTAAGCATGCGTTTTTTGAATCCGCAGCGGCGGAAATTAGAGCAAACAAGTCCTCGATGGACTCGATCTCGTGCTCTAATGAAGACACTTCATAGACAAACGGGTAACTTTCTTTCTTGATTGTACCGTCGGGCAACTTAGTGTACGTTTTGACGATGGGCCGGGCCCCGACAAGAGTTGTGACTTTCATAAATACCCAGAGTAAAAGTAAAAGTAAAAAAGCAGATTATATCTAAACCCGGCGGCCCAAAAAAATGATTTCCACGAAGGATAAGAAAATTTTCTAGAGAATTTTTTCCAGAAATTTGTAAAGATAGAAATGTAGAATCTCTTAGAAAATCGTCTTCTCGAGCGGAATACAACATGTTTAACATTTTTATATTTCCCCTCCTTGTTCTACATACTTTTCCATAACCTTTAGATATTTTTTGTATTCTTCTCTATATCTAGCAAGTTCATTAGCGTAGGCGGTTAGGGCAGTTTCGTACCCTCGATTATCAAACAGTTCATATCGAATACAAATCGTCCCATAATAAGTAGCTATAATGTGAGTGTCTTGTACGGGGATCTTCTGCAAGCGTGAAATTAATTCAGCAACAGTTCCGTCAGTATCTATGTGCTCCTCTTTGATATGTTGGAAATCTTTTTTATTTACAGGCTTTGGTTTTTTAGGTGGGCGTGGTTTGTTCATAATTTTTTCCGGGTTAAAACTAAATATTTGTGCATTCTGACTCGAACTAAAAAATGAATACGGTCTGCCTTGAAATCATTAATCGAGTATAAAAAATCAATGCAAATTGCGTGCCGACTAAACGTATTCGTTGAGTTTGGGACAGAGCGGTACTGTTGTATATAGTGAGTTAATCATGAACGAGCAAAAGTCCTCCCTCTTTTAGCATGGTAGGTCCATACAGGAGAGTCCTGCTCCGTTGAATTGACAAAATAGCGTACTTGAACGATCGACCTGCGAGCCCAAATAACATACATATTGATAATTTTGTTGGTTTTGTTCAGCATTTGTTTTGAAAAAATCTAAGCCTATCTTGTATTTTAATTAATATAGGGGGCGTATAATTCAGAGAATTTGCATAAGAACGGAAAGCTTTTCGAATAACTTGCCGAGAAGCAGAATAAGACGCGTGTTTAAAAAGCGGCCGATTGATCATCATTTAAAAGAATACTCCATATCGTTGGCGCATCCTGCTTACTATGTTATTTGTATCTGCAAAAAGCATACGTTGTATGTAAGCAGTGAAAACAGATTCCCGAGGGCGTTTCCGAAACTCTGGCGGGGGGATCACTTGATTTATCATAGACAAAACGTGAAACAACGACGGCGGGGTTCGTAAAAAGCAGAATGCAAAACTAGGATATCTCTTATCTTTTTAATTTGATTTGTAAGAGCAACTCGACATTTAAAATTACGAGTCCCAAAGAAATAACCAGGCGTATTTATCATCGGTACTCCGAAAAAAGATATGTCCTAACATTGCACGCCCTATATACGGAGCGGGAATATTGCCAAGCATTCAATTTGCGGCTGATGTTGAGTAGAACTTGTCGATCTTTCTTACGCTGCCCGGAAAAATCAATATAGTTGCCTGGCTGGTTTATCATTGTTTTTCAATAGTTTGGCGCACTTCTTCGAGCATCTTCCTTGCTTTTGCTTCATCAAGTAGATCAAATAATTCAAGAAATTCTTCTCTTTCCCCCCTGTCTACTCGAAATTTTATAGTTGCTCGAGAGCTGCCGAGATCTGCCATAAACTGCCATTCATATTCTTCAGTATCGGGATCATATTCCCAAAATACTAAAACTTGGGTATCGTCAATTATGAATGTTTTTGCAAAAATAGTCATATTTTTCACCTATTCTATGTTTTCCAAACGCAGCGGCTAAGTGCTGAGTACCAAGTTTGTTTTTCAATTAAAGATGGCTGAAATTTAATACGGAAACGATTAATCCCGGGGGTGAGCTCTTCGCTGGTAGCGCCTTCTAATAAATTTTGGGCAATCATTGCTTTACAACGGGACACTACGGCACGGTCGGTCATTTTAATTTCGTGTACCCGGCGCAGAATGTCATTTATTTCTGATCCAGTAAGACCTCGGGGCAAATTCAGTAAAATGGAATAAATCAAACGTTCGATATCAGTATTCATAAAAGTACCGCTCTGAAATGTCTACGCCAATCAACAGGATGTAGACAAATCTTCCTGCTTCACAGAGGCTGGTTTCGTCGCGGTGTTGCCACCACGGCCAGAGCCGTCCTCTCCACAGGCTGTCACGGTCGAGCTGACCGCCTTGTTCTTCAAATTGATGGCGGCGTTCAAGTCGCGATCCATCACGTTTCCGCAGTCGCACACCATTACACGGTTGTTCAGTTTCATTTCGTGGATTTCGCCGCACGCCGAGCATGTTTTGCTGCTAGGATAGAAACGATCCACGATAAAAACTGACGCGCCAGTCATGGCAGCTTTGTATTCAAGCTGGCGACGGAACTCACCGAAACCAGCATCGGACACACTACGGGCTAGGTAGCGGTTGCGCACCATACCTTTCACGTTTAAGTCCTCAATGGCGATGGTGTCGAACTCAGTTGCAAGCCGATGGGTCAGTTTGTGCAAGGCATCTATACGAATGTCTGCGATACGCTTGTGCAACTTTGCCAGCTTGGTTTTTGCTTTGGCTCTGTTGCTACTGCCATTTTTCTTGCGACTAAGACTACGGGATAAACGCACCAAGCGGCTGTGCAAGGCGCGGTGGGGTTTAAGCGGTGAAAGTACTTCACCAGTGCTCAATACCGCCAGATTCTTGAGACCCAGATCAACACCAACGGTGCCGCCACCAAGAGGGCCAGACATTATGTCGGCGGTGTCCACCAGCAGGGTGACATACCAGCCATCAGCCTGCTTGCTGACGGTGGCAGACAGGGTGCGACCAGTGAAGCGCAACGCCTCGCGCATTTTGACTGCGCCGCAGCGTGGTAGTTTGATCGTTTTTCCAATGCACTCGACAGCGTGGCTGTTGGCATCTGCTGGGCCATTGTCGGCACGAAAGCTGTCGTGCTGGCCCTTGCGCTTGAACTTCGGATAACCAGGCTTACCACCTTGTTTGACGCGGCGAAAAAAGTTTTGAAACGCGGTTCCGACGTTCTTAATGGCTTGCTGAGGTGCACACTTAGTTACTTCGGCCATCCAGGGGAACTTGGTGGCCTTGATGCTGTTCAGCTTCTTGCGCAACGCTGCCTCGCTCGGTTTTCCACCAGCCTTATATTCTTTCTCCCACTCAGCTAGCGCCCAATTGAACGCGAAACGCGCAGTTCCACAAGCACGAGCAAAGTATTGCTCTTGCGCCTTGGAGGGTTGCAGTTTTATTTTGTGGGCGCGGTGCATGTTGCATCCTTCAAGGTGTCCATCAATTGCTTGTTCTTTTTACTACGGCTGCCGTACAGACGTGCGCTAAATATAGTGATGATCTCCAACACATCCTTGGCCAAGTCTTCCTCAAATGAAGGTTGTTCGCCTTTGTGGATGATGACGATCTCGATTTGCTGCATCTCGCACAGGGCAAACACAAGTTCACTTCCGAAACGCAGTAGACGATCCTTGTGCGTTATAACCAGACGGCGCATCTGTTTGCGCAAAATCATCTCTAGCAGCTCGTGCAAGCCTTTCTTGCGGTAGTTCATACCGGAGCCAAGGTCTTTGATGACCTGTGATCGCCAGCCTTTTGCTGCGCAGTAAGCCTCAAGCATCGCGTGTTGGCGCTCAAGATCAGCTTTTTGGTCATGACTTGAAACACGGGCGTAGCAAACCGTTGGCGCGTCGGCATCCCCGAGCCCTTGTAGCTGATTGGCGTCGTAGTATCGCGTGCCGCCTGCCGTCTTGCGGGCGGGCAGCAGCTCTCCGGTGGATTCCCACTTGCGAAGCGTGCTCACTGCAACGCCAAGCATCGCAGCGGCATCGCCAATTTTGACCAATCGTTTTTCCATAGGGGCAGATTGTAGCAGAGTTTTTTAGATTTGTGTCAACTGCCCCAAGCCCCCGTCGCCGGAGGCCCACCAGGTTAATGGAGTGCGCGGTTTACGGCAGGAGCGATGATTTCTTCAGATTCGTCGTTGTCGTTGTCTTTTTGTTTGGTAGCAATCAAATTATGTTCAACTAAATGGCTGATCATTGAGTACACGCTGGAATCCATTTGGCTTATTTGATGCAGGAGCTGAGACAACAGACGGAGTTGTTGTATTTCTTGGTCTTCACAAGACTTGACTAAGGATATAATAGTCTGACTAAGTAAAAATACCAGATCGCGGCTATACGCATCTACACACAAAAAAGTGCGATCGCCGTCTTCGGTATCTTTGGTTTTGTCTTTGTCAATAAATGCAATGATCACCGGGGCGTCGGGATGGGCATTACGTAATTGTTCAATAACTTCTTCGCGGGTTGAGGGGACCATATTTTTCCTTAAATAGAATAAAGAGTAGGGAATTAAACCCTACTCCAGGGTTACACTTCTAAAACTAAGTGCTCACCGAAAGGTGGTACTACGTTATGGTTATTGATACACCATAATGTCGGGAACTGGGGCTCGGCGGGGAAATCGCCATAGCCGTCTGTTAAGTACACAAAGGCATTGGGTACAACATTGTTGGTTTCCAGCCATTTAAATGGAGGGGTGAATGAAGTACCGCCGCCACCGTGCAACTTGAAAATGAGCTCATCGTTAGGGCCAAACTCATCTACTTTGTTGATCGCGGCATCGCAATAAATTACGAGCAGTCGGCGTGGTTTGACCACTGAATGGATAAAAGCGATTTCCGAGCCAAATTCATCCAGTTCCTTTTGTCCAATGGACCCGGAGGTATCTATCGTGCAGACCATAGTGTCCATGGCGTCGTCAGATTGGCGGCTAGGCAAATAAATACCTTGTGCAATAAAGCGACGATTGCAGCGATTCCATGAGAAATCGTCCGGAGCTTTCATTGTGCAGAAACGCATCAGCACTTCGCGCCAATCGATTTTCGCTTCGAACAGCTCGCCCATTAAACGTTCGATGCTCGCTGGTAAATTACCTTGCATCTTAGCGGCAGTAATGGCGTTGGCCATGTTCTGCTGCCAGTCGTCGGCCATTTGTGCCTGGTTAGCCGCGCCATAGCCACGCTGTTGGGCTTCTTTTTGACGTTCTTTGTCGAAGTCTAAGCAATCGCCATCGCCGCCAGGATCTTGATCGAAAGGCGAGTCTTGTTGACCCTGTTGACCCTGTTGATCTTGTTGACCCTGTTGATCCTGTTGATCCTGTTCGTCCTGCCCGCCGCCGCTACTATTACCGCTGCCTTGGCCTTTACCTTTACCTTGACCTTGACCGCTATTGTTCTGTTGCTGGCTCTGCTCCTTCTGAATCAGATTGTAGACCTGCTCAGCGGTCATATTTTTATACTTTGGGTCGCAGAAAGTGCCTTTTGGTAGCGGGAACATGTCCTCCAAAGTGTTATTCGCCACATGGTCGCATGCTTCTTTCCAAACTTTTTTGTCCCGACCGTTACGGCGCAAATGATGCTGCAGCCCCAGGCCGATAGAAATATGCGCTAATGCGCCAGCTAACTGCTGATCACTAAGCGACGAATTTTCCAGCGCTTCTTCGTTGTAGTACAGAACATTACCGTCAGCAGCTAAGAACTCAGTGCGAGGGGAAGCTTCACGCGATAAGTTTTTCAACAAAGACGCAAAAAACGGGTGTTTGATCATCAGAAAAGTAGTAGCTTTCTGAAGACGATAACTAGCCGAAACATTTTTCTTGCTCATGATTACCCTTTAAAATAGCCCCCGAAGGGACATACAGTTATTACTTGATGCTTACTGCGTCCATCAGTAATTCGTATTCAGGTGAGTTTTTGTTGACGACTTTGTTGATCATCAACATACCCATTGAACGATCACGAACTACAACTGAGCGAGCGATCAGCACACGGTATTCAGGATCTTCTTTGAATATCGCGTCCCAATAGTCGCGCATCTTGTCGATATTGTTGCGATCGACGTGGAAGCTCAACATTGTCGCCAAGGCTTGTTTCACGCTTGGGTCGTTGCTTGGTGGGTACGCCTTGAGAATGTCAGCAACAGTGTTGTTTTTGTCCAGGATGAAATCCAGCGGGGGCAGGTTGCGGTAGTGTTTCAAGTAGCCGCGGAACTGCTGCGCCGCTTTATTACCAATCGCGCCGGTCAACAATACAGCTTCAGTTTCTGTACGGGCTTGGCCAACAGGCATTTGCTCGCATTGATACAAGATGCGGCTGGCGTATTCCCAAGTACGTTGTGTAAAGAACGCGTCGCTATCTTTCGTTGCTTCGACATTTTTCTTATCGGTTGCGGTGAACGCATTCAATAAGTCAGGCTCGTGACGGATGAAACCGATAACCGATGGGTGGATTGTGCCACTGCGCAACGCCCAATCGCACCAATCTTCGGCATCGCTGGTCATGTACAAGTGGACCAGGCGGTTTTTCAATGCTGAGGACATTTGATTCACGATCGCTTTGTCGGTCAACAAGTTACCAGCCAACACCACAGCCCAACCATCAGGCAGTTTGTAATCACCGAGCTGGCGATCCAACACTAACTGATACGCTGCGGCTTGTGTCGATTGTGACGCCTGGTTCGCTTCGTCCAAGAACAGGATACCTTCACCTTCGGTTGGGAAAAAGTCGGGTGTGTTCCACTTGGTTTGACCATTAACCACTGATGGCACACCGCGCAAATCGACTGGTTCGAGCTGCGACAGACGGCAGTCGATGAAACCGATCTTCAATTGGTTGGCAACAGTGCGGACGCAAGCGGATTTACCCATACCAGGCGAACCGTGGATCATTGTCGGCAACTTGGCCTGCACAACTGCGTTCAGAGCGGACATTAATTTGGTTGCATTTACAGCGAGTTTGTTACTCATGTGCTTTCCTTTGAAATAAAGCGTTTGTGAAATTTGATGCCTGCGTAGGCACCGATTGAGGACCCGGTACTAAGTGCTAGGATTAATAAAACATTTTGCAATGTGCCGGTAGCGGCTTGAATCAAGTGCCAGCTCAATACATCGAGCGTGGCCATGATCATTGAAACAGGGAAAATGGCTAAGTAATGCTCTCCTTGTACATTACGTTGTTGAATTGCTTTGGCACATACTGAAACTAGCGATGTACAAAAGGCGGTTGTTAAAATCATGGGCTGCCCCTACTTAGTTGGATAACGTGGAAGATGCGAGTATCCAAATGCCGATAGACCATATTGAGCTTGCATGGCAGGCAGGAGCGGAAATCCAGTTCGCCGCGGACGCGTTTGTTAGTGGAATGCATCATTGTAAAACCTGCGATATCTGTAGGATATGTGTTGTTCCAACGGGGTCAGCTTATCCATATTCTGTATATGCCGGACTAAAATTTTAGCTTGCGTCATAGTCATCGTCGTCTTATTGAAGGCCTCTTAGTCGATCACAAACACCGTCTTCTAAATTAGATAGTTTGCGATAGTGGTCGAGAACCCGATTTAAATGTTTTGCGTGCACCACGATAGGCTCTTCTTTAAAAAATATTTGTTCGGAGATTAATACTAGCGCTTACTCCCCCATACCGCGCTTGAAGTTGAGGGTACCGAACATAGTGTATGAAATTAATCATAATTTATTTTCACAAAAACGCTGGGTTCGGCGGGTAAATCCTCGGTACAAAGAGCCTGGCCAACAAGACCTTCGCTCGGCCCATTCACCGTAATGTTTCAAATAAAAGACCATTTATCATCCTTAGTTTTGAAAAATCGGCATCTTGTTTGCCAATATATAGTTGAAAACGGCATACTTCGCCAAATAGTCTCGGTACGCCGGGATATGTACAATGCGCTTGTCATAATCATCCAGGAGGGTCCTCCTCCCGGCCCGGTTATTAGAGTTTAATGTTACGCTCTTTGGCAACGTTTTCGATGGCTTCGAGCGACGAACGGTAGCCAGGGAAATCGAATTCAAGCTTTGCCGAGATCTTTTCTTGCTCCTTGCATGTGTAGTATGCGCGGATCAAGCGTGATTCTGGGATGTAACGCAACACATCCATTTCTTCCATTTGCGCTTCGATACGTGTGGCAGCCAGGTAGGTCAAGTGCCAGAAGTAATACATATCAAAAGCGTCATGATCGGAGAAAGGTTTGTTACCATTCATGTCCAGGAAGCCGGTCAACAACAAAGACTGCGGAATATCGAAGCCGACTTCAGGTAAATTATCCAGTGGGATATTTTCTTTGGTGGCGCGATCCTCCATCAAGGTAATCAGCCGAGAAAACAGATCAAAGTGTTCGGCACCAGTGCCTTCGAGCGCCAGCATTGTGTTCAAAGTCACTGCCCAAGTATAGGCCAAGATGAAACGATCTTGCGGTACGCGAAGAACAATTTCTTGCATCGATAAGCGGGCTTCTTCTTTGGTTAAACCTAAGAAGTGCATGTTGAAGTCAAAGAACCAGTCGTAACCGTCTTTTTTGTAATCATCAGGCTCAACCAATTCAATCCATTCACCGGTGATTGGGGACATCATCCAGATGCCAGGCAGATTTGGTTTAGCAAAGTTTTCGGTGAATACGCCATTTTTCATTTTAGTTTTCCTTTGAGGAGGGGGATTAAACGAGAGATAATTGCTTGGTGGCTAACCGGCATGCGCCGTTTTACCCAAAGCCACCGATCGGGAGAATAACAGTTAAGCATCTTTCGTTCATTTATGCACTGCGCATGTGCGGGGGTTTGTAATAACAATCTGTTCTTTACAAATAAAACATTGAAATAACGCTCGATTAAGACTTTATTTACCATACCTAATAAATAATAGTACGCGTCACAAAATGAAACAGGCAGTCGCGCTTTGCGGTATAGCCTATTTCGTAGCATTACGATTTTGCCTAAGTAAAAGAAACGGATCAAACGCCGGGATCTTAACCATCAGCTGAGCTGGCGAATCGAGCCCTAGAGCGTTAGAAACTGAGTTCATAGTGCTAAGTGTCCAGTTCGCTGTACTCGTCTCTTCAATGCTCTGTATGAGCTTCACAGGCACCTTTGCGCGAGTGGCCAGATCCTGCTGAGACATCTGCAGCCGCTCACGAACAGCTTTGATTACCTGGCCGCTAACATAAAACTCATTGGTACGGCGGCGATTGTAGTGCACGACAGGTGCAGCAATTTTACGGCGAAGCTTTTTTGCTTCGGAATCTATATCTTTTGGCATAAGCGATTTGAAAAGTAATAGGTACGAAAAGAGTTTATCCGATACTTTAGAGGGGATAGCGCAATATAAGTAAAATCTGCCGCATACTGGGGAACTGGAACGTCGCCTATCCCGGGATTCTTTAAAATAAATGGCCATAAATAAAATTCCGAATACGCATAGCAAATGGAATATACAAACTACAATGCATTAACAAACTAAATTGCCGCTGACGGCGGACGCTTATAAAGTAAATCATTCTAAAAATCCCATATCGTTATTGACTTAAATGAGTTATGCGCAGGGTTCTGCTAAATCTAACTCGACTAAAATGCAGCATTGAACCGCTTTCGGATAAACTCTCGCGTCGGCACAAAAATAATATTCTTACGACGAAAATACGGGATTCGGTAATTAGGCATGTTCGAAAATTTCCGCGGGGATTGAGTATGAGTCTCTGGCCATATAAGTATCGTTAAAATAAATCATAAAACTCCCAACGTACGGTGCACAGTTTGTTAGTTTGAGGGAATACGATCGAAGGGCTAAGTGACCGAAAAATAACATTTAAAATGTTTTCCTTTTATGCATAAATGTGATAAGAGGGAGTCCAGAGGAAATTGCGTTTCTATGATAGTACATTTGTAATGCATTCATGATCGAAACTTTCAAAATAATTTGGAAACATTATTGTACCTTAGTTACAACGTAGGCCAACTACTTCGGTGTTCGCGGGGGCCCTCTTTCGGTTCAGGAATGCTCTATAGGCAATCAACACAAACGCAGCTCCATGAGAAGGCAAGTTTCTGTATTCCAATGCACCTGGTGGCGGGTATTAAAGACTTTAGCGGCTTTTGATAACATATAGTCTCCATTTTGCGCGTCTGGCAAAGATAGAAGAGCGAATGGGGGTATTGTAGGGTATACCCCTACGAGATAAAAACATTCTTTCACAAGTTAGCATCGCGCCTCCGTTCAGCACATCGGATACGAATAAAACTCCGAATCACGGGAGTGAAAAATCTTCGTGCAGTTAAAATGATTCGGTGATTTACCGCATTATGTACGTAGCTCCAGGCGATTGCCCGGTGGAAATAGACGTCAGTTATAAGCATAGTGGTGCAGCCTTGATCGTAAAAATTTCCAGATATCAGCGTGCCGAATTACGTAACGGCGGGGGGTTCGTACATACAACATCGGCGCTGTACCCAATCATAAATGTCTGTGTATGGAGGTATATTGTTTCGTCTGCAATAGGTTTTGTTAAAAAACGGCATTTTGAGGCCTTGAGATTATCAAAATGTATGGGTGTTGTTTAGTAGGCCACATCAAAGACTTAACTGGTAAGTGCCGAGGGCGAAGTACTTGGCGGGCTTGGATCAAAATATTCTCCTGTCAACAAATGGTTTTTGCATTCCACGAGTCTCCAAGGATAATACTATCGAAGATGCTTTTGGCGCTTCCAATACGTAGCGAAAATCAAAAATCCGGCTAGCAGCACTTGGGTACGGGGCGTACCGGGCGTTGGCAGTGCGGTTGGCGTATATCAAGCGCATATCCTCCAGATTAAACAAGTTCGAGGCTGGCATGGGCATGAGGCTAAGCGGTAAGTGCTAAGTTTGGCGTAGAGGACCATATATCCTTAAGAAGTACACACGTTGACTTACTGCGTTCCGAGAGGCTGATGGATACTTGCATCGTCTGAAAAATAACATTCGGCTGTGAGAAATCATTGGAACTCGAGTGATTATGCGTGTGTGGATACAGGCCTATAAGCAGAACGGGCTGAGATCATACGCACTCCTCTCGGTCGGATAAGTACGACCATAAATCGGACTGCCCGCAAATAAACAACGTTGTAAATCATTTTTGTATCCTGGGAGCGGGTAACATATATACAAACAGTTATGGGTTTGACCTTACGAAATTTCGTAAGGAATTTCGTAAGAAAGCGTAAGATCGTAAGGAATTCTTGATACTTTGTTAACGAAAGTTGCTAAAGTATAAATATTAGTAAAATGTAAATATTTATACTTTAATAACTTTAGTTGTCTTTGTGATATTTTTGTTAAAAACTTCGTAAGGAATTTAACAAACTGGTTAGGAAATCGTAAGGATTCGTAAGGTGCGTATTTCGTACTAAGCGCTAAGTGCAAAGTCGTTTAAAACCAAGGGCTTAGGGCTAAGTGGTATGCAGATTTCGTCATTTTAGGAGGCATAACATGAGAAACGCCTTACAAACTTCGTAAGGATTTCGTAAGGATTTCGTAAGGAATTTTTGTGTTGTAATTTTACTAATTGACTTTTTTATAACTTTTTAAAAAATCCCTTTATATTCA
>ERZ650311.72-NODE-72-length-61484-cov-17.115027_pt1 | contig 61484 bp, 71 predicted proteins | sample MGYA00376247_ERZ650311 | MGnify/ENA primary metagenome ERZ650311 (study PRJEB26733, sample SAMN07839324) | wastewater metagenome | biome: small river; feature: stream; material: water | place: USA: North Carolina | collected 2016-07-28 ... | reverse complement strand
CCTCGATCACCGTACCGAAGGCTATGGAGGGATCTGCGGCGACGTGCAACCCCGCGATAGGCCACTCCCCGGAGGCCATGCGCTGCGCTGGAGGCTCTGGCCCGAACTTCGGCAGGATGCAGCCCACCGCGTAGGCCGTTGCTACGAAGGGCTGGTAAGACTCAAGCGCTTGAAGGTGGCGACTGGGCTTGATTCCAGTTGCCGGGCGGGACTGTGGCTTCCCCGGCGTGCCTAATGTACCGTGCGTGTCCTCACGGCTCTTTGATCGAGCCGCTTCGTCTGCGGATTTTCTTTGCCCGCGACTCCACGCCGCACCACCTTCAAACGCTTCGCCCTGCGTGCTGCCCACGCCATCTCTCCCGTGATTTCGTGAGCAGCACGCAAAGCCAGGGCGAGGAGGCACCCGCCTTTCCGTGTGCTTCCTCCGGTCTTCCCGGTGCACTACGGCCGAAGCCGAATCTCCGGCGCTGCGGTCGACGCCCGCTTCTGGTTTTTCCCTACCGTCGCCCTGCAGGAGAGCCGCGCCGGGATATAACGGGCTGTTGTCGCCAGGTTCCGCGCTGCGTGACTCTCCTACAAAGCCAGGACTGCCCGCAGGCTGAGGAGCGTCCTGGGCTCCTACGTACATCCCTAAGCCTAGCGTGCCGGCCCAGCACACGCAGGCCACGGCTCGGATCTGATCCGTAAGCCTCACACTGGCCTCTGGGCGTCGTAGAGGTGGGAGAAGCGCTCCGGAATACCCCTTCGCCTTCCGCCGAAGAGTGCGTCGCACGCTAAGGGCCAACACATCACGCACCGATCCTTGATGAGGTCCGCCCGATCACTCTCGGCCTCGCGCACCGTCTGCCACGATGAAGCCTGCTCCAAAACCCGGGCCTGCTTCAGGTCTTCAGACTCGGGAAGGTAGGTGTAGATCCGCTTCATGCTTCCGCCTTTCGGCTATTCGCTTGCGTCCGGCACGGAGGGCATCGCGTCACGCCACGCTCCTCGACCCAGCCCAGCGACCTCGCAAGCCTCTGGGCGCCTTCGACGCTATGCGCCAGGGGGCCATCGGCGCCGCAGGTTTCGCACCGAGCCGCTTCCATCTTGTGCGTTTTGGTCTTCATTCGGACCTCCGATAGAAACGGGGCCCCGGCTCTACGGGGCGTGCTGAGGGTGGATGATTTGGGGCTGTCCGCAACTTCGGCGGCTCTGTGGCCTGAAGCATACGCGCTTCCAGGGCATCCGGTACGGTCCCGAAGAGGGTCGGCTCCGCGGTCTCCTCGGGGGTTGGGGTAGGCGTCGAATCCGGGACGATGATCGTAAGGGTCGACGCTTGGCCACGAAAGGCGTACATTGCCGCCATGAGCCCTACGACCACGAGCAGCGCAAGGACAACAACCAGCGCCAAGACAGTGCGCTCTCGGCGGTCATTCTCCCGACGCATCCGCGCGTCGTCAAGACGCTGATTCTCGAGCCGCATCATCCAGTTTCGGTCCATGTCGTCGCGGTAGTCGATCATCGCCCACCCTCCAGAAGAAGCGGCCCCTGTCGGCCGCTTTCGTGAATTTGAAGCAATTCGGGACCGATCTGCTCTTCCACTGTACGGCCGTTCGGAAGAACAACATGGGCCATAAACTCCTGATCGAACGAGACTATCCCGGAGGCGCAGGCTTCGAGCTTTGCCTTAATGACGAGCGCCAGGGAACGCCAACGCGACCGACACGCCTGTTCCCACGCCTCTTGGCTTCGGACCTCAGCACTTCGACGCCCGTGTTTAGAAAGCTGGTACTCGTCTCGTGAAGGAATGGGCAGGGTGAAACGGACGCGCCTTCCAGCGACTGAGAACGCGATGACTGCGTCGGTTCCGCGCGTAATCGTGCCGAACTCGTCCGCCCCGTACTTCCCAAGAAGGTCTTCGATCTCAGCTTTCGAACGGGCCACGCTAACGGTGGTGTCTTGTGCGTAGCTCATCGTGCCCTCCCTTCCTTGGTGAAAAGATCCGAAGGAGTGAGTCCAAAGGCGACCGCCAAAAGCCCACGAATCCTCTTCTGGACCTTCTCGGTGTTGCCTTTTTCGATGTTCCGAATGGTGCGGACGGTCACGAGAGAACGAGCAGAAAGATCCTTCTGCAAGATCCCCCGCTCCCTCCGGAGTCGTTCGAGTTTCGTCATGATGGCACGGAAACTACCACGACTCGATTTTCGACGCAAGGGAAATTTTCCTTGACAGGCAAAATGCCTTTCCTGTACTGTTCGCGTCCATGGCAACCACCCGCGACGGGCTTGCATGCATTCGAGCCGCTCAGCGAGCTTTCGAGCTTGCCGGGAACCGCTACCTCGCCAACTGCGCGCGGGAGTGGATCTCCGAAGTCGAGCAGGAGATCAAGGCCGAGGACCGCGCGGAGCGGTACGACAAGACCCCGAACGAGGAGACGATCCATTGACCCCAGTGGCCTATTACCTTCCCCTGTTTTCTTTGGTCATCGGAAGCCTGATCGGAGAAGTACTGAAGAGCGTTTTCAAGCGCGGCGAGTCGCGGTGGTTGCTGCTATTCGTCCCGGTTTTGCTTTTTTTTCTTGCTCTGGCAATGAAACTCAGCGTGAAGGGATAGCAAAAAAATGATCCGCGCCTTTTCCGGGATCACGATGCTCTGCGTCGTGGCCATCATCTCCGGCGCGCCCCCATGGTTGATCTACCTGGGCGCCGCTGCCGCCGCTGTCGTTGTTCTTATCAAGGAGCCGCGCCAATGAACGAACCCACCACTCTCGATGAGGACTACCGTCGCCGCGAGGCCGAGCAGATTCGGCAGTCAACGGAACGGGTCAACGCCCGCGAGGCTGTTTCCCATCCATACGTTCCCGACACCGATACCGCATCTCAGGAGCCCACGAAATGACCACCCCCCTGTTCCAGGAACCCAAGACCAAGACGCTCCGCGCCACGTCCCTTTCGGTCAAGGGCGTCAAGGGCATCGACGACATGAAAGTCGAACTGGGCGAGCACTACACCCTCTTCGTCGGCAAGAATGGCATCGGGAAGACGTCGATGCTGGACGCGGCACGGAACGTGATCCTCGGTTCGGCCGCGCTGGCAAACATCGCGCGCGTGGTCGACGGTGAGCCGTGCGAGCCCGAGGTCACCGTTGTACTCAAGAGCCGCGACGGAGAAGAGAAGCGGATCACGAAGACGGCCGAAAAGACCCCGATTATCAAGTCTCGGATCGGCACATCGGCGGCTTTCGAGACCCTGAAGCGGCCGGCGGACTACCTCCGCACCATCTCCGATCAGGGCGCCGACCCGGCCCGATTCCTGACCTCTCCAGCAAAGGAACAGGTCGAGATGCTCCTCGCCGCACTGAAGCTCGAATGGGATCAGGCCGCGGTCGACAACATCCTGGGGGGCTTCAAGTCGATCGTGGCGGCCGACAACCTGCCCCTCGAGCATCTTCACCCCCTCCAGAGGGTCCAGGCCATCCGGGATTCGATCTTCCGGGCCCGGACGGGCGTCAACCGGGACGAGAAGGCGAAGCGCTCCTCGTCCGACCAGATTCTCCGTGACGCGCCGGCCGAGATCCCGCAGGGGATCGGGGAGCGGATTGAAGCCAAGAGGGCCGAGGTGAACGCCCTCCGGGAGACCCTTGCGAAGGCCCAGGAAGAGTGGCGCTCGAAGTTCCGGGCCGCCGAGGCCGCCGCCACGGCGAAGCGGGATGCCGCCATCGCCGCCGCGAAGGCCGCTTTCGACGCCGAAATGGCCACCGCCAACCAGGCCGCCGCGGAAGACAAGGCCGCGCTGGCCGAACAGCAGCGCCAAGCCGAAAACGCGGACGCGAATCTCACCGCCCTCCTCCGGGACCAGAACGACGCCACACGCGCGGCCACGATGCACGAAACCGCCGCAAAGTTCCTCCGGGACGCCGAGTCCTTCAAGGACACCGCCGACCGGATGACGGCCACCATCGAGGCTCTGGACGCCTTCAAGGCCGAAATGGCGTCGGACATCCCCATTGAGGGGTTGACCATCACGGACGGAGGGATTCACATCGGGGGCGTCCCACTGGCTCAAATCAACACGGCGAAGCGTGTCGCGGTCGCCTTCTCGATCGCCACCCTTCGGCTCAAGGGGCTCGCGCTCCGGGTCCTGTTCCTGGACAACCTCGAAAGTCTCGACGATGAGCACCGGAACGTCCTGTTCCACCTCGCCAAGGAGCATGGGGTCTATATCATGGGGGCCATGGTGACGGCGGACGAGTCGCTGACCGTGGTGCGCGGATGAAAGCGAAAGTGACGTTGAAGGCGAGCGGCCATGAAGCCGCGATGCTGCTCATCAAGGTTCAGTATTTCGACTCCATCCTCGCAGCTCTTGAAGGCCTTCGTAGGGTCTCCTTTCCGATCGATGGAGAAGAACCATCCGATCATGACGTGGAGTGCTGGAAGAACATGTCTCTCTACGCGCTGAGAGACGTGAGCATCGCCAAGAGCAAGATTTTCGAGGAGAAATGATGAGAGTCCGTATCTTCGAACAGGGCAAATTCGGCCTGTGGGTCGGATCCGCAGTGGCTTTCGACCAGCTCCACAAGCCGGAAGACTGGGCCGTGATCCACGCCGCAAAGGATCCCTATCACCGCCACGCCTTGCGCTACACCGGCCGATCGGCGCCGAAGGACCATCCCGAGTACCTGCTGGCCTACCGCCCGATCCACAGCCGCAAGCCAAACCGGCTCATCCTGAACCTCGTGGACGTTGAGAACCCGGCCTACGTCTCTCCGGAGATCATCGCCGCGGCCCTGGGCTTCATCGACCGGAACATCGAGGAAAAGGACGTGCTCCTTCACTGCAACCAAGGGATGTCTCGCTCGCCAACGATCGGGATGCTGTACCTGAAGATGCGCGGGCTCATGCCGGACAAGTTCGAGGACGCTGAGGAGGCCTTCCGAAAGCTGTACCCGATGTATTCACCGGCCAACGGATGCGGGAATTCGCTAAAGCCAAGTGGACTCCAGGGGAGCGCTCATGACCGACTTCCCGACGAAGGAACAAATCGTGATCGCCAAGGAATGGGCCGATCAGTACCTCCACAACCGGATCTATCACCTAAGTCCGATTCTGGTGGCAGTGGCGCTAGTGGTCGTGGACTACTGCACACCAGAGCCAGAGCCGATGTTCGATATTGATGGGAGTCAAATGGTCCTGAAACCGACCACCACGGAGGGAGAATCGAAGCAGTGAACATCCCCACCGAACCGGGACTATACCCGGGCCTGACCCACGACGAGTACGCCGCCATCGACGCCGTGAACCACTCCTTTCTGGTCGATATGTACCAGAAGTCTCCCCTGCATGCCCAGTACATCCGGGCTATGGGGGGACGGGACGACACCGATGCCCTCTCCTTCGGGCGGGCTATCCACCTCGCACTCCTCGAGCCCGCGAAATGGGACTCGGAGGTCTTGGAGATTCCGAAGATCAACAAGCAGTCCACGGCCGGGAAACAGGCCTGGGCGAACTTCCAGCGCCGCGCCGCCGGCCGGATCACGCTCGAGCCGCGAGAAATGGCTCGGGTGCGCGAGATCGCCCATGCAATCCTCTCCCACGAGAGCGCTCGGGAACTTTTCAAGAACAAGGGCGTCAACGAAATGACGATGCTCTGGATCGACCGGGCGACTGGGGTCAAGTGCAAGGGCCGAGTCGATCGCTGGACAACGTTTGAGCGAACCCCCTGCCTCATGGATTTGAAGACGTGCCGGGACGTAAAAGAGCGGGCTTTTCAGAAGTCGATGGTCGACCTCGGGTACGGAATGCAAGCCGCCTTCTACCTGATGGGAGCAGAAACGCTCCAACCGATCCCGAGCGGTGCCGCGCAGCGTGTTTTCATGTGGCTCGCGGTGGAGAGCGACGGCCCTTTCGATATCGGCGTCTTCCAGGCAGACACGAAGATCATCGAGCACGGGTTTCTACAGCTCAGAGCGCTTCTCCGAACCTACAAGCAGTGCCGCGAGACGAAGGTCTGGCCCGGGAAGAATGGTCAGGGTTGCGTGACCATGGACAACCCGGAGTGGGTCTACAAGCGTGAACCGATCGATGGACAAATAGAGGAAATCTGAACGTGACCGAAGAACAGCCGAAGGCCGAACCGAAGGCCGAACTCGTCCGCGAGAGCGGATTCGCGAAGGCCAGCAAGGAAGTGAAGGCGATGCTGGAGGGCTACCGCCCGCAGTTGCTCGCGGCCCTCCCGAAGCACATCTCCGTTGATCGCATGATCCGAATCGCCCTCACTGAGGGCCAGCGTCCGGAGATTATGAAGTGCCACCGTGGGTCTTTCCTGGCGGCCGTACTTCAGTCCTGCCAACTCGGGCTCGAGCTTGGGATGGGCCTCGGGCACGCCTACCTCGTGCCGTTTTGGAACAACAAGTCGAAGCGTGACGAGGTCCAGCTCATCCCCGGATACCGCGGCCTGGTTCACCTGATCAGACAAAGCGGGATGATTGAGAAGTTTGAGGCCCGGATCGTCTACGAGCGCGACACCTTCGACATCAGCTACGGGATCGCGGACAGCCTCATCCACCGCCCGTACATCGAGCGACCGAACAAGCGGAAGACGAAGCGGGCGCCAGGGCCCGGGGCGGTCATCGGTGCCTACGCGATCGCCCGCTACAAGGGTGGCGAGCCTCAGTCCGAATGGATGCCTGTCCTGACTCTGGACGCGATTAGGGCACGGTCTAAGGCGGCCACACGAGGTCCCTGGGTGACCGACTACGAGGAGATGTGCCGGAAGACGGTGGCGAAGCGCCTCGCGAAGTGGCTCCCGATGAGTCCTGAGGTCGCACGCGCAATCGACCTCGACAACAAGCACGAGGCCGGAGAGCCACAGGATCTACCGGTGGACGTGACGGCGCTTCCCGATGTCGCGCTGATCGAGACCCCTGACCCGGTCATTGAGACGTTTGGGACCGGCGGTGAGGAGCCCGAACCGGGGTCCATCGTGGACACCGAGTACGACGTGCCACCAACGAAGCCGATCATCCTCGACGAGGCCTCCGGCGTCCCCCTGGAGGTCGTCACGGCGGCCGACGTGGCGATCGGACCGCATGAGGAAACCGTCGAAACCGGGACGCAAGAAACCCTACTTGGTCCGAGCGGCCCGGTTGGTTGGATGGCAGGCCATGCCCATGCCGAACATTCCGACGATCCAGGAGCCAAAGAGAACCGATTTTCGAACCTCCTGGCCTCGATGGACGACTCCGAGGACTTCGCGGACCTCGAGCGCCGAACCTACCGGGCCCTCACCGCGGCCGGAGAGAACAAGGCGTGGCAGGCACAGGTCAAGGCGGCCTCCAAGAAGCTGCTGAAGAAGTTCCCGCCTCCGTCCGACACGACCCGGGGCTGATCCGGGCGTACTATTTCACGTTCACAATCCCACCCCACCACCAAAGGAGAATCCATGCCGCCAGTCACCAACTTCACCCTCGGGAACTTCATGGGGGGCGCCCTTGAGGAGCGCTTCGCCGGAGAGCTCTCGCGCGTGCTCGACAACATCCGCGATCCCAACACCCCGGCGATCGGGAAGCGCAAGATCGTCATCGAATTCGTCTTCGACCCCGAGGACTCCCGCGAGGTCGGCGAGGTCGAATGCAAGGTCTCTTCGAAGCCCCAGGGCACGAAGCGCCTCGCGAGCCGCATGTTCATCGCCAAGGACCGCGATGGGAACCCCGCGATCGTCACCGAGAACCCGCAGCAGAAGAAGCTGTTCGACGGGCCGTCTCCCGTCGCCGAATTCGTTTCCAAGTCGTAATCCAACCACCCAGAAAGAAAGGACGCACCCATGACCATGGACGGGCAAGCGATGAAGACCCTCATCGACACCGCCAAAGAAGCCGCAACCCCGAAGAATCTCGAGCCCATCGAGATCCACGGGCGCCAGTACACCAGCCAGGCCTCGCTCAAGGAGATCCCTATTCCGAGCGAGCCCACGGTGACCGCGATCGAGGTCTCCACCCTCGCCGCGTTCGTCGACTACGTCCGCCATGAAGCCCTGGATGCGGACTTCAAGACCCCCGACGAACGATTCGTCATGGTCGCCGGGCCGCAGACGGTGGTCCTGAAGTCTCACGTCTTCGGGGACAACAAACAGCGCGAAGACCTGATTGTCGCGAAGGCCGGCCTCACACCGTTTCCGTTCGGACAGTACCTACCGCACGAGGAGTTCATCATCGCCCTGGCCACGAAGTTCTTGCAGACCCAGGGCATGCTGGACCTGCTGAACCTCATCGCGGCGGTCAGCGACGAGAACATCAGCACCAGCAAGGACGATGGAATCTCTCAGGAAGCCATCGTGAAGTCCGGCCTGGCCCTCGAGAAGCGCGTGAACATGCCCACGCGCCCCAACCTGAAGCCGTTCCGGTCGTTCCCTGACGTGGACCCCATCGAGTCCATGTTCCTTCTGCGCGCCAAGAAGTCACCGCAGGGACCCACCTTCGCGCTGCTCGAGTGCGACGGAGGGGACTGGCGCCCGAAGACGACCGCCCTCGTCGTGGCGCACATGCGCAAGAATCTGCCCGAGTACCTGGTCATCGGGTAGCAACCCGATCCGTGAGCCGCACCAGCGGGGGCCGAAAGGCCCCCGTTTTTACTGGAAGGCGTCGCAGATGCCGCAGCCGGCCGACTGCCCGGAAGCCGTGCAGACTCCGTCCTTCTGCGTCTGGTTCGCAGAGATGCAGAAGGAACGGAGAGCGGCCAAGGCTTTCTCGGCCTGCTTCTGGACGAATGAGGCCAAGGGCGGCTTGACAAGCTCCAGGGTCAGGAACGCCTCTCTGGCGGTCAGGTTGTTGTTGTAGACCCTGATTCCCGCGGCGTTGGCCTCGCCAGCGGTGCAGGCGCCCGGCGTCCCGACGTTGAGGGCCGTGCAGAGCTGCTGCTGCGTGCAGCTGGCCGGCAGGCTTCCCTTCGCGCATTTCGTCTCGTTGGTCTGCGTCCGTCCGAGGTCGAGCTGCGCGACCTGATTCGCAGGCAGGCTCACGGAGTAGGTTTCCTGCGCCGCGGCTTCCTTCGGCGTCGCCGTGAAGGACGCGGCGGCGATGATGATGATCGAGAGATTGAGCTTCTTCATGGTGGTGCCCCCTTTAGAGCGGTCGTGCGTCGCGGACGCTCATCCACGAGCCCCGCGTGATTGTGAGAGTTCCGGTCGTGTGCGCGTTCTGAGCGGCTTGGGCCTCGTTGGCCGTGCAGGCAGCCCCGCTCGATGGTTGGCCAGTCAAAGCGAACGATGCGGCGCAGACGGTGTTCTGATTGCAGGCTCCGACGACGTTCAGACGCTTGCAGAGTGCGATGTTGTACACGTCTCGTCCCACGTCGAGCTGGTCTACGAGGTTCTGCGTCGAGAACGTGGCCGAGATCGGCGCCACGGGTTGGGCGATGGCCTGATCCGGGGTTGCGGATTCGACGGCCAGAGCGAGAAGGCAGGGGATGATGAGCTTGCGCATGGGTGGCTCCTTAGTTCGCCATGATGAGGAAAGCGACGGCAGTTTCTGCGGTGCAGGCTGCATTTGCCGTGATCGTGAAAGAGCCTGCCGCACGAGTGACCGCGAAGGACTTGCAGGTCGTGTCTGCGGTCAGGGGAGAAGTGAAAATGAACGAAGTAGCGGTAGCGCGGGAGTCGGTGACTACCAGGGTCGTAGCAGCAGCCGCAAAGTTCACCTGCCCGAGATTCTTGTTGATGGTCTGGGCGCCCGTGGTACCAGCTGCTGTCAGGGTTGCGTCAAGCCACAACTGCGCCCACCTAAGGCCCGTTGTTCCTAGCGTCTGGTTGTTGCCAGTAGCGCTCGGAACTGAATTGACTCCCACAGCCGTAAAAGTGGTCCCGTCAACGTATATCTTCAAGGAACCAGCACTGCCGAAATAGATACTCGTCGCGTCGAAGTAGATCCCTGTGTTTGAAGTTGCTCCGTGAACGCTGGGAGTTCCGGTCGCACCGTTCGGGACCGTGATCGCCGACGAGAAGGTCTGCCCCAGGGTCCAGGTATTCGCGATCGCCAAGTTGGCGTAGTTGCCGTTACAGGACAGGCACTCGAAGTTCGAGCCGTCCCACTGCACGGTCACGAGCGACCCGGCTCGGATGTCGTTGGTCTGGAGCGCCGTCGTGGTGGTCGCGCCTACCTTGACGATCGCCTGGGCGCCTAGCCCGTTGAGGTCGAGAGTCCCAGCGCCTGTGTTCACCGTGTTCGCCTTCACGGTGATCGGGACTCCGATGATCGAGGCGTAGCTGGCTGGCGCCGGACTCAGGTTGCAGGCGTAGGCATCGGAAGCCCCGGCGTCCGCGCAGTACGTCGGGCCGGACGCCACCGCGGCCGAAAACGTCGTACCGCCGCCGGGACAACTCGGACCGAAGCACGCCTGTTGCGCGCTGGCTGGAAGTCCCCAGGTGATGAGCCCAAGGACGAAAACGGCGAGGAAGAATCGACGCATCTACGGCCTCCCGATGATGGTGATGGTGACCTGCTCCGCGTTCGTTGTAAGATCGTCCACGTCATCGGTTGTCACGATGAACATCCCGACTCGGCAGTGGGAAAAGGCGTCCTTGCTACCGAGGTTGAAACTCCCCGTTGTCGGAGACGCCAGAGCGTCAGTGTAGCTGAGCGCCACGACCGGGAAAGTGAGGACAGGGTACTGCTGGACCCATTCGGAATCGCCAGAAGCCCGGCACTGAAGATGGAATTTAAGGCCTCCGGTGTTGACTTGTTGCCCGATGTCCACCTGGATTCCGATGGTTGCGAACCCAGCCGTGGAGAACGCTCCGAAGGCGGCCGAAGTCCCACAAGAAACCTTTGCCGAGTCGCTTTGTATCTTCCCCGAGGTCAGCGTCACCGACGATCCCGAAACAACCACGGAGGTTGAGGAGTTCCGAACGGTCACGGCGCGCCTGATGTCAGTGGCTCCGTCAACGATGTGGAGCATGTCTCCGACAGCCACAGTGGCGAATGGTGTTCCGCTCACGGCCGTGATGGTGGTCGACGCCGCGGCCGTCACCCGGTCCGAGATGTCAAGCAGCGTCCCGAGGGAGCAGTAGATCGGAGTGACGGTCTGGTTCAGGTTGTACTGCCACAAGACGATCTTCGGCACGTTTGCGGTCTGTGCGTGCGAGGCGCCCGCGAGAAGCGCCAAGGCCAATGCGAGAAGTTTCTTCATGATGGATCGGTGCTCCTACGGTTGAATTGGTGGTTGCCGAAGACGTGATCCTGCAACGTGGCAACGTCTTTCTCGATGGCTCCGCGAAGTTCGTCGTTTCGGGATACCTGATGCTTGATTTCTTGGTTCAGAAGCCCCAATGACTCCCGAAGACCGGTCAGATTCGAGGTGATCGTGTCCAGAACAGAGACGATTCGATCGGCGCGCGCTGACGAGGCCTCTTCGATCCCCTTGAAGCGCTCATCGAATCTTTCCTGCGTATCGAGTTTCGAGAGCTTGTGAGCATTCTGGCCGGCCATGTCCGACGCAGCCTTGATGACCTCCTTGACGATGTAGGTGGCCGTGAATCCTGCGATGCCGAGGACTCCCATCCCGAGGAAGATCAAAAACCCGATGAACAGGGCACCGTACTCGGTCGGAGTGGACGCCTCGGGAGCAAGCAAAAGCGCAAGCACTCCACCGGCCCCGCCAGAAAGAGACAAGAGCGCAGGCTCGATCACATTCCAATGGCGGTGCATGGACTCGGGGAGGATCATTCTCGCGGTGCTCACTTACTCGGAGGGAGGGATGGCCGGAGGCTCGGTGGGGTCCACCGGATCGGTGGGGTCCACCGGATCGGCGGGGAAGGGCTCGGGGACGGCCGGAGCATCGGCCTTGGTCAGCGCCTCATTCTCAGGGGTCAGGGGGCCAACGTGCGCCGCCTCAACCACCGGCGCCGCGAAGCCTTCCGGCTCTTCTCCGGACAGGATGCGACGGGCCTTGTCGAGCTGCGCCTGGTTGACCCCGGGGGCGATCCCGGCAAACGGGCCAGGATTTTCCTTCCGGAAAGAGTCCTGCTTGGCGACGAGGGATTCGGCTTCGGCTTTGTTCATACGGAGGCTCCTTGGGAAGGTTCTGGCTTGGGTTGCGCCGCGCTTGCTTTCGCGAGACGGCTCACGAATGCTGTAGCGGTGGTGATCGCTGTGGTTACGAGGGTGACCTGGTCAACGAGACACAGGTCCCCCGGGAAAAGGAGATCGAACAGCCCGCTCTGCGCCCACGCGAGGACGCCCGCGGAGAGCGCGGAGACCCAAGCTGAGACAGAGGCAAGGGCCTCAAGGAACCAAGGCTCGAAGACCGGCTCGTTCCGGCGCGCCTTGTCGAGGAATCCAATCGCAGCGAGGACGCCCGAGGCGATGCCCGCGGTTCGGATGTACCCGTCGTACCCGGGGGGCGTGAACTGGCCCAGCGCCGAGACGATCAGGAACATGGCAACGCCGATGACCGCCTTGTAGCCCTTCGTAGCGATGTAGGCCTTCTGGGCGAACGCACCGAAGGCGCCACGCTCGGCGCGACGGCTCAGGTCCGCAGCGGCGACCTCTGCGACCTTGATCTTGACGGTTTCGACGAGACCCATGGTGTACCTCCTAGAAACCGGCCACGAAACCGACGTTGATCGAATCACGAATCCCGCCCGTGAGGTTTGGATGGGCGGTGGTTGATAGGTTCACCCCGAGGATCGCGCGGAGCAAGAGCCCGACCTCCGCAGCGCCGCTCTTGAGGGCGTAGGCGCGCACGTAACCGTCAATGTGCATGGCCGCCTGCCAATCCCCGGTGAGGCGCTGGTCTGCCCCCATGCCGAGCTTCAGGTAGCTCCCCGAGGCCTTCTCGTCAAAGCGGAGCCCGAAACTTGAGAACCGTGGGGCCTTGTCCCGGGCCTCGAATTCACCGTCCAGCCTGGTCGCGAACCCGGCGTCGGCATAGAGCGACGTGGTGATGACCTGGGCTCCGGCCACGAGCGGGCGAGAGATCCGCTGCGAAATCCCGACCGAGAACCGAAGCGCCTTGAACTGCTCGAGGGTTGATCCGATCCCACCGGCCTGGTCGATCGTGTCCCCTGGCAGCGCCTCGAGGTCGGCCACGACGTGCAACCGAGGGAGCTTGTCCGGGTTCGCGCTCCCGAGGGCCAGGGGTCCGTCCACCTGGAGCCGCGCGATAGGCTGGATCTTCGTCTCGGCCCCGGAGGACATCGAAACCGTCCCTCCGAGCATGGCGGCGAAGGAGTACCCATCAACCACTAGCGGGGTCGGGGCGGGCTCCTGGGCGAAGGCGGGGCGGGTCATTCCGCACTGAGCGACGAACAGCGCGATGGCGGCGAGGAACGGCTTGATTCGGCTCATGGTCAGCGTCTCCTGATTGCGTGTCGAGCGTTGTTTGCAACGAGTGCGGCATTGAAGGCGACGGTGGCCCACCGGATGACGGTCGCCGTCTTCCCGTGGCCGTCGCGCCGGAGCTTCCAGATGGTCAGCATGGTCGAGGCCGTGCTCGCCATCTTGAGGGCGATTCTGGCCTCGGCGGTGTGGCCGAGCGGGTTGCCCTCGTTGCAGGCCCCGTTGCACCTCTCGATGGCTAGGGCTGTGAAGTAGAGGTCGGCCGAGTGCGAACCTATGACCCAGTAGGCGTCCCGGGCCGCCTCGTCGGCGATCTTCTCCACCGGGACCATCACGACAGCCTGGGGTACGTCCGCGCGCGCGCCGGCCTCCTGGGCCGAAGCCCACAACGAGGCCTCGGAATTGCTCGCTACGAAGAGACCTATTGCGGCGGCGAGCGGGAGTAGACTTCGGAAGCGCTGCATCCACTCGGACGCACACCCCTCCCCACTAATTAGGCGGCGGCCGATCGCAGGCTTGACCATGTGGGGAGGGGCTATAAAACTAAAGGCTAACTAGCTGGAACTACAGCAGTTCTGCCGAAAACCGAACATCGGACTACGCCGGCGCCGGGGTTCGACACGGTCACGGTGATGCGCAGCTTGGCCGCAACCAACTGTTTCGGCCCGTTGGCCGCCCCGGCGCCCTGCGGGTCGTGCTGGTCGAGACCGACGAGGGTCGTGGTCGCGATGGAGGTCGCAGCCGCGAATCGGTTGGCGGTCGTCGGGTCAGAAATGCCCCAGTTGGTCGACGTGGTGATCGCAGTCGTCTGACGGCAGACCACGGCGTCAATCAGGGAGTTCGCATGGAGCAGGTTTGCCGAGGAGTCGGTCGTCAGGCCAACGGTGGAAAGCGTGATGAGTTCGCTGTCCACGTAGGGCAGCCAGGAAGCTCCGTTGGCGGTAGGACCGACACCGGAGGTGGTCGAGCACCCGGGATTCGCGAATCTGACGATCCGGTTGGCAGTCGGAGTGACCTGGGGATAGGTTCCGGACTGGTATCCGACGGTAACCTGTGCGGTCGAAGTCCCGGAGGCCGTGATGAGACCAAGGGTCGTAAACGAAGTGTTCGCCTCCACGTTCACGGTGACGCCTTCGCAAGCCTTGATCTGGATGGCCGTAGTCGAGGCCGCGACGGCGACTCGATCGAAGTCCAAGAAGACCGTGGTGGCGCCGTCATTGGTGACGGTGACCGTGGTCGGCTTGCCGAAGGACGCGGTGGGGGTGACGACGGTGTTCGACGACGTGACGGAAACCGCGATGTTGTAGATCGGGGGGCCCGCCAGGGCGGTAGGGGTGATCTGGGGGGTGAAGGTCAGGATGGCCACGAGGGCCAGAACGGCTTGCAGCTTTTTCATGTGCTGGTTCTCCAGTTGTGAGGGCTTCTGGCTCTCGGGGTGAATGGTTGGACGGCTTAGAAACGCGAGGGAATGCAGAGGTTGAAGGGGGACGCCGGGAGGGCCTGAATAGACCCATTGGCGTTGACGACATCGAAAGTTTCGGACTGCGCGTTTGAGACGCGGGCTTTGATCGCGACCTCATCGGACGCAAGGGGCGGCCCAGAAAACGCGCACACGCGCGGGTCCTTGTTCAGAGCGGCGGCGAGTGCCGCCACGTAGATCGCCTCGGGCGCCGGTGCCACGGTGGCTTGGACCGCCTCAAGGATCGTTCCGAGGGTTGGGGCGCCCTTCGAGCACACATAGGGAGCGGTCTGGGGGATGCACGCGGCGGCCGACGCTGGGGTAGGCGTCGGAGTGGCGGGCGCGCAGTTGATCGTGTTGCCGTTTCCCTGGACAGAGCACGTCGAGCCTGTCTGGTTGTTCGACGGCCCAGCGGGGCTGATTGGATCCTGGTTCGCGCAGGATACAGTGACGGCAAGAATTGCGGCTAGGGTGGGAATTTTCACGGTTGGGCGCTCCTATGGGTCGATTCCGACATGAAGTTCGCAAAGACTGCCCGGTCAAGGGATGTACCGCCGGTCATGATGGAGAGGAATTTTCGCGAAAGGGTTTCGCGCTGCGCGAATCCGATCGTTCCGCCGTTGATTTTGCGGCTGATCTCCATGATGTTGCCTTCGTCAGCAAAGGTGTTGAGCCCGTTCGAGTTCCAGAACCAGGCCGCGATGATCGCGGAGTTCTTCGGCTCGGCGGCGAGATCCGGGTTCGAAACCAGCGGAAGGCCCGTCGCCTCTTCGGCCGCGCGGTAGTTTCCGAGGCCGGTGAGCTGGAAGTCCCCCCGCCCACGGTAGCGCCATCCGTCCCCGGACGCCTCGTTCCCGTTTCCGTTGACGAAGGCATAGACCTTGTTCGCTATGGCCTCGGCGCCGCGGCGCTGGTATTCGACCGCCATCGCTCGAGTCTTGAACTTCCGGGGCCACACCTCCATGAGGCGCCCAGCGGTGTACTGGAGGTTTTCAACGAACCGAGTCCTCCCACCGCTTTCGTGGGCCACCTGAGCGCAGAACGCGGCCAGGCGCTTCGGGGTGTTGATCCCAAACCGCTCGCACGCCGCGGCGAAATCAGCGTGGTCCTGTGGAGAGTTCGCCTTGGTAGCCGGGAACATCGCCTGGTACTGGGCGAACGTCAAAGATTCCGGTGGCATCCGGGCGGTTCTATCACCCGAACCGGGAACTAGTACGCCGGGCTTTCAGGCTCCTTCAGAGGCACGGGAAGCGTCCTAGCTGCTCGAGTTTTTGGATAGTTGTGCGTCCCGCCCTTGTCGGGCCTCGGCGGTGGGGCAGGGAATAGCGAGATGATCGGGTTTTTGGCCCTGGTGATCGCCATCCAGCAGGCCGGTCGGACCTTGATCCCGCCGGCTACCGCGTCAAGGTCAAGGTGATTGGCGATGGCCTGCGCGGCCTCCCGCGTCTCAAACAGCATCACCCGAGCTATGTCCAGCGACGAAGGGGACACGAATCGCGTCCCGACGAATGACCACTCGCGATCATCGACGATCGCGAACGGCTTGCGTTTGCATCCAGGAGGCTTTTTCCCAGGAATGGCGCTACTCCTTTGGTTTCCGCTTCGGAGGGATTGGAGCCTTGGGAGAGAAAGACGCCGGAACCGCGATCCGGAACGTTTCCGTCTTCATCCCGGCCCGATTCCTGTCCATGTTCTTGGCGCGCAACTCTTCCTGCGAACGCTGGTACTCATCGTTCTGTGCCGTGGCTCTTGCGTCTCGAGCGACATCCGCGTCGGTGTACTTTCGACGCGTGGCGGCTTTTACGTCCATTCGGCCTCCTTGAGATGTGTGGAACCTACCACAATACGTAGTGGTTTTACTGCGCGAGATGCACGGAAACCCACAAGGTCTATTCGTAGTAAGCGTCAAACGTGATCGTCCACATGATCGCGCCAGTCGCTGGAGCCGTGGTGACCTTGTTGTGGGTGACGGCGACATACTCTCCTGGAGCAACGACTATCGGGCTCTGAAACTGGGCGGAGAAAGGCACTCCTGCTACCGGGGTTCCAGCCGCGGCTGTCGCGCTTGCAACACTGGTCGCGCAGAGCGGAATCCGACGCGGAGCCTTGGTCGTTCCGCCGGCTGTGAATGAGGCAGCTTCAGCTGTCGCCATGGAGAGAGCATTGTGGCCAAAGGCCAGAGACATCGTGCCCGCAAGAGGGTTCGTGGTCAAAGCAACGGTCACCACGCCAGTGATCGTCACACCGCGGATCACTAAGTTCCTCGGGGTCTGTGTGACCGAACCCGCAGGATTCAGAAAGCTCGAGATGATTCCGTCGGTTCCGGCCGCAAGAGTGAGTGTCTCTTGGAACTTACCTCCGAGGCCAGTTCCGAGCGCAGCCGTCGTGTTGGTAGGCACAGCAGCAGCCGGGTTCGACGAGTTCGCGTACTGGGCGGTCGTGCCCATGGTCCCGCCGTTTTGCCCCTGATAGGCCATATGGCCCATACCGGCCTTCTGCTCTGGCCAGGAGCGCGTGAGCTGGGGCCCTAGAATGGTGACGAAGACGTCGCTCACCTTTACCTGAGTCGCGAGCGCGGGCGCCGAAGCCCCGTGGTAGGTGCGAACGCACAGCGGCACCGAGGCAGCAGAGAGCGGCTGACCAAGGGTGGGCGCGTCTGTGGCAAGGATGATCTGACCGACCTTCACCTCGTCGATGTAGAACATGACGACGTTCGTGTTGATGACGATCAGGTAGTCATGGTTCGCGCTCGCGGACGGAGCGGTGATCGCGGCGGTCTGTGTTTCCACCCCGCCGAAGCTGATGACACCGCGAAGCTCCGCAGCCTGGTTGTACCGGAAGAAGACTCCGTCCGTTGGCGCTACTCTCGTGGTGAGGACGGCAGCGAAGAGTCCGAACTCGATCAGGTTGTTGGCCTGTGGCACCTGGGTCAGCATGAGCGAGATGTTGCAGCGCGTCTCCGCCTTGGCGAAGAGGGGGAACGTTCGGAAGGTCTGGATGCCGCTATTGGTATTGATCGTCGTGATCGCCGAGGTGTTGAGGATCAGATATCCGCCGGCCTGAGACCCCGTCTGCGTCGTCGCCGCGAAGTTGTACTTGCCCGTGTTCTGTGCGGTCGCGTTGAACGTGTCGTCCCAAAGAAGTTCGATCTGGGCGTTTTTCACAGCGTTCGACTCCGAGGCGTAGATCCGTTTCACGCGACCATCGACTGACCCATCGTCGTCGATACCTGCGAGCCCAACGAATCCGGCCTGCTCCAGCGTCTTCGGAAGGTTGACCTTCGCGTTGTCGTTCCCGTCGTTTCCAAGCTCTCCGGCAACGCCGTTGATGTTGATCTTTGCTCCAGCCATGGGTCTAAGCTCCTAATCCAACGACGTAGTAATCGCCCTTTGCTTCGGGCTCAGAATAAACGGTCACCGTGAACCCGACGCCTGGAACGATGTCCGAGATTTTCGGTTTCAGGTCGAGGAGATACAACTCGTCAGCGTCTTCTCCGTTCTTTGGAAGAACCATGACCGAAAGCGGGGTGTTCAAGGCCGACACCCAGGCCGCCGCGATCACGACGCTCGCCTTATCGGTGAAGTCTACCCCGAAGTCGACAACCCCAGAGAACGAGTTTCCTGAGCCGCCTCCACCGTTCGGACCCGGAACCCACGCCGACCCATCCCAGATAGGAACCTCTCCGACCGAGGCACCACCGTCGTCGAGGACGAGCGTCGCGTCCGCGCGCATCAAAGCGGACCCCGTGCCCTCTGAGGCCGGCCCACTTAGCGACACGTTCACGCTTGGGGCCGCCGTCTCGACGCTGTGAACGTGGTTCGATGGCGCCGCGGCTTGGCTGTCCATCGCGTCCGATGCGACGCCAGCCTGTACCTCCGAGGGCGTGTCCGGGCTCCCTTGTAGACCGCCCAAAGACTCCTCCGCGGACATCATCCACATTTTCACAAGGTGGCCAAGGCGCGCCGACCACGTCCCCTTGTCGAGGTCTTCTGGGATCGGTTCTGTGAAGCGGAGCATCTACTTCAAGGCCTCCTGATAGGCGCGGTTCGCGCGCAAATAGACCTCGCGGCGCGCGGCGTCCTTCTCCGGGCCGTCCTTCATGGTCTTTTCGATGTTCTTCAGGGCCTTTTCCGCGTCGTCAAAGGTCGGTTTCGCGCGCAGCGCTGCGGCGTCGATCCGCTCCATCTCCTTGAGGAACCACTCCCGGCGCTCTGGGCTCACCGCCTGGCCCTGGAGAGCCTTGCGCAGCTGTGGGAGGGTCCCGCTGGTGAAGTCGACGCCAGGGTAGCGCTCCGCAAGTTCCTTTACCAGCGCGCTCTTTTCCTTACCTCGGCGTTTGAAGTCGGTCTCATCAATCTGGCGGATCTGGTCGTAGAACCGAGCCTGACGGTGGCGCTCGATGTCCACGGTGAGGTCGGAGTAGACGGGGATGTAGTTCGGAACCTGCCCCTTGGCCAGGGCTTCGATGGAATCAGCGGACCGGCTAAAGAACCGCCCCGTGCCGCCCAACAGGGCCTCGCCCAGGTGTTCGAGCGTGTCCGGGGAGACGTCGATCGCGCCCTTGGTGACCTCGTCACCGCCGGTCAGTCTGTTCAGGGCCGCCGCGGCCACCTTGTAGGGGGTCCGGGTGTTCTTGAAGGCTACCGTCGAATCCGGCCGGTGCTCGCTGAAGTTGGTCGGAGACACCGGGCCCCCTCCGAACTTCTTGTTGACGGCGATCTCACCCAGGGGCTTGAAGACGCCGAAAGGCGAGTCCACCGGGGTGAAGGCCTCGGCAAACTGGGCCGCCACGCTCGCGATGGCCTTCCCGGGGTCCACGGTCCCGCGCACGATCCGCGAGGCCATGAACCCGGCGAAGAACGGGACGTTGAATCCCGGAGGAAGCGGGAGAAGGAGCGGAGAGAGGTTCCCCGCGGCCGGCAGGACCACGTTTCGGCTCGACTGGTAGTCGGGAAGCTGATCCATGTCCGGGATCCCGTCCTTGTCGTCGTCCCCGCCGAGCGCGGCCATGGCCATTCCATAGGCGAACCCGGCCGCAGCCATGGCGGCGATGGTCTTGGCCGCCCTGGCCTTCACCGCTGGATCTTTCGAAGTCACCATGTCCAGAATCCGAGCCGTCCCCTGTATGTTGGGGTTTATGAAGGGGATGAACGCCTGCATGTTGCGAGTCCACGAGCCTTTGCGGTTGAAGTCGATGAGGTCGCGGGTTTCGTCGGCGGCCTGACGCTGGTTCATCCCGTTCTTCACCAAGGCGGCGTGGTAGTTCGCGCGCGTCGCCATCTCGGAGACGTTCGAGAGCCATCCCATGAAGTCGCTGAAGGCCCGGAATCCGGCCGCCCGGGAAGCCGCGTCAGCCCCAAGGGAGGCGATCTTGGCCGCCTTCCCGAGGGAATCGAGGCTCTTGTCTCCCATGGCCGCGCGCGCCTCGCCAGCGTTTACCTTCAGGTGCTCTCGGACGGAAAGCTTGGACTTCAAGGCCTCTTCAAGCTGTGACCGGATCTTCCCGATGCTGGACATCTGCTTGAGGTAGCCCGGGATCGCCCCATGCCGGCTCGCCTCGGCCACCTTGGCCGCCCAAGACCCTTCCGCGTGCTTCTTCTCGGGCGCCTTCAGGTAGTCGACCACGCCGCGCATGGCCTTGAACTCGTTCTTCAGGACCTCCCAAGCGACGGACTTAGAGATCCCCTTCGGGGCGCCGTGGAGGATCGATCCGAAGAGAATGGCGCCGCCCCAGTCTCTCCCGGTGTTCCGGATCGAGAAAACGGGCGAAAGCTGAGTGTTCACCCGACTCGTCCAGCGGGTCAGGGCTCCCACCGTCTGGGTCAGGTTGTCGAGTTGGGTATCGCTCAGGCCGTCCATGGCCTCCCTCAGGCCCTTGTCCGGTAGGTTGATGGTCATCGGAGCGCCGTCGCGCCGGAAGTGAACCCCGCCGTCCTCGAATCCATCCGACACGGTTCCAAGGGACTCCTGGTCCGCCGCTTCCACGAACTCGGCCAGGTCGTTCAGCGTCCGGTTTCTCTCGGCCTGGATCACCGTCTTTTCGAGGTCCTGAATCGCAGCGATCAGCGGGTGGTCACGGGTGGAAACGTAGCCGTCACCGCGCTTGTCTCGGAGGTCGGAGATCTCCTCGTGGGTCGCGAGGCCCATCTTCACCTTGTAGTCGTCTGCGACGCGCTGGACATCGAGAATCCGCTTCCGGACCTCCTCATAGTCCGCGCGCTTCCCCTTGGCCCGCTCCATGATCCCGAAGCGCTTTTTGGCGTCCATTCCCTCATCGTAGACGGCCCGGGCGTACTCGCCGGCGAGGTCGAAGTCGAGACCCTTGGTGCGAACGATCTCCATCAGCGGGTTCAGGAACAGCGATTCGGCCTGACCCATGGTGTGGTCCGCGCGCGCCGGGATTCCGGTGAGTTGCCGGTCGAGCCGAACATCCCACCGCTTGCCGAGCTTCTTCTCCACGGCCTCCTGGGCCACCTTCACGGGGGTGAAGACATCCCGGATCCGCTTGGCCAAATCGTTGAGAACTCCCTCGGCGGCGATGGAGAGCTTTTCGGGCGGAGCCGGGGGCTTGCGGGAGAAGGATGGTTCCTTTACTCGCCCATCAGCTCCTCGAACGAAGGCAGGGCCGGCCACTCCTTCGGCCTGGTCTCCGTCAGGTGCAAATAGGCTTCCCTGGGATCCATCCCCTTCGATTCCAGCGCCTTCAGAGTCTCGCGTATCGCCACGAGGTTGGGGGTAAAGGCGTTCAGCGACGTCAGGGCGGGTCCGAAGTCCGCCACTGCTGGCTTGAACTCGGGCGGCGGCTTCTCTTCCACGGCGTTCTCCTTCTCTCCAGCCGGTCAGGGCTCGACCGTACATCTTCGCGGTCTGTCCTTGGGTGGTTCGGTCGTAAGCATACTTCGCAAATTCACGGCTGATGGCCTTGAGCCCGAACGGCTCGAGCGCGGCTTTGATTCGCTCAAGTTCAGCCACGAAGGCGTCTCCGTGTCCAGGCTCGGCGTAGTGCGCGGACTCGTGGATCAGGACATCCGTCATCAACCGGGCGAAAGCGCTCTGGTACTGCTCGCCCGTTTCCCGTTCGACTGCGAGGGCCATCTGATGCGTGGCAAGGTAGTTCACGAAGATCTTGCCGTCCGTCATCACCCCGTGGAGGTTCCCGGAAGGAGTGAAGCCACCGAAGACGATAGGCAGGCCAGAAACCTTTTCAATGAGCCGCAGCGCCGTTCCTACCGGCGACGCGAGCTTCGCACTTTGGCGGGACATATCGGTCAGGATGGACTTGTCCACGTCGCCCTCGAAGTCCACGACTCGGACGCCTCGGGTGGCCCCGTTGATCTGGATTCCGTCTCGGATCGCTTCCTTGTAGGGGGCGGTTCGGGTCGTGTCGTGGCGCCCGTTGTAGTTTTCCCAGTCAGCTTCCGTGGTCGTTTCATTCGGGCGGTCGAACATCGCGACGCCCTTGTCCGTCTCCTTCGTCTGGACCGTCTTGAAGAAGTTGTCGAAGGCCTCGCGGATCTTCGGGATCTCTCCAGCGGTCGGATAGGGGTAGCTCTCATCCAATTCGAACCCGAGAGACGCGGCGGCCTTCCACGTCTCCTCGTCAACGATGTTGGCCAGGTAGTCGTTCGAAGCGTTCTGGTCCTGAAGTTTCGAGATCAGGTACGACTCGTAGGCGCGCGCGGCCATCTCGTGGCTCGTAGTCCAGTATGGTGAAGAGCGTTTCTTGTCCAACTGCCACGAGCGCGCCTTCAGCGCCGTGTCCTTGATGGCGTTCATCACGTTGCGGAACGCGCCCAGCATCTCCTGACGGATCTCACCAGGCATTCCGTTTGGAGATTCGGTGACGTGGCCTAGGCGCTCCCCTCGCTTGCGAGAGAAGTAGTTGTCGACCGCGTGGAACCACTCGTGCCCGATGCTTCCGGCGCCCTTTTCCTTGGTGATGTTGATGACGACCTTGTCGGGCTCATAGTGCGCCGCAGCCGCACCGACTCCACCACCGCCACGGGCCCCGAAGGCGAGACCCAGTTCTCCGTTCAACGAGAGAGACTTTGGCGGAACTCCCAGGATCGCGGCCATGTCCATAAGGGCATCAAAGGCGTCGTTCAGGTCGGCTTGGCGCTTCTTCTGGCCGACCCAGTTCCCGAACTCGACCCCGCGGAAGCCGAACGAATCCTCGAATAGCTGCTTCGTCACGTCCTGTCCGTTGCGCATGTCCTCGCCGACGCGGGGTTCGTTCGTTTCTCGGCGAGTCGGGGGGATCTTCTTCGCCTCTTCCAGTTTGGTCTCGAGAGCCGCCTGGTTCTCGTTTCGGTAGGCCCGGGCTTCCTTCACCGTTTCGAACGGGCCGCCGAGCTGGATGATGTTCCGGCCCAGTTTCTTCCCGACGAAGAACTTCGGGACCGCGTTCTTCCGCTCGGTGTAAACCACGAAATCTGTCTTGTTCGCGGCAGGCGTGATCTGGAGAGAGTCGTACTTCTCCTTGAAGGCCTTGACGGCGGCCTCGCGGGTTTCGGCGCGGGCCAGTTCATTCGGCCAGTTCGAGAAGGCAGTCTTTGCGGCCTTCTTCTCGACCGTCCAGAACGTCTTGGGAGGGTTGTACTTCACGCCATCAATAAGGCTGTAGGACCCCGCTCGAATCCGAACACCGGAAAGAGACTTCCCGTGTCCGACAAGCTGGTAAAGCTCGGCGCGGTCCTTCACATCCAAGAGTTGGGGATGCTCGGAGAGTTTCTTTCTGGCATCGGCCACGTCGATCTTCCCGCTGACTAGATCGAACGCCATGTCTCTCAGTATCTTCGTCTGCTTGGCCCAAGAAGCCACTCGGTATGAGACGCGCGGCTTCGCAGGAACCTCGTCGCGCGAGGCGTGCATGAACGCGACCGTCCACGGATCGGCTCCACCTTCAATCATGGCCTCGTAGTCCGGCTCGGGCCATACCTTCGAAAGCGGCTCGGTCAGGATGTCCGCGCCTTCAGCCTCCTTCATTCGGTCCTGGAAGGCCGACCACACGTCTTTGCGGGCGCCCCCGATCTTTTCCCCGAAGTCTCCGATCTTGGATTCCTTCGGCTTCTCGACCTTTGCGCTCGGTTCATCAACTTGGTCCCCGAGGGTCCGCTCCTTTGCCGCGTCCACAAGTGCCTGAGCCCCGGCCGGCAATTCGGTTCGCAGCGGCATCACGATCCCGACGATGTGCCCGTCCTTCGCCTTGAAGTACACCTCGTTCTCGGCACCTTCGCGCGAGAACATCTTCGCGTCAGGAAAACGCTGCTTCACGTAATCGAAGTAGGGGGCCTTGAAGACGGAGCCGTTCGACAGGACAATCAGGCCGCCGAGTCGATCGTTCTCGCTCTCGAAATACGAAACCGAGTGGACCTCTTCTCCAATGCCTTTTTTCGGCTGGAAGGTTCGCTCGATCGGCCGCACGGACTTCTTGTCTTCTGGGATCTCCTGGCTCCCTCGCTTCGAAGGGGCTTCGCCTTCCACGATCCAGTGACCATCGCTGTAGTACGGACGCCTTTCGAAGGTTCCGGTGATGATCCGCCAGTCACCATCAGGAGTCGCCGAGGCCAGGGTGGTCTTCGGAGCCACGCGCTCCGCGAACGGAATGCCGACCTTCAGGCGGTCGTCGTAGCGTTTGACGGCCTTCGCCATCTCCAGGCCGGCGGGGGTGAGTTCGTTCGTGTAAAAGTCGGTCTTCGCGAGTGGATCGCGCTCCTTCTTCAGGAACCCGCGATCTCCCAGCCGCTTGCTCAAGGCATCGGTCGGATAAGTCGTGAGTCTGCCTTCGACAGGTTCTTCCACGAGGGCAGCGTATTCCGCATTCGTGAGGCCATTGATCTGCTTTACCGTCTCGGGCGGAACCGGAGCCTTTAGGTCCTCGACTCGCTTCCGCTCGAGTTCGGCCTGTTGCGCGGCAATACGCTCATCCTCGGCCTTCTTGGCGAGGCCCTTCTCGTTGTCGGCCCGTGCCTCTTCAAGGATCTTCTCGATCTCGCCAGCCCGGTAGGATCGCTTCACCTCTTCTCGGTACTTGAAGCGGTCCTTCTGGCCGTATCCGGTGCGCTCCTCGAGCCCGGCCATTCCGGCGATCTCTTCAAGAGCTTTCTTCTGGACGATCTCACCGAGCTTCACGTCGAGCGAGTTGTCTACCGCCTTCTCGAGACCCTTGTCGATCACGGAGCCATAGAACGGCGTCCATTCGTTGGTCGCGAAGGACTTGACCGCGGCGTCGAGCTGCGCTTTGGTGAATTCCTTCGCCTTGGGGTTCGCTTCCACGGCCGCGCGAACGATGGGAGTGAGCGCCTTCTCGTCAACCTGGTCGAACCGCTTCCCTGCGATGAGCTTCTGGGCCGGGTCTCCTTCGGTCTTCAGGCGCTCGTCCCGATATTCCCACTCGGCGCGACGCGCGTCGTCGTGTTCCTTCTCCAGAGCGTCAATCCGTGGCTGAAGCTTCGCCTTATCTCGCTTGCCCTTGGCCGACTCTTGGGCCGCCTTCGCGCGTTCAAGGTTCTCTTTTGCTGCGGCTACCCGAGCCTTCAAAGACGCCGCCTTATCGTTCCCGGCAGCGGTCTCGGCCGGACTCTTCGTCCGCATGCGTTCGCGCGCGGCAGCGATGGTCTGCTTGGTGTCTGTAGCGGGCTTTTCTTCCTTGAGCCAGTATTCGGCCTGGGACTTGAGCCGTTCTTCCGGCATCTCCTCAAGGGCTTTGCGGAACTCAGCGTCGTTGCTCTCGCGCATCTCCCGGAGACGCTGTTCCTGGGCCTCCCGAGTCGGTTTGATTTGCCCGACTCCGATCCCCTGCTCGTTCTGCGTCCCGAAGCCCTTGCTTCGCTTCTCGGTGGGTTCGACCATCCGGACGCCCTGGGGCATTCCGCCGGCGCCGTACCACTTGCCATCGGTGCCCTTGAGTTCGAATATTTCGTGGATGGTCAGCTTCGGTCGTCCGGCCGCGGCGGCCGCGACGATCTTCTCAATCAGATCGGCGCGCTCCGGAGATTGATCCTTCGGTTTCTCAACCGGCTTCGCTGCCTTCGATCGGATCTGTTTCGCCGCCCACGCGCGCGAGGCCTCATCGTCCGTGCCCTTCGTGTCCTTCGCCGGCATGATGTCGGTCGGCTCCTGGGCCGAATAGGTATCGCCCTTGTACTCGAACAGGATCGTTCCGGGGGCTCCGTATCGAACCGCAGACACGTCTGCGGCTGTTTCCAAGAGGGAATCGCTCGCGGCGTCGAGCATCGCCCGGATAATCGGAACCGGGCCACCGACGGATTCCTTGGGCTTCGGAGCCTCGCGAGCGGGACCCGGCTTGTACCCGACGACGGACTTCCACATGGCCGCCCCGCCGCGCTGGATCCGGTCGAGAGTCATCTGGATGGCCACGATGTTCCGCGCGATCGTGAACGTCCCGTCCCCGGGGATCTGGATGCGGATGCTTCCGGCCTTGGGCGTGAGGTGGCGGGCGATGGCGAGCTTGACCATCGGCTCAACCTTCGCGTGAGTCATGTTCTTCGGAATGTCGATCTCGATCTTTGTCTTGGGATTGATCGTGTATAGGCCTTCGAAAGCGAGCGTCGCGAACCCTCGCCCGTCCACTCCGATCCAGGCGTTCGGCGTGTTGCCTCTCATCCCATCGGTTCGATACTCGATCTCCTTGAACGGGCTGACCTTCTTGGCCGCGTCCAGTTCCTCTTGGAGGGCAGCCATGACCCGTTCGTGAACGTCCTTCGCAGACTTCACGCCCTGGGTGTCGACCACGCGCTCAATCTGGTCGGCGACCTTCTCAGCAGCCACGGTCGGGGTCTGTGGCTTCGCTTCCGTTGCTTCGACCTCGGCGACCGCCTTCGGCCTCTCCACGGGTACGGTGGCCGCCTCCTGCTCTTTGGCCGCCATCATCTTTGCGGTGGCCTTCTTAGCCCTGACTTTGGCCTCATCCATCTCTCGCTTCGCGTCGGAGAGTTTCTTCGTGAAGTTCGCCCGCTTCTCGTCCTGGGTTCGGCCTTCGATTTCCCTCTCAGTGCTGGTGCTGATGTGACGCCAGCGATCTTCTGCGGCCGATGCCTCGGCTTGAGTCCTCCTGAATTCTGCCTCCGGGCTTTCTGCGGTGGGCGCCTCCTCCGCGCTCGGGATGTAGAGCGGCTTCTGCCCGGCTTCGCTCTGCCACGTCCCATCGCTCGGCGGGAAGATGCGCCCGTTCTGCGCGATCCTGGCAACCTGATTCCCGTCCTGGTCAACGATGATCGGACGCGGGAGTGTCGCCCCAGTCGCTCCGCGATCCCATGCCGCATTACGGAAGCCTTCCCAGCGCTTCGAGGCGTCCTCGAAGTCCTTGACCTCGAACCGGCGGTCTCCGATCTGGACGTAGAGCGTGGGAGCCTTTGTGATCTCTGCCTTCGGGGGTACACTCTCCGCATGAGCCTCGACGGCCTTCGGTGCCTCGTCTGCAACCGCCTGTTTTCCTGGGCTCAAGACCGATTCGACCCTGCGTGTTCCGCCTTCGCCACGAAGACTTGGCCCGATGTCCGAACTACCGTCGAGTCTCCCCTTTCCGCCATCCTCAGAGGTGCGCGTGGAGACTTCTCGGATCCCAACCCCGGATCCCCCCTGTGTCTTTCCGGGGACTGTGTCTATCTGTTCGCCGAGAGCGGGCTCGTTCGCGGGAGCGACGGCCGGCTGACTCTCGACACCCTCCCGGCGCGTGTTGCGGATGGATTCCTCTAGCCTCTGAGGCAGAGCTTCCTGCTCGGCAAAGTTCGCCGCGTCCTTCTTAGCCTTCGCCGCCACCGACTCCGCGATGTGCTGCTGCTGCCGGTCCTGACGGTCCAGCGCCTCGTAGAGGGCTCGCTCGGGGTCATTCTCGATCCCGGTGTCCTTGCGGCTGTTCAGCATCGCCGAGACCGGGCCGCCGGGGTAGTTGCCTCTGTCGGTGGTCTTCTGGTTCTCCTGGCCCTTCAGGATCTCGTCCACGATGCGACGGTCCAAAGCCTCGCGCCCGCGGCCAAGCCGGTTGTCCGTCCCGAACTCCTGATTCACGCGCTGAGCGATGACCCGATGAGGCAGGTTTGGCTCCGCTCTCTTGATCTCACGGACCCGAGCGGCGATGCGCTCAAAGTACGCCGCGACTTCGGAATCGGAGGGCATTGTTTCCCGTGCAACATTCGGGCGTACACTCTCGCCATGGACTTCGCTTCCTTCTCCAGCATCGTCACGCGACCGACCGTTCTGCTCACCCATAACCTCATCGGAACGGATATCTCCGGGCCAGTTGACAGCAGGTCGTGCCTCAACTGTGACCGGAGACTTCTCGGTCCCTGCGACCGGATTCACTCCTTCTGCAACAGTACGTGCTTCCTGTCCCACTTCTCCAAACTGCCTCATCGGGCCCGCCGGGCCGATCCCTGGGCTGGAGGAGGTCGCGATGGGGGAGGAGGGTACCTGATCGGATACCGCGACTTGTTCGTCGCTCCTGACTGAAGCCTTAGCCTTCTCCAGCATCTTTCGAAGCTGTGACGGGCTCCCCGGGACTCCGGCGTCCACGAGAGGCTTGATCGAGTCGGCCTCCACCGCAGCGGCCATGAGCGGAGGAAGCCTGAAGGCAGGCCCGCCGGCGGCGGCGATTTCCTCCCGTGCACCGCGCGCAGTTCGCGCCGACTCCAGAGCCGGGGCCATGGTCTGGTCGTCGAAGTTCCTGGTGGCGTCGATCTTGGCCTGAGCGAGACGCGGATCCTTGGGAGGATTCAGAAGGGATTCGTAGGCCTGGTTCTCGAGATTGGCCTGGGCCTCGGACCGCGCGCGCTCCATCTCGCCGGCGAGCGTCGCCTCGTCTTCAGCGGTCAAGATACCGTGCTGCGCGTCCTCGAGGTAGGCGGCAAGCTCCTCCGGGGTGCCTTCCCGCGGCCTCGGGGCATTCGCGAGCGGATCGGCATCAAAGGACGCGATCTCGTCCGCCGGCGCTGGCCGCCCCTCGGCTTCGGCTTGTGCACGTCGCTGGGCCGCTTTTCGGTCCTCGGCCTTGTCGATTCCCTTGGCCGCCGGTGCCTTTGGACCCAGAACGGCCCGGACGCGCTTGAGTTCGCTCTCCGCGCGCTGCTTGGACATTCCGGTGTCCATGAGGGCCTTGAGACCGTCCCCGCCGAGGATTTCGGCCTCGAGCACGATCTGGGCGGTGGTCGGGTCGAAAGCTGGAGCGGGGCGTCGTATGGGGGCGATTGGAGCCCCTAAAGGCTCCTCATCCCGGCTCTGGATCGGTTCTGAGCCGGGGGAAGCCGGTCCAGTTCCAATCGGAGCGGCCGTCTGGGTGAATTCGTCCTCCGCGAGGGACCCGGGCTGCTCTCCCGCGGACGATACTTGCCCTCCTGCCCCGCGCCGTGCGCGAACACCTGAAACCACCTCGCCACCGGCTCCGGGGATCCCCGCCATGATCGAGGCCTTGACCCCGGACTCAAGAACACCCTGGCCCGGGTCCATTTTGGCCCCCGCACCGATCGCACCGAGGTTTCCGAGGTAGGTTTCGAGGGATTCCTGGGGGCCCTCAGTGATGATCTCCTTCGCGGCGCCTTCGGCCGCTGATCTGAGGATCCCCCTTGACGCCGCGTGGGCCACGTCGTCGATTCCGCCACCGGCGGCACCGATCAGGGCCTCGTCAGCGCCGAACCGGCCGGCCGCGACGCCCGCGGCGGCTCCGGCGGCGATCAGAGCCGGGTTTTCGGTGTAGGCCTGGGCCGTTTCCGCGGCGGCGCGCGCAACCTCGGGCGGAACACCCTGCTTGATGAGAGTGTCGTAAGTCGTGTCGTAGATGTTCGACTTGATGGCGCCCGCTCCAAGGACGCCGCCGATCCCCATGGCCACGTTTCGAGCCTTCGAGGCTCCCGCGAGCAGCCGGCCGCCCGCCATGGTCGGCAGAACGTTCCCGGCGCCCTCCGCAAGGGTGTTTGCAGCTCGCGCCGGAGAGCCGAGAGACTGGCGGACGAACATCCCAGCCCTGTCAAGTAGCGGGGCGTCCTTGTTCGCATCGGTTTCGGCTGCACGGGCTTCGAGATCCGCCTTGAACCCGGGGGAGTAGTTCTCCCGCATGGTGTCCATGCCCTGGTCGAGAGCCGTCTTGAGCCCAGGGCTTCCCACCACGCGAGGGCGATAGCCAGGGCCCTGGAACGATCCGAAGCGTCCAGAGGAAGCAGGGGCGGCCTCGGGCGGCACGTAGCGGTCTGGCGTCGAGTCCGATCCGAACAGGGCTAGGCCGGAACTGATGACGCCACCGGCTCCAAGGCCAGCAGATATCCCGAGGTCCTCTCCCGTGATCGGAACGTCCATAGGATCCTGCTCGATGGCCGGCGGGGGGATTCGCGGGGCGAGCGGGGCGACGTACTTCGGCTTGTAGTACCGAACTGGGGCCGGAGTCGTGCTCCTCGGAGCTACCGAAGGGGTTTGGCTTCCGTATTTCGATCGGTACAGCCGTACCGGGCCGATTGGAGCGGCCATCTATCGCACACCGAAGTTCGTCAGGTCATCCTCCGTCGCCGGAGGGGCCTGGCCCTTTTTACCCATCTCAATGTTCCGGCGCGTGCGCACCGTCAGGAGGTGGTTCATGTCGAGCATGTATTTCTGTCGGATCCGGTCCTGCTCACGCTGGCGAGCCATGTTCACCGGGTTCGTTGGGTTCATCGGATCCGGAGGATAGACTGAGTCGACATCGGCCAACTCTGCGTCCATGTCGGATTTCATGTCCGACAAATCGGCCATCAGGCCCGCGTCCTCGTCGTTCTTCCTCACCTGTTCCGCGATGTCCTTCGCAGCCTCTTCGCTGTAAGGCATCTGGTACGTCTCTTCCCACGCCAGCTTCGCGGCCTGCCGCTGGACGGCCGCGGCGGCTTCGGAATCGGCGATGAGTCCTGCTCGGGCCGCAGCAACGTCCTGGGCCCGCTTTGCGTCGGCTCGCTCGGCTGGAGCCACCTGAGCCTGTAGATAGTCCCGCTCGAGCGCAGATTCGCGCGACGTGGGGGTTTCCATCGGCTGAAGGATGTCTCCCTCCCCGGCGATGGCGTTCTCCATCGAGATCCCGGCGTTCCGCTCCGCTCGGCGGTCGCCGCCCGGGTCCGAAAGCGTACTCGTGTACCCGCGGGAAAGCACGCCGGCCCGGGCCGCTCGGTCGTCGGTTTGGGCGGTTGGGGTCCCCATAGAGAACCCAAACTGCTTTGCGAGCCCTGGGCTCACCGGGGAGTCGACAGGCTCTCGCCCGCCCTCTTCAGAGTCGAAAAGGCGCTCGCTCTTGGGCCGCTGGCCAAGAAGCTCGTCCGCGGTCGGCATCAGCCTGACTCGTGGGCGGGGTGGAACCGGGGAAATGAAGGGAGGCATCTACGCTCTTGCTCCTCTCCCCTTCACGCCCCTGCCGTAGTCTTTCCCGAATCCCTCACCGCGGGCATCGTTGTTGCGGTTGTAGGGGTTGATCGGAGCACGCGAACCGAATTCTGTCCCTTCCGAAGGAGAGCCGGTGTTGTATGCGGGCATCCGGGCCTGAAGGTTGGGGGTAGGGCCAGAGGGCTCACCGCCGCCGCCGATAATCCCGCCACTTGGACCGCTCGGGTTCATGGCCGGATCACCGTCAAATTCCCATCCGACGCCCTTGATGTACCGCTCGAGGCGTGCCGTGTTCGTGTGTCCTGTTCCCCCCATTCCGCCAGGGATACGGCTCATGGCATCGTAGGGGTTTTGTGGAACCGAACGCATTCGTGTAGCAAGCACTTCAGACCCAGAGCTTGAGCCGCTTCCGGAACCTCGACCGGTTCCCATTTCCGGCATTCTCGGAGCAATCGCCGGCTGGGAGGCTCCAAGCTTCGGAGCCGAGCGAGAAGCGGACGCCTCATTGGATGCTGCTGCGATTTTCCTCTGGATCAGCGTCTTGAAAAGCTCTCCGAGCGCTCCAGAACCTCCAGAAACACCGACTCCGGACGTGGTTGTAGCCATGTCCCCGTTTGCTTTGCGCGTGGTGTCGATATTCATGGTTTAGAAGCCCTGGAATGGACCGCCGAACGCGCTGAAGAGGTCGAACAGGTCCTTAAACTGGTCCCGCTCGGCCTGGCGCGCGGCGTTCGAACGCTGGAAATCGAGAGAATCTTGGTTGATCCCGGTGTTGCGCTGCTGGTTCTGGAGGTTTTCGTCCGTGGCTGAGTTCCCAGCGACATCCTGGAGAATCCCCTGCTTGCGGGCCTCCCAGTCGTTTGCGATCCCAACACGGGCTTTGCCTTGCGCCTGGAGCACTTCACGATCGATCGCGGAGTTTGCAATGCCTTCGACTCCACCTCCAGAAACGCCGCGCATGGCCGCGCTATCTCGAGCCCCCTTTCGAAGGTTCTCGGCATCATCGCGAATGCTTCCGGCCGTCTGACGGCTCAGAGCCTCAACGTTCCCACCGCCCTCGTAGAGCCCCTTGAGCTTGTCGTTCGCCCAGCCGATGCCAGGATTTGCCGTGGAGGTGTTCACCGTCGGGGTGCCAGTATCAGCGGGCGCCGCAGGCGCAGATGCGGCCGATGAATTGGCCTGACCGAAGGCTTTCAGAATGTCTGAATACCCTGAGGTCTTTCCTTGAGTCGGGAAAACACCTCCCCTGCCGCCCACCTTGAAGCCGCTGACGTCGCCACCTCCGTAGTTCGCTCCGATTTCAGCCATCTACGCAATCCCCAATTCGGCCTTGACTTGGTCGTACATCCTGGGATCGCCGGAAATATAGGAATACGAGGTTTCTCCGGCGTGAGTTGTTGCGGGAGGCTTGCCCCCACGAGAAGACCGAGCCATTGGCCCAGACGCGACGCGCTGCGACCCTCCCATGCGCGGCGGGATCGGGGAGCGCGCTGGAGAACTGCCCTGGGATGGAACGGGCGGTGAAAGCGCCTTGTTCGGTGCGGCGATTGAGCCAAGACCGGGCATGGCGCGACGCTACCATCAGACGCGGGAACCGAAACCGCGCTTTTTCTACCCACCGCCGGTGTAGAAGCCAAGCGGGCGGCGCTCCGTTCCGGGCTTCGCCACGAATCCCCAGCCAGTCCAGACCACCTCGGCACGCTGCGTGAGCGTAGTCGCTCCCCCGGCTGGAAGATCTGTGGGCTGGTCGACAGTGAGGCGAATCGAAACGCAAGATCCGGTCGATTTCGCCAGAGACGGCCGGAGGTACTTGTCTCGAGGGACGTAGGAATTCGAGATCCCTGTGTCGGCAGGCCCAGACCTTCCGAGCGGAACCACGAACTCTTCCGGAGCCTTGAAGTTGTTCGCGTTCTCTTCTCCAGCCTGCCATGCGAACTCATTCCCGGCATAGATCCCGATCGTAGAGTCCAGGTTTTCGCACTGGTAGATCCCCCACGCATCGGTCGTTTGGAACGAGTCCTCCTGGTCCGCCACTGGCCCGATGATTTGGTGCGACGTGTGCAGAATGAACTGGATAGGCACTTCAGTTACTCCACCGCCTCCGTCGTCAGCCTTGTCGACCCGACTCGCTTGGTTCTCGATCAGGATGTCGCCGACCGTATTCCCGGTGTACAGGGCTCCGATTTTTGCGTCTGGGTCGTACAGCATTGCAGCGCAAGAGTGTTTCCACCCGTTCCCAACGTCGAAAGACAGGTCGGCCTGCCCAGAGCCCCCAAGGTCTGGAACCAAGCCGGCGAAGTTCACCACCCAGTAGTTATTGACCCACGGAGTCGGGAAGCCGATGATGGCCGGAATTTCCGAGGCCTCTTCATTCGGGTTCGGAGCGATGAACTTGATGACTCCGCTGACGTAGTCCGTGACGGCGAAGCCCTGCTCGTAGGAAGTTCGGTTGTCCCCGGACACAGTCTTGCGCCATGTGTCGTCCCACCTCCCAACTCCGATCGGAACCATAGAGGTCCCGTCGCACCGATACCAGCCTCGTTGAGTCGGAATGAGGGCGATGTCATCGACTTGGGAGATAGTCTTCTGGCCGAACCCTCCGATTCGAGGCTTCAGCGTCTTCATGACCAGGTCTCCAACTCCGAAGCCCTGGATGTAGTAGCAGCTATTCGGACACTGCACGTAGATCGTGGATCCGCCGATGTTCTTGAGCCCGATGACCGGCTCCCCGTTGCGCGTGGGGATGTAGAGCCCGGCATACTCCTCGGGCTGCCCGACACCGGACACGTAAACCCGCTCAGGGTGTCTTGGGTCTCCAGCGCTGAACATCCGGTCCGTCGACATGTCACCGAACGCGACCTTCGGATACTGGAGAAGATCCTCGGTGTAGGCCTCTCCGGTGGCGGTTTCGTTCACGGTGAACGTGGGGGCGCCGATATCGCGCGTCGCCCAGTGTCGATAGAGTCCGCCATCGACGGAGACGTAGATTTCAATCTTGTCGACGCACGGATCCACCGGACAAGGGACCGCGGGGACGTTCGCGAACGTGGCACCCTGGGCAGCCAAGACAATCGCTGGTGAGACCGCACCCAATGGAGACCTTCGAGAGTGCAGGGAATCCAAGAATCGGAGCGCGAACGAGCACGATCCGGTAAGACCACCTCCGGCCGCGGCGACGACACCTACCTGATTCTCGACTGGAGGGCCGGGAGTGACGAACGGGGCGGAAGGCGCGTTGATGCCGATCCGCAAGAGCCACTTGTGCTCCGTGAACACGAGGTTGTCCGTGTGTCCACCCAAGAGATAGGTTCTGCTGAAGTTCCCTCGGCGCCAGGAGGGGAAGTCTGGGCCGGTGATGAGTGTGTTGACCGTTTCGGGAAGCGGAACGAGTTCCTTGTTCGCGAAGTCGTCCCAAATCGTGAACGTGCCGAGGCTTCCGAACCCCGCGGCCGATAGAGCGGTAGCGATCTTCATTCAGAACACCAGCATGTCGTTGATATCGCTGGACGGGAACCCAGTCGCCATGATGAGCCTGGTCCATGTCCCGGTGATGCTGCCGCGCGGGGAGAAGTAGGCTGCCGCAATTCCGGCCGGCGGCTGGATCGCAGCGACAACGAGGCATGCTCTGTACTGCCTGATGCAACGAGAGATTCCAGGGACGAACAGGGTCGGGTACGTGCTGCCCGGTGCTTGATTCATGAAGCCGGGATAATTCGCCTGAGCGGTTAGGTCTTTGAGCTTCGGGGTCCAGGTAGTCCCGTCGAAACTGCCGATCCAGACGTTGGTGAGCGCCGCGTTGTGCCACACGAAGTACAGGACCGGGTTCCCGGCCGAGTCGTTCATCTTCTCCGTACCCATGATGTGGCCACCGGCATCAATGAGCGTTGTGGCGATCGGGATACGTGTGAGGGTGGTCCCGTCGAAGGAGAACAGATCCTCGTCAGAGTTCGGGATGTAGAGATTGTTCCTGTACGAGGTCGTATTCGATCCGACGATTTTCACCGTTCCAGCGCCGGGAGCGATAGGAGCGCTCCACACTCCTGCTGAACTGCGAACGCGGATCGAGTTTGGAGTGCCATCGAAAATCGCGACACACGTCTCGTTGTAGACGCCAAATCCTTTGACTACGTTGATGGTTCCTAGAACGTTCGTGAGGGTGACACCGTCGAACGTGAAGATGGCAGACGTTCCGACTCCGGAGGCCGCGGCGCCGATCGCAGCGATCAAAAGCACCCCCTGATGCTCGATCATGGCCGAGATCCCAACGTAGGCGCTGGGGAGTTTTACCCGGTCTTGCTGAAGCGAATCCGCGACAGAGAAGACCTTTAGAACGTTGTCCAGTCCGAAGTACAACTCGTCTCCGAACGTCGCGGCGACAATCTGGTATGTCGCGGTGGAGTAGTACGTGGCATTCCGGTAGCTCACCGGGCTTGAAGCCGTCTGGTCCGCAGACTCCTGGTCGATCACTCCAAGATACGAACCAGTACCAGCAGAAACGCTCGGACAGCCGTCTCCGGTTATGAAGAGAGACCGCGCGGCTCCGATCTCATGCGTGGCCAACCCCGTTACCCTTCCTCCAACGTTCACGCGCCGAAGCTGTCCTCCCCGGAGCACCGGGAGGCCCCCTTCATCTCGCGTGTTGATCCGAAGATAGGGAGTGTCTTCGGGTAGGTTTTGAGGGTCAACGTCGGGGGACATCCCCCGCCACTCTCGAGGCCGAATGATCTTCGGAACCTGCCCGGGCTTGAGGTTTCTCAGGAGCACCGGGGGTTACCTTCTCCAGAACGGGCTGAGTGCTCGCCTCGCCGGCTTCTCTCGGCCGTGCGGCTCCTGGATGTCCATTTGCTTGATCGCGGTGGCGAGAGCCGTAGAAAAGACGGTTTCGTCGGCTCCCTTGTCGGCCTTCAGGAATACCTTGGCCATGGTCAGGATTACCGGGATGTGCCACGTCGCTGGGATGCGCGGTATCTCGGGGGTCATGTCGTCCGTGTCCTCGAGGTCTGGAGGAGCCACGGCCTGATAGATCAGCTTGAGGGTGACTGTCGGCTCCGTCGGAGTCGGCCAGAGCAGCAGCTCGCGCTGGTTGAGCAATGAAGCTCCGTCGGATGGCCCGCCCAGTCCGTAGTGCGTCGGGATCCCTCGAGCGGCGGAACGCTGGCCTTCAACGTAGTCCATGATCCGGTGATACGGGATGTACTCGAGCGGGCCGCGGAGGGGAAGATCCTGAAGATAGACCTTCCCGACCTGATGGAACCCCATGAAGTCGTCCGGCAGAGGGGTTCCACGGGAGGGGAGAGAGAGGTCCGTCTGAACGGTGTATACGAACCCTCTCTTGATGACCGTCTTGAACGAAAGGTCGCCATGGTTGTAGACGTACCGGAACGCGTCATTCACATGCCGAAGCATGAGCGCCCGCTGCTCCGTGGACGACAAGGCGAAGGGAATCTTCTCCGTGAAGTCCAGGAGCTTCGTGACGAGGTCCAGGTAGGTCGCCATGGTTGGCTTATGCGGCCGGCTTCCCTTCCTTCGATGCGGCCACCCGGGCCTTGAAAGCGCGGTTCGATTCTCCGGGCTGGCGGGTCAACGGTTCTCCATCGGCTCCGTCATCGTCGGCCATGATGAAGTCCATGGCCTCGGTCATCGCGTCCGGATCGGTCTCGAGACGCGCCACGAGTTCGGCGGGGAGCGTCTTCCCGGAGTTCGTGGCCATCTTCAGGACCCCGGCGACGGCTGCGCTCGGCTGGCGTAATGATCCTTCCGCGGTCACTCCGGGCGACGTGGCTTCGAGCGGCGCCGCTGGGGACAGCATGTCCTCGCCCTTCATGTCCTCGACGTGCTGCTGCCAGTTGTGCGAGTTGGACGAGAGCCACGGCGTGGTTCGGATGTGCCGCTCGCACTCCTCCATCGTGTTCCAGCGCGAACCGTCGAGCTTGACCTTGTACCGCTTCTCGGTGGTGTTCCTAGAGAGCATCCTGATGTCCTGCTCGGCGTCGAAGACGTAGACGGGCTTGTCCTCGACAGGATTCCCGTTCGTGATGTTGTCCCGGCAGCGCTTGAGCCACTGATCCACGATGTAGCGCGCGGTCTTGAGCGCGTGGACGCAGTAGGTCTCGAGCTTCCACTTCTCCCGGGCCCCGTCCTTCCCGTCGCCGCGGAGGCGCACCAGGGGGTTTCCGGCCTTCCCGTTCAGGGCCTTCCAAATGTCGTCCAGTTTCCCGGCTTGGCGCGTGACGAGAGCGACTTCCTTGTGTAGGCGCTTCCCGTCGCGGTCGCGGGCGTCGTAGTTCGGAGGAACGGCCGGCAGGCCCCACTCGTTGAGAGGGAGACCCTTCTGTTCTTCGATGGGCTTCGTTTCTCCGGGCTTGAATGCGTAGACCACGGAGTTGTACACGTCGACATATGCCCTTTCGGACACGTTCTTGACCAGCATCGAGGGGCTTTCGAAAGCATCGTCGTGGTCTGCCAAGGATTCAGTTTCCATCTCTTCCTTTTCTGGGTTATCGAGGTACGACAATGATGCTGCCCGGGCTCGCCGGAGCAGCGGGGATGAAGTGGACCGCGTTCTTTCGGTCATGCCCCCGCTCGAAGAGGGCGCCCATCATGGCGCGGTCGTCGTCGGTGAGGTCGAGGAAGGAGCGGTGGATCTCCTTGTCCTCCTTCAGGACGTAGCGGACCTGATCGAAAGCCTCGTCCTTAGCCTTCGTCTTTAACTTCGCCCGCTCCTCTCGCGTGGTTGTTATGGCCCGGTAGGCGAGCTGTCGGATTTCATCGTTCACCCCCGGGATGCTGTTCCGGTCCGTATCTCCGTTCCCGGTGATGGCCTTCGCAGCCTCAGCGCGCCGGCGCATCTCGGCGTCGCACTCCTTCGCATGGGCGTAGATCCGCTCATCGAAGGGGACAGTGACTCCTGGGGTCCCGTCTTTCGTCTCCGGTGCGAATGGCGGCCCCTGGGCCCAGACGGCGACGAACGACGCCCGGCCGATCTCGGACAGGTATCCGAAGAAGGGCTTCATGGCGCCGTATACCTCCGGGTCGATGATCGGGAGCCCGGGTGAATGCTCCACGCCGATCCCAAAGTGAACGAACTCCCGCGTTCCACCCGTCTGGTAGCGGAAGACTTCCTTCTTGACCACGGGAACGAACAGAGGATCGATGTCGAAGCGGATCCTCCGCACGATGGTCTCGTCGATGGGGAGGTCGGAACTCGCATAGGAGTAGCCGATGTGGATGCACTTCGGCCTCGCGTCGAGGTCTGAATCAAAGTCGAGCAAGCGGGCCTCTTTCTGTGGGGAAAGGCGCCCCGGGGAGGGTTGGTCCCGGGGCACCTCACGGCAGGGGGGGACTAAGCGTCGCGGCCGGTGAAGCGGTCGCGGAGGCCGTTGATGAGCATCGCCCAGGACGGCTTCTGGATGCCGATGTTCATCTGGCACTTCGCCACGGCCTGGTAGCCGGTGACGGGGCGGCCGTTCGCGCCGATCGCGCGGGACCACATCGCGCCGTCCTTCATCATGAACTTGATGGGGGACGCGACGTACTTCCGCAGGAGGCCCTTCGAGAAGCCGTACAGCATGCCGGGGAGGCAGTTGTCATCGGTCTCGTGGAAGGGGATGGTGCGGCCCTTGTGCGAGTAGGAGCCGAGGCCAGCCTGGCCAAGTTCCTGCTTGTACGGACCCTTGCCGCTGATGGCGTTGTACTGCCGCAGCGTCACGTTCGAACGGTTGAACGTGTTGTTCACGCCGGAGTTGCCGTAGAAGAACTCGATCCGGCCACCGTTGAAGTGGACCTGGTTCACATTCTTGTCGAGCATGTCCTGGGTGAGTTCCACCCGGTTCCCGCCCGAGTAGACGTTCTCCACGACGCTGTTGAGCGCCGAGGGATAGGTCGAACGGGTGAGGCCGTGGATGGTCGCGGCATAGGTGCCGTCGTCGATCAGGTTGCGGAGGCCGTTGATCCCCAGGCCATACCGGCCCTGGAGGTAGATCGACCAGCCCGCGGTCAGCGTCATCACCGTGTCGGTCGTGACGAGCCCAGAGGCGTAGTTGAGCGCGGTGATGAGCACGCCGCTGTACTGCGCGGCGCCGCCCGAGTCGAGATCGTAGATGTCGATCTTCTCGTTGGCTTCGATTCCGGCCAGCCCGTAGGGGTAGGCCGAGTTGACGGAGGCGGTGAAGGTCGTCACCGCGACGGTGGCCGCATCGACCACTCCCACGCGGCCGGTGCCGTGCGAAACGCACATATACCGCTGCATGCGCTTCGCCAGGTTCTCGGTGCACTCCCGGACTCGACGGGTGGCCTCATCCTCCCAGACGCCGGCGCCGGTGCCGGTGTTGTCGAGCATGTCGGTCATCTCGGTCATTTCCGAGTTTTCCACGGCGGCGACGGCGCCCTGGACATCGACGCGCGCGACGGTGGCGTTCTGCTCCACGCCGCCGTTGTTGCCGCCAGCACCGGACTTGCCGGTGTATACCTCGATGAGGAACCTGACGCCTCCCGATTCGCCGAGGGCCTTCACGTTCTTGAAATCGTCGGCAAGGTTGTAGAGAACCAGGTCGTGGTTTTCCACGGACTTGATGGCCCCCTCAACCGCTTCGTAAACGCGCTTCTGCGCGCCCGCCGCAGTGATCCAGTTTTCCATAACGACCTATCTTTCTTGTGTTTAGGCGACTCGCGAACGGGCTGCTCTTGTGACAGCCGCGAGGTTCGCGAAAGCCTCATCCTTGGACATGGGTTTTGCACCGGATCCAGTGGCGGTTCGCTTCTTCGGCCCCGGTTGATCCGTGGCTGATGCGCGCGTGGCGGCTTCGTCGGCTTCGGAACGCCCGAACTCCGATCCTGCCACCTCGGCAAGGTCCTTGAGAGAGGCCTTGATGAGCGCGCGGAACTCGGTCTCGGTGACCGGGTTCTTTTCTCCGCGCTGCTCGTTGAGTTCCTGAACTTCCAGGAACGCATTCCGGGCCGCGGTCTTGTGGAGCCTCGCAGGGATCTTCATTTCAGCGAAGACCGCCTTGAGATCGTCCTCCCAGACCTTGGCCAGCCGGGCCTCTTCCGCCTTGTACTCGCTCTGGTACGTCTTTTCCGATGCGGCTTCTTGATGTCTTCGGCCGTCCTGCTTCGCCAGGGCCAGCGCTTTGGTGCGGTTGGCCTCCTGACGCGTGGAGTGCTTCTCGAGAGCTTCCCGGAGGTCGAGACGCGCGTTGACGTGGCGAGCTTCCGCCCTTGTCACAGCGTTTTCGAGCCGGGCGACCGATGCTTCGGCCTCGGCTATCTCGCTCTCGTAGAGCCCTTCGCGACCCTCGGCCTTCTTGCGGATCCAGGTCAGAGCGATTTGCTCCTCGCTGAGCGCCTGCTGGGCTTCGGAAAGTGACTGAGCGGCCTTTTGGTACTTCTCGTTGGCCGGAATCACCGTCTCCTTGTGCAGTGCGACCACTTCCTGGTCGAGGCGCCGAATCGCACGCTGATTCTCGGACAGCTTCGACACGTCTTCGGCTTTGAGCGCAGTGAGGAAGATTTCGCTTACCAGCTCGGTATCGGACATCGGCTCGGCGGCTTGCGCCTCCGGCTCCTGCTTCGGCGCGGCTGGTTTCGGACCCTCACCCTTCTCGTACTTGGAAAGCTTCTCCTTGTACTCCCTGACCTCTTTGGCCAAGGCGTTCGAGCGCTCGAGGGCGTTGTTGAAACGCTCCGGACGCTTGTCTTCAGGGGTCTGGTCCCAGAAGGTTCCGGATCGGCCCGCGTCGGCCGCCCCTTCTTCTCCTGGCTCGTCTTCGCTTGCGCCTTCGCCTTCAACGTTTTCGGAAGGTGCGGCTTCGTCGGCCGGTTGGCCGCCGTCATCATTCCCGTCCGAAGGAGAGGGGGACTCTCCCGCCGGTGCGGCGCCGCCTACGAAGGAGCGACCGTCAAAGACGGGCTCGGTCGGGGCCGGCGGTGGGGTTGTGGCTATCAATGGTTGTTCTCCTTGAGCCTGGAGGGGATCCAGACATCAGAGAGGGTCTTACCACCGGATTCGGGAACTCGTACCCCTTGGGTGCAAACGGCTTGATCTGGAGTAGTATTCCGCTGTCGCGTTGCGACGACTCGCGTCCGTAGAAACGGCGCACGGGCTCTGCCCTGATCTCGTGGGATGCGCGCCCTGGGAACGTGTGACCGCCCCGGGGCGCGCGGTCCGATGGTAGGATACGCGCGGCGGTGTAGAGCAGTTGGTAGCTCGCGAGGCTCATAACCTCGAGGTCGCTGGTTCGAGTCCAGTCGCCGCTTCCATCCCTTTGGAGCGTGGCCGAGCGGTTCAGGCACTCGGTTTGGGACCGAGACTACGCGGGTTCGATCCCTGCCGCTCCAACCACAGCATCTAGGTCGGGCAGCGCGTAGAAGGCCATCTTCGAGATCGAAAGCCTCCCGCTTGAGGCGTTCTTGATCGACATTCCCTCAAGCTGCGCCGGCCGAGCGCACCCCATGCACAGGTACTCGAAGGCCTTCCCTGGGGTCAGGAACGCGGAGGGAGGCCGCCCCATCTCGTAGGGGATCATCTTCCCGGCGCCGTCCTTGAGCTTGGCGGTGCCGCACTTCGGGCACGGTAGGACGCGCCTCATGCGGAGATCCCGGGGGCCGGAGCAGGAGCGCCGGGGCCAGGCCCAGAAGCGCCCGCAGCGCCCTCTGTCGGAGGCACGGGCGGCATCGCTGCGGCCAGGGCCTCCTGCTCGTAGAACTGATGCGCGTCGCAGTGCGAGAGCCATTCGGTCAGCCCGCGGGCGTCCTCGATGTCGGCGGGGTCCTTGAGAGCCAGGAACCCGGGATAGACCTCGAGCATCTTGATCTGAAGGAAGGTGATCTGCTCCTGGATGTTCTCGGGCAGGCCTTCGAACTGGGAGAGGAGGATCTGATCCTCGGTGTAGGCGCGGGACTGCATCGCGGCCTGCTGGAGATCCGGGCCCCCCGTGGCCACGTCGAGCATGATGGTGGGCTTCGGCGCCGCGCCGGCGAGGGGTCCGCCCTTGATCCGCCTCTTGGCCGCCTGGATTGCCTGGAACTTCTCGTACCAGCCGTCTGTCGCCAGCTCGTGGAGGTTCCAGAACCGGGTCAGGGCCTCGCCCGCGGGGCTTCGAAGGTCCTCTAGGTGCGTTTGGCGGTGGAGCGGGTGGTTGTCGGTCCGCTTCTTCGCCACCGGCATCACACGCGGCTCGTCAAGGGTGAAGGCAAGGAACTCGTTCTGCGCGTCGGTGATCTGCTGGTTTGGCTCGGGGTCCAACTCATCGACCGTGCCGAGCTTCTTGGCCACCCGGAGGCGCTGGCGAGGCGTGGAGAGGTCAACCAGGCCCAGGGGGATCAACTCGAGGATGTTCTGACGCTGGAAGGCCTCGGTGTCGTGGGCGGGCTTCGTCGAGACCTTGACGTTGGTCTGCCCCATCAGGTCGGCGCCGGTGAAGTCCTTCACGGTGCGGTTCTCGAAGGCGTTCACGGACTTGAACTGGCGTTTCTCCCGGTAGACCGCGACGACGCAATCAAGCATGTAGCTGAAGAGGGAGGAAAGGTGTTCGGACCAGCGTTGGCCTTTGGGCTTTCGCGTTTCATCCAAGCGCTGGCCGATGTACATTTGGGCGCTCGCGGAGGGCGCGCCGGAGACCGATTTCCCTTGGTCAAGCTGGCTCTGGCCGGTCGTGCGCTGCATGTGCTCCACGATCCCGTCCGTGAAGGGCTGCCAATCCGAATGCGTGACCTTGCCGCCGGCGACCACCGGCTCTCCCGCCTCGGCGTCGAATCGGATGATGCGGTTCGGGATGCTCGGGTTCTGCTCGTCGACCTCGTACCCATCTCCCTGGCCTTCGATGTTGGCGCCCTTCGGGAGGAGGAGGGTCGGGGAGCCATTCTCGGCCATGTCCCATTGGAACTGGCTGAACATTGCATCGAGGGCCTGCTGCGGGCTGCGGAGACGCGAGAAGACGCTGATCCCGTGCATGCTGTTGTTCTGAAGCTCGTTCGGGAAGGAGAAAAGGCGCATTCTTGGCACCTTCTGTTGATTCCCCTCGGAGTCCTTGTACTCGAACATCAGGGGCCCGTTGTAGAGCACGGTCTTGTTCGCCGAGATCATCAGACGGCCCAGGGGCTCGGATTTCTTCTCGTCCCCGAAGATCTTGAAGGGCTGGCGAATGGTGATCCGGTATACCGCCCAGCGCTTCTGATCGTTCGTCAGGCCGCGGCCGGAGTATCCCCACATTTCGAGCCCGGATGGGTGATATCGGGCCGTTTCCTCGAGTTCCGACAGGGAAGAGGGCTGGATTTCGGCCGCGGCCTCGTACCGCTGTGCCAGCCAGTCGATCGGCGCGATGGTCTCGATCGTGACCTCTGGAAGGAATCCATGGGTGACGCGCCCGCCACCGATCGGGAACACGTCGATGTCGGCGTACTCCTGCACGAAGACCTTGGGGAGCGGCTTTTCCGTGCTCAGGGCGTACCCGAAGGCGTCCCGGTCCCCGTCCTCGCCCAGGGCGAAGCGGTCAACCAAGGCGCCGGCGCACTCGGGGCACTCGTGAAGGGTCGCGAACATTTCCTCGTCGCCCGGCTGAGAGACCGAAACCCCCACCTCGGCCTCGATCATCTCGCGGGCGATGTCGCCGGAGTACCGGAACCCGCCCCCGGGCTGCGGCTCGCTTCCCTCCTGAACCATCGTCCACTTGCACAAGGGGCTTTCGCAGGCATAGACCTTGACCGGGGCGGCCCGAAGGTCGTCGAAGTCGTTCTCGAACCCCGCCAGGAAGTGAGCCGTGCCGTAGTCAACGGTGTTCTTTGCGTGCTGGCCCAGCAGCCTGACCCAACTCGCTTGCAGGAGGATGTCGTCCAGGACCATCTTCGCCTTCTTGGCCGCCCGGTGAACGATGGTGGTGGCCTTGTCCGGGGTCACCGAGGGCTCGGAGGTAGATCCGATGAGCCGCGCGGCCTCCCCGTCGAGGATCGGGGCGCATTCGTTCCGGTTGGCGAGCTTGATGTCCGGATCGTCGGTGACGATAGGCTCGAAGAATGGGCTCCCGGGCTTTGCGTCGATCGGCGTGGCCATCCAGGGCTTCGATCCGATGGTGAACCTGGCCTCCTCGTACTCGAGGAACCTCGCCATCCGGCCCGGATCGTCCTTCGAACACGCCGCCTTCTGGTAGGCGACGATCAGGTCCGCGGTGTCGTCGCGTTCGTTGTCGGCCGGCGGGAAGGTCAGGTTATCGGACACGAGCTATGACTCCCGGAAGGCTTCGCGGGCCTTGCGGACGGTGTCCGCAATGTTGGACCGAGAGTCGGTGGGCTTCCGCACGAGCGGAGGTGTCTCTTGGTGGAGGGTCTGAACCCGCGTGGTGACCTCGGAGGGGTTCAGGACTCGGAAGGCCTTCGCATCGCTCAGGGCGATGACCTGGCGGAGGAGTTCGGCGTTGCGGGCCCGCTCAACCTCGAGGGTTTCTTCAAGCGCCTTGACGCGGGCCTTTGCGGCCTTGCCGAAGATGTCCATGCTCGGGCACCTTCGCACGGATTTCGGGAACCGTCCAGACCGTTTCGGGTGTACGATTCCGTACCAATGATTCTCCAGGCCGACGGCACCCCTTTCAAGGCCCCGGAACTTCTTGATCTTGAGGAGATCCGGATCGTTCAAACCATCTTCGGAATGACGAAGAGAAACGGGTGGAAGCCCATCCGCGGAGAGTTCCGCTTCGGCGTGCAGCCTCCCGATTCTCCCGTCGCGCTTCGGCTGAACGACATGCAGCGCCGCGGGCTCATTCGTCTCATCATCGACGGGAAGCAGCTTTCCCGTAAGGACTTCAAGCGGTTCAAGGAGGGAGACTACTCCAAGGCCGCGCTGGTCGCGCAGATGACGAAGGCTGGCGTGGACGCCTACACCGCGACGGCCCGGGCCGCCCAGGAGAAGAAGGACATGGCCGCGAAAGCCGAAGGAGCGCGAGCATGACTCTCTGTGCGAAATGCGGACACGACATTCTCGACCACCGAAAGATCGACGTGGTTGGGCCGGCGCCGTGCGATCACGTTTTTGATCGAATCCCCGAGTGGCCCGTGCTGTGCAACTGCCCGAACTTCGAGGAACCGAAGCCTAAGCTCTGCGTCTGCGGGCACCCGGCCACGAGCCACGCGCCTACTGCTACCGACAGGTACGCGGACTTCGGTGCCCCTGGCGTCGTTATCCGGTTCAATGGGTTATGCCGGGAGGCTCACCCGAACGGGCCCTGCCCGTGCTGGGGATTCACGGCACCCGAGGACGCGAAGCAGAAGACCGCCACCGAAACGGTTGCGGATCAGCCCGAGCAGCGCGAGTGGATCGGCGGCGTGTACCCCTACGAAAAGAGCGAGTGGCGAGATGAGTGCCTCGCGATGAAGGCCAAGCTTGAGGCGTGCGAGAAGGCTCGAGACTTGAATGCGGATCGCGCCATTGAGCATTGCAACCGCGCTGACGAAAGGGCTGACCGTTTTAAGTTCGAGCGCGACGGGGCCGTGGAGCGCGCGCATATGCTCCTTGAGGCGAAGAACCGATCGCTCGACAGAGAGATCGCGCTGGCCGCCAAGGTGAAAGAACTTGAGGCGTGGAAGAAGGAAGCCATCTCGGTGATGCCAGACCTCCAGGCCATCGGGAAGGAACTCGGCCTCGAGATCGGGGACACGGTTCACGACAAGATCCTGCCCGCGCTCAAGAAGCGCAGGGTGCTCATTGAGCGACAGAATGCTCTGATTGAGGCTTTCCGATGTCGTGGGTGCCAGCTGTGAAACCGTCGAACCGATGTCTGCACGAGCGGATGACGAGAAGCGTTTCCTCTACTGGGAACGGAGCGTTGGTCTCGTTGAAGATCACCTGCCAGGATTGCGACCTGTTCGTTGAGAAACGTCCCTGCGCGATGTGCGGAGAGACGACATCAAACCCATCTTCATGGGAAGGGGTCTCGATCGGAGCCCTGCTGGACGTGATGAGATTCCACGGAGCCCCGACAAATCCATCTGAACTCAGGGCGTGGCTGGACGCGCGACTCTCTGCGAGCGGTCCACCGGCTAAGAATCTCGCGTGAACGCTGAAGTCCAAGCTCGGATCGTAGACGGGAAGCCCCGCGTCGGGATGTCCTTCCCCGCCGGCTTGGGCGCCGAAGTCGTCTCGGCCACCGCGGCGAAGACCATGGAGGCGATGGTCGGCCCATTCACGGTCGAGATGGCTGGGAAGTGGGCTCGGATTACCTTCGCGACTTGCACGGCCAAGATGGCTGTCTACGAGTCGAACGGCGCCTTCGTGGTGATGATCGAGTTCGATTCGATGCCGCCCGAAACCTCGGAGATTGGCATGGCCTTCGCTGGCTCTGTAGGGAAAGAGGGGAATTGAGCTTCACGGTTGTCGAAAGCACCAAGGGCACGCCCGAATACTGGCTGAAGGACATCGAGTACGGGATCCGAACCCGGATCTACGAGAACCGATCGGGCGCGTGGCAAGAGGACACGATGGACAACGCGGGTTGGATCTGTGTCAGTAATCCAAGGCCTCGCCCGCTGCCCGATACCGACGACCGCGATGCGAATGAGGCCTACGCAAAGCGGCACGGGTTCTACTGGATGGAGTGTCCCATGTGCGGAGAGATGCGCGGCGGGCACGAGACCGAAAGGAATCGGGCCTGCGAGCGTAGGTTCGTCGACCGCGTGAGCAACACCCTTTCGCTCTACGACCACCCGCTGAAGACCGCGGCGATTGGCCTCCTTTCGGCCGAGGCCGCCAAACTGCGGCTCGCGGAAATGGCGAGCACAAAGCACTTTTTCTACGGTATGGTGGCCTTCGGGTGCGCGTGCGGAACGGCGGCACAGCACGACAATGATGTGGCCGCCCTTTCGTACCGACTTTGGACTCGCAAGGAGGGGGATTGATGGCGGTTCAAAGCCTCTGCTCGATGTGCGGATTGAGCAAGTCCTCATGCCGTTGCAACAAGCGAAAGGCGGTGGTTTGCCGTGAAGAAGAAGGGCAAGAAGTGCTAGTTCGTCCGGCGCGCCGATACCCTCCGGCGCGTCGGATCCCTACATCCTGGGCTTGATCGGAGCCTTCTTCCGAGCCTTGCGGGCCTCTTCCTCTTTCGCCTCTTCCTCGGCCATCTTGCGCTGAGCTTCGGAGAGCCCACCAGCAGGGATCGCAGTCCCCTTCCCGGCGTCAGGAGTCGGAGAGGCCTTCGCCTTCGCTCGGGCCGCGAGACCTCCGAGTCCGCCAGCGCCGGCGTTGTTGATCTTCGACTCTTCGGCCGCTTCCTGGGCTCCGGCGCCACGCACGACTCGCCCGTAAGCGTCAACGGTCCTGCCGTATTTGTCCTTGCCGTCAGCCATGCTGGATTACCTCGCGGGGGAGGCTACACCACGAGTTGGGAACCGGATAGACTTGGAGCCCGGCGACGGGGCTTCGATCCCACCACCGCTGCCGGATTCGAACCGGCGGAGTTGTTTGGTTGGGCCTTGCTTAGGGGACCCCAACTCGACTGCCAAGCCTACTAGTCGTCCTAGATGTTGTGTTTTGCCGCACCACCGGGCCGCTTTCCTTACCTACTTACCAGGGCAGGGGGATCGCGGCCTTTCGCATGTTCAGTATCTCGTGGGGCACGGCTCATCGTCGGCGAATGTGCCAGGGTAACGCCGACTTCCTTCGCGGCTTCCCGACGTGCTCCCGAACGGCCTTCTTGGTCAGGCGCTCCATTTCGATGGTCTGGAGTTCGCGGTTGTCCTGAATCGGCCGCGGCCCCGGGGGAAGCTTGAGGTACTGCCACCAGGCGAGCGCCATCCCGTGCAGCTCGTTCGCGGAGGCAGAGGGCATTCCGGCCACCCGCTTGCGCATGTCGTCGTCCGCTGCCTCGGCGCTCGATTTGTCGGCGACGATCAGGTGGCCGCCCCCGTCCACTCCGAAGACCGGCCGGGTGAGTTCTTCCCAAGGGTCCGAGTCAGAGGCCCCGTCTGCGGACAGAAACTCGCGCGGGGGGATGTCGACCTGGTCGTTTCGCAGGGCATCCGCGAACGTCCAAAGCAGTTGGTCCTTGAACTTCTTGAACTTGTGCTTCGATGGGATCGCCTCCGGCGCCGCTCCGAAGGTGTATCCCACGATGTCGGGATGCTTGACCTGCATCACCTGGATCCGCTTCGGATCGTTCACGAACCGGGTGTAGGTGGGCAGTTTCTTCTGCTCCCGCTGAAGCTGCTCCACGGGCCCGTTCCCGAGGCCCGAGGCGTCGATCGCCACGGCGCGCACGTCCGGGCAGGAATGGAGGGCCGCTTTGACCATGTCCACGGAGGCCTGGGTCCCTCGCCCGCGCATCCACGTCGCCCCGGGGGTGGCGGCGAACTTCTCGTCCTTGGCCCGGAGAAGCCGGCAAGCCTCCTCGGTGAGAATCGGTCGGAAGATCCTACGGTCCCGGACGCCCCACATGGACGAGGCGTCGTTCCCTGTGCCGGCAACGTCAAGACCCAGAGCCGTGCCGCGGTAGTCCGAGATGCGCGCGTTCAGGAGCCAGCGCTCGTTGGAGCGCTTTAGCCACGCTTCCTGAATCAGACCGTCGCTCGAGGAGTCGGCGTACTCGCCCAGGACCGGGGGGGCAAAGAAGAAGTGCTTTCGGTTCCCGCCCGCCTTCTTGAGCTGGTCGTCGATCATCTGCCTGGTGATGGCGCCGGGGATGATGTCTGGGTCGTTGAAGATGACGTTCGGGTGGTTGTACCCGCTGATGGTGACGATGTTCCAGAGGTCCCCGACCTCGGAGATTCGGCGCATAGCGCACGATGGGGGCGTCGCGTTCATGGCGGCGAGAACGATGTCGTGCGGGCTGACGCAGATTCGGTCTACCTGCTCTAGAAGCTTGGCGTTGACCGTGTTCGCCTCGTCGATGATGAGCATCATGCGCTCGTAATGGCGTCCGGCCGCGCTTCCCGCGATTTCTTCCTCGGTGCCGATCGAGACGGAGAAGGTTCTCAGCTCGTGGAGGTCGGAATACCCGCCACGCATCTCCTTGGGGCTCCACTCTCCCCCCATGCCGGGAAGGGCGTTCGCCCGGAACCGCTTTATCTCGGCGCCTACCCCGGCGTCGGCCTGGGCCAGCGTCGAGGCCGTGATGAGCACCCGGAAGCCACGCTCGAGCCCCCAAAGGGCGATCGCTCCGAGATCCCAAGTCTTCCCGCCGGCGTTGCAGGACTTGACGAGGGTTCGCTTGTTGGCCAGGATCGACTGGTGAATCCGTTCCTGGTCCTCGGTGACGATGTCGAGCCCGTACTCGAGCTGCTTCGCCGAGGGACGAAGGCAGAGCACGTCCCGCATGAACGTCGTCGGGTCCGGCCGAGAGCGAGCTAGGTAGCTTTTCTCTCCTACCGCAGAGGCCGCCATCGCGGCGAACTGGTCTCTAAGATCCTGAATCCTCGCTCGAGGCAAGTGGGCGGCGGAATAGATCAGGCCGGCCAGCCGCTCGATCTCCCGATCCCGTTCCCCCTCCGGAATCCGATTCAGGAGTTCCAGGGTTTCCCTGTCGAAGAGAGAAGGCTGCATCTTTTGCGTCCCCGATCATAGCATCCAAGCGCTCAGAAAGATGCGACGGGCGGAACCTGGACCGGATGATGTTGCGCGCCAGGTCGTTCAGGATCGCCTGCGGGTCGTCCACTGGGGCCCGCTTCGGCTCAAAGGCGCCCTTGACCTTGAGCAGCGTCACCGCGGCCTTGTTCGCCTCCGCTCGCCCGCTGATTCGGATGTTCGCGATCGTGGCCAGGTCATCCATGATCCGGTCCTCGGCATCGAGAAGCCGAGCCATGAGAAAGGCTTTCGCCTTCGGATCGAGGGCCGGATCCTCAACTGCAACCTCGAGGGCTTCAACCTTTGAGATCTTGCGATCAAGCCGCGCCTGCATGGCCTCGATGTCCTTCCGGTACTCCGCGCCTCTCCATTCAAGTGTAAGACCTGATTCGAGTTCGATCATGTCAGCGATGGCGTTCGCCTCGGCCTTCACTAGGGCGGAGGCCTGCCTCGAATCAATCCTGGCGAGGAATGCTGATCTTCGAACCTCGATTGCTGATTGAACTCCTGGGCGCGAAAGGAGATGGATGGCTCCGGCGTTCGCCCCCTTCTTGGAGAATCCAGCCTGGACGTAGGCCTGTGATTTTGAAAGGCCTCCCTTGGCCATGAGGTCGATGAACTTCAGGTGCCTGGGGGATAACGGCTTCTCCTGGAGGGTGGTCAAAGGATGCCCCCCTTATTCGCAAGATGCTTCGAGGCTCGGCTCTCTGCTCGCAATCTCTGAATCAGGGTCGAAAGAGTGGACGCGAAGTCTTCCCGCTCTTGAACCCACCCGGTTCTAAGGAGTTGGGTTTCTACAGCTTCGAGCGTGTCTGCCGAATGCGACAAGACAATGGAGCGTCTGCTTAGAGAGATCGGTCTTTTCATCGGGCCAGGAAGTCGCCCTGGAGCGGGAAGTCGACCAAGAAGTGCGTGACCACGAGGGCCAGGAAGAGGGTAATCATGCCGGCCACGATCTGGAATAGCCGTGGAGCGTCACCTGCGGTTCACCACTCCTCCAGCAGGATCGGGAGGTGGAAGCCGGCGGCGTGCTTGTGGCCTCCACCATGGTAGCCCTTCGCGATGGCCGAAACGTCGACATCGGAGCCAGGACGGGATCGGAGGCCGTACTGGAATCGGCCGTCCGCGCGGCGCCACCAGCCAACGGAGTAGTCCACCGAGGGATTGCGCTCGAGAAGGTCCGAAAGGAGTTCCGAGACGTCGACTTGGGGTGCGTTCACGATCTGGAGGGTTCGGCCCGCAGAGTCCTTGGCCCGGTAGGAGTTCTTCCCGACCTCCTCCACGTAGGCCTTCGTCTTCGCCAGGATCGCGCGGCCAAGCTGGGCCACTTGGTGGGGCTCGTGCACGCGCTGGAGGCTCCAGGCTCCGAATTCGAACTTCAGGGAGCCGAGCCAGGCGTTGATGGCCTCGGAGTCCGGGAGCTTGAACCGCCAGAGGTCGCGGTCCTCAACGTAGTCGATGAACCATGGGCGCTTCACCCCCGGGTTTAGTTCGTCCCAGGAGATCCCGGCGCCGGAGCGCTCCATGTCGAAGACGATGTGGACCTTGCCATCGAAAGTCGGGAAGTCTCGCAGCGCCTCCTCCGCGGTCTTGTGGTGATCGAAGACGCGCAGGGTGGCCGCCCGCTCTGCGATCTCGAGCATCTGCTCGCGGGGAAGCGAGAAGTCCGCGAAGATCACGTCCTGTCCCGGGAAGGGAAAACCCTCAAGCGGTTTCCCAAAGTTCCCGGCGATGAACGTGGCCTCGGGATAGGTGACTCGGATCGCCCAGGCGGCTGCGAAACCGTCCCGGCAGTTTGCGTGGTACACGATGGTGGTCATTACCTTGATCCTACCGCTTTTCTGCCAGTCTTGCGGACTGCGGGGGCTGGGTCATCCTCGCTCACCGAGGCTTTCCCCCGGCTTCGATCAGTTGAATAATGCGGTCGCTCACTTCTCCCCCTTCCCGGCCTTGGCGACACATCCAAAGGGCCGTCCAGCTAGGGCCGAAATAGCCGCGCAGGTTTGGCACGGACGATTTGACCACCCATGCGGGTCCATCTCGACAAGACGGAGGATCGGCTCTAGGAGCGTTGTCCTTACGAACGTGGTTGCTTCTTCTGGGGTCATCGCTCCCCCTTCCCGGCCTTGGGCGCGGGCTTGGTGTCGGGGAGCGCGGAGAGGGCAGCGAAGGCCGCTCGTAACGCGTTCGCCCTGGAGAGACTGCTTGTGAGATAGAAATGAGCCATGCAATGCAGCCCACTCAACCAGAACAACTGCAAGCTGTGATCCCCCTTCGGAAATGGATCTACTCCGCACCCCTTCGATCTCGCCAACTCTTTCAACCGAGTAAGCGTCGGCGTCTTACCTCTCTTCACGCGGCACCTCCCTTGGAGTATGAACTACAGGTAGCCCCCGACCGTGGGAAGGCTTTGCAAGATCAGGATGACGGCGCATCCAATCCTGAACGAACCAAAGTTGCCCGCATCCGCCCCCAATGTCGTCTTGCCCCGCAGGATTGAAACAGCGCGTTGAGAACCCGCGAGCCCCTAGACGCTCCATGAACAAGATAGCTAGGGCGCGCTGCCTCTCGTTTGCGGCGGCTACCGATTCATCGCGTTCGCACACAACGGAGATGGTCGCCTGCCATATGGCCGGGTCGAACAGCGCGGTGATGCGATCAGCGTCCTCTTGGTAGATGTTTCCAGGATGGGCGCAGTAGTTGAAGAACGGCTGGCGACCCGTAGCTTCGGCCCACTTCTCGCCTTCTTCGGCGATCTCCCGAAGCGTAAGCTTATGCTTGAACGGCACGAGCGCGTTGCGCGCCTCGTCGGTGCTCTCGTGGACAGAGAACTGAAGACCGATCATCGGGATTTCCTGTGAGATTTCGCGGAGAAGGTCGTACCCAACGCGCGGAGCCGACGTGCTGATGAGCAGCGAGAACGTCGGATACATCCGGTGGAGGATCCGCATCGCCGGGGTCAGGCCAGCGAGGTTGAGCAGCGGCTCGCCCATCGACATGAACATGATTTGGCAGCGCTTCACCTTGGTCGAGTCGATGTCGCGATCTTTGAATAGATGCTCGACCTGAGCCACGATTTCATCGGAGGTCAGCGACCGCACGAATGAATCTCCGGCTCCGCAGAAGCGACAGCCGACCGGGCACCCGCTCTGCGTAGAGCAACAGATCACGGTGCGCTCTTCGTAGGTTGGGTATTTGTAGAGAACGGCTTCCGCCACGGCGTTGCCGAAATTGAAGACGTACTTGCTGACGTTTTCGTCTGTCGAGTCTATTCGCTTCACCTGCACCGCTTGTCCTCCTTCAAAATCCCATTGCATCGCACGGCGTACTGCCGGCCGCAGTATTTCCCAGGTGGCTGATCCGACTCCCGATGACACCACGGGCAGATCGTGCGGTAGCGGTCGGGGCTGGTGATGGTGACGTCGGATGGGGTGGGGGCGGGCTTAGCCACGGTCATTCTCCTTTCGGCGGGCGATGATGGCGCGGCCTACTTCATGCGCTGGCCAAAGTGCCTTTTCGCAGAAGAAGTGGCAGTTCATCGCTCGCTCGTGGGGCTGCTCTTTGTTGTAAGGGCAATCAAGTACCGCCTCCACCTCGGCCAGCTTGGCTGCGCGCTCAGTTCGGTCGCTCTTAAGACCTTCGATTAGTGCGGCAAGGTCGCGTGTCACAGCCTTCTCCTCGGCCAGCTTGGCGGCCATTCTGGATAGAGCCTTCTCGCTCTTGGCCCCGTTCTCGGCGACTTTGCGGAACCGCTCAAGATCATCCAAGAGCGGCTGGTTCGGACAGTCATGTTCTGAGTAGAGTCTGAATTTGAGTTCCGCTGCGTCACGCTCGGCGCACACCTCGTCATAGTCAGCGTTCAGGCTCTGGATGGTCGCCTTGAGCGCCGCGTTCTCGGCCCAAGCAGCTTCAAGTGCATTCTTCAGGCCCTGTCTCGCTGAGGCGTCGAACTCTTCGAGGTACTTCAAGTACGCCTCATGCTTCAGTCCGGCTCGAAGCGCAGAGTTCTCGGCCTTGAGGGCGAGCAAAGGCACGAGCCGTTTCGCAAATGCCTGAGCCAAAATTGGGTCCATGACGGTGCTTCGCGTTTCGGGATCACACCAGCACTGCGCCGCAATGTGCAAAGCCTGAATGTCAATAGGCTCCTCGTCCTGCGGCTCGGGGGCGGTGATCGAAACAGGCGGGCCAGAGCACGGATGATGGCGCAACACCAGCGCGTCTCCGCTTACCTCTCCGGTTGCAACTTCACAGGGCCACTTATCCCCGCACTCCCCGCATATAGTCACCTGCGGCTCGGGGGCGGGCGCTTTTGGTTCCGGTTGAGGCACCGGAGGATGGTCGGCGCAGTTGTCGCCACGGTATCCATGAACGCAAAACTCCCGGCGCTCTCGCTTGTGTTCCTGAATCCGCTCCATCGTGGCGATGTTGCGGCCATGTTCCGCTTGCTTCAAAGCGCCGAAGAACCCGCACGCCTCCGCTGCTCCCGGTGCGTTGGCCGGAACGATCTCGTTGTTGCAATGGATGCACCGAAACGGCGAGCCATTCACCGCCTTCCAACTGTGGGCGTACCCCGGCAGGCACGGCTTCTGTTCGCTCATCGCTCCTCCTCAATCTCAAGCAAGGCCAGCACGCGGGCGTTGTGGTCGCGCTGACAGATGGCCATGGCGATCTCCTTCGTCTTCGCGCGCCTCTCGGTCTTACCGTCAAACCAATAGAACCAATCTCGCGTTCGGCCGGAAAGAGAATCGCCGACCGAATAGTTGGACACCCATTGTTTGCTCGGGCTCACAACGAGCGTTGTCGATTTAAACCCGTTAGTCCTGAATCGCTTCCACACCAGCGGCTTAACCCGCGCTCGGAAAGTCTCGTTGGTCATCGCGTCCTCCAGTCCGGCACGGTTGCGTTCAGATGGGAGATAATGGCGGCGAGCGGTTTATGCATGTACATCCCGCTTTGTATCGGTCTCGGAGGCTCTGGAGCAGCGGCAGCTAAAAGGTCAGTAAGCTGCCATCGCAGCATTTCCAGCATCGACCTGTAGGTGGCGCGGGCGAGATGGATAAAATCCGCATCTCGGCGGTTGTGCCTCCTCTCCAGCCAGCCATCACCAAAGCTTTCTGTGGCGGCTTTTTCCATCTCCATCGCCACCTGCACGGCCTTGATGGCATCCTCCAGCGGGATCGGTGCGGGGGTAGATTCGCTCTTAGCCACGGGGGCCTCCTGACTTCACGGAAAACGAATAGCACCAGACCCATGGATTCGCGTCCCATGAGCCGGGGCCGTTGATGGACTCCCACAGGCGCGAGTAGTTCTCCTGGCTCGTGCTGTTGTCCCATCGGTCCCGGCAGTCCGGCCCGTCGCCACGGCCGGATACCGGCGCGCACAGACCCGCTTTCACGGCCTCGGGGTGCATCTGCGGGATTCCCTCGGCCATAGCATCTTCTCTGCTGATGTCCTGAAGCTTCTCGACCCGCACGGCCTTTACGGTCAGGGTCAGGCGGGAGGCCCAGCGGGGCATGAACCTGGGACTTCTCCATTTTCGATCTGAAGCAGAACCGTCGATCTGGTAGTTCTCGGGCTCAGAAAGGGAAGCCCATATGCCGGCAAGCCGTTCTCCCCACTCGTCGTCATATCGCGACGCGTCGATGTGAACAGGTTCATCTTGCTCGCTTGCTCGGTATGCGATGAATGGCTCGCCATCGTCCGTCCAGTCTCTGTATTTCCACGTCTCGCGCACCCACAGCTCGTCACCGGGAACGCAAAGCGCCATGGCCACCGGCAGCGAGGGACGATCATCCCTCGTCCACCAGCACCAGTCCCGCGTCATCCCGCGAGGGTTTTCGGTGGTCTTGGGTGCTCCGCAATAGGCGTCGAGGTATGGAGCCGGGTGCTTCGGTGCGTGGCGGTCCGGTGTTTGCTGTACAAACGGAACAATCTCCGGCTTCACGATCCTGCGGGTTTGGCTCTTCCGGCCTTCGATGATCGCTCGGACCATGGGACCGGAAAACAGGATCGGGGTAGACTTCGCGTCAGCCATTACGAACCTCCATTCGTTGTGGTGAGGGGTCTTTCGGGGCCTGAACCGCTCCGATTGACCCCGCTATTTTACTCCCGATCATGCCGCGTCTCCTAACACTTTCCAGCCTGTTTTCGCTGCCTGCCACGATGCCGAGAGCAGATATCAAGGTCGCCCCACTTGAAAGTGCATCGCTCGCACAGTGGCGCGTCGCAGGTTCGAGTGCCTAGATCAGCATCGCAAACAAGCGGCGGGTTTTCTTCTCCGCACTCGCAAAAGCTTTGCTCAGCACAGATGAAAACTTGTCCGAACTCTTCCTCGGCTGGGTGGTGAAGCCACTCCCTTTTCACGCTAAGCCAGGTCACGAGAGCATCCACGAACTCGCGATCTAAGCGGCACTCTTTGGATCGCTCGATCATCCGAAGTACTTTGACCGGACAGCCAGACTTCAATGACAGTGCTTTACGACTAAGACCCGAAAGGCGTCGCGCCTGCACAAGTCTTTCGCCTACGACGAAGCACCATGACCGATACGGAATCATGCGGCTACTTTCCAGCCGGTTAGATCGAAATATCGAGCCTGGTAAGCGTCGATCCCGCCCGAAGTCAGAACAGTCCGCAGCTCGATGAGATCCAATATCCGCCACTGCCTGACCTCGGCCTTGATCGCGTCGAGCGCCTGGAACGTCTCCAGCCCGCGGCGCCGGATGAACTCGGCTGAGTAGGCCGCTTGATTCCCCATCCTGCCGCCCCGGTTCGCGGTCGTGGAGTTGCACTGCGAGCACTGGCTGTGGATGTTTAGCGGGTGGAAGCGGAGCGCCGGATAGGTCTTCACGTTGAACAGGTGACCCGCCTGCCATGTTCCGCCCATTGCGACCACGAGCCCGGTTCTGCCGCAGGAGATGCACACGGCGCCATCTCGCTCGCGCACAGCGGCATTGAGAGCGGACTGTAGCTTCTGCGTCTCGGCTCTCAGCGTGGCGCGGGACGGGACTCCGGCCTCGAGGTTCAGCCGGCGAGCCTTGGCCTTGCGCCTGGCTTTGCGGTCTGCGGCCTTCTGCGCGGAGGGGGTCATGCGATGCGCTCCTGATTGAACAGCGGGGCCACGTTGGCGATCCGCTTCTCGGACATCGCGACGTAGGCGGGATTCAACTCAATCCCCACGTAGGAGCGGCCCAACTTCTCGCAGACCACGCCAACCGTACCGGCGCCGTTGAAGGGATCGAGGACGACATCACCTGGGCGAGAGCCCGCAAGGATGCACACGGTAGGGATCTCCTCTGGGAACGTGGCGAAGTGGGCCTCGCCGAAAGGGCGCGTGGCGATGTTCCACACGCTCCGCTTGTTCCGCATGACGCTCGTCTGCTCAGCCTTCGGCATGGCGTCCCATCGCGCATTGAATCCTTCATGCCTCCGAGCGTGGCCGCGCTGTTTGTCCGGCTTCGCTTCTCGTGCCCCCATGCTCCCTCGGTGCGGCGTCGAACCGGGCGGGGCCCATCCTTCGAGCCGTGCGCGGTCAAGGCGATCTATCGAAACCTGAGATGCGGGCTCTGCGATGGCCTTCGAATCGTAGAAATAGCGTTCGTTCTTCGAGAACAGGAACACGTATTCATGAGCGCGTGTTGGTCTGTCCTGAACCGATTCCGGCATCGGGTTCGGCTTCGACCAGATGACATCGCAGCGCAGATACCAGCCCGCTTCCTGAAGGGCGAAAGCGACGCGCCACGGTATGCCGATCAGGTCTTTCGGCTTCAATCCGGTCGTGGTCTTTCCGCGGCCAATCCCCGTTTCACCATGAAGACCGGCCGCATGTTTCCCGCCTGAAGAACCGCCCCACTTCGTGTCGTTCGCGTAGGAATCCCCAAGGTTCAGCCACAGCACCCCGTCAGGCTTCAGCACGCGCCGCACCTCATCGAACACGGCGACCATGCCGGCGACGTATTCTGCGGGCGTCGATTCAAGACCCATCTGGCCAGAGACGCCGTAGTCGCGCAGGCCCCAGTAGGGCGGCGAGGTAACGCAGCATTGGACCGACTCCGCGGGCAGAGTCCGAAGCACGGTGAGCGCGTCTCCGGTGTGGATCACGCCACCCTCACTTCCGCCCACACCGCGGCCCAGTCGCAAGGGGCAAACTCCCCGGCGCATCGGAGGATCGTCTCCCCAGCTTCGATCGAATGCCTGATCGGCGATCCACATTCAGGGCAAGATCCAGGCGCCACGGTCAGCGTCAGGTCAGGCCTTTTTGGGGCCATGGGATCAGGCGCTGCCAGCCTCGGGTCGGGCCCAAGCCTCGGATCCCATGCGATGTCCGCCTCAGTGACCTCGTGTTCCCCTCCGCGGTCGAATGCGGGTACCGCCACTCGCTTCGCGGCCTTGCCCCTCCGGTCAGACTGCCACGCCGCCACGAAGCCGCCGACGCGGTCTATCGTGATGTGCCAGAGCTTTCGAGAAGCCACGGTGCAGCCGCCTGGATTCGTGATCGGAGCGGCCTTACCCCTGACCTTTGCGTCGGCCAGGATCTCCATGCCAGAAAGGCCGGTGATCTCACTCGCCCGCTTCAGGGCTTCCGTGAGGGCTGAAGACAGTGCCGCGGTTTCCGCGTCGACGGCTTCCGTCTCCTCGCGCGCAGGAGGAGGGTTCTTCTCTGCCTCTATCTCTACCTCTTCTCTTCTCTGTCTGGGAATAGGCTGATGCTTGTCTATTGCTAGCAGCCCGTCAGCGTCTTCTACAAAGCCAGCACTAACAAGAGGTTCAAGCGCTTCGCAAAGGTCAGACTCGCTCATTCTCAGCCGCCACGCCATTTTCTTCAGCGTAGGCAATTCACCACCTGTTTCGCCCTCTGAAGCGAGCAGCCAAACAAGCGGAGCTAGCGCCCTGCTAGCAACAGGGAGAATGGCGAACTCCTCGTTGTCGAGGATCTGCCTGTGGAGCTTGATCCAGGGAGGAGTGCGCTGCTTGTAGTGCTGGAAGTTTGACCAGTTCGGCACCCTGAATGTCACGCCGCACGATCCTTTTCTGAACATGCTGAAATTGTCCCCGATGTTGAAACCTCTGTCCGGGGATTCTGTGAATGCGGCCGGCCGATCTTCCGAACCGAAAGCCCGAGCCGTCGATTCATCCGCGCAAGGGCGGACGGAAAGATTCCGGTGCGGCTCTGGATCTCCCGGTAGGGAACACCCGCCTGAAGGAGCGCCAGGGAGGCCTCGCGGGCCTTCTGCTGCGGGGTCTTGATGTGCAGCGTGTGAAGCCGCACCGGGGTTGGGCTGGTGCCGATGGTGTCCGCGATCTCCTGAAGGGTCAGGCCTCGCTCTCGCGCGGAGCAGACCACGCACGGGTCGCCCATGTGGTTCAGGAGTTGAGGGAGCCTCGTTGTGCCTCTCTCGCCGAATACTGCCCTCTCTGGTGACCATCCCATGATGTCGATCCGCCAGGCGATCGTGTTGTTCTTCATGCCTCGAAGTCGGGCCCACGCGCTGATTGAGCGGGTCTCGCCATTGATGGTCAGCAAGCGGGGCTTCATTCGTCGTCCCTTCGAAGCTTGATGACGACTCCTTCCGCGCTGGATACTTGCACTTCTTCGACCTCGAAATAGACCGTCTCGTCCGGGTAGAACTTGTGCTCGATGACTCGGCGGATAGAGAGCGGTAGGTCAAGGGTTGTCGGATGAAGGCTTTCGCGCTCGACGCGTTCGATCAGTTCTCTGAGAGTCATCGCTTCTTCCCTTTCGCCTGGATGGCCCGCTTGACCTTCGCCAGAGCCCTAGCGGATCTCGTGGCTACAGACGTCAGGCAGTTGGTGCAGAGCCACGCCATCCATCCTTCCATCAGACAGACATCCCACACGCGGATCTTCCGGTAGCAGGATTCACACGTTCCTTTGCTTTGGTTCATGACCGCTTCCTTTTCTTGGCCTTCATGGCCCGCTCGGCTGCGCCACCGTCGAACAGTACCCAGGCCGATTGGGCCTCCTCACGCTCACGCTTCAGGGCTGCGGCGATGATGGCCCGAGCCCCCGGCGACGTAGTCCAGACGTAGCCGGCGAGGCGGATCTCCTCCCAGACCTTCGAGGCCCGGCGACGGTCCCGTCTGTCCAAGGAGGTCATCGGGACTCCGCCTTGGCTATGGCGTCGCGTAACTGAGTCGGGACAGGGTTATCACGGTGCTCTCCGAGCGGTCCCATGATGTCAGTGATGTGGAAGTATGCGACCTTGCACGCCGCCAGCAGCTCCGCGATGATGGCCCGGTCGGACTCGATGCGGGCGGAAATTCGCGGATAGACAACAGTCGGACACGATTCCGCACACTCGCCGTTCGAGCCCACGCTCCCGCAATGCACGCAGTTAGCGCGAGAATCCCACGCGCCACACACAAACTCATCAATCTCCGCGTCCGTCGCTGGCTTCACTTGCTCGCTCACGAGTTGATCCCCCTGATTTGAAGCTCGGCCAGACTGACGATCCTGAGCGCTGAGCCCTTCAAACGCGGGACGAACTCCACAATGTCAGCCGCTAGGCGGAGCTTGTCGCTGACGGATAGATCGCGGATTCTGGCCGCGATGTCTTCTGGACTGCCGCTGAGAATCTCAGAGATCCCATCAGACCGCTCGATCTTGGTCTTGTCGCTCACTTCGCACCTTCCTTGAGTTTCCAGATTCGCAGCGGGTTGGCATGACTGCCTGGAGCCTTAGATCGCGTCCAGCCCTTGCACTCCCACTGATCCCCGGCAAAGCAGGAGCCCATCCAATTGCGGCGCCCCCAGTCCTCGCCGGGGAACTTCGCAGCCAGGGCCTCGCGCACGTCATCCGCGCAAATCACCCGCCCTCCAGAGGCAAGCTCGAGCGCGGCTTCGCGGGCTAGCTGGAGGTGCCGGTAGTTCGCGGAGGCGCTAAGGGCTTGACCCCGGGCCTTGGCTCGCTCCTCGCGGTCGAAAGGAGCCGCGTCCCATACTGCGGTCAGGCTCATTCTGTGGCCTCGGTGAATAGAACCTCTTGCGCCATGCGCTTCGCCGCGATCTCGCAGTAACGCTCCTCAATCTCGATGCCGATGGCCTTCCGGCCTAGATCCTTAGCGGCGCGGAGCGTGGTGCCGCTGCCCATGAATGGGTCAAGGATCGTTCCATCTGGCATCCAAGAAACAAGCCGGATCATCAAATCCAACGGCTTTTCATTCTTGTGGTGTTTGTGATCCCATGTTGGGATAATTGGAGACTCCCAAACTGACGTTTCGAATCTTCTGCCGATGATCTTTGACGGGCTAAATATCCAAATGCGCTCGTCCCGCATTGCCACCGGACAAGGAAAGCCAACGTGTGTATCCTTAACCCAAATTATCTCGGCCCTGATCGGAGTTGCCATAAGAGCTTCGACGGCTGTTCGTTTGCGCCAATGGCCGAATAGCGCGGTCGGTACTCTTGGCAGAAGGCTAAAATTTGGCAACTCAACGTCCCATGTGGACGGGGGGTGCCAAGTGTTTGTATCTCCGCGATTCCCTTGTAGCGGAGCGTCGCTGATGCCATAAGGCGGATCGGAAACAACCACTCCAGCTTCGATGTGTTGAAGCATCCCCATACAATCACCGTGATAGATCGTGACCGCCGAGTCCTGATAGTAGGGCTTCATTCGCCCACCACCCGCGCCATGACGGTACGCCGGCCCCAAGCCCGCGCCGTGTCACAGTCGCGCACGAATAGATCAAGCCTGCGCCCCCGTATAGCCCGCCCACGGTCCCCCACGATCAGCCGCGATGGTAGACCGTGCCACACAGCCTCGATCACCGTACCGAAGGCTATGGAGGGATCTGCGGCGACGTGCAACCCCGC
>ERZ650311.71-NODE-71-length-61629-cov-15.103501_pt1 | contig 61629 bp, 44 predicted proteins | sample MGYA00376247_ERZ650311 | MGnify/ENA primary metagenome ERZ650311 (study PRJEB26733, sample SAMN07839324) | wastewater metagenome | biome: small river; feature: stream; material: water | place: USA: North Carolina | collected 2016-07-28 ... | reverse complement strand
ACTTCGCCCTGATCGGGCTTCTCGCCGGCGGAGTCGGGGATGACGATGCCGCTGGAGGTGGTGCGCTCAGCTTCAACACGCTTGACGATCACGCGATCATGCAAGGGACGGATTTTCATGTAGAGATCTCCTGCTTGGTTCAATCCGGGCCGGAGCCCGCCAGAAAAAAACTTGGCCAGCAATCGGGTACTGGCATCGGGGTGGCGGAAGGCTGTTAGCACTCACCGCCGACGAGTGCTAATAATAGGGTCGGGTGTGGCGCATTTCAAGTGTGGCGATTTGTATTTTTTTTTTCGTTCGCAGCTTATGTTGAGATTTTTGCAGCTTATGTTGAGATTCCGGCGGGCACGGCCGAAAAACCACTTCACCGGGAGCGGCTGCCAGCAGTAGAGCCGACCATGAAGAGTCAAGACGCTGTTTCCGTCACCCGGTAGCCGAGAGCTTGGGGGTGGCAGCCGATCTCGTGATGAGGGCGATAAGCTCGAGTAAATTTCTGGCGGATGCCCAGGGTGCTGAAGGCGATCCTGAAGGCCGAGCCGTTATCGGTGATCACGCACCCGATGGTGATGCCCAACCACAAACGCTTAGCAAGAAGGAGGTGCACGACGACACGAAGGCGGAGAGCCTGCGTTTGTGAGCCCCTTGACTCAGCAGTCACGATGGCTTCCAGATGGATGCCGCCCGGGGTTGTGCGCAGTGTAGCGCCTTGCTATCCTGCGCAACACCCCGCAATCCTGGACCCGCCATGATTCGCTGTCACCTGTCGACCCTCATGGGGCGCGACAAGCTCCGTATTTCTGATGTTTCTCGCCTTACAGGCTTGAATCGCAGCACCGTCAGCGCCTTATATAAGGAGACTGTGACGCGCCTGGATGTGGCGGCCATCGACGCCCTCTGCAATTTGTTCCGCTGCTCGGTCGGTGAACTCTTCGAGCATGTGCCTGACACCGACAGGAGCGCATTGTGACGCTCAGTGCATCCCGTTGGCACGTCATAGCCGAATCCAACTTTGCTTGGGAACGCGAGGCCCTCGAATGGCTGCGGGCTCACTTGCCCGACCGCGATCCTTGGCACGCCTGGACAAACTTCGAATTTATCGACGATGAGGGCAAGGTCAACGAGGTCGACGCCCTGGTGCTCTCGCCCGCAGGTCTGTTCCTGGTTGAAATCAAGAGTCGCCCTGGCGTGTTGCGCGGGGACGTACATAGCTGGACGTGGACCACAGACGGTCGGACCTTCACCTATGACAATCCGCTTATTCTCGCGAACCGCAAGTCCAAGCGCTTGGCCAGCTTGTTGCGGCACCAGCCGGCGATCAAAAAAGCGAAAATCCGTCTCCCCTTCGTTGAACCGGCCATTTTCCTCTCATCTTCAAGCTTGGCCTGTCAGTTGGAGGGCTTGGCCAAGAGCGCCACTTTTCAACATGGCCGCCCAGGTACGCTGAACGATCCAGGTATCGTTGGTGCCCTTAGCAATGGCATCACCTCCCGCACAACCACGCCGGTGGATATCGCCCAGACACGCGCGATCGGCAGGGCATTGATTGAGGCCGGCATACGCCCGTCTAACAAGCATCGGCAGGTCGGCGACTACAAACTGACCAAACTCGTCGCTGAAGGTGATGGCTTTCAGGACTGGGAGGCCAGCCACGTCAGCGTGGACAGCATCCAGCGCCGTGTGCGCATCTTTACCGTGGCCTCTGCGTCATCGCCAGAGGTCCGTGCTGCCCGACTTCGTCAGGCGCGCCGAGAGTTTGAGGTGCTCGAAGGCATTGATCACCCAGGCATCCTCCGTGTCAACGATTTGAAAGAGACCGAGCTTGGCCCGGCGCTGATCTTCGATCACGACCCCAAAGCCGTTCGGCTGGACCACCTGCTGCGCGAGAGGGGCAAGACGCTCACCGTTACCCAGCGCCTCCAGATGGTGCGCGACATTGCCGAAACGCTGAAGTATGCCCACGCCAAGCGCTTGTATCACCGCGCATTGGGGCCGCAAAGCATCATTGTGTACGGTCTGGATGCCAGCTCGATGCACCTGCGCCTGATGAACTGGCAGACAGCCTCGCGCAATGTGGGGGGCTCTGCTGCGCCCAATACCGTGCACCACACAACCGGGACGCGCCACGTCGAGGACTACGTTGAAGACCTCGGTCTGCTGTACCTGGCACCCGAAACTACCCGGGCTGACCCCGCACAAGGCGCCAGCCTCGACGTATTCTCGCTTGGCTGCATCGCCTACTACATCTTCACGGGGCAGCCCCCGGCTGAGTCCACGCTGGAACTGTCGGAGAAGTTGCGCGTGGGTCAGGGCTTGCGCCTGTCCGACACCATGGACGGCTGTGGCGCCCGGCAGCAGGAGTTGATCCAGTTCGCCACGGCTCCTGACCTGCTCGCGCGCTACGACACGGTCCAGGGCTTTCTCGATGACCTTGATCTGGTCGAAGACGAGCTGACCACGCCAGACCCCGAGGTCACCGTTGATCCCAGCATTGCGAGTACCGGCGACCGCCTGGAGGGGGGCTTCACGGTCGTCAAACGCATGGGACGCGGTTCCTCTAGCGATGCCTTGCTCGTTCATCGCGATGGCAATGAAGATGAAGCTATCCTCAAAGTGGCTTGCGACATCGCGCACAACGACCGCCTGTTCGCCGAAGGCGAGGTGCTGGCCCGCCTGCATCACCAAAACATTGTTGCCCACCGTGAAACGCTCATGGTTTCCGGGCGCACCGCACTGCTGCTCAAGAGCGCAGGCGCGAAGACCTTGGCCGAAAAGCTCAAGGAAGAAGGCCGCCTCTCACTGGACATGCTGCAACGCTTCGGTGAAGAGTTGATCGAGGCCGTCAACCACCTCGAATCCGAGGGCGTGGCCCACCGCGACATCAAGCCCGACAACATCGGCATCGCCGAGAGCCGCGGCAAAAAGCTGCAGTTGGTACTGTTCGACTTCTCCCTGTGCCGCACCCCGGCCGACAACATCACGGCCGGCACCCATCCCTACCTGGACCCCTTCCTGTCGCTGCGCAAACCCCCACGCTGGGATCTGTATGCCGAGCGTTTTGCCCTGGCTGTCACACTCTATGAGATGGCCGTTGGCCAGCCGCCAGTGTGGGGCGACGGGCAGACCTCGCCGGCCATGCTCGACGTCGAAGCCACCATTGAGCGCGATGTCTTTGACCCTGTCACGCGCGAAGGTTTTGCGCGCTTTTTCGAGAAAGCGCTGAAGCGCGATTACCGCGAGCGCTTTGACAACGCTGAAGACATGCTCCGCGACTGGCGGGCTATCTTCAACGGCCGTCGTACGCTGCACCCCAGCGATGCTGCGCCGGCCAGCGGCCTGGCCGCTATCGCCCCCACGGCCACTCCGCAGACCACTATGGCCGAACTTGGCTATAGCCTCGAAGCCCAGGACGTGCTGGAGCGCATGGGTGTGCACAACGCCCGCGAGCTCCTGGCGGTAGACCGCGTTCGCTTCCGCTATCTCAAGGGCGTGGGTGACAAGATCCGTAAGGAAATCCGGCTCACCGCCAAAGAACTGGCCCGCCTGCGGCCCGACCTGACCCAGGGCCGCAGCCTTGCACACGATGCCGACGAAGACATCGAGGGAGCCGTCAGCATCAATGAGCTTGCCGCCCAGTTGCTGCCGCGCCGGCCTGCTGGTGACGACCGGCCAGAAGAAGCGGCTCTGGCGCACTACCTGGGGCTGGACGATGCTGTGCCGGCCGGCGCATGGCCCAGCCTCGGTGATGCTGCGCAGGCGGGTGAGGTGGATCGTGCGACCCTCACCGCCACGCTAATTAAGGCCCGCGAGCGCTGGCTCAAGAACCCGGCCTTCACCGAGCTACGTCACCAGCTCGACACCCTCGTGAGCAGTCAGGGCAACGTTATGAGCGCGAGAGAAGGTGCGTTGGCCCTGTTGGCCCTGCGCGGCTGCGCCTCACAGGATGATGCAGAACGCCTGCGCCAGGCCACCGCAGTGCTGCGTGGCGCCGTCGAAGCCGAAGCCCATCTCGACCAGCCGCGCTTTGAAGCCTACGACCACCAACCCCACATGCTGATCGCCAGCGCTGGGCCGTGGGCAGACTACGCACGCCAACTGGGCGCAGCCGCGGATGCCTGCGCCTTGGCCGACCCCTTGCTGCCACCGGCCCGCGTGCTGGAGATGCTGGAGGGGGTACCCCTGCCAAGGCCCGATCAGCTGGGTGGCACCGCACCAGCCCCCATTCCGCCCACCCGTCTGCTGCGCCTTGCCGCCTCGGCATCACGCAAGGCTGCGGTGTCCAGCAGGCAAGAGATGTACATGCGCGGCATGGCGCCCATCCAGGCGCTGCGCCAGTCCCTGGGTGCATTGGTCGGGGCTTCGGAGCTGCGAGCCAAGGACATCCAGGATCGCGTACGCGGTCGCTACCCCGAAGCATCGGCGCTACCTGGCCGGCCCGGCCTGGATCGCCTGCTCGAAGAGGCCGGTGCGCCGCTCAGCTGGGACATCACAGCAGCCGATGGTCGCGGTGCCTACCGTCTGGCCACCCTGGGCCGTGGACAAACTGCAGGCACGACCACCCACTTTTCACGTCAAGCCACGCTCCTGACGCCCCACGTTGCGGGTGATAGCGATGCAGCGCAGGCTGCCGTGGTTGAAGAGCGCCTGGTGCGCTCGCTGGATCAAGGGGGGCTGCTGGTTCTGACGGTGCCTCCACGCATTGCCCGCCGCGCAGAAGCCGAGTTGATCCGCCGTTTTGGCCACCCCACAGCCCTGCCAAGCGCCGTGCAACGGCTCAATCTCGACGCGCTGCTACTGGCTACGCTACGCGAGCAAGCACAGGCCATGAGGATCGACTGGAAGGTCGTGCTCGAGGCCGACGCCGCCGATCGCGGCAGCCGCAACTGGATCAACCTGCAGCGCCTGGTGCAGCGGGCGGTGCCCGCCATACGAGCCGCGTTGCTGAACAGTCCGTCGCCCATCCTGCTGGTGTGCGCGGGGCTGCTGGCCCGCTATGGGCTCATGCACCTGGTTACCGAACTGGAAGAACACGCCGGCCGCCCCGGCCATACTCCCAGCGCCTGGATGTTGTTGCCCACCAGCCACCAAGGCTTGCCCGTCATCGACGGCGTGGCAGTACCTCTGGTTAACAACATCAACAATACTCGCGCCCTGGCGCTGCCCCAGGCCTGGGTGGAAAACAAACACCGGGCCAGCCAAGCTACTTTGTCCGACGCCTCCGGAAAGCACATCCAGTGATCAACGCCCCCCAATTGCTCGCCGATCTGACCAAACTGCTCAAACGCCTGGAAGACGACCTGCGGCAGCGCATCGAAGAAGTCCCCGAGCTCAATACGAGCCTGCAGGCCGAGTGGCAGGCCGCCCGCGATGCCAACCGCTGCGCTGAAACTTATCTGACCTGGGCCGACCAGGTCATCACCCAGGCTGGGGTGCACTGGCTGCTGAGCTGCGTGTTCCTGCGTTTCATCGAAGACAACCAGTTGGTAGCCCGCCCGTGGCTGGGCGGCACGCCAGAATCGGGCCGGCTGGCCCTGGTGCGCGATCGGCACGATGCCTACTTCCAGGCCCACCCACTGGAGAACGACCGGGACTACCTGCTCGCCGCCTTCCGCGAAGCCGGCACCTTGCCCGGCCTGCACACCTTCTTCGACGAAAGCCACAATCCGGCTTTTCGCTTGGGGCTGAGCGGTGACGCTGCCATGGCCCTGCGCCAGTTCTGGCAGCAGGTGAACCCGAACACCGGTGCGCTGGCCCACGACTTCACCGACCCCGCCTGGAACACCCGCTTTCTGGGCGATCTGTACCAAGATTTGTCCGAGGCCACCCGCAAGCGCTACGCGCTGCTGCAAACGCCCGAGTTTGTCGAAGAGTTCATTCTCGACCGCACCCTCACCCCGGCCATCCGCGAGTTCGGCTTTCGCGAAGTGCGCCTGATCGACCCCACCTGCGGCTCGGGGCACTTTCTGCTGGGCGGTTTCCAGCGCCTGCTAGCCGAATGGCAGCGCAACGAGCCTGGTCGCAACCCGGTGGACATCGCGCAAAAGGCGCTGGACGCCGTGGCCGGCGTGGACCTCAACCCCTTCGCGGTCGCCATTTCGCGCTTTCGCCTGTTCGTGGCCGCCCTACAGGCCTCGGGCGTGGAGCGCCTGACCAACGCCCACGACTTCAAGGTCTCGGTGGCCATCGGTGACAGCCTGTTGCACGGCACGCGCTTTGGCCTGAGCCAGAGCCAGGAGTTGTTTGACGCAGCGGAGGCCCACGCCGACACCGGCCTGGCCCACGCCTACGCCAGTGAAGACCTGAGCGGGGTGCAGCACATCCTGGGCCGCCAGTATCACGCGGTGGTGGGCAACCCGCCCTACATCGTGGTCAAGGATGCGGCACTCAATGCGGCCTACCGGAAGAAGTACGCCAGCTGCCATCGCCAGTATTCATTGGGCGCCCCCTTCACCGAGCGTTTTTTCGAGCTGGCCGTGACGGCGGCCGAGGGGCGCAGCGCCGGCTACGTGGGGCTGATCACCGCCAACAGCTTCATGAAGCGCGAGTTCGGCAGCAAACTGATCGAGCAGGTGCTTCCCCGGCTGGACCTGACCCATGTGGTGGACACCTCCGGCGCTTACATCCCCGGCCACGGCACGCCTACCGTCATCCTGTTCGGCCGCCACCGCCCGCCGATTGATGAGGGCGTGCGCACCGTGATGGGCATCAAGGGCGAACCCAGCACGCCGGACGATCCGGCGCACGGGCTGGTATGGAGCGCCATCGTCGGGCAGATCGACCAGGCCGGCAGCGAGAGCGATTTCGTCAGCGTGGCAGACACGCCACGAATCGTTTTCACCAAGCATCCTTGGAGTATTGGGGGCGGTGGTGCTGCTGATTTAAAGGAGTCTCTCGAAGAGCTCTTAACCAAGAAGCTCGGAGACATTGCAGAGTCAATGGGATTCTTCCAAGACACCCACGCTGACGATTTCTTTGTTCAACCCATAGCCTTTTTTGAGCGGATGGGTTGTGGTGAGTACACAAGACCTTGTGTACGCGGCGACGGAACTCGCGATTGGTCCTTGGCAATAGAGGAGTCAATCCTGTTTCCCTATGACGATGAAATCATTCAGTGGAGTGCCATTCCTGCGGACTCATCGTTGCGGTGGATGTGGCCCTGCCGCACCACCTTGTGGGCGAGGTCAGTGTTTGGCGGCAAAACATATCGCGAGGCAGGCCGGCCATGGTGGGACTATCACCAGTTCCCAAAGGACCGCGCCCGAGCTGAACACCTGCTTGCCTTCAGTGAGATTGCAACGCATAACCACTTCGTGTTTGACCAACAGGGTAAGGTCTTCAACCGTACCGCGCCGGTCATCAAGCTGCCCGCTGGCAGCAGCGAAGACGAGCACCTGGGGCTGCTCGGGCTGCTGAATTCGTCGGTGGCGTGTTTTTGGTTGAAGCAGGTGTGTCACAACAAGGGCAGCACCGTTGATCAACATGGAGCGAGACAACGTACATCGCCGTTCGAAGACTTTTATGCGCTGAACTCAACCAAGGTAGCGGAGTTCCCCCTGAGCACAGGCCGACCGCTCGCCATTGCCAAGCATCTAGATGCGCAATCCAGTCAGCTCACCGCACTGCTGCCGGTCGCAGTTCTCGCAACTGATCCGCTCCCCACTCGCACCAGCCTCGACACCGCCCGCGACCAAGCGGCTCAATTGCGCCGACTCATGATTGGCAGCCAGGAAGAGCTGGACTGGCGCTGCTACCAGCTCTATGGCCTGCTGCCGGTTGGCGTAAGCACCGAAGAAGTGGAGTTTCAAGCCCCGGTGGAAGTCGCGCTGGGCGAGCGCGCCTTCGAAATCGTGCTGGCCCGCCGCGTGGTAGCCGGCAAGGAGCAGACCACCTGGTTCGAACGCCACGGCTCCACGCCCATCACAGAAATCCCCACCCACTGGCCCGAGGCTTACCGCCGCGTGGTGGCACGCCGCATCGAGCTGATCGAAGTCGACAAGTCCATCGGTCTGATCGAACGCCCGGAGTTCAAACGCCGCTGGAACTCGCCTCTTTGGGAAGACTTGGAACGCGCCGCCCTGCGCGACTGGCTGCTGGCCCGCCTGGAAGCCCCAGCCCTGTGGCCTGCCAGTGCCGACCAGCCACCCCAGCTCACCAGCACCAGCCGACTGGCCGAGGCGCTGTCGCACGATGCCGAGTTCATGCAGATCGCCGCGCTCTACGCCGGGCACAGCGATTTCGACCTGCCGCAGCTAGTGGCCGAGCTGGTGGCCCTTGAGGCCGTGCCCGCCCTGCCCGTGCAGCGCTACACCGACACCGGCCTACGCAAGCGCGCCCAGTGGCAGGACACCTGGGCCCTGCAGCGCCGCGAAGACGCCGGGGAGGATGTCGGCAAGATTCCCGTGCCACCCAAGTACCAGAGCAAGGATTTCCTGAAGTCCGACCTGTGGCGCCTGCGCGGCGGCCTGGACGTGCCCAAGGAACGCTGGGTCAGCTACCCTGGCTGCGAACGCGGCTCGGACGGCAGCCTGGTGATCGCCTGGGCCGGCTGGAACCACCTGCAACACGCCACTTCCCTGGCCGGCTACTACATGGACATGAAAGACAGTGAAGGCTGGGAGCCCGCCCGCCTGCAACCCCTGCTGGCCAGCCTGCTGGAGCTGGTTCCCTGGCTGGAACAGTGGCATAACGAACTCGACCCGGTGTTCGGCGAGCGCATGGGTGACTACTACCGCAGCTTCGTCACTGACGAAGCGCGGGCTTTGGGCTTTACGCTGGATGATCTGCGGGCGTGGAAGCCGGCAGCGACGGCAGCAAAACGGGGAAGGAAGAAGAAGGTATGAGTGCAGCACCTACAGTGACTCCTGCACCTGTCGCGTACGAGCCTGCGGCGCGTCGTCATTGGTTAGACGCTGAAACCCTGTTCAACCAGGGGCGTTTGGCCAACGCCGGACAACTTTACGGCTTTGTCGCCGAATGTGGCTTGAAGGCGCTGCTACTGGCCTGCGGTGTTAGGCCAAGTTCTACCGATGGAGGAATTCCGGGAGAACACCCGACCAAGCCAGGCAAACCGCACCCCTTGCGTCAGCACATGCCAAACCTGACCAGCCGCATTGCAACCCACGGGCAACTGATTCCGGATGGTCCTCAGGCCACGCGATACCTGGCAACCATGCCCGGTCTGAACCGCTTCCACGATTGGTCAGTTGACCATCGATACTGGCACGATGGCGCATTACCCCTGGCCTCGGTTCCCTATTGGCGAAGTGCAGCCCAAGAGGTATCCACGATGCTCGACCAAGCGAAACAAGACGGAGTGCTGTGATGGCAAGCATTCATTTCAATGATGCCCTGCGGCTGGCCGCTTTGTCGCTGCAAGACGATGCCTTGCCGGTCAAGCCAAAGGCTCGTGTGATCCGAGATGTCTACGGACGGCTCCGGTTCGCACTGGACTGCCCGCTGGCCGACTATCCCGCGGCGGCTCTGGAGAAGTTGCAGAAGGCGCAAGCAGCGCTGGGGCCCTATGCGACCAATTCAGAAGTATTGTCCCACGACAGTTTTTCCGATCCGCAGGCAGTGTTTGGCAGCTCGGACTGGCACCGTACCTTGGTTAACTTGGGGGTCAATGAAGATGGCAAGCCACTCGGCGCCGTCGAGATCCAGTTGCTGGACCGCCAGATTACTGGCCAGGACTGGCTGCGCACCAGCCGCTTCGACGAAGACGGCCATCCGCCGCGTGTGGTGTTCTACGGCTTGAAAGGCGGTGTCGGCCGATCGACGGCCCTGGCGATGCTGGCCTATCGGCTAGCACGTGATGGCCAGCGTGTCTTGCTGATCGACTTCGACCTGGAGTCGCCCGGCCTGTCGGGCCTGTTGCTACCCCAGGATCGGGTCGCCACCTACGGACTGGTGGACTGGTTCGTCGAAGATGCGGTGGGGCAAGGCGATGAGGTGCTGAGAGACATGGTGTCGCTCAGCCCGCTGGCCGACCAGACGCCGGGCTCCATTCATATCGCCGCCGCGATGGGCCAGGGCGAAACCGCTTACCTGAGCAAGTTGGCCCGGGTGTACGCAGATACACCGTCGCCCAAAGGACCGCAGACTTTCGCGGACCGGATGCTGCGGATCACCCGCTTGCTGGAAGCCCAGGAGCGGCCCGACATTGTTCTCATCGACAGCCGGGCCGGGCTGCACGATGTGGCCGCCGTTGCCATCGGCAGCCTGGCCTCGGTCGCCCTGTTGTTTGCCACCGATGCGCAGCAGAACTGGCAAGGCTACCGGCAGTTGTTCAATCACTGGCACCAGCGGCCAGAGGTCTTGCGTCAGGTGCGCGAGCGCATCGTGATGGTGCAGGCGCTGTTTCCCGAGAGCGATCAGGCCGAGCGGGCCAGTCGATTCGTGCAGAACGCCTGGGATGTGTTTCGCGACCTGATCTATGACGAGCTGGAGCCTGATGCCGACACGCTGGAGGATGCCTTTTCGTTCGATCTGCACAACGAGGATGGGCCGCACTTCCCGATGCGAGTGCGCTGGAATGCGCGCTTCCAGGAGTTCGACCCCATGCTTGGGCGCAGTGCCGGCGGGGTGGACGACACGGACATCGACTTGGCGTTCGGGCCATTTATTCAGGAAGTGATCGATGCGTTACCAGGACTTACCAATGAGTGAAGCTGCTGAATTGCGCTTGGCGCTAACAGAGTCACTACCGACGGTGGATCAAGCTGGTAACGCTGACATGCGTGACCCAGCTTTTACCTTTGTACCGCCAAGCCATGCAAAGGCTCTTGACGTCGATAGCAGTGTCGTCGAAGGTATTCGAGGTTCCGGCAAAAGCTTCTGGTGGGAGCACCTTGCGTCAGACGCACACCGGAGCTACATCGAGTCGGCCTATCCTGATGTTCGTCTGGGCAGTTCTTTCGATGCCGTGCAGGCGTTCGGCGCGCAAAGTATTTCTACGCAGGCTCCCAGTCAGGACGTGTTGACAGCCCTGCTCAAGACTTATTCTGCGCGCGCCATCTGGCGGGCGGTGCTGGCCCACTGCGCTGGTTTCGGTTCCCCATTTCCCGCGTCCGCCAAATGGGTGGAGCGCGTGAAATGGGTCGTGGAACAGCCCGAAGAGTTTGACGAACTGCTGCGGGTAAAGGATGCACAACTGGATACCAACGGTCGGACACTGGTAGTGCTCTTCGATGCACTGGACCGACTGGCCGACGAATGGACCACGATTCGTCCCTTGGCTCGTGCGCTGCTGCAGTTGGCTCTGGATGTTCGTTCTACCCGTCGCATTCGATTCAAGGTATTTCTACGCCCTGACATGCTTCAGGACAAGGAAATTATCGGGTTCCCAGACGCCTCAAAGCTCCTGGCCCGAAAAGCAGAATTGCGCTGGCAGCGCGCTGACCTGTATGCGCTGATGTTTCAGTGCGTGGGCAATGCGCCCCATGGGGGCGTCGCGTTTCGCCAGCTTACAACGGAGGCAACGGACCAGGCCTTTACATTGGTAAACAACGCTTGGATCTTGCCTCGCGCGCTTCGCTCAGACGAAAAGCTGCAGGAACGCCTCTTCGAACGCTTAGCCGGCAGTGCGATGGCCTCTGGACCGAGCGGCTACAAACGGGGCAAGCCTTACACCTGGCTCGTCAATCACTTGTTGGATGGGTTGGGGCAGGTCAGCCCTCGCAGCTATAGCGAAGCTATTCGCCACGCGGCGCAGCACACGCCTTCAGACGCTCAGACAGCACTACATTTCCGCGCCATCCAGGTCGGTGTGCAGGCCGCATCGAAGATTCGCGTGAACGAGGTAACTACTGAAGACTATCCATGGATCGAGTTTGTGATGCAACCGTTGCGCGGCAAGCTAACCGTGCCATGCGCAGCAGATGATTTCGAGCAGCTGTGGGTCAAGAATCACACCATTGAGCAATTGAAGGAGCAGTTGGCCCAATCAAGCCTAGGGGTCAAGCTTCCTCCACAAAGTTTGAACCGGGGGAGCACCGGCTTGCTGGATGACCTTCAAGCTCTGGGACTGATTGAGCGCTTGCGTGATCAGCGCATTCAAGTGCCAGATGTGTATCGACTTGGTTTTGGTTTTGGGCGACGTGGCGGTGTGAAGCCGCTGAAGTAAAGGGCCAACCATGATCAAGAGCTTCTACATCGACAATTTCAAGTCGCTGGTCGACTTCCGCCTGCCGCCGGAGCCTCATCGACTAGGTTCGTTCATTTGCCTGGTGGGTCTGAACGGGGCGGGTAAGTCCACGTTCCTGCAGGCCTTCGACTTTGTCGGGCATCTCGCCAACGGGCAGATGGAAAAGTGGCACAAGCAACGTGAGTGGAAAGCCGCCGATCTGACCCGCCGACTCCTGACAAGAGACGGATTCAATCGACATGCCCAATTTCAACGCCTTCAAACAGGCGCTCCATAGCGCAGCATGGCGTCTGCTGCCGTGACGAACACCCAAACAGCCCCAAGACTGTGAGTCCTCAAGGATTGAGGAATAAAACAAACATGACTCTATTGAAAGACCTCATCGCCATCCCAGAACGGGTGCACCAAGGCGACTTCGTGTTGCAGCTGTCCAAAGGCGTCACCGAGCCCGAGCAGACTCTGCGTGACTACGTTGTCACGCCGCAGCTGGTGGAAGCCTTTGCCAATGCGCTTGGCTTCATCCAGCAGGCGGTGGAGACCGGCGGCAGCAAGGCAGCCTATCTTCACGGCAGCTTCGGATCCGGTAAGAGCCACTTCATGGCGGTGCTGAACTTGCTGCTTGCAGGCAACACCCAGGCCAGGGCAACGCCCGAGCTGGCTGATGTGGTGGCCCGTCACAGCTGGACCGATGGCCGCAAGTTCCTGTTGGTGCCGTATCACATGATCGGGGCGCGTGACATGGAGTCGGCCATCCTAGGGCAGTACGCCGAGTTCGTCCGCAAGAAGCATCCAGACGCCCCGGTGCCCGGCTTTTACCTGGCCGAGGGGATGTTCAAGGATGCGCGTGACCTGCGCGAACGGATGGGCGATGAAGCATTTTTTGCCAAGCTCAATGAAGGAGCCAGTGGTGGTGGCGATGGCGGCTGGGGGGCGTTCGAAAGTGGCTGGGATGCCGTGGCTTTCGAGGCGGCGATGCTGGAAGCGCCCAATGGTGAAGAGCGCTCGCGCCTGGTGGGCGATCTGATCACCCAGTTTTTCTCGGCCTACCGGTCTTTAGCGGGCAGCGGCGAATCGTTTGTATCGCTCGACGATGGCCTCAGTATCATGAGCCGGCACGCCAAGGCGCTGGGCTACGATGCGGTGATCCTGTTCCTCGACGAACTGGTGTTGTGGCTGGCCAGCCATGCGGCCGACGTCAATTTTGTCAGCCGTGAAGGCACAAAGCTGGTGAAGCTGGTGGAGGCCACCAACGCCGACCGGCCCATTCCGCTGATCAGTTTCGTGGCCCGGCAGCGCGATCTTCGCGACTTGGTGGGTGAGAACCTCGCGGGTTCGGTGCAGGTGCAGTTCAGCGATGTGCTGAAGCACTGGGAGGCACGCTTCCACCGCATTACCCTGGAAGACCGCAACCTGCCTGCCATTGCAGAGAAGCGCGTGCTGCGCCCGGTAGATGAAGCCGCGCGGCAGACACTGCAGAGCACCTTTGATGATCTGCTGAAGATGCGTAAGGACGTGCTGGACACGCTGCTGACCACCACTGCCGACCGAGATATGTTCCGTAAGGTGTACCCGTTCTCGCCAGCGTTGGTGCAGACCCTAATTGCCGTGTCGGCTGCGCTGCAGCGGGAGCGTACGGCGCTCAAGCTGATGCTGCAATTGCTGGTGGACCGCCGCGCAGATCTGGAACTGGGCCAGCTGATTCCCGTGGGTGACCTGTACGACGCCATCGCCGAGGGTGATGAGCCCTTCAGCGAAGGCATGCGCCTGCACTTCGAGAACGCCAAGCGTCTTTACAACCAGCGCTTGCTGCCCATGCTGGAGCGGCAGCACAACGTGACATGGGAGGCGATCAAGCTGGACCAGGCAGAGGCGACTGCTGCCAAGAGCCTGCGCAACGACGCCCGCCTGTTGAAGACACTGCTGCTGGGCGCGTTGGTTCCTGAGGTGGAATCTCTCAAGGCCTTGAGCGCTCAACGCTTGGCGGCCTTGAACCACGGTACTTTCCGTTCGCCGATCCCGGGCCGCGAAGCACAAGACGTGTTGCGCAAGTGCCGTGACTGGGCCAGTGAGATTGGCGAGATCAAGATCACCGAGGACCAGAACCCGATCATCTCCATTCAGGTGACGGGTGTCGATATCGAACCCATCCTCCGCGCGGCAGAGGCCAACGACAACCCGGGCAACCGCCGCAAGCGGATCCGCGAGGCCTTGTTCAAGGAACTGGAGATCGACGACACCGGAGATCTGTTCAACACCTACGAGTTCACCTGGCGCGGCACTCGACGCGAGATCGAGCTGCTGTATGAGAACGTGCGTGAAATGACCGATGACCGTCTTCGAGGTCGTTCAGGCACGTGGACGGTTGTGCTGGACTTTCCGTTCGATGACGCCAACTTTGGTCCGGCCGATGATCTGGCACGTTTGGCGGCTTACCGCGGTGGAGATACCAGAACGCTGGTATGGATACCTTCGTTCCTGAGCAACAAGGCCCTGGCCGACCTGGGTCGGCTGGTGGTGCTGGATTACGTACTGCAAGGGGAGCGCTTTGAGACCTATGCGGGCCACCTGTCGTTTGTGGACCGTGTGCAGGCCAAGGCGCTGGCCCGCAATCAGCTGGACCAACTGCGCATCAAGCTGCGTTCTCAGCTGGAAGTGGCTTACGGCATCAGCACCGAACCTCGGGATGCGGTCAGCAATCCACTGACGGCGGATCAGCAGTTCCGCTCGCTGGACCCAACACTGTCTCCGCGGCCGCCCGTGGGGGCCGACTTTAAATCGGCTTTCGAAAACCTGCTGGGCCAGTTGTTTGCCCACCAGTATCCGGCTCACCCCGAGTTCGACACCGAGATCAAGCCAGCTATCATTCGCAAGATCTGGCCCGAAGTGCAGAAGGCTATCGAGGCGCCAGGGCAGCGCGGGTTGGTGCAGGACGCCAGTGTTCGCAAGCTGGTGCGTTCCGTGGTCAACCCTTGCCAACTAGGGCAGATGGCGGAAACACATTTGTTGATCGAGCCGCACTGGCAATCGCGCTTCTCGCAAAGCCACGCGCGAGACGGTGGAGGGCCGATCACCGTGGCCAAGTTGCGGCAGTGGATCGACATGCCTGCTCCCATGGGGTTGCCGCTGGAGCTGCAGAATCTCATCATCCTGGCTTTCGCTGCCTCCACCAGCCGTCGTTTCACGATGCGAGGCGGGCCTTTTGAGCCGTCTGTGGACAGCATGCCGGATGAACTGGAGCTGCGGGAGCAGTTGCTGCCAAATGCCAATGACTGGCAGCTGGCCTTGCAGCGTGCATCCAGCCTTTTCGGCTTAACCCTGGGCCAGACCCTCAACGCGGCCAATGTGGGCAAGTTGGTGGACGAGGTTAAGCAGAAGATCGCGGAGAAGCGCGATGCGGCAACTCGCCTTGTAGTGCAGATACGTGATCGGGTTGCCCGATACGCGGCTGGTGCAACAGGGGCTCGGCAGCAAACCGCTGAGTCTGCGCAGTCATTGTTGGCCGCGGTTGCATCCGCGGCAGATTCAGAGGTGGTCGCAGTACTGGCAACGGCCAATCTGCAAACATCGGAGGCTGCTGTCGGGCGAGCTTTGGGGCAGGCGAAGGTCTGCGCCGATGCGCTGGAGGTGGGCAGCTACTGGCAACTGTTCGACGTGGTGCTGAAGTTGAGCGATCACCGGTCGGATGCCGCCAAGGTGATCGGGCGGCGCTTGGCCGAGGTGCTGACCAGCGATGAACACGTCTTGGCTTTGAAGGGCAGACTCGATGAGTTGCATCGCGACGCCATGGGCTTGCTCGCAGCGCCTGCTCCGGTAACGGCCCCGTCCCCCGAGCCTTCTCCGTCGCCCGCGCCAGGCGTAACTGCACCTACGCCTGTGACGATTCCGCCTGTCCCGGCCGGCCTGGCGCCCGAAGTGGTGGCTGAGAAGCAGCAATTGCATCTGACTGGCGCTGAGGCCGTGGCGGCACTGGATGAACTGAAGGCTCGCGTGATCAACGAACGGGATCTGGAGCTGACGCTCAGTTGGCGTCTGCAGCGCAAGGGCACCCAGTTATGAGTTTGTCGACGCCGCAAATCAAGGCGCAACTGGAGCGAGTGCTGGACAGTGATCCGACGGCACAGGCCGTTGCGATTCGCGCTGCTGCAAAACAGATCTGGCCGGAGACGGTCACCCCACATGGGAAGCGTTTTCTGTTGCGTTGGTGCGAATCGTCATTGGCCATTCGCGAAGCGCTCTGTGAACTGGAGCAACTCGCACCTCCAGTATCGGGCATGGTGGTGATTACGCCCCTGTCTACGCATGAGGTTGCGGAGGACATCGCTGCCCGGCTGGCCCGTGCGCGGGTATTCCAGCCTGAAGGATGGGACATCGTTCGCCTGATGTTCCAGGCCAAGGAGACCGATGCTCGCTTGAGCCGGTTTGCCTGGATGCCACAGGCCTTGATCGACGGCGCGGCCCAGGGCGACTATCAGCCCGTGGCCAATGGATTCTTGGACCTGGAAACCGCATGGCGCGAAGTGTTGGTCCGCTTTGTGGGGATCGAGGTGGCCAGGCCAGACGCGGTGACGTTGCTGGGCTGGTCGATGACGCCCGATGCAGATCCTCGACTCGGGCCTTTGCCTGCGTCGATGCGGTCGGACATTCTGGCCTGGCTGGCTGACGCTGCCGGCGTAGCGGGGGGCATGGTCTTGGGCTGCGTCGAAGCCGGTCGCACGGGTGATGCGTTGCCGCTGGGGCTGGTTAGTGGCGTCATCTTTGCGGCAGCGGGTGAAGGGAAGGCCGCGTTGGGTCAGGCGGCGATCCGCCTGGAGCGCTTCGTCAACGAAAAGCATGTAGGGGTGACAGAGGGGCGTGCCTGGGCCGCGGCCGCAGAGCAAGTAGTGCGAAGTCTGGGTGTGGAGGCTTGTCGGGCCTTACTGGACCGTGCCGATGCTCTGCTGCGTGAGCTCCGTATCTCGCAGTTTTCGCACCTGAGCGATGTGCTTCCCTCTTCGCTAGACCAGCGACTGGCCGACTTTGCCTTGGCACTTGGTGCCCACGCGGCAGAGCCCAGTGAAGCCAAGCTTCAGCAGGTGGAACTGCAGGCTGACCGCGCGCTGAAGCACACCCTGATGAACGAGCAGCGGCCACGCATGGAGCGTGTTGAGATGGCACGACGCCTGGCCCGATGGCTGCTCAGCCCAATGGGCTCCGGAGTCTCGCTGCCAGATTCAGTGGAATGGCAAGCTGACCAAGGCGCCTACGTGGATTGGGCCCGATTCAGGCTGCTGGGTGGCGACGAACTGACCGAGCTGTCAGACGCGTATGCCGCGTGTCGCCAAGCGGTCATTGCCCGACGAAATGCCTTTGCCAAGCCTTTTGCGCAGGCGCTGCTGCAATGGAATGCACAGACGCCTGCTGACAGCGGACGGGTTGTCCCGCTTGAACACGCGCTGGACCGGGTCGTCGCTCCGATTGCCGCTGTACAACCCACGTTGCTACTGGTGATGGATGGCTTGAGCAACAGCATCTTCCGAGAGTTGTTTGCGCGGGCTGCCGGCCACGGTTGGGTAGAGCTGGTGCCAGCGTCTCAGGGCAAGCCCTTCGTCGGCGTCGCAACAGTGCCTACAATCACTGAGGTGAGTCGGACTAGCCTGCTATGTGGACGACTGACCACGGGAGCACAGGCGCAAGAGAAACCCGGTTTTGCGGCACATCCCGCATTGATGGCTACGAGCCGAGCAGAGTTTCCACCCAAGGTCTTCCACAAAGGTGACTTGGCCGATGCCGGCAATCTGGCACAGGAGATCCGCACGGCGATCGCGAACCAAAAGCAGCAGGTTGTGGGCGTGGTGTACAACGCTGTGGATGACCACCTCAGCGGACCAGATCAGCTCAATCAGCGCTGGGCGCTGGAGGATCTGCGTCTGCTGCTGCCTTTGTTGCGGGAAGCCCGCGAGGCCCGACGCGTGGTGATCGTTACGGCTGACCACGGTCATCTGCTGGAGGACGGAACCACGCAGATTTCAGGTGGCGAGAGTGACCGTTGGCGACTGGGAGGCACTCCGGCATCGACCCAGGAGCTGGCGATCAGCGGTGGCCGGGTGGTTACCAGCGATGGCTCCAACGCGGTGGTTTGCCTGTGGAGTGAAAGCAGCCGTTATGCGGGCCGAAAGAACGGTTATCACGGAGGCCTGTCACCCCAAGAAGTCACCGTGCCGCTGAGCGTATTTGCCCCGCTGGGTACCAGCCTTGTTAGCTGGAGTGCTGCACCACCGAACCAGCCAGAGTGGTGGGAGCTACCCCTTCTTATGCAATCCAAGAAGCCAGTAGCTCCTGCAGTGTCACACGCCAAGCCTGCCCGTACGAAGCAGGTGCAGTTCGAAGCGCAGGCGGGGCTCTTCGCCCCCGTCGATTTGCCTGTACCTGACATGGATGCGGTAGCGCTGGACTGGATTTCCAGTCTCTTAGCCAGCCCAATCTATGCGTCTCAGCGCCAGTTGGCAGCGCGCGTAGCTTTGCCAGACGACAAGATGAGACTGCTGCTGGAGGCGTTGACCGAGCGTGGCGGAAAGTTGTCCAGGACGGCTCTGGCGAATCGACTGTCACTGCCAGAGATCCGCATGGGTGGCCTGCTGAGTGCCGTGCGCCGTGTTTTGAATGTAGACCAGGCTGCGGTGGTCACCGTCGATGAGACGGCGGGGTCGGTTGAACTCAACATCACTTTGCTGCAACAGCAGTTCAATCTGCCCAAGCAAGGAGGCCCACGGTGATCAGCCCGGCCCGCAGAGAAGACATCATCAGTGCGCTCCGCCGAGGCACTGTTCCAAGCAACGGTCTGGATGCATTGGCGGTTGGTATTGAGACTTTCGCGCGCACTCTCGGCGAAGAGCTGGAGTCGGTGGCTTCAGGCCGCGGAGGCTTCAAGGCGGTACGCGGCGAGTACGGTACTGGCAAGACCTTTTTCGGACGATGGCTGCAGGAGCGCGCGCGCTCCAGGGGCTTTGCTGCAACGGAAGTCCAGATCAACGAGACCGAGACGCCGCTGCATCGATTGGAGACTGTCTACAGGCGGCTTGTTGAGCACCTGGGCACGGCCGACATGGCCAGCGGCGCATTCAGAAGCGTGATCGATGGCTGGTTCTACGCTCTGGAGCAGGATGTGCTGGCCGACCCTTCGGTGGACCCTGACGATGCTCAAGCGTTGCTGCAGCGGACGGATGCACTCATGGAAGCTCGTCTGAGCGCCATCAGCAAGACGGCCCCGGCTTTCTCGGCAGTGCTGCGCACTTATAGACAGGCCCTGGCTAACAACGACGGCATGCTGGCCGAGGGCTTGATCAGCTGGTTGGCTGGTCAGCCAAACGTGGCGGCCAGTGTGAAGCGTGCTGCAGGTATCAAGGGCGATCTGGACCACTTTGGGGCAAGCAATTTCTTGGTGGGCTTGCTCACGATCTTGCGAGACAGCGGATTTCCGGGCCTTGTGATGGTGCTCGACGAGGTGGAGACGCTGCAGCGTATGCGGACCGACACGCGTGAGAGGGGGCTCAATGCTCTGCGGCAGTGGATCGATGAGATCGATGCAGGCCGCTATCCCGGTCTGTACCTGATAATCACTGGCACGCCGGCATTCTTTGACGGCCCGCAGGGCATACAACGGCTGGCACCGCTGGCCCAACGGCTCCATGTGGACTTTGGGACTGACCGGAGGTTTGACAATCCCCGCGCAGTCCAGCTCCGCCTGGCTCCGTTTGATCACAGTGCCCTGCTTTCGGTGGGGCGGCGTGTGCGGGACATTTACGCAGAAGGGCGAGAGCACGAGCAGCGCCTGCGGGCTGTTGTCGATGATGGCTACCTGGAAACCTTGGCTCGGGCCGTGGCCGGCGGACTCGGAGGCAAGGTGGGAGTGGCGCCTCGCTTGTTCTTGAAAAAGCTGGTCGCAGATGTTCTGGATCGTGTGGACCTGCATGCGGACTTCGATCCCCGTCAGCATTACTCTTTGACCCTTGCCGAGACCGAGATGTCTGCCGCTGAGCGGGCTGCAGCAAGCGCGAATTCGGTGGACGACATCGAGCTGTGAGCGAGTTCGAGCAGTTGCACCCCTCGCTCCAGTACCACATGGTCAACACCTTGGGCTGGAGCACGCTGCGCCCCACGCAACTGGCTGCAATCCCGCCGATTCATGCCGGGGCGCACTGTTTGCTGTTGGCGCCCACAGCAGGGGGAAAGACGGAGGCGGCGACCATTCCCATCCTGTCCAGGATGCTGAAGGAGTCCTGGCCTGGCACGAGCGTTCTTTACATCTGCCCGATCAAGGCCCTGCTGAACAACCTCGAACATCGGCTTACCCACTATGCCGGACTCGTTGGACGCACGGTGGAAGTCTGGCATGGCGACGTGTCGCAGTCCCGCAAGAAGAAAGCACTGAAGGAAGCGCCGGACATCCTGCTGACAACCCCGGAATCGATCGAAGCGATGCTGATCTCCGTGCGGGTGAACCGCCCTGCCTGGTTTGGTAACTTGCGGGCGGTGGTTGTGGACGAATTGCACGCCTTCGCTGCTGATGACCGCGGTTGGCACATGAGGTCGGTGCTGCAACGGCTTGAGCACTATTTGCCGCAACCGCTCCAGCGCATCGGTCTTTCGGCGACGGTCAGCAACCCGCAGGAACTTCTGGAGTGGTTCGCCCCGGTCGGAGAACGGCAGGTGGTGGGCAGTGCCTCCGTGAGCACAGACGCCGATGTCACCATCGATCACGTTGGCAACCTCGAGAACGCCGCGACGGTTATCTCACGCCTTCACCGTGGTGAAAAACGCTTGGTGTTCTGCGACTCACGCAGCAGCGCTGAGCAGTTGAGCAGCATGCTGCGCGGTAAGGAGGTGCGAACCTTCGTGAGCCATGCGTCCCTGAGCGTTTCCGAACGCCGGCAGGCTGAAGCTGCGTTTGGAGAGGAAAAGGATTGCGTGATTGTCGCGACATCGACGCTGGAGCTTGGCATTGATGTCGGCGATCTGGATCGCGTGATTCAAATCGATTCGCCGTCTACCGTCTCGTCGTTCTTGCAGCGCATGGGTCGCACCGGCAGGCGGTCGGGCAGTCTCCGGAATTGCCTGTTCTTGACGACGAATCAAGACGCTTTCATGTTGGCCTTGGGTGTCACTCATTTGTGGTCACAGGGCTGGGTGGAGGCTGCACGGCCGCCTGATGAGCCGTGGCCGATCGTAGGACAACAGATTCTTGTGGCTACGCTGGAGCGAGGCGAATGGCCTGTGAGTGAGCTTCTCTCGCTGATGGCTCGTTGCTTCCCGGAGCGGCCGGCAGACGGCATCAAATCGATGGTTGACCACATGATTCAGAAGAGCTATCTGGATAGCAAGGGAGGACTGGTTCGCATCGGCCCTGAGACCGAACGAGAGTTCGGCCGTAGCCACTATCGCGATCTGCTGGCGGCCTTCAGCGGCGCTCAACTCCTGACGGGCCGGTGCGGCGGTGCTGAGGTGGGTTACATCGACCCCATGGTGTTGACCGGCGAAGAGCCTCAACGGCTGCTGCTCTTGGCTGGCCGCAGTTGGCTAGTGAAGGAGATCGAGTGGTCCAAGCGGATCGTCTGGCTGGAGGCGGCGAAAGAGGGTGGTAAAGCTAGATGGATGGGTGGAGCACGCAGTCTGAGCCGAGAAGTCTGCCAAGGTATCCGCGCTGCTCTGGTTGCGGGGGCATCCCCTGCTGTCCACCTTTCACAGCGCGGAAAAATTGAGCTTGCGGCGTTGATGGAGGAGATAGCGGTGTCCCCCGATGCGCACTTCATGTCCGGACTCGGCGGCTCTCCCGCACGCACATGGACCTTTGCTGGTACGAAGCAAAACCGAACCTACGCACGGATGGCAGAGTATGAAGGAGCGCATGTCAAGTTTGATGCGATCAGCATTCAGGCGCCGGCTGCCACTCTAAGTGCAGCCCGCCTCAAAGGGATGACGGTACAACTGAAGCCTAAAGAGCAAACTGTCTTCTCTTCAGAGATTAAATTCGCCCCTTGCGTACCGTCAGAATTGCTTTGCCGGACGATTCTTGCAAGAAACTTCGCCTGAGGAGCGCGGGGCGGAAGCCCGTGTTCAGTTGCACCAGATAAAGTTTTCCAGGGCAACGCTTCATTCCGCTAAGCTGGGGTTCTGTTGGATAGATCAAAGCGACAGCAGTCTAGACTTTGCTCCGCACGTGCGTGGCGTACGGCTTGTATCTCAAGCCCGTGATCTGCAGCCAGAACTTGAGCGATAGGGTGAACAGCAACGAGCTGCGGCATGTCACGGTGCCGTGGCAAGCCGCCAAGCAATCATTGCAACCTTTCAGGCCCTGAATCGCCCCCAGAATTACTGAGTTGTTTCCGGAGTGCGTTTGAATACTTGGTCTGTGTATTGAGACTCATCAAGCCGCTCATCCCCCAAGCTGAAGTGTAGCGACCGCCCGTCAGTCAGGTTGAAAAGCATGCTCATCGGATTGCTGGGGGACGAAAGGACGCTTTCCAAAGCGTTCAGCTGAAAGGTATCCGAACCATTAACGTAACTCGGCGAAAGTAGGAGAACACGTTTCAAGACGCCGGCCTCGGAAGTTTCAGCGTGTGCGCGCAGCACTTTGAGATTCGAGGTCATTATGTGGGTTACAAATTCATCATCCTCCGTTGGGGATGCAATTTCCAGCACGAAGAAAGGCGCATCAACCGCGAGCTCAACCCAGTCCCAAAGAATAACATTGGGATCAAGCTGTAGGGGGACGATGGCCGAACGATGAGTTTGGAGCATGAGAGATGAGTCTTTGAATACATAAATGTAGACTATACTCCGTGGATTGAAGGTCTCGCAACCGGCACAGTTTGCCGGTGAACAAATCCTTTGACGACCTTCGCGTTGAGCTTGCGAACCAGATTAAACAATCCCGGCGGCGGCTCGGTCTATCCCAGGAAGCGTTGGCTTTGCAAGCAGAAGTGGACCGGACTTACGTCTCCCAGTTAGAGAGAGGGATTGCCAACCCATCGCTTCTGATTCTTCATCGCATTGCGGTGGTCTTGGGGACAGACTTGTCTGTACGTCTGCTTGAGCCGCGTGATGAGTAGTCCGGTCGAGATTTCACCGCTGCCAGGAACCTTACCCCTGCGTGAGGGCCACTTAGCCAGCGGCATCTAAACATGGATCTGAAGGATGCCCAGCCGGTAAGTATGTTTTGGCAGCGTGGGCCGCACTGAAGGTGTGTGAACCTATGGCGTACGCTTCCATGTTGATTAATCTCTTCAGTACACCGATAGGGGTTATCCTTGGATAACAACAACTAAAGGAGATGCGGGAACAAGCAAGGACGAGATCATCCTCTGCTATTCCTACTTGGCCAGTTGGCTGAGATTGCCCGCGAAGCCCGATGGCTACATCCCCAGCCCTTATCCATCACGAATGGCGGCTCCTGCTGCGCGATTTTCTACGGACACATCTGGCCTTCCAGTCCGCCTCCGGCAGCGACCTGGAAGTCGGATTGGCAGCGGCAGCCAGTGCCGCACGCTGGCTCCTACGAGAGCACCCTGAGCTCCTTGAGGGTGAGAAGCTAACGTTACTCATCCCCGGAGCCGGCATCGTCGAGTGCACCGATGAAGGCCGTTGGTTTGGATTCCTGCCTTGGCTTCTGGGCCGCCCAAACCTTCAGACGCAGGTTTTCTTGGTGGGCAATCCGCTGGTAGTGAATCCTTTGTCGCAGCGTGGAGCCTTTTGCCGGGGCGTCTCCTCCCTAGAGGGACATCGTCCGCCCCATATGTTCTCGGGCACGCTCAAACAATGGCAGGAAGCGAATCCGAACGTAACAGTGGATGCCTGCGTACTTTTCTCCCCGAACTTCTCGGCACACTACAAGACCTGGTTCGCCCCAGGGGAGCTGGGGGACCTTTTGACAAGTGCACCTTTTGGACTTTTCGCCCACTCCCAGATGGAAGCACTCCAAGATCAACAGGTCCTTACGCTCTTGGGCTTCAAGTTTTCTGCCCAAGAGCAGCCGGCCAATCCTTGGTGGCTCAGTTTCTCGTACGACGAGGAGGAGGATGACCGACCGGATGAAAGGGACTGTTTCGCCCAGTACTCCTGGACACTCAGAGACGTTATGGCGCCAGCAGCCGTTGCGCTAGGCAACCCGGCACTCCCTGAACTCCTTGACCTACAGCGAGACCTTAAGAACGACTTGAAGACGCGCGGCCCTGAAGGCGTGATGTACGACCTAAGCCGTGCTCTCCCCATAGGCCCGAGTAGTGAGCCTCCCTATGACTGGCTCTATATCTTGCCGAACAATTTTGGTGTCCTGCGAGCGGGGGGGCTCATCGTTACGCTAACCGACGAGGGCCTGATCGTTCCGTTCGAGCCGACACTTCATGTCCCCTCGACATTCCTGGACTCGCGACCCGCTGAGGGTGACCCGATGGGCTGCATGTTTTGGGCCTTGCGTCTCTATCGCAACGAGGTTGCACCAATCTTCGAGACTGCCGCATACGAAAAAGACTGGCCCGCAACAGGAACCGAGCTAATCGAGCGGCTAAAATGCACGTTAAGACGGGAGTCCTGGGCTGACTACCTTAGGGAGGCAATGCGGCACAGCGGCATGCCTCGCAGTCCTACTCACCCAAAATGGTACAGCCTGCTGGGATCTCTTGGGTGGTCGCTCTATTCGTGCAAGGAAAGCCCCTCACCACGCCAGCCCATGTTCTACGTGGGGGGCACAAGGCTTATCTTCGGCGACCTTCCTGTCATCTGCCCTCCGTACGTCTACTTACCCGATGAGAGGGATGACTACGTAGCCCTTGATGCGCTTGACGAGCTGGAGTACGACCATCCAGACGGCGTCCTAGTCCTGTACAGCAGCATTCCCTTCATCGAGAAAGACGGACACACGTACTGCTTTGGCGGCATGCTTTTCTGGCGCGACGCATGGCATCCGTTCGCGATAACGAAGGAAATGACCTCGCTGGACAAGATTATCGAGCAGGTGGAGGCGGGCTTCACGTTTGAGACCCCAACGCCGTTGTACGCAGCCGACCCCCTCAGCCTGGCCATCCCCTTCAATCGCATGTGTTATGACCGAGACCCAGACAAGGATTGCCTGATGGTAGAACTGAAATCAGGTAACTGGACCATCGTGATTCCGGGCTAGCTGAGTTCTCAAGCGTTTGGCTGTTTCCAGCCGAGTGGCCTAAATCAGAAATTTGTCACTGCAGATCTGGGGAGCTGATCCTGGAGTTCGAGCGTGCCACACGACCTGAGTCTGACTTGCATCTGCTCTCGAACAATGCGAGCCACCACAAGGCAACACTGAACCATCGCGGGTTCCGACGGCATCCGCGTCTTTCTCTGTACTTCACGCCCACTTCAGGCTTCTAACTGAGCGAGCTTGCCACTAAACTTTGATAGTTTCAGGCGCATTACCGCTCAACCAAGGAGCAATCTCACTAACTTTTGACCTGAGCCGCTCAAATCGAATCGATTGATCCCAAACGTACGCAGCGATCCGGCCAATTAACGCACCGCACAAAAATGAGTTAATGACCTGCTGAAGCCCGTCACGATCGGAGAACAGAACCCATCCACACCAGAGGCCTGCAACCAGACATGTAACTCCGATGATGCTCGCAGCCTGGGCCTCACTTATTCTCCGAGAGCGTAACCTCAAACGCCCCTGAGAATCCTGGTCAAACAATTGAACTCGACGAGCCAAGCTTAGCTCACCCTCAGTGAGCTGACGAGTTCTCTTCAACCAATCAAAAAACGCCTCTTTCTCCTCTCTTCCGGGGCTAAGCCGATGCAGTGCGCCCTTCACATCGACAGACTCGTTGATCTGCTCCGCTGATTCTTGAGGACAAGCAAGCAGCTCTCGCCTCAAGTCACCGATCGTATCGCGGTTGGCGGCACCGCCCATCTCGCTCGCCGAAACTCTCGCGATCGCCTCAAGTGCTTGCCGAACAGCGCGCTCATCATCGTTGTGGCTATCGCTCACCTCCCCCTCCCGCAGCCGAAAGCAGTTCAGAGATATTTAACCCACTGCCATTACGCGAACTCGTCGTGAGATGCGCACGCATCACATCAAACAGCACATACCGCGCCTCAGCAGAAAGACTGCCATTGCATCGGGCTCGGACGTACTCCTCTATCAAAGCGAAGACCTCCTGCTCGATATGTTTCTGCTCCGGCAACGGCAAGCCGACGCCTTTCCTTCCAAGTAGAACAAAACCGACATCGACCCCGACAGCGGCCAACGCTGCCAAATAACTGAGCTTTGGCTCTCTAGCTTCTGACTCATACTGGCCCTGCGCAAGCCTCTGAACACCAGCCAAAGCGGCAAACTCAGCTTGATTGAGCCCTAGACGACGCCGCTCTTGCCGCAGCCGGTCACCAAGACCTGAAAAAACGGCATGACTGTCTGCCATCTCAAGCCTCAACAATAATGTACACAAAAAAATACATACCTGCTAGAGTGCATTCAATATCATTCATCGCACTGGCTATGCAGCATTCGACTAGGACACTCCGCGAAGCTCGAGACATCATTCTCGACACAGGAGTCTCGATCGCTGAGTGGGCCCGCATAAATGGATTCTCCGGAGGGCTTGTCTACCAAGTCCTAGACGGAAAGCGCAAGTGCTTACGCGGCCAGAGCCACAAAATTGCCGTTGCTTTGGGCGTCAAGGCCGGGCGCAGCATGAATGCAGAGAAGCTCACTCAGCTACTAGCAAGCTCCGCCCCCGAACATCCTGAAAGGAATTCAACCATGTAAACAAAAAGCCGAACTCACCAAGAAGGCTCGCCCGGCTCCGTCCGCTTGCGCAGAGATTACTACTAAGTTCGCGCTTAAAGTATCTCCAAGCAGAGCGGCGAAGTCAAGTCTTGACTGAAAAATCAGCCACTCCACACCACAATGCATCATTTTGGATGCATTGTGGCGGTGAGTATCGCATGCTCAAGAGAACTCATCATGCCCCTGCCAACCGGCCCTCGCAAAAGAGCGAAGACAGCTCCACCGTCCCCACCCGGCCCAGCCCGCAAACTTGTCGAAGTATCGCCTCACCGCACCACAGGCGGAGCCTACATCGAAGGACTTACCCCCTGGCACGCCGAGCACGAGTCCTACCTCGAAAAACACACCATCGCAGCGCTTTCCCTCTGTCACGACATAACAGAAATAAAATCACAGGGAATCGAGCATCACTACCAGACCTCCAACGGAGAAAATCGTCGGTACACCCCAGACTTTGTAGTCACACAAGTGGCCGAAGCTCGACCCGTCAATATTGAAGTCAAGGCGCTTCCATCACTTTCTCACGAAGAGGCTGTTTCAAAATATCAAGAAATTGCTAAATACTTTCGCTCAAAGAATGAAATATTTATCTTTATCACAGACGTTCAACTATTTGAAGAGCCTCGATTTAAAAACGTAAAACTGCTCTATCGGTACGTGACCAGTCACATCCCTGAGCACATTTTATTGAATGCCACTACCGCGCTCTCCTCTGGCCCAATGAAAATCTCAGAGATTCTAAAAAACACCAATTTAGAGCTCGTCGACATTTACACCCTTATTGCAAAAAGAAAAATTTGCTTCGAGTGGAGCGCTCCACTTGGCAGCAATACTCCAATCAGTCTTCCAAGCCAGCCATTTGAGGGACTTACGCTTGAAACAATCATCAATTCAAGTCGATACAGTCGTCTACTGGCGGAATTGGCTATGGGTCGTCACCCGACGGATAAACAGCTCTTGGCGAATGCAAAGGCTCTGCGATTGCGTCGTTCAAACGCTGGACCACAAAACTATGTCGGCGGAGATATTAAACAACCGCCTCTTCGTGATCGCAGAGAAGAGGAACTTCCCCGCGGAACAGCTTGGGACAGCAGGGATCGCACGCCTGGCCTCCACATTCTCTCAATTATCAAACGGTAGGGAGAAATCGACATGGGAACCTTTTTTCTCGAGACCGGATTAATAATCCAACGAGAAGGAGTAACCCTCGAGTATGTAAGCCGTCACGGGAACGATATATATTTCGAGGAGCCAACCTCAGGACAACGTATAACTATATCCGAACCCGTCTTTTGGGGTGAGTTCAATACACAGCGACTAACAATCCTAAATGCATTTTCGTCACCCAAAGTCCTAAAGACACCGACGGAACCAGCTTCAACGCAAATTCGTGACTTATCAAGCCTCCCGGAAAAGTACCAACAAGACGTAGATCGAAAGGTTACCTACATAAGCAATCTAAAAAAAGCGGGGATCACAAGAGGTCAAAGGAAACTTATCATCGAAGAGTCCGCAAAAATAGCGGCAAAAATAAATGATCCCAAAGGAGCCCCAGGCGCCTCTACGATTCAATATTGGTGGAAGAATTTAGAAACCAATCAAGGCGAAGTCTATGTTCTTATCAATGGGCACAGCGAAAAAACAAAAAAGAAAACGATTGACAACGACAGCGAAGAATTTCTACAGCGCCAAATTGATGAAAAGTACGCGCTAGATACTCGCCCCACCGCAAGCGGAGCATATCTTGCCTACAGAAATGAACTCAAAAACGAAAACCTACGGAGAGAGAAAAGCGGCCTTCCGCTTCTCCGTAGAGTATCTCAAAGGTCATTCTACGCGCGAATAGAAGCGCGCCCAAAAAAAGAATTGATGGTTGCTCGCTTTGGACGCGAAGCCGCGCGCCATCACTTCAAAATGATCAAAGGCCACTTACCATGCGACTACCCGCTTGACTACGCCGAGATCGACCACACACCATTAAATCTTTATGTAATAGACGACGAATCATATCTCCCACTAGGTCGACCATGGCTTACGGCGATTAAAGACCGTCGATCAGGAATGCTTTTGGGATTTTACGTATCATTCACCCCTACTGGACTGAGCTCCATATTCGGCGCCTTAAAACACTCGCTAGTATCGCACCATCTTGCGTACGAACAATGGCCTGATATAGAAAATCCATGGGCTTCATTCGGACGAGCTCATTATTACGAGTCGGACCGTGGCGCCGACTTCAAATCTCAGCGTTACAGGACAGCCATCGTATCAATTGGATCAATGTATGAATACTGCGAACGGCGCACTCCGTGGCTAAAAGGATCAATTGAAAGATTCTTCCTGACCCTTGAACAAACATTTTTCGAGTCAATCCCTGGACGAACGTTCTCCAACCTGAGCCAACGCGCAGGTTACAACCCATCCGAGCAAGCAGTTATCCGGTTTACGACGCTTATATACCTCCTACACAAATGGGCAGCAGACTTTCACAACGTTTTCCCAAACGCACGAAACCAAGCAAGGCCTATCGACATATGGATGGACGAAATTTCGTTGGCGCCGCCACCATATCCGAACTCACCGGATGCACTAAACATCATTCTCGGCGAACACAACACAGGCACTCTTTCCCAAGAGGGGTTGAGATACAAATGGATAACCTATGCCAGCGACGAGCTTAGCCAGCTGATGAATGAAATTGGGAAAGGCATAAAATTATCGTTTGCAGTCCAAATTGAAGACCTCGGACATATTTATGCACTAAGCCCGATAACAAATAGATACTTTCTAGTCCCATCGACCCGACCCGACTACAGTTGCGGGCTAAGCGTGTTTCAACACCTGTATCTAAGACGACAGCGCGGCCTACGCCTTGACGCTTCGAACGCTATTGACACGCTTGTCGAAACACGTGCCTCCATTCAAAAAACAATTCGGCAGGAGCTGGATCTAGGTAAAACTGCGGTCAAATCAAAACTCGCGAGAATGGCTAACATTAACTCCAACGCTGCACTAGAAGGCAAACCACAGGCAGTTGGCGATCCGTTTAGGGGTCAAAGCGTATCTTCTGAAACCGTCCCAAACGAAAAGCAAACTGTAGCCCCTTGCACCAGCGTACCGCGACCTTCATGGGGCGCGTAACAGATCACTCCTCGAGCAATGGATTCAAATTCTCATGACATCCAATATTATCGAACCACCCACAACAAACTCAACCTTCAACGAAGACTCCCAAGAATCTCTTTTCGAGCCAAAAATAGATTTAACACCGACTCCAGCCCCCTCTGCGAAACTGACACAACTCACCGCTGTTCACGATACGCCAGAAGGGCGAGCGCAATTTGTAATTGACCTCATAATTTTCACCGCTCCAGTTAAACAAGCGCTGGACTCTATCGATGCTTTAATGCATCGCTCACGAACCATCTCAGCGCCTGGCGGAGCAATCCTCCTAGGGGATGGAGGCACGGGAAAAACATTTATTAGCAATCGACTGCTCAGACGCTACCCTCCTCAGCATGGTCGGCTAACATCTTTTGTGCCAGCCGTAGCGATTACCCTCGAAAATGCACCCAAGGTAGAAGATGTAAAATCGGCCATTCTCAGTAGCTTAGGACAAAAAATCACCACAAGAAAGCTAACTACAGCAGAACGCTCTGACGATGTGATACGTGCTCTTCGGGCCTGCAATACGTGCTGTCTTTTAATCGACGAAGCTCATCACCTTCAACTGACATCTGGCCGCCGGCAGAACAAGGACAGACTAGCGGGCTTAGTCGGCGACTATTTGAAAACCCTATACGACCGAACCCGCATCGCATTCATATTCTTCGGCAAGCCGAGTTTAGGTGATTTATTCGAAGACGACGAGCAGCTGGCATCACGATGGCCAGGCAGGATCGAACTTGAACCATACAAAATGGATGAGCACTGGACTGCGCTACTTTCGGTACTGGACGAAGCCTTGCCGATGGCAGAGAAAGCAGGCTTAGACAGTAACGGCTATCCATCAGCAATTTATGGATTTACCCAGGGCAACTTCCGTCGATTGAAACATTTTCTCAGTGAAGCCGTCAGGCAGGCCGCGATGGACAGCAGCTCCGCAATTCAGCCTACCCATCTACAGCAAGCCTATTATTTATTAGGCTACCCAAGCCCAAATCCGTTTAACGACTTAGCTGCCTGATTATGTTATTCACCCGAATCGTACCCCGCATCGGCGAATCACTTACGGGCTATCTGATTCGCAGCGCCGCCGCAAATCACGAATGCGGACCGAGCAGCATTCTGCAAGAGCTGTTTGGCTCAGCGGAATCCCCCAGCCTTGATGAGGCGGAGAGCCTTGCATTGCACTGCCGATGCAAAATCGACGAGATAACAAAACTCATCGGATTTTGTCGTAGAACGACATATGGCCGCCAGTGGTATGTTAACGGAGACTGGGTGACAAAAGAATACTTTGTTTCGCCCAGATCGCCAGCCGTCTGCGCAAGATGCCTTTCCGAGGAGCCATTTATTCAGGGCTCCTGGGATTTTACGTTAAACGTGGCATGCCCACTCCACGAATGCAAGCTGGTACAACAGTGCCCAGCCTGTAGGCGAAAAATTCCATGGAATCGAAATTCAGTTTATAGATGTCTTTGTGGCTTCGATCTTCGCGATATTTCTCAACCCGAAGCGACATCCGCTGAAATTTATGTAAGCCGGCTCATAGTTTCAAAAATGGGCTTCCCTGTTCAACTCGCCCCTCTTGATGCACACTCATATTCCTTTTCCAGCCACCTCAGCACACTAACGCTAGATAGCCTATTGAAATCAATTTGGTTTCTAGGGCATATTCTCCCCACACTGAGAGTACAAAAAACAGTTCACGGCAGAAAAAAGCCGAATCGTGCGGAGGCGACAACAATCGTCACAAACGCAATTTCCTGCTTAACATCGTGGCCTTCGGCGTATTTTGAAACATTACAAGAGATACAGTCGCAAACAAAGAACATCACATCCGCCGCACGGATCGATCGAACATTTACTTCTGCCTATCGATACTTGAGCTCCGAACTAAGCAGCAAGGAAACAGCGTTCCTCCGGATCGCTTTCGAGCAACATATCAGGCACACCTGGACGCATTACACTCAAACCTCACGACTCAGAGCGTTTTTCAGGCAGTATGAATTCGATTTCAATTGACCTAAATCGTTTGAACGAAAAGACCCGCAGCAACGCACCACAGTCACCCGCTACTCTCAACAGATTATTTGGAAGCCCCCCTCCAATACAAAATGAATCATTTAGCGGCTGGCTATTTCGCGTAGCAGGTCACCATAGAATAAGATTAGACACGCTCTCAAGATTGCTTTGCATCAAATATCCGAGTAATACCTATGACTTCACCAGACGACTGACACCTGAATCGACAGATAGGATTGCGGCTGTTCTTAGGCTAGATCCAAATAATGTTGCGCAAACCACCCAACTCTGGGCTCCTCATTTAAGTAAATCAGAATATAAAGCATTAACTTTTGACTTGCGTACACTTACGCCCATATACAAAATATGCATTCAATGCCTAAAATCTGATGACATTCCATTTATCAGGCGCTCGTGGCGATTTTCACACAGCTTGGTTTGTGAGTACCACAAAACCCCCCTAATCAGCACCTGTCGCGTATGCAAGGCTCCCTTCGATTTCACTCACAACAATCCAAGGTGGAGAACAGACGATCAACGATCAGTCGTTGCTCGATACTGCCCATTATGCAGCAGCAACATTTTGTACAATCCAAAGAAGAAAATTGTTCTTGACGAGGCAAACTGGAAATTTTTACTTAATTTCCAGAAAAGGCTGGATCCATTCATAAGAAGCGGTATGTTTCGCCACCCCGAATTTGGAACAGTATCTGCGTACATCTATCTTCAAACCTTTTACTCGACAAATAAAATAGAAATCGGAAACCAAACTCAAGAGTGCCTTGCTGAAATCGACTACAGGCGATGTTTCGGACCGCATGCGGAATCCATCGTAACCTCACTCTTCGGACAAAAGCATTTCGATCTCATGAACACCACTTCACGCGACATATACGAAGTTAAGAGGACGTAACCGCTGAGAAGTTCATGCTGAAACGACCAGCGGATCGACCAAGTGTCAAAGAAGTCTTAGCTAGGCGCCCGGGTAGGTTTGAAGCCATTCACGCAATGAGAATCATTAGATGCCCCAGGTGTAGCTGCCGCGTTCGACGACGTCCAACCCACCCCGAACTCGGAGATCCGAACAGGGCTACGCAAAAATATAAATTTATGTCAAAAACAAAAAGCGAGCGGATCAATGAGATTCAGGCGGAACTCTCTGAAGCCTACGGGCTGCTCCGAGAATTCTGGGACACCATCGAAAATTCGATGGAGGGCGACCACCCAGCTAAGGAGCGTCTGGAGGAGTGGTTGTCCCGTTTCGAAGCGACCTCTGCTCTCCGAAGCGAGTAAGGATCTAGACCGTCCTAAATGGCGAACCTATCAAGCCCGAAACCTCTTTGTGTGGACTGATTGACCTCTGTCTCTTCATTGGAAGCGAGAGACAAGGCAAGCTTGGAGGAGGCTACGGGAGCAACAGAATGTGAACACTGACCTGCAGCGCATTCGCGAGACGCTCGATGTTGTCGAGCGAGATGTTGCGCACTTTGCGCTCAACGTGTGCGACGAAAGTGCGATGTAGCCCGGCCTCCAGAGCAAGATCCTCCTGAGACCAGCCTTTCTCCCTGCGCAGGCGAACGATATTCATGGCAAGAAGCTCTCGCGCTGTCAGAGAGTTGGAACGAAGCGACGTATGGCTGAGAGACATCGTTTGAGTGTCCCGAAGCCGAGCTTTTAAGTCAGCCGCGTTTACGTCACAATGCTGATGTTTCCATAATTCAGTTCGGGCTAAGCGGGCTCTGAAACTACTTTGACTAGCCAAATGGCTGACCGTCCGTCATCGCCGAAGACATAGAATCGTATGTTTATTACTGATGTAACTGCGCACCATCCCTTCATGTCTAAACTTGCAGGCAAGGGAAAGGACGTGTGGAGAGCGGTGACACTCTCCACACCGAACGAGTGGTTTTACGTAAGCTACTCAATCTCTACACCTAGCGGTGACCTGCACGAGACGGTGCTCATCACACATCCCGCTCGCGAGCTGATGTCAGTTCTGGACGGTGAGAGTGATGGGGTGTCGATCATAGGCGTCCAACTTGTTAGCCCACCTTTCCTGAACGGCACTAGACGTTGGAAAATGGAACCGCTGGTCAGGCTTTGGATGAAACACTCCGATCCACTTGCTCAGGTCTATGAGGTCGAGGGGGGAAGCCGGTATTGCACAGCTTACGGAGCCTGGGACATCTCCGAGTACGCGCTCTACAAGGAATTCCCACTCACCAGCTAGTCTTTTTGCGAGGCTGAAAAGTGTGTAGCGGTCAAGTATCCACACCGGAACGGAGATGGTGATGGAAGTCACTTGAATCACGCTGATGCGCGGCGATCCGCATCTGGTTGCGGAGGTCGCGTGTAGCGCAATCGCTTTCAGCAGCGTCAGCGTCGTGGCCAGCGTATTGCTCTTGCGCCGCTGGCGAGAGACATCGGCGGCGCAGCTACTCATCTCTCCTGCCGCCACTCTGGTTGAGGCTAGGCAGGGCTCCCGCATCCATGCATCACGGATTGATGTCTTTGTTACAGCACCAGTTGCGGGCCCCTACAAAACAAAGAGTTGCGAAGTTGTGGGGGCTGCGAGATGGCCAGAAAGCGATGTCATCAGCGCAGCGGCAGGAGCCCTGTGCAACCAGGACCGCGGATGCTGATTCTTGGCCCTCTTGGCTATAGAACCTGAAAGAGCCCAATTGCCGCTATGACGCAGCCGAGCCAGAACGCGGTATGTTCAATGTGGCAACAAAGAGGGGAAGGTATCCATTGCAATGACCATGGTCCGAGACGGCTCTTTACGAAATCGTCCCAGTTTTTGTGGGCAGGGACGCTGCTTGCAATCAACCCACCTGCTGCCCCTGCGATCAGAAAGAGTGCGATGCTTACTTTGATGTAGGGAATCATCCCTGCATACGCCTGCTTTAGCTGATCGTTCGCGAAGATTCCGATGATTCCAGCGATCAGTGTGGTGTACATGCCGATGTGAAATTTCGTGTAGTCGAAAAGTGCTTTGAGTTGATCGTCCATCCCCCAATCTCCCTCTCTGCTGCAAGTTTCCACCAGTTCATTATTGGTGCAAAAAATTCATTTAGCAAGATTTTGGGAGTATTATCAGAGCTGCTGATCGCCCAACCGTGAGATTGCTGTTGGCACAAATCGAGTTGCCGATGCGTAGAGAACCCACACACGGCACCACACGCTCGCCAACCGCTTCATGTTGGCATGCTGGAGCGTGCCTGGCCTTACCAGGGCCGGCGCCTCAACTTGATCGCCTTCATCTTCTCCCAAGCCCCAGAGCCAAACTCAAGAAGTCTCGCTAAACACTTCTCGGGCCTCGCTTCCGCCACCGCTCTTGCCCAACGCACTTCCAATGCATAGCACAGGACAAAGGACTATCGTACACTTCCACGTTGATTAACCTCTTCAGCACCGATAGCGGTTGCCCCTGGATAACGACAACGAAAGGAGATGCGGGCGTAGGGACGGGAGTTCACCGTCCGCTCGATTCCTACTCGTCCAGTTGGCCTAGATTGCCCGCGAAACCCGATGACTACGTCCCCTGCCCTTGTCCATCGCGAATGGCCCCCCTTGCTACGCGACTTTCTACGAGCTCATCCGGCTTTTCAGCCTGACTTGAGTCAGGACCTGATGGTTGGTCTGGCAGCGCCCGCCAGTGCCGCGCGCTGGCTCCTGCAAGCTCACCCAGAGCTACTCGATGGCGAGACCTTAACGTTACTCATCCCCGGCGCCGGCATCGTCGAGTGCACCGACGAAGGCCGTTGGTTCGCGTTCCTGCCTTGGCTTCTGGGGCGTCCGAATCTTCGTACGGAGGTCTTCTTGGTAGGGGATCCACTGGTCGTGAATCGCCTGTCAAGCCGTGATGCCTATTGCAGGGGCGTTTCTTCCCTGGCGCGATGCCCTCCGCCCCATGTCTTCTCCGGCACGCTCCACCAATGGAGTGCGGCTCATCTGGACGTGAAGGTGGACGCCTGCGTACTGTTCTCCCCGAACTTCTCAGCACATTACAAGACCTGGTTTGCCCCAGGAGAGCTGGGAGAGCTTCTGGCAAGCGTACCTGTTGGGTTGTTCGCTCGCTCCCAGATGGAAGCCCTCCAAGACCAGCAGACCCTGAAGCTCCTGGGCTTTGAGTTTTCTACCCAAGAAAAACCGGAGAACCCCTGGTGGCTCTGTTTCGGGTATGACGAGGAATTTGATACTAGACCGGATGAACGGGACTGCTTCGCCCAGTACGGCTGGACTCTTCGTGACGTTGTCGCGCCTGTAGCCGTTGCATTGGACAACCCCGCGCTCGCTGAACTCCTCGACCTACAGCGAGACCTTGAGCCTGACCTGAAGGCGCAAGGTCCCGAAATCGTGATGAGCAAACTTAGCTGTGGGTGCCCCCTCGGCCCGAGCAGCGAGCATCCCGATGACTGGCTCTATGTCCTACCGAACAATTTTGGTGTGCTTCGGGCGGAAGGGCTCATCGTAACGCTCACTCCTGAAGGACTGGTCGTCCCTTTCAAGCCCCCAGTTCATGTTCCCTCGACCTTCCTGGACTCACGCCCCCCTGAGAGTGACCCAATGGGCTGCGTGTTCTGGGCCTTGCGCCTCTATCGCAACGAGGTTGCGCCGCTTTTCGAGGCTACCGAGTATGAAAAAGACTGGCCGGAAACGGGTGCCCAGCTCGTCGAGTGGCTAAAACGCTCCATTGGGAAGTCCTGGGCGGACTACCTGAGGGAGGGAATGCGGCATAGCGGTATGCCTCGCAGTCCCACCTACCCCAAGTGGTGGACGCTGTTGGAATCCCTTGGATGGGCCCTCTCTCCCAGTGAGAAAGCGCATACCCGGTATAACGAAGCGTTCTACGCTTGCAGTAAAGAGGTCTTCTACGGCGACATCCCAGTCGTGTGCCTGCCCTACGTCCACCTACCTGATGAACAAGACGACTACGATGCCCTTGAAGACCTGGACGAGCTTGCGGACTACCATCCTGAAGTGGTCCTCGTCCTATACAGCGGCATCCCCTTCATCGAGAAAGACGGACACGCGTACTGCCTTGGTGGCATGCTGTTTTGGCGAGATGCATGGCATCCGTTCGCGATAAACAAGGACATGACTTCGCCTGACAAGATTATCGAGCAAGTGAAAAGCGGCTTCACGTTTGAAGCACCGACTCCGCAGTACGCAGCGGACCCGATGAGCCTAGCCATCCCGTTCAACCGCATGTGCCATGACCGAGACCCATACAAAGATTGCGTGATGATAGAACTGAAATCTGGTAACTGGACCATCTCGATTCCTGGCTAGCCGAGTTCTCAGGCATTTAGCTGTGGTGGCCTGAGTCAGAAATTTTTCACTGCAGATCTGGGGAACTGATCCTGGAGTCCTTGTTGCCCTGCCTTCCAGCATGCTCTTGCGCAAGGCGGGTTCCGGGGTCGGTACTATATCGCACGCTCTTGGCAGATGCGGCGGGATCGGTTGTCGCCAAGGTATACAACGAGGTGGGATGAACTGCCGGCGGTTCTCGCACGGTAGGGACGAGGGTCTGCTTGTCGGCCGACTCTTGGACTCTATGCAGACTCAGTCTGCAATGTACCGATCACCTGTCGCAGAGTTCTTGGCTATGGCCGATGCTCCGGCCAATTAGGCAGCGGGACACTATCGAATCAGCAATTACTGGCGACGCGGATGGCCAGAGCTATCGGTACCGCTCACGAGGACACCGGCCTCATCAGGTCGCCAGCCACGCGCTTCGAGAGCCAATTGATCAATCCAGGGCCATCCAGACTGCCCTCTTCCAAGGCTTCTGCAGCCGTGGCCCGCCAGGCAAGATCGCCGGGCTCCGTGAAGGTGCGGCGCAACTCGCGAATGGCCACAAGCGCAGCCTCGGCCCACGCGCGGAAATCTTCCAGCCGCCAGTAACTGACCTTGCCCAGCGACGGCATGGCCCCCTCACGGGCTTCGGTGGCCTGGGTCACCAGCACCGACACGATCGTAGCCGCCTCGGCACCAGCCACGTTCGCGCGAATCCAATCTGGGTGCGAAGCGGCCTGCCGAGCCTTGGTGGCATCGATGACCGCGTCCTCCTTGGCCCCTGCATGATCTTCGAAGACGATTACCTGATCGGCGATCATCCACCAGGGGTCAGGTGACGCGTCCGACTCTTTTTTGCCGGCGGCGAAACCCAGGTGCTCGCCAAGCAGCAACTGGGCCCGCTCGAAGGTCTTTGCCGACGCCAGGCCAATGCGGATCTCGCGTTCACGCGCCGTGAAATCGCGGTTGTGCAGCGTCCCCAGTTTGGCCAGGTAGCCCTCAAGGCGCTCGACCTGCAGCATGAGCGCGGCGTCCTTGGTGGCCTCTGCGGTTTCGGCTTCCGTCGCGGAGCCCCGTGCCAACGCCACCAGCCAGGGGATCCCCAGTGCCGCCTCTTTGGCCCGACGATAGGCTTGGCGTGCCTTGACGTCGAAGCCGGCCACGCCCTCGGCAGCAGCGCGCTCTGCTGCAGCACCGGCCAAGTAGAACCAGAGTGCTCGGTAGCCGCGTAGGCCCGGGTCGTTGAGGCCCGCCAGGACCTCCCGAGCTGCGTCGTGCGCGTTCTCGTAGTCCTGATTCCACATTGCGGTCTGCCACTCGATCTCCTTGGCGACCGAATAGGCAAGTTCGTCCATCGCAGGAAAGTCCTGCTGCTTCGCCTCGCTGCGCGCCTCCAGGATGGAACCGTTGGCCTCCTCCCAAGCGTCGTCATGCTCTAGGAAAACCCCGAAGTTGTCGACGATCTCGCGCGCCGTGGTGTCAGTGGACTGGTACACGCCGAACTCGATTTCGGCCTGCAGTTCCGGGTGGAAATGCACGCGTCGCTTGAGATCGGTCAAGTAGGCCGGCAGGTCGTCGCCAGTCACCACGACGGCCGAGTAATCATTGAGGCCACGCGTGCAGCGTCCCAAAGCCTGCATGACCCGCGTCTGTACCCGTTCGTTGAAGAGCAGGTTGGCACCCATTCGGTTCATCAGGAAACGCTCCTGCAGATTGGTGGCCTTGGGCAACCCCTCGACAAAGAGTAGCCGGCAATCGTCGTCGGGGAAATCGATGCCGTCATACCGGTTCGCTATCACGGCCACGGCTTTGTCCTCGGCCAGGAACTTGGCCTTCGTCTTCTCCAGGTCTTCGGCCTCGAAAACGGGATACCCCAGCGCCTCTTCCACCTCCTGCCTAATCTCACCGGCGCTGTCGAATCGCGGGGTGAGAACCAGGCTGCGCCCCGCTTCGCACATGAGCGAATGGCGCAGGGCCAGCGTGTCGTCCTCGTTCAGCGACTTCTCGGGGAAGACGAAGAAGCGGCGGCCGATGCCCTGGACATCCCACCCGTCCGGAATCGGCAGGCGAAGAATCTTCGGGCGGCCCGTGAGCCGCTCGAGGTCGCCGCCGGCCCCGAGCGTGGCCGACATGAAGATGCGTTGTTTTGCGCCCGTGAATGGCGCGTGGGACCAGGTCGGCGGGATCAACGGCCGGATCATGATCTCGGTGGCCGACATGTAGAGCTGGCAGGCGTTCAGGTGCCCCGCCAGGCTCTTCCAGGTGAAGCGCTCGCGCATGTCCCCGACATGTCCGCCAATCGCAGCACCCAGTTCGCCGGCCAGCGCGGCAAGCAGGTGGGTCGGCAGCTTGTCCACCCAGGACGCATCGTCGACGTCGCGCGTGAGGCCCATGATGCGCGCGTAGGTGGCCTGCGGGATCGCCTGCTTGATGACGCTGGCAACCGCGCTGTGCAGGTGGACCGTGTCCTCGTTCAGGCGCGACATCGACAACGTCCACTGGGCCGAGATGTAGTTCTCGGCGGCATGGGCGTCGTCGACGATGATGATGTCGGGGTCTTCGAAGAAGGGATTGGTGTTGAATAGGCTGCTGTAGTTAGTGACGGCGACCCGGTCACGGTCAGCGTAGGCGGCCTTGGCTGCCGGTGCGTAGTCCTTAATCTTGCCGGTGAAGGCCTCGATGGACAGGCCGTACTTCGTGGCGGCCTCTTCGGCCACTTGGTTGACCAGCTGGTTTGTCGGGCACAGGTAGACGACCTTCTCGCGAAACTTGCGGCGGCGCCAATCCGCCAGCAGCAGCCCGACCAGGGTCTTGCCGCTCCCTGTGGGCAGTTGGAGCGCGACATCCTTGGCGTCGAGCGCGTTGGCCACGTAGTTGCGCAGCATCTGGCCTTGATGGTCGAACAAGCTGGGATGCCGGCGTTTCGGCAGGTCGCGGAAGAGCCGATCCGGGCTCTCCGGGACGGCGACCGCGGCTGCGGGCTTCTTGAATGCCATCTTCGATTCCTCCCTCAAGCAAGCTCACGAGCCCAACCTTCGATTGGACGCGCGTCCGCCCATTGCATGGTGATTGATACAGCGCTCAGCGGCATCCTGCTGCAGAGCTGCAAAATGTTCCTAGGATGCGATTTTCGGGACTGGCCGCTTGTTGCCTAGCACGGGCGTTGGCGTCAGTGACTCCCATAGCCGAAAATACTCGATCAACATGATGCCAGAAAGTGGCGACGTGTTTACACGTTTGTCCGCTCACGGCCGCCTGACGCACCCACTGCGAGGACGTGCAGCCAACCTATCATCACTCCTTTCTGATTGGCGATCTCCAGCCCCTCATCGACCTCGACACCGAGGTAACGAACTTGTCGTTCGAAGGCGTTGGCCTCAATCCGGCGGGTATCGGCACTATAGCCACTGTTCAGTCGGCACGGACGGATTGGCAGCAAAGGTCGACTTGTTGCTTGTTGGCATAGGCATGAGGCAGTTGCCCGGCTAAAAAAACCAAACTGTGAGTTCCGCTGGCGGTCAGGCTGCTTTAGATTACAGATCAGACATGCAAAAATCATGGTGTCTTGGGCTGGTCGAATCTCGATCGGCTTAACCATCAGCCCTCGGAGTAACATGAAAGAAGAAATTTTTGGGGAAAGGAAAATGTCGAGTTCCGAAGCACTGATCGGTGTTGGCAGCCCCGGCTGGCGGGACGATGTCCAGAAGGGCCAGCAATGACGCGAGAATCAGTATTCGTGAGCCACGCCACTCCGGAGGACAACGGTTTCGTCCGCTGGCTTGGCGCCCGCTTGGAGCTCGTTGGGTTTTCCGTATGGCACGACCTCGGGCGGCTCAAAGGCGGCGACTATTTCTGGGACAAGATCGAAGGGGCCATCCGCAACGAGTCCTTCCGCTTCTTGGCTGTCGTATCCAAGGTTGCGGTGGACAAGCAGGGTGTCAAGGACGAATGGGCGTTGGCCCAGACCATCGAGAAGTCCATTCCGGGCTTCGTGATCCCGCTCCGCCTGGACGACTATGACTTCTCGCTGCTGCCAATCGGTATCCATCGCAAGAATGTCATCGACTTCGCCAATGGCTGGCACAAGGGATTAGCCGCGCTGCTCGACACCTTGACCGAGGCCAACGCGCCCAAGGTCTCCGCACCCGATCCACGCTCTGCCAGGCACTGGCTCGCCGAGATGAAGGATGGCGCGATCCTACGCACCGAGTCCAAAGAGTCACTCGATTCGACATGGCTCAGCGTCGTCTCGCTTCCGCCTATCGAGACTGCAAGAATTTTGGGGAGCGAGCGCGAAATCAAGCTGACCGACCTCAACCGGCGCATCCCCTGGTTCGAGCATGAGGATCGCATCGCTGGGTTCGCGAAGGCGGGCGACCTTGTGTCCAACATGTCCAAGTCGGTCATGCTCAAAGCCGCCAACGGCGTGGACTCGGCCACCTTCATCGAAAGCGGCTCCACCCTCGGCGGCAAGCCGGTGAGCGCGTGGGAGGCACGTAAGCGCGTGGCCAATCTCGTGCGGCAGGCTTGGGAGCTCACCATGGAAGCCAAGGGCCTTGGCGTCCACGAGCAGTCCGGTGGTCGCAAGGTCTTCTACGTTACGCCCGAGCTCACCAAGGGGCGCGGCGAAAAAGTCTCATTCCTCGATGTCGATGGGCGTAAGCGCCGCAAGGGGCTCAACGGCCGCAGCGAACGCAAGAAGGCCAATTGGTGCTACGCCGTGGGCATGGTGCCCCAGTTTGACGAGCCGTGGCGGATCGAACTGCGCTCTACCATCGTTTTCACCGACGACGATGGAAAACCGCTGGACACGCCGGCAAGGGCGCACCGCCTGCGCATGAGCTTTTGCCGCAGTTGGTGGAACGACCGTTGGCGCGGATTCCTGCGCGCGTTCCTCGCCTTGGTCGCCGACGGCGGCACCGAGATCAAGCTGCCCGTGGGCTCGGGGCGCGAAGTGGTCGTGCTGGCCACACCGATCATGTTCAACTCACCCGTGGGCCTCTCCGACTTGATTCCCTCGATCGACGTCGATCCCATCGATGAGCCTGACGACGACTTTGGCGAGGTCGATGACTTTGATGACGAGGAGGATCCAGTATGAGCTTCGACCTCAACCTCATCGAGATCGCCGAGCCCGAGCTCCTATTCGGGTATGGGCAGTCCATTGAGCATCCCAAGGACGGTTTGCTCCTGTATGGCCCAAAGGAAAGCCCGCAGGCCGGCTCCAAGCTGCGCATCGGCGTCGTGTCCACGGCCGAGGGGCTGCGTCGGTATTCGAAATGCGTCGCGCGCCTAGCCAAGCCCATCGCCCCGGCGCTGGCCGACAACCCCAACCACACTCTGTTTCCGGGTTTCCAAGCCCTGTTCGGCGTTGAGTGGCCCGCACAGCCCGCGACATGGCTCGAAATCGACGCCATCGAGCTCGCCAACGCGATCCGCATCGACGACCGCTATCAGGCGATCCACAAGGCTGTGTCGCTCTATTCGGATGCCATCGCCAACCACTTGCGCGACGGCAGCGAGTCGGCCATCGATCTCTGGATGGCTGTAGTGCCCGAGGAGGTCCACAAATATTGCCGGCCGCAGTCGAAGGTCGAAGCCGGTCAGAAGCAGCGCTCTGGGATTTTGATGGACAAGAAGGCGGCGACTCGCCTGCTCAAGGCGCCGGGCCTGTTCGACGAAGACAACGCGTCGGCCGAGATTTATCTTTACGAGCTCGACTTCCACAACCAGCTCAAGGCACGACTATTGGAGCACAAGGCTGCGGTTCAAGTGATTCGCGAGACCACGCTCGCGCCCGAGGAATTTGTCCGCGACAACGGAATGCCAGGGCGCGGCCTACAAGACCCGGCCACGTTGGCATGGAACCTCGCTACTACCTGCTTCTTCAAGGCCGGCGGCAAGCCTTGGCAGCTCGCAACTTCGCGACCCGGCGTCTGCTATGTCGGCATCGTGTTCAAGAAGGACTTATCGTCGGCCGAGCCGGGCAATGCGTGCTGCGGCGCTCAGATGTTCCTCGACTCCGGCGAGGGCGTTGTGTTTCGCGGCGCGGTGGGCCCTTGGCTCACCTCGACTAAGGACGACTTCCACCTCCCCAAGGAGAAGGCCAAGTGCCTGATGGCGATGGTCGTAGACGCGTATCGCAAGAATCATGGCGGCCAAGCCCCCAAGGAGCTCTTCATCCACGGCAAGACGCGCTTCTCGGTTGAGGAGTGGGAAGGCTTCAAGGAAACCGTGCCGCACGAGACCAACGTGGTCTGCGTGCGCATCCGCCAAGACGTCGGCATGAAACTCTATCGGCACGGGACGATGAACATCGCCCGTGGCGTGGGTTGGGTGAAATCGCAGGGGATGGCGTATCTGTGGACTAAGGGCTTCGTGCCCAGGTTGCAGACCTACGCCGGCCGCGAAGTGCCCAACCCGCTTTCGATCGAGATATGCCGAGGTGCTGCAGACATCAAGCAGGTCATGGGCGACGTACTCGCCTTAACCAAACTCAACTACAACGCGTGCATCTTTGGAGACGGCGTCCCGGTCACGCTGCGCTTCGCCGATGCCGTGGGCGAAATTTTAACGGCGGCGCCTCGCAAGAACGAGCTGCCGCCGCTACCGTTCCGCTACTACATATAACTCGCAAAAATCGAGACAGGGAATCAATGAAAATCGCTGAAATCGCAACGACACACGCATTCGCGATGAGCTACACCGAACGACTGCTTACGGCGCCATAGCCGACATGGCTTGATCGTGCGTTCAATGGCAGCACGGCCGACAATCTGCCACGGGGTGGATCGATACTACTGACGGCTCAACTGGGCGAAGGGAAGCGACTCGCCAAAACTATCCTCGACTCAGTTCAACTCGAACATTGCGGGGCTTGACAGTTTCAAAGATTTCTCTTCCTATCGGGCTACAGAAGTCAGGCAAGAAAAATCTCGAAATAAGCTGCAAAAATCCCGAAAAATCTTGAGATAACTTGCAAAACCACGAAGAATCCTGATTGCGAGATTTTTCGCAACCCATTGATTTATTTAAGAACAGCAATCTCGAAATAAGCTGCAAACGATATTTTTCGAGCGACCTGAAAGTTCGTCGTCCCTTCACGGCTGTTAAGATGAAATCCCCCTCCGCCGACGGGTGCGACCGATGAAAGATTTTTTCATCAGCTACAACAAAGCCGACAAGCGCTACGCCGAATGGATCGCCTGGCAGCTCAAGGAAGCCGGTTACAGCGTGGTGATCCAGGCTTGGGATTTCCGCGAGGGCAGCAACTTCGTCCTCGAGATGCAGCGGGCCGTCGAGGAAAGCACGCACACCCTGGCCGTGCTGTCGCCGGATTTCCTCGCCTCCCGCTTCACAGCCCCCGAATGGGCCGCAGCCTTCGCCACCGACCCCACGGGACAGGCCCGCAAGCTCATCCCCGTGCGGGTGCGTGAATGCACGCCCGGCGGACTTCTGGCCCAGATCAATTACATCGACCTCGTCGGGCTCAAGTCCGAAGACGCAGCCCGCGAGCGCCTCCTGAAGGGCCTTGCCCCAAGCGGGATGCCCGACACTCCGCCACTGCTACCGCCCCTGGGTGACACAACGGCATCCCAGTCCGCGGCCAGCGTCCCGCCGTGGCCACCGGCCCTGGAGATCATCGGGGACGTCACCGAATCCCTCGCACGCCGTGGGGTACGGATGGCCGGGACGCTGATCGTCAGCGCGCTCCTCGTCGTGATCGTCATCCGCGCGGCGCTGCCCGCCTCGTCCGAAGCTTCGCCCAGCATGCTCTACGGGACGGCGTTCACCTGGGGCCTGGTCACGATGGCACTGTTCGAAGCCATCCTGTTGTTCAAGCGACGGCGCTTCGCAAGAAACGCCGGGCAACCGGGAGATAAACCATGACTGCAGACCTCACGCCAGGTCGCCGCGCGTTCGTCCTGCGCGGCCTTGCCTTTTCGCTGCTCGGCACGCCGCTGGCCGCCTTCGCCGCCACGCCCGAGGAGGTCGCGCGGCTGGCCCAGGCCGCAGCGCGGATGAAGGCACTCGAAGATCTCCGCGCACGCGCCCGGGAAGCCGACAGGCAGGCCGATGGCGTGGCCGCCAGGGCAATATCGCTCCGCGAAATCTGGGACGGGATCATCGACCTGCACACCCGCATCGACCCGGCCATCGTGGCTGCCCGCAAAGTCCTCCAGCAACTCGGTACCGAACTCGATGCCGGCAACGCCGCGCTACGCGAGCAGGTCGACGCGGCAATCGAAAGCCGGCGTGCTGCAACCCGGCTTGCCGAGGAAGGCGGAGAACGGCTCAGCACCGCGGCGGCTGGCGCAGAGGCAGCGTTTGCCCGCCGCCGCCAGGCCGAATCCAGGCTACAGGCCCAGCAGCGCCGTATCGGCACCGCGGCCAACGCGACGGCCGATGCCCTGGGCAAGGTTCGCGGGCTGATCTCCCGCACCACATATGAAACCTCGCGCCTCGACGCGGACAGCAAAGCACTGCGCCAGGCATTTGCCGCGATGCGCGATGAAACCCGGCAGAGTGTCGAGGCCGCCCGCCAAGCCCGCTCGGCGGGGTGGTTCGGTTACGTGGTGGCCAGCCCAGCCCTGCCCGACGGAGAGGCTCTCGACCACCTCCGCATCGCCATCGAAACCCCGCTACCGGACGACGAAATGCCGGCCGACGGCATCGCATCAATTTTTGAACGCGCCAACGACAGCGCCGCCCAGGCTGCAGCCGTGGCCCGGGAAAAAGACGCGGCGAGCGTCCGCCAGCTCATGCTCGCCCAATGCGTCGGCGACAGCTGTGCCGCCCTGCAAGCCGAAGAAGTCGAACGCAAGCCTGACCTGGATCTCGCGCAGGCGGGGCTCGACGGACTGCAAAAGCGGCTCGCTGCCCTCAGACAGACCCTGCCCACCCTGCCGGACGCACCTCAGACATGGGCGATCGAAATGCGTAGCTGGCTTGACCGGGTCGCGCCTACCCTCGCCCCCGCCCTCGACGAAGCCGGCCTCGGCAGCCGCGGTGCAGCCGCCTTTGCCGCCCCCCTCGCCGCAGCCGCCGGCACCGCCTACGCTCAGGCGCGTGCCGACTGGCTTGACGCCTACCGCCTGGCCTACGGCACAACACCACCGCAGCCGGTGACGACCATCGAATACAGTGCGGCCTCGACCGCCGCTGCCGCCGCCCCCACTGCAGCGGCCATCCGGGTGCTGCGCAGCCACGCCTACGAGCGGGTCTCCACGCTGGATGGCGAGCAGCGCGGCTTTGGGGCTTACTCCTACGTGCTGCTGCGCAGCGGCAACGACCTCGACGCCGAGCCGGTAGCCCGACGCTACAAGCTGTTGATCGACCTGCTGGAAGCGGAACTCCCCGAAGGCAGCACCATCCCCACCAAAGTCACCAAGCAGGTCAACCTTTTCTGCATTCCGACACCCGCCTCCGGCAGCGGGCCGGGCAAGGCCGGACGCCCGCGCTACGGCGCTGCGCTGGCCGGACAATGGCTGCTCAACGCCCAGCACGGCCTGCTCACCCGTAAGGAGATCCTGACCCGGCTGATCCGTTCGCCCGGCCCCTTCCTGCTCACCTTACCCGGACGGATCGCCGAAAGCGCACCGGGCATGCCGCTCCTGCTCGCCGACCTCAACGACTACCCGGACATGGCCATCCGCGATCTCGTCACCCAGTACATGGAGGGGCTGCTCGACAGCTTCCCCACCGATCAGGCCCAGTGGAAGCCGCCGGCACTGCAGCAGGTCGCCCTGACGATGATCCATATGGCCGGCGACCTGGGCCGCATCGTCGAACGAGCCATCCCCAGCGCCGTCGCCGGCGGGCATTGAGGCCCGCTCAAAAGCCGATCCGCCACGCCAGCCGCAGGGTGCGCGGCTCCAGCGGATGCACCAGCCGGCCGTCGATGCCGCCACCGCAGGCGCCGCTGGCCGATTCGCTGCGGGTGCAGGCCCCGCCCCAGTATTCGATGTCGTTGGCCTTGCGGTCGAACAGGTTGAGCACGTCGAGGGAGAGCTGGCTGCCGGGCGCCAGCCGATAGCCCACCCGCAGGTTGGCCATCCAGAAGGGCGTGGATTTTTCGCGCCCGGTTTCTTCCAGCGGATAGGCGCCCAGGTAGCGCAGGCGCGCGCCGGCAAACCAGCGCCCGCCCGGGTCGAGGGCCGCGCCCACCGACGCCACCACCGGGATCGCGTTGGGCACGCGGGTGCCGCCGTTGTCCGGATTCGCCTCACGGAAGCGCGCCTGGGACAGCGCCAGCGACGTGTCGATACTCACCCCGGCGGGCAGCGCCAGCTCGTTGCTCCACTCCAGCCCGTGGCGGCGCGAGGCGCCCTTGGGTTCGGTGACGCCTTCGTCGCCGATGAACACCAGCTCGGAGGCCAGCGCCATCTGCCACACCGACACGCTGGTCTGCCAGCCGGGCAGCGGCGTGCTGCGGAAGCCCAGCTCGGCGCCCCGGGCGCGCACCAGCAGCGGCACCCGGCTGATCGCGCTGCCGTCGGCCGGGTTGGTGCTGCTGGTGGCGCCGCGGGCGTCGTTGCTGTGGAAGCCCTGCCCCCAGTTGGCGTAGAACTCGGTGGGCGCCGGCAAGGCGAACGGCCCCAGCACCACGCCCAGTTTGGGGCTGGTCTGGCCGGCGCGGGCCTTGCCGCCGTTGGCGAGGTTGAACTCGCCGCCGGCGGCCGTGACGCGGGCGTCCACCTCGTCATGACGCAGGCCCAGGGTGCTACGCAGCCACGGCCGCCACTGGGTGCGGGCCTCGACGAACAGCGCCGCGGCAGTCTCGGTGATCTTGTCCTGGCGCACGGTTGCGCTGCGCTGGCGATCCTCGGTGGCGTACAGGCCGACGCTGCGGATGCGATCCTGCCGCCACTGGAGGCCGGCGGTCAGTTCGGAATCCTTCAGCTCGGGGCCGAGAAACCAGCTGCGACTGGCCTGCCCGCCCCACACGAGGCGCCGGTCGGCCTGCTCGTGCTGGTCGCCGGCCGGCCCGTTGATGAAACCGGACGGCGCCGAGAACAGGTTGAGCCCGTAGTCGATCACGTAAACACCGGCCCGGCTGGCGCCGTAGGCATCCGGCCGCGCCCACTCGGCGGACAGGCTGTGGCGGTGGGTGGTTCCGCCGTCGTTGGGCGACAGGGCGCCGAAGCGGCCGATCTCGCCGCTGTCGATGGCCCGCGCCGGCACGTGCTCGGTGGCGGTCCACCGGGCCGTGTAGCTCATCGCAGTGAGGGCGAAGCCGTTGGCGGCCGAGCCTTCGGAGAGGCGCAGCACGGCGTTGCGCCGGGCGAGGTTCTCGGGCTGCTCCCACGGGCCGTCGTTGCCCGAGGCCTCGACCGCCGCCAGCAGCTGCAGCTCGCCCAGCGGCCGGCTGCCCGCGGCGAGCAGGCGGCGGTAGCCGTTCTGGCCCGCGCCGATCTCCACGAAGGGCGCCGCCAGCTGGCGCAGGTAGTCGATGCGCGCCGCGCCGGCGGTGGCAAAGTCGCCGTCCTCGGCGGCATACACGCCCTTGCGGAAGCGGATGCCGGCGATGAGCTCGGGGATTAGGAAGTTGAGATCCATGTAGCCCTGGCCGTGGGCGTGGCTGGGCATGTTCACCGGCATGCCGGCCACAAAGGTGGCGAAGTCGCTGCCGTGGTCGAGGTTGAAACCCCGCAGGAAATACTGGTTGGCCTTGCCGTCGCCCGAGTGCTGGGTGACGACCAGCCCCGGCACGGTCTCCAGCGCCTCGGCCGGGCGCAGCAGCGGACGGGTGGCGAGCCGGCGGGCGTCGATGATGCCTTCGGAGGCCGCGTCGGCGACGCCGACGAGATCGCCCCGGCGGCTGCCGACGGTGACTTCGGGCAAGGTGGTTTCGGTGGCGGCGGCGAGGGTGGGCAGCGCGGCCGCCAGGCAGGCAGCCAGCGTACGCGGACGAAACGGGTGCTTCATGGGCAGTCTCACAGGAAAACGTTAGCGGGATGCCGGCGCGGCCGGCTCGATGAGGATCAGCTGGCCGGTCTTCGGGTCGCGGAAGACCTCGCCGACCCGGTCCATGCCGGCGCCGGCCTGACCCGTGCCGTCGGCCGGGCGCTCGATGGCGCGCCCCTTGTCCACGGGCTTGGGCTGGCTGAGGGCGCCCTGGGTGTTGGCGGCGATCGCGGCCAGCAGGCCGCAGGCGAACACGAGCATTACGTCAACAAGGTTGACCAAACTTGCGCGAGGGTCTTCGTCCCGGTCGTCGAAGCGAGCATCGAGCCGGGAATACAGGCGCAGGCGGCGGCGCGGGGCGTTTGCGGCCTTCATTCCGCCTGCTCCATGCCTTCGAGCAGCTCCTCGTACCAGCGGCGGCGCAGCTTGCCCACCACCAGCCCGCCAATGCCGGCCACCAGGCCCAGCACGGTGGCGTCGAAGGCCACGGTGACGGCGCTCGCCAGCTCGCCCGGGTTGCCCTGGCCTAGCGCGGCAAGGCCCGGCCCGAGGGGGATGATGGTGGCCATCAGGCCCAGCATGGGGGGGGATGCGGGCGAGCAGGTCGGCGCGCTCCAGCCGGTGCCGCGCGACGCGCTGGACGGCGAGCACATCCCCCACCGCGGCGAGGCGGCGCAGGCCCCACAGGCGTTCGCCCAGGGCGAGGCCGGCTTCGGCAAGGGCGATGGCGCAGGCGGCGACCAGCGCCAGGAGGGCCGGGGTGAGCAGCCAGGTGACGGCTTCATGGAGCCAGGAGAGGGTGTGGTTCATCGGGATTCACCGGTTCGGTTTCGGGTTGGGGAAAGGGGCAGGCGCCGGGCGCTCCAGGCGAGGCCCAGCAGGAAGAAGAGCGGCACAACGGCCAGCGCCGCCTGCGGAATGGAAGCGCGCGCTTGATCGGCGGGTGCAGGGCGCACGACCAGCTCGGTCTGGCGGACCGGCTGCGGGGCTTCGGCGGGCGTCTCGGGCGGCGGAGAGGGCTCGGCCTGCGACGTGGAGCGGGCCTGCGCCGGGGCCGGGGCCGCTGGCGCCGGGGTTGCGGGCGCGGCAGCCGGCAGCGTCGCCCCCTGCGCCCGGGCCAGCGCGACGCCCAGCGCCTCTGCGTCGGTGGAGTCGATGCGCGGGCGCAGCCAGTCCCACATGGGGTGCTTGGGCGCGGCGTGGCCGCTGCCGGGCAGGCCGTTCTTCGCCACCAGCCGGGCCAGCTCGCCGCCCATCTGGCGGATCGTCGCGGCGTCGGCCTGCCAGAAGCCCTTCTCGGCCGCCACCATGAAGATCGCCAGCATGTGGGCCTTCACGTGGGCGTTGTGGCCCTGGGCCAGGAAGCGCGGCAGGCCGAGCTTCTGCTTGTCGTCGAACCAGGTCTCCTTCACCTCGTCCCAGGCCCACTGCTTGATGAGGTCCGGCCGCGTCACCTGCCAGCCCCACAGGTTCTCGAGGAACTCCTGCCCCATGGTGCGGGCGCCGGCGTAGCCGTGCTTCATCAGGGGCTTGAGCCATTCCGGGTTGAGGTAGCGGCCGCGCAGCTCCGACAAGAGCGCGGTGGCCAGCGGCTCGACCGCCGGATGGGCCGGGTCGGCATGCTGCAGGATCAGCCCCTCCGGGCGCCGGCCGGTGAGCGTCTCGACGCCCAGCGAAAGGCCGCCCAGGTAATCGAAGGCGTCGTTGTTATCGAGCAGGCCATAGAGGTTGCTGGCGCGGCCGTGGTAGCTGCGGGCGACCCCGGCGAGCGCCGTCTCGAAGGCCGCGTGGGTGGCGTCGCCCGCAGCATCCAGCCCGTAGGCGTGGCCCATCCGGTTGAGGTAGACCCGGCCCAGCTCCTCCCGCTCGCGCCACGCGCCCGAGCGTTCGGCCAGCCGATTGACCCCGGCGCTGTAGGCGCCCGGCGCGTCGCCGAAGATGCGCAGCGCCGCCGCCCGGCCCGCGTCGGCCAGCGCCAGCCCGCCCTTGGCGAGGGTGTCGGTGCGGCCCATCCAGGCGCGGGCCACCACGTTGCCGACGAGCGGCTCGCGCCCCAGCGCCACGCCGCTTCCCAGCGGCACCAGCGCGGCGGCCAGGGCGTCGGCGAGCTCCGGGCGCTGCTCGGCGAGCACCTCGGCCGACGCGGCCAGCGCCAGCCGGCCGGCCCGGTCGATCTGATTGAGCAGGTTGGGGTACAGATCACGGAACAGCCCCGAGGTGGTGACGATCACGTCGCGCCTTGCCTTGCCGGGCAGGAGGCGCACGTCGGTGACGATCCCGCGGGCGTTCCACACCGGCTCCGCCCCCAGCAGCGAGAGGCAGAAGGCGACCATCGCGCCCTCGTCGCGCACCGCGTCGGAGGCCCACAGGATCACCGCGTCGCTGTCGGCACCGGCACTCACCTTGCGGGGTCGGGCGGTGGCCTTGTCGGCAAGGCTGGCGCCGAGGGCGTAGCCCAGCCGGGTGGGCAGCAGGTCGCCATCCACCGCATGAAAGTTGCGCCCGGTGGGCAGCGCCTCGGGCGAGCGCAGCGGGTCGTTGCCCTTGCCCGGCGGCACGAAGCGCCCGGCAAGCCCGGCCAGCAGGCCGTCCATCTCCAGCCGCGGTGAGGCGGCCAGCTTGGCGGCGATGGCCGCGTCGTAGCCGCCCGCCACCTGGGCCATCGAGCCGGCCATCAGGGCCAGGGATTCGGCGCTCCAGTCCTGCCCGAAGACGTGCAGGCCGTGGGGCATGAACTTCTCCTGCAGCTTGGTGAGGTAGTGGCCGATCTCGTGGGCGAGCAGATCGTCGTCGGCGTCCTCGAAACCAATGCCGCGCACCTCCAGCACGTCGGCCATCGAGGCTTCCAGCTCGGCGCGCAGGTTGAGGGCAACCACCTGCTCACGCATGGTGCGGGCAGCCTGGGCCTTGAGGCTCTCGCTGTTGGCGGCCTCGAAGCTCTCCACCACCTGGCGCAGTTCCAGCAGCCTGTCGTAGAGCGGCGTCGCGGAGAGCGGCGGGGTGAGGTGGTCGACGATCACCGCCAGCCCGCGGCGCTTGGCCTGCACGCCCTCGCCCACCCCGTCGACGATGTAGGGGTAGATGCCCGGCAGATCGGCGGCGACGAGGCTGGGGTAGTCGTCGGCGGTGAGGCCCACCGCCTTGCCCGGCAGGAACTCGTAGGTGGAATGGCGGCCCAGGTGCACCACCGCGTCGGCCCGGAAGCGGTCGCGCAGCCAGTGGTAGAAGGCCAGGTACTGGTGGGGCGGCGACACGCTGGTGTTGGCGTGGAGCAGCTCTTCATCAACCTCCCAGCCCCGCGGCGGCTGCGGCCCGACGAAGACCTTGCCGAAGGTGAGCCCCGGCACCAGCAGCTTGCCGTCCGCCACCATCACCTTGCCCGGCGCAGCGCCCCAGCCGCGCAGGCCCTCGACGCCGTAGCCGACGATCCGCCACGCGAGGTTGGACAGGCTCTCGCACCTGCGCAGGGGCACGTCGGCGAGGCAGCCGCGGTAGCCGGCTTCGAGTTCCTTCAGGCCGGCGATGGCCTCGGCGCGGCGCGGGTGATCCGCGCCTTCGGCCAGATGGTGGAGCTCCTTCATCACCGATTCCACCCGCTTGCGCCCCAGACTGCGCTCGCCGGCGCGTTCGGCTTCCAGCACCTCGGCGTGGAGCCGGCCGAGGGGGCCGGAGACCATCTCGCCGCGCACCCGCTCGGGCAGGCCGGCGAACCACGCTTTGTAGTCGGCGGCGCTCACACCGGCCACCTCGCGGGAGAGCTCGGCCAGCGCGGTCTTGTCTTCGGGCAGATTCACGCCCCGGGCCATGATCCCGTCGAGCAGCGACGCGGGCGACGCGGGCAGCTCGCCGGTGTCGTAGCCCTCGGCCTTCAGGCGCGTGAGGATGGCGAACAGCGAGGCGGGCACGTCCAGGTTGTCGGCGCCGATGTTCTGCCGGCCTGGCGGGTGGTTGTAGTAGACGATGGCCACCCGCTTGTCGGCGTTGGCCTTGGCGCGAAGCTGCTGCCAGCGGGTGGCGCGGGCCACCAGCCGGGTGATCTCGGCGGCGATGGGCTCGGTGCGGCGCAGCTCGACGCCGGTGAGCGGATCAACTCGCCCCGCCCCCACCGCCGACACCACGATGGGCTGACCGATGCCCTGCAGCTCGGGCAACGCCACCCGGTACTGCACCGAATCCACCGGCAGCCCCTCGGGCGACAGGCGCCACTGGGTGGCGGTGCGCTCGGTGAGGCGGATCGCCTTGATGACCGGCACATCCAGCTTCTTCAGGGCTTCGGTGACGGCCTCGCGGTTCTCGGCGGCGCCGACCACAAAGTCCTGCACCACCACCAGCGCCGCAGGCCGGGCCGGGGCGAGGAGTTCGGGCAGGCGCTCGATGGCCTCCCGCGAGGCGCCGCCCCAGCGGGTCAGCACCTCGGCGCAGGGCAGACCCTGGCGGCGGGATTCGCCGCAGATCGCCGCGGCGGTGCCGGATTCGATGTTGGCGAGATCCAGCACCGCCAGCGCCGGGCCGGCGGGCAGCAGGCCGGATCGCCAAGCGCTGGCGTCGGTACGCTCCACCTCGCCCACCCGCAGGCGCAGGGCCGGTTCGGGCAGCGGCGGCGGGAGCGCCTTGCCGGCGAGCAGGTGGGCGTACAGGCCGGCGAGGTTGTCGGCACCGCCGGCCTGCCAGCTACGGCGGGCGGCGAGCCATGCCGCGGCGGGCGGGTGAGCGGCGGCGGCATCGAGGGCCTCCGCGGGCGGCTGCTCGGCGGCGAGCTGGCGCAGGGTGTCGGCGGGGAAATCCGCCAGCGCGCCGGCCGCGCCGCGGCTGTGCAGGTTCAGGCGCTGCTCGCCGTTCATCGCCAGCACGGTGGTGGCACGGCTGGCCGGCAGGGCGTCGACCAGCCGGCGGGCCGGATCGCCGAATACCGACACCGCCAGCACCGCGTCGGCGTCGAGCCACTGGCGCAGCTGGCGATCGCTGGCGGCGAGGAGCTGGGCCGGCGTGCGCAGCACGACGCGGTCGCGGGGATGGCTGGCGAGGTGCTTGCGGGCGCCTTCGACGGCGGCCGGCGCGGCGCGGTCGGTGACGACACCGAACAGCGTCGCCGCGCTCGCCGGTAGCGCGGCCAGCAGGGCCGCGGCGAGCAGGGCGCGAGCGAGGGTGCGGCAAAAGCCTGAGTGTGGTCCTGACATCCCGTCTCCATGGGCCGGATCGCCGGGCCGGACGGGGACGAGAAAAGACGGAACGAAACCGCGCGGCGGGACACGCCGGCAGGAGGACGGACGCCGGGCTGGCCGGCGGACGGACACATTTCGCTCGCCAGGCCCGCACCCCGGGGCTCAGCAGAAACAATGTCCTCGGGCCGGTCTTCTGGCTCGCCGTCGTCCTTCCCCATCCGCCTTCCCGGGCTGGTGCCCAGTGGCATGTGGATGGAGTCGTCTGGCTTACAGCAGCGGGGGCTGCGCCGGAATGGTCGGAGGGCTTGCCGCCGACGTCACCGGACTTCCCGTTTGGCCGTTTCCGCGAAGGCGGATCGGGCACCCGGAGGAACAGGGACGCCGAGGTTAAGACAAAGTCGGCAGCCCGGCAAGCCGGATGTCACCTGCGGGCGTGTCGGAGCCCCCTCAGCCCGGGGCGTCGCCAGGCCAAGGCTGGGTAAATTTTCTCGATTTTCGGACGGATCAAGACCCAATCCGGGCCGCATGTCAGCATTTGACAGGCAGCTTTGTCAAAATCTGTATAAATAACAGAAGTAATCAAAGCGGCCGGTTTCGTCGCCGTCGAGCCCCCTATAATCGAGCCCGATCGTCATATCACGCACGACATCGGGCGTGATCGAACTCACCCAGCCAGGGGCTCCGACTTGGAACGACCCGAACCCGCCTTCCAGCAGCCTGACAGCAACATACTGCACCTGCGGGGCGAGGCCGGACGACTGCTCGCGCACCTGGAGATGCATCTGGCTCGCCAGCCGGACGACCTGACCAGCCACACCCGGCGGATCCTGATCGCCTGGCAGCTGGGCGACGGCGACGCGACCTACGGCGCCCTGGTGGATCTGTTCATCGTGCTGGCCGAGCGGGGCGTCGGCCTGAAGTCCGCGATGCTGTCGCAGACCGCCCTGCAGCTCGACCCGCCCCAGCGCCGCTTCCTCGCCAGCCACCTCGCCAGCGGCGTGCGCGCCGACGAAAACGTACAACCCCCGGCCAGCCGCTCGGTATTGACGCGCGGCCTGGTCGGCATGACCACCCCGGCCCTCTGACCGCCTTCGGGAGAAACACCATGATGACCGCCCAGCCTACGCTCCGCCTCTGCCACACCGGCATGGACAGCCGCTCGCTGTACGCCTTCGAGATATTCCTCTCGCGCGTGGACTCCCGTGCCTGTCAGATCACCGATGAAACCGCCGCCGACGTGGCCTTCATCGACATCGACAACGACCTGGGCCGCTACCTCCTCGAAGGTCATCGCCTGCTCTACCCGGGCCGCCCACTGATCGTCAGCACCCAGAAGGCGCCGCTGGACAACGACCCGCTGACCATCCCGGTCACCAAGCCGGTGGGCCTCGCCGCCTTCTCGGCCGCCCTCGAACAGGCCCGCCGCCTGCTGCCGCCTGCGCCGGTCGTCGAAGCCCCCGTGGCGGCCATCGACACCGGCACCCTCGAGGACGCCGACAGCATCCCCGACGAAATGCCCGTCGAGATGCTCTTCAACCGCACCGAGCCGCGCCTCGCCAACGCCGATCCGGTGGCCCTCCTGCGCCAGCTCGAAGAGCGCCTGTCCACCTTCTATGTGGGCTCGATGCCCGATGTGGATCTCGACGACCTGATCGCCCGCAACGCCATCTATTACACCCCGGACCAGTTCCTGCAGGGCGAGATCACCCGCGCCGTCGCCCACGCCCGGGAAATCCACCGCCCGATGCGCATCGACGACGCCAGCGGCACCGCCCTCTACCTCGACCCGCAGAGCGGCAAGGCGCTCCAGGCCCGCAGCACCAACGCCCTGCGCGCCCTGGCCCAGCTGCCCACCCGCGGCACGGTGAAGATGAGCCGCGTCGAGCCCGGCGACGCCGTGCGCATGGACACGCTCGAAAGCCGCCCCCTCGAAGCCCTCGAATGGGACGTGGCCCTGTGGGCCTCCCGCGGGCGCCTGCCCCGGGGCACCAGCCTGGATCACCCGGTGCGCCTGCACAGCTGGCCCAACCTCACCCGCCTCGCCGTGCCGCCCGAAGCCATGCGCATCGCCGGCCTGTGGTCGCGGGGCGGCTACAGCCTGCGTGACACCGTGAGCATGCTGGGCATCCCGCAGCGCTACGTGTTCGCCTTCTACAGCGCCTGCCACGCCCTCGGTCTGGTCGAGCTGGCCGCCAACCCGGCCGCCCTCGCCGCCGCCCGCATCGTCAGCCGGCAGGTCGTCGCCGGTCCGGCCGAAGCCGCCCCGCCGATGCGCGGCCTGTTCAAGCGCATCCTCGGCAAGCTGCTGGGCGCCCGCCTCGGAGAAGCCGCAGCTGGCTGAGGCCTGCGCTGATGAGCCACTACAAGATCATCTTTGCCGGCCCCGTCGGCGCCGGCAAGACCACCGCCGTCACCGCCGCCAGCGACATCCCGCCGGTACGCACTGACGCCGCCGCCTCCGACGAAGTCCGCGAGCTCAAGCCCAACACCACGGTGGCGATGGACTACGGCGCGATGAAGCTGGCCGACGGCAGCACCATCCACCTCTACGGCACGCCGGGCCAGCAGCGCTTCGACTTCATGTGGGAGATCCTCACCGAAGGCGGCATCGCGCTGATCCTGCTGATCGACAACTCCCGCGGCGACCCGCTCAAGGAGCTGCGCTTCTACCTGGGCGCCTTCAGCGGCTTCATCCGCAAGACGGCCGTGGCCATCGGCGTCACCCACGTGGATCTCGCCGCCACCCCCAGCCTGTCCGACTACCAGCAGGAGCTCGACCGGGCCGGCTTCGGCTGCGTGCCGGTGTTCGAGGTGGACGCCCGCGCCCGCCGCGACGTGTGCCTGCTGATCGAAGCCGTGCTAAGCGTCATCGACCCGGTGGCCAGCGCCTGACCCCCATGGACGCGCCCCGCCGCTTCCTGCTCCCCACCCCGGCCGGCGCCTACTTTGCGGCCGCCGCCCAGGCCGAAGACCGCCTGCGCGGCTTCATCCGCCTGCTCTTCGCCCAGCCGGCCAGCCCCGCGTGGCACGACGAGGACGACGGCTTCGTGCGCCGGCTCGCCACCGCGGGCTGGATCCAGTACCTCGACGCCCCCCGCTGCGCCCCCCGCGACACCATCGAAGCCGCCCTGCAAAGCCTGCTCCCGCCCCTCGCCGGCAGCCGCAGCGCGCTGCTGGCCGACGCCCACGGCTTTCACCTCGCCAGCACCGGCTTCACCACCCCGCAGGCCGAAGCCCTGGCCGCCCTGTCGGCCGATCTGGCCAGCCTGCACAACCGCCACCAGCGAGTCATCAACCAGGATCTGAGCCTCTACGGCAGCGCCTGGTCGATTCCCGACGCCGCCGGCCACAGCCAGATCGGCTTCTGGCCGCTCTACGTGGGCAGCCACCGTTTCGTGCTCATCCTGGCCGGCGTGCCCCACCTCAACCAGCCCCCGCTGGTCGATCTGGTCTGGCTGCTCCACCAGCGCTACGGCCCCCTCGCCAGCGTGCTCCCCGCCACGGCCGACAGCACCGTAACCAGCTGACACTGCGACGCAAGCTCCGCGCAAGGAAGTAGTCAGGTGACGGACAGACTCCGCTCCTAGACTTCACATCTGGATCTCACTGCCCGATGGAATACGTCCCTTGCTGCCCCTTCGCCGCCTCACCCGGCACCTGCTGAGCGCCGCGCTGCTGCTGCCGGCCATCAGCCAGGCCCAGACCGCCGACACCCCGCCCCTCAGCCTGCAGGACGCCGAAAAGCGCCTGCTCGACGCCAACCCGACCATCCTCCAGGCGCGCGCAGCCGTGGCCGGGGCCCGCGCCGGCATCGACATCGCCGGGGCCCGGCCCAACCCCATCGTCACCGCCTCGGTCACCAGCATCAACCCGACCCGCAGCGGCAACGGCGGCTACTGGGATCGCCCGGTGGACAACGTGCTGCGGGTCGATCAGATGATCGAACGGGGCGACAAGCGTGACCTGCGCCTGGCCGCCGCCGACCGCAACCTCGCTGCCACCGGCCTCGATCTCGACAACACCATCCGCCTCGCCCGCATCGAACTGGCCAGCGCCTGGGTCGACCTGCGCGCCGCCCGCGAGGTGCGCCGCATCGCCGACGAAAACGCCGCCCTCGCCCGCCGCGCCGCCGACGCCGCCGAGGTGCGCGGCAAGGCCGGCGACCTGGCCGGGGTGGACGTGGCCCGCTTTGCCGCCGACGCCGCCCGCGTCGCCAACGACGCCGTGCAGGCCGAGCTCGCCCTGTCCCGCGCGCGCATCGCCCTGGCCCGCCTGCTCGGCAACCGGCTGCCGGCGGGCACCCTGCAGACCACCGACGACTGGCCCGGCGACGACGCCGTGGCCCCGGCGCAGACCGACGCCGAACGCGTGGATATCCTCGCCGCCCGCCAGCGCGTGGCCCAGGCCAGCGCCCTGCGCGAACTCGCCCGTGCCCAGCGCACCCGCGACGTCTCCGTCGGCGTGCAATACGAGCACTACCCGCCCGACGGCCGCAACACCTACGGCGTCAGCATCTCTGTTCCGCTGTTCCTCGGCTACGACTACCGGGGCGACATCGCCCGGAGCGAAGCCGACTACACCACCGCCGAACAGCAGCTCGACGCCACCCGCCAGTCGGTTGCCAGCGAACAGGCCCGCCTGCAGGCCGAACTGGCCGCCGCCCGCAGCCGCCACGCCCGCCTGCGCGACGTGGTGCTGCCCGCCGCCGAGCGGGCCGGCCGCGGCGCCGACGTCGCCATCCAGAAAGGCGGCATGAGCCTCACCGATTACCTCGACACCCAGCGCAACCTGCGCGCCGCGCGCATCGAAGCCGTCCAGGCCCGGGCCGATGTCGCCCGCGCCGCCCTGATACTGCGTCTGGCCGGAGCCACCCCATGAAACGCACGCCCATCATCGTCGCCCTCGTGGCCGCCGTCGCCGCCGGCGCCTGGTACCTGCGCCCGAGCGCCCCCGCCAAACCCGACGAGCCGGCCATCCAGCGCCCCTCCGCCGAACCCGGCGTGCTGCGCTTCCCCACCGCCGCGCCCCAACTGGCCCAGATCAAGACCGAACGCGCAGCCCTCGCCCCGGTGCCGATGGACGAGCCCCTGGCCGCCCGCATCAGCTACGACGAGAACGCCACCGCCCGGCTGGTCGCCCCGATCGCCGGCCGGGTCGTCGAGATCCACGCCAACATCGGCGACACCGTGAAGGCCGGCACCGTGCTGGCCGTGCTGGACGCCCCCGAACTGGGCACCGCCGCCGCCGATCTGGCCAAGGCCCAGGCCGACGCCCAGCAGAAGAAATCCGCCCTCGAACGCGCCCGCAGCCTGTTCCAGGCCGAGGTGATCCCCCGCCGCGACCTGGAAGCCGCCCAGGCCGAGGCCCAGCAGTCCCAGGCCGAAGTGGAGCGGGCCCGGCTGCGCCTCGCCAACCTCAACCCCGGCGGCACCACCGCGTCCGGCGGCCAGCGCTACCAGCTGCGCGCACCGATCAGCGGCGTGGTGGCCACCCGCAAGATCAACCCGGCGATGGAAGTGCGCCCCGACACCCCCGAGCCGCTCTTCGTCGTCACCGACATGAGCCGCCTGTCGGTGCTGGTGGATGTGCCCGAGCGCGACCTGCCCATCGTCACCGTCGGCAAGTCGGCCCAGGTGGAAGTCTCCGCCTATCCCCAGCGCAGCTTCACCGGCAAGGTGGTGCACGTGGCCCCCACCCTCGACCCCCAGACCCGCCGCATCCAGGCCCGCGTTGCCGTGGACAACCGGGAGGGCCTGCTCAAGCCCGAGATGTACGCCAAGGTCGGCATCCTCGCCGACGCCAAGGAAGAACTCCCCAAGATCCCCACCGGCGCGCTGCTCGTCGAAGGGGTGAAGAACTACGTCTTCGTCGAGCGCGAAGCCGGCGTGTTTGAAAAGCGCGAGGTCACCCTGGCGGTGCAGACCCGCAGCTACGCCTACGTGTGGAGCGGCGTGAAGGGCGGCGACAAGGTGGTCAGCGTCGGGGCCCTGCTCCTCAACGCCGAACTGGCCAGCAGTTCCCGCTGACGGGCCGCCGCCATGTTCGACACCCTCATCACCCTCGCCCTGCGCCAGCGGGCCTTCATCCTCATCGCCGCCGCGGTGCTGCTCGGCTACGGCCTGTACGCCGTCAACCAGATCTCCATCGAAGCCTTCCCGGACGTGCAGGACGTGCAGGTCCAGGTCGTCACCCAGGCCATCGGGATCGCCCCCGAGGAGGTCGAGCGCACCATCTCCCTGCCCATCGAGCGGGAGATGAGCGGCGTGCCGGGCATGACCCAGCTGCGCTCGGTGTCGATCACCGGCCTGTCGGTGGTCACCCTCACCTTCAATGAAAAGACCGCCGACTACTTCGCCCGCCAGCAGGTGCTCGAACGCCTGCAGAACGTCTCGCTGCCGCCCGGCTCCCAGCCGGTGCTGGCGCCGCTGACCACCGCCGTCGGCGAGATCTACCGCTACGTGCTCGACGCCCCGCCCACCGCCGACCGGGAAGAGATCCGCGCGGTGCAGGACTGGACGGTGCGCCCGGCCCTGCGCATGGTGCCGGGCGTCGCCGACGTGGTGAGCTTCGGCGGCGCGATCCGCGAGGTGCAGGTGCGCATCGACCCCGAGCTCCTGCGCAAGTACGCGCTGAGCCTGGGCGATGTCACCCAGGCCCTCAACGCGGCCAGCGCCAACGGCAGCGGCGGCCTGCTCCCCCGCGGCGACGAAGCCCTGGTGGTGCGCACCCTCGGCCTGTTCCAGAGCCTCGACGACGTGCGCGACGTGGTGGTGGTAGCCCGCGAAGGCAAGCCGGTGCGCATCTCCGACGTGGCCGAAGTGGTGGCGGGTTTCCGCCCCCGCTCGGGCATCGTGGCCTTCAACGACCGGGACGATGTGATCGAGGGCATCGTCCAGATGACCAAGGGCGGCAACGCCGCCAAGATCGTCGAAGCCCTCAAGCTCAAGGTGGACGAGGTCAATGCCCGCCTGCCCGAAGGCTTCCACCTGCGCCCGATCTACCAGCGCACCGAACTCATCGGCCACACCGTGGCCACCGTGGCCGAGAACCTGCTGGTCGGCGCGGTGCTCGTCACCGCCATCCTGCTGGCCTTCCTGCGCAACCTGCGGGCGGCGATCATCGTCGCCGCAGTCATCCCGCTGTCG